>LFCJ01003209.1_pt1 | contig 11951 bp, 10 predicted proteins | sample 643141 | NCBI WGS metagenome assembly LFCJ01 (sample SAMN03766243, study PRJNA286221) | soda lake metagenome | biome: soda lake; feature: Kulunda steppe; material: water; isolation source: sample B1-Br-g2 brine of Lake Bitter-1 | place: Russia: Kulunda steppe | collected 2010-07 | reverse complement strand
CGAGGGCCGGGCAAGGACACCTCTGCTGTTTGTGTCCTTTTGGATCCTAGACTCACTGTTCGTGTGCATCTGGCACAGGGAATGGATGGGTGGGTACGGCAGGTAGGGCTGTGGCCCTAGGCTCCACTGCGCCACAAAATCCCACATATGCAGCACAGGCGCTGTGAGGGGCTGTGTCGCAGCAGGCGCGCCCCATACAGCTGCTGGCGCACTTTTTGACTTTTTTTACTAGCAGCTGGGGCAAGTTGTGCTGGCGTCCCCCGTGCCTTGCCCCTCACTGGGCTCCTCCCTCAAACCTCCCTTTCTGTCCCGCAGGCCCTGCGGCCCTTCACCTCAGCCGCTGCTCCCAGACATGCCCAGCCCGCCCCTGGCTGTGCCTGGGCCCCGCGGCACCAGCAGGGATGGAAACAGCGGCAGCACGGCGATGCTGCACGACACGTGCATGCGCATCGGCGGCAGCAGCGTGGGCAGCGCGCTTGGGCAGCGCACGTCTCTGGCCAGCAGCAGCCTGCAGTTTGGGGACACGGGCAGCCGGAGCAGCCATGGGCAGGAAACAGACGCAGGTGCGCACGGGCCAGCCCCCCGGCCGCCGCATCACCCACAGCAGCAGGGCAGCCTCAGCAGCGGCTACGATCTGCCGGACAGCCGACACATGGGGATGACTCACATGGGGATGGCGGGCATGCCCATGCTTGAGGCCGGGCCATGGGAACCGCAGCAGGCAAGGCTGAGGGGCGGCGCTGACGCGCTCTTCCACGTGGGCAGCAGCAGCAGCAGCACAGGTCAGCTGTGGTTGGGGCGCACGAGCGCTGACCCGCTGCCCTTCCTCAACCAGGGGAGCGCCCCCCCTGCGGCGTCCGCCCTGGGCTGTCGTGGCAGCGGCGGCAGCAACACCAGCGGCAGACTCGCCAGGCGCTGGGAGGGGGAGGAGGGGGAGGAGGAGCTGGAGGAGGCACGCTGGGGCGATGGCAGCCTTGGCCCAGGCAGCCTGCCACGCAGGCCCCCTGCGTTGAGCACGCTGCCGGAGGCCTGGGGTGAAGGTTTTGGGGCGGCACTTGAGGAACAGGCAGGGAGCTTCCCCTGAGCAGCGGGCCACAAGCGAGCATGTGCATGCGCCCGCCATGCCCTCATGCGGGCAGGGTGAGTCATGCCAAGCCCCCCTGACTGTGCTGGCCACAAGAGAAGAGGGGGGCGCTCGAAACCCCTGCTGCTGTGCGCGCCTCCCGCCCTTTGCTTGCGATTGCCCCATATGTTCACAAAGCCTGGGCACCAGCGCCAGCCCCTGGGAAGCAGCTGCAGAAGACTATAGCCCTTTGTCTGTCAAGCCACAACTGGTGCACCGCTCCGCCTGAATGACATGCATGGTCCATCAGGAACAACTCGCCTGCATCTCATAGAACGACCTGTGCTGCCTGAAGGGCGCACGCAAGTGTCCATCGGCTTGCACATGCTTCCCTACAAAGACCTGCATTGCTTCTTTCCAAGTGTGCACAGACCTATAACACGCTCTCAGTCCTCATATGCCCCTGAGACACTACCCTGCACTGAGCACAGCTGGACATCGTGCATGAAAATCGGAGGCAAGCACCCCTGAGCTTCTGTAGAGTGTTGAACTGCATATCATTGAGCCTGAGAGAAACAACATAGGCCGTGGGAGTCTGCAGTTTGAGTGTCAGTAGAGCCCTGCATTCTCCTGTCACAAGCTTCTGCATGTGATTATAAGCTTATTGTTACTATTATTAAATTACTGCATATGCTTCTTAACACCTTTGCCTCCCGACTGGGGTATCAGTTCAAGCGGGGTCTGAGGTCCGGTCATTTGAGTAGAAGATTGTAAACCTGTTTGACGTCGTTGATAAGTCTGTTAATGAGTGATGACAATGCTTGCCTGTCTCTTGTCTGCAATGTGCCTGGTGTCATGATAGTCCTCATTCTGTCTGCACACTTGTTTCTTTTGCTGGATGAAGCTTAAGCCAGCTGTGTCTGCACTTCTACGGGACCTTGTTGTCATAACTGAGGCTGTATTGTGTGGAAGCTCTCTTTAGTAAACCTATGGGGCATCGATTGACACCACTTGAGTCGAAGAACATTAATCTTTTGGGGGCTTGGGCCTCCTAGACAGTGCACTGGCATATCATAAGATAGCAATTCATAATGTTGTCTTGCCAGCATGGACGATTTTCCCCTGTGATTTCCAAGGGGCAGGCTCGAGGTCTGATTTCAAATAATTTCAAAGTAATATTGGTATTACTTGACCTTGCTGAGCTTTTCTTACATGCAATTTGTCTATACAAATGTGTGTCCATCTGTGCATGTTGCATAAAAAGGCAGAGCACCCTGGGCCTGAAAAGATGGATGATTGGAAACCCATACTTGCCTCTCTTGTCCAGATGCAGTGTCGGTTCTCTGTTGCAAATGTAGCTTGTTTATAAATGACCTATTGATTGATTGCCATTGAGCCTACTCATGTTTTGGCATTGTATCTGGGACTTTGTTTGAAATGTGCTTTTTGGGTTCATACTATGCTAGCCAGTAGCTTATTTCGACAAAGAGCAGACAGGTGCCTTTCCGGATGTTGTCATACGTCCTGCCTGCCTCAACTTAGAGTTTGATCACGTCCGGACCTTGAAGAGCAGCTGGAAGGTTGCTGGGCTAGCCGCTCAAAACTGCATTCCTGCTGAGCTTCAGTGCTGGCTAAATTATGATATGCGTATGGTGGCCATTCAGGCACTGGCAGCTGGCTTTAGCCGTCATTGCTGAATAACCATCTCAGATACACAAGCCACACTAGCGTGGGCCTTTGACATGTCCAGAGAGCAAAATCCATGCATCTAGGGACATCAAACTGTGGTACGGCCACAGCTGTTCATTTTGTCAGGGCGCTAGGGTGCTGCATGCCATGCAGCAGTGCTGCTGCTGCCACTCACCCATGCCCCTAGAAGTTTGTTAGGCTGTATGAAGTGCCTACCCAATCATATGCAGAGTTTTTACCCTTTGCCCTCTGCCCTTTGAGCGCCTTCTGGTTTGACTGTCTCTTAATTTTCGCTTTTCACCAAAACCTATAGGTTTCAGACGCTACTTTCTTTTTCATGTTTGCGCCTCTTCAGCATAGGTCCAGGTTGCGGGCCTTTTAGGTTTCAGCTGCCAGGCACAGCTGCCCTCGTTATGCAGCACCTACCCAATTAAAAAACCGTATAAACCTTGTAACCTAACCTACCCAATCAGCGGAACACCTATCTCGTAAAAGTCAAGTATTGCAAAGATACCAAGACTAGGAGTCAGCTCGAGGCTGCCAACCAACAGAACTGCATGCTCTGCTATCTTCTATGCTGATCTGCCGCCGGCATTAGCCTCCACACTATCCTTGTGGTACAATATACAGCCCTTGCAGCGTAGAGCCATTTAAGCACCATGGTCTTACTCCTCAAATAGCTAACCCTATAGCTCCGGATACTCGAGCAGGTGGCGCAGCACCTGCGGTGGAAAGTCGACTATCCATACTCGCAACCTTTAGGTTCGGGGGTCGAACCTCACTACGAGGCTCACGACCGGCTAAGCTGCCCTCGTTCAACAGATACAGCCTTGAAAACCTTAATCCTATGTATACATCATCTGATCTATATACATACATCATCATGTTCCCTAAATGAATGTCGTCACTTTCCGTATCACCATGAAGAGACACAAGTCCAGAAATGAAGCATTTAATTCAATAAAGATCTCAAGATATTCTAGACGGTGATGTCTAGAATGGGACCAGCTGTGGATAGATGAGTTACAAGGAAACACGACCCAACAGGTCGAGGCCCAATTGGTTGCAAGAAATGATGTACATTGCTACATAGTTTGCCAAGCACAAATCAGAGAACGATATTCAGAAGCAAGTATGCCAAGAAAAAATTGATGCAATAAACCTCAGTAATTTGGCAATTGGTAATTTGGGATAAGGGCAATAAGGGACTAAGCAAGCTCGCTGTAACTATTAATATCAACTAGTCCAAGATAGACACTCAACTTGCATCAGGGACAGCATAATATTTAAATAGAAGTAGCATTTACAAAAAACCTCTCGGAAAGGATGAGTATGGCTCAACAGCCAGGAGGAATGTGCCAATACTCTAAAAGGATAAGGCACGCTCTAAAGGTGCACCAAGCTAGTGCTCCGCAATTTACTACAAAATAGCTTAGTAGAAGCACACATGCACAAGGCTGCTGCCCAGGTACAGCAAAGATACACGGGAAGTCACAGGAGCAGCAAGGCTCAAGACCTGCTGTCGAGAAAATAGCGACCAAGGAGGGACGCTGCTTATCACTAGAGTTTCAGACAGAATAATCACAGTGTCATAGTTTCTGAGACTCAAGTAAGGAAGATCACAGTGTCACAGCTTCAGAGACAACAATGTAGTCTGGTACTAGGTTGAGAGGTACAGGCGCGCAACAAGCAATAAGAAGCCAGCAGGGCAGAAACCTATTTGAGACAGGAGGCAGCTCGAGAAGTTTGATTCCTGTTTTTGTTTCGACTTGCAAGTTCAAAGAATGCTTCGGACGCACAGGCATGACAAGGACAACACAATTCAGTACTGTCCAGCTCATGCAGGCTAATAAAACATACAGTTATGAAAGCAGGCGCCAGGAGTCATGGAAAATAGCAGCTGATGAGGTGTGCCTTTCAGGACAGATGACACTATGACTCATGAGGCAAAGCAATGCAGAGCACATAAGGGAAGCCTTATACCATCCCAAGCAGACATTGGGGAGAACACATTGCACCCAGGTTCTTCAGAAAGTTCGCTTACACGGATGGCAGCGTCTAAGAGTAAATATCGGATGGCGCACGCGGCGAAAGCTGGCCCTTGCCGGACTGTCAAAACTTAATAGCAAGCTTTCAGGCGACGCCCATATGCTTGCGGCCATGAAGCATGATGCGGCCATAATGCACCGTACGTCCCCCCCCTCTAGCTCCAAGAGCTCAGCCTGCTCCCGCTCTCTCTACGCCGCCAATGCGTGCAAAAGGGCATTACACGCGCAAGAGGGCACCATGGGCCCATCAAAGGCACACACCTCGTGTGCCTCCAGCACCTTACTGTGCTGCTCGGGGGAGGAGGGCGCCTGCCTCCACCGCCTCAAGCCCAGCCTCTCCCTCTCCCTCTCCCTCTCCCTCTCCCCCAGCCTCCGGCAAAGGGGACATCGTGGGGGGGCGGCGGGACACGCAGCCTCCCACGTCAGGGCCCTGCCTGGGCACATCCTCCTGCAGCGGCAGCAGCTGCACGTGGGGCGGCAGGTGGCCTTGGTGGCCGCCGTTGCCCGTGGCCATGGCGGTGGCCAGCACCCCCGCCACCATGGGCTTCCCGGCCGTCTGCCTGTGCCCGGCAGGCCCGCTGACACTGGTGCCGCTGCCGCCGCCGCTGCTACTCATGGCCGCTGATAGAGGCCCATCGCAGGGGGCGAGGCGGGGCAGCGGGTCGCCGCTCAAGGGCCGCGACCTGCCGTCCGCACTGCTGTAGCAGCCCTCTATGTGCAGCAGCCCGGGCAGCGCGCTGCCCACCCCCCTCCTGCTTGAGTCCTGCAGGGGGTCCCTCGGGCTGCTGGCCAGCATGGGCAAGCCTGCATGCCCCAGATACGCCTCCATGTCCTGCTGGCCATCCAGCAGTGAGGCGGCACTGCTGCCCCGCCGCTGCTGGTGCTGCGGGGACCATGCGCCACCCCTGCCGCCCTCCTGCCCGTGGCTGCTGCAGCTGCTGGCGTCTGCGCAGCGATAGCTGCTGCTGGCCACCGACGCACGCCGCCCAAGCGCGCTGCCTGTGCTGCTGCCGCCGATGCGCACGCCGGTGTTTTGCAGCAGGGCTGCGCTGCTGCTGAAGCTATCCCCATCCATGCTGCTGGACTGCTGCTGCAGCACCGTCATGGGGGGGCTTGACTTGTCTGGGAACGGCAGCGGGCTGGAGGAGCGGCAGGCCCTGCAAGGCAGGCAAGAAACAAGGGGGGGCAGGGGAAATTGTGGGGCATGAACCAGCATGCATGCCATCCATGCTGCATGCGCCTGCGTGCAAGCGCCACACGCCGGTCACCTAACTGCGGTGCCACTCACATCCTTGCTGCAACATCTGCTGTGCCCTGTGGGCTCATCCCCTCATTCAACTGATGGCAGCACCCACCCCTCCACCACCTGCCTTGTCCCTCCACCTGCCCCACCACTGGGTCGTGCCATGTCTGCTGCACACGCCGCTGTAGGGTACCTCAAAACCCTGAGCACCTCCACCTTTTGCAGCAAGAGCACAGGGGAGCCCGTGAGGCAGCCGCCCTCTGTGCGGGCGCACATATGGTAGGACAGGAGGGCGGGCTCACCTGGCAGGAGGGGAGGGCGGGCTCAGGTGGGTGTAGGCCCCAGGTCGCTGGCGCAGCGCAGCATGCACGTGGGTGGCCGGCAGGGGCTGGGAGTGGCGCTGGGCAGTATGCGTGCCGCGCAGCCTGTCGCCTTCCTCGGTGCCCCCCGGGCCTGCTCCAGGAGCGTCACGGGGCTACAGTGCAGGGCATACGCAGGTGCACACATACACGCGGTCAGGTTGGCGCCGCGCGCTAGTGAGCATATAAAGTGCCAGGCGCGTGCGTGCGCGCATCTGCGCATCCGCCGCCACCAACACACACCCACGCCTGTCGGCATTCCCTCATGCAAGACATGGACACACAGGCACACCACTGCACCTGTGCTCCCCGCTGCATGCGCATCCCCTGCGCCCATGCCTACCTGCTTGCACCCGCCCGCCCACGCCCGCCTCCCTCTCCCCCCCTCCCTTCCCTCCCTTCACTCCCCCTTCTGTCCCCAAACACTCCCTCACCCACAGTGAGCACAGCGCTACCTCGCCCACGGTGAGCACAGCGCACAGACAGCACAGCGCCACCTGTGTGTGAGTGGCCCATGATGGAGTCGCCAACCTGTGTGTGGTAGGCCCACGATGGAGTGAGGAGGGAGGCCGCCAAGGATGTGGAGGCTTGCCCTGGTGGGATGCGGGGGCCCCAGCATGAGGTCCCGAGAGCACCCGCGTGCCGTCCCGCTCCTCTTGTAGGCCCTTCAGCGACCCGCAGCAGTGGCTGGGAGGCAGAGGCGCCCAGCCCGCTACCCTGCGCGCGTGCGAGGCGAGCGAGAGGGGTGTCGAGGCAGGGCGCGGCTCCACAGCCTGCCTGTGTGCACCTGGAGGCAGGGCGTGCAGCTGCTGCCCGGGCATGCGCTGGGCACAATATTTGCAATCCAAACGCCGCCTGCGCTGCTGCACTCGAGGCGCGGCGCGCACGCAGGACCGAGCGCGTGTGCTGCACGCAATCCCGGCGTGTAAGGGCCGCGGGCATCCGCCCTTTTGGGCAGCTCGCTGCTCTATGCGTGCGCGCAACACAGGGCGTGCGCGCCCATCTGCCCCACACTCAACACACTCAATCATCCTTTGCACTCACAGACGAGTGGGTGTAGCAGCAAGGCATGCATGCCATCTGCAAGCCACGAGGCTTAAGACAGGGCGATGCGGAGTTGGACGAGCGGGGGTGCCAGGGAAGCAGCTGCAGCCGCCTGCCAGGCGGCGCTGCGCGGCCTCTGAAGAGTGACAGGGGCCCTCTGTGCGCAGCGGCACTGCGGCGCTTTGCCACGAGCCGACATGGCCCGGCCCATGCACCCGTCTGTGCCCGCCTGCTGCGCGCGCGGCATGCACCACCCACCTGCATGACGAAGCGGGGGCGCTCCGTTGCCGGGCGCGCGTGCTCAGGGCTGCGTGTCTGTTGGGTCAGGTCAGTCCTGTGCTGGGGCGCTGGAAGAGGGTCCAGGGCGCAGCGGCGTGGGCTGCCATGGCTGCCCAGCTCTTGTCCTTGTGCTGCCGGCCAACCCACGCTCCTAGTGCCCGCCTCCGCGCCCACAGCTCTGGAGGCAGCAGGTGGTGGGGTCATGCCGGGTGTGGCAGGGGGGGGGGCTGTCCAGGCAGCATGCAGGTGCGACGCAGCGGCCGCGCAGTCTACGTCCGTGCCGGCCCTCTGTGAGCTGCGTGTGCTGCTGGGGCTGGCCCTGCCTGGACCAAGGGCGGGGGGCCCCAGGTGCATCGACGCAGCTGCTGTAAGGTGCTTCGCCGGTGGCTGTTGGGTGTGCGCGGCATGGAAGTGCCGCTGTAGGGGCGCCTGGAGCAGCGTCTGCGGACAAGGTTACATTGGCACACAGCTGCTGTTGATTCAACAGCAGCGCACACACATTCCCACACCACGAGAATGGAGTTTGGATACACCCAGATTGATACACATTGCGGGCGTTTTGCTCACAACAAACGTGGGCACACGTGAACGCATTACGTTGCACACATGAACATATCACGTCGCTCACAACACATGCGGGCATGTGAACACGCGTAAGGTCTCGGACACGAAGTCAAAGAGCACACAGGCGTATCGACTAGAAAGCTTGGGAATTGGAGGCACAAACAGGAAAAAAAGGAATAGACGACAGGCGCAACGAAGGGGGAGCCTTCCCATATAAATTGCTCCAGCGCAGGGCGGTGCATGTTTGTGTGCTGATTGTGTGTTGATTGATTGATTGATTGATTGATTGTGTGTGTGTGTGTGTGTGTGTGTGTGTGCGCACGCGCGCATGCACGCGCGTGTGTGTAAGTGGGGGGGAGTGTATGTGGGGGTGCATGTGGGGGTGCACGAGAGCACTCACCCTCCGCAACGCTTCCGTGAGCTCCGTGCGCGTTGACGGGCGAGTGACTCTCGGGAGTGGCAGGGAGGCGGCGTCTGGGACCTCAGCATGGGGGCCAGCCACGCCAGCACCTGGGGCAGCTGGGCCGGCATTGGAAGGAGTAGCTGGATGCACTAGGTTGTCCAGAGAGCGCAGCATGAACATGCCTTCCCAGCCGCCGGCAGGCAGGGTGGAGGCCTGCATGCCCTTGCCCAGCTCAAGGCTGCTTGAGGAGCTGAAGGCAGATGGTACGGGCTGTGGCGCAGGCGTGCGCGCAGCCCCGACGCCCGCTGCGCTGTGGAGTGCGTCGCCTGTGCAGTGGTCACGATGCACCTCATTGATGGGCGCTGACAGGTCTTGGGGTCCGGCTCGGGCCGCGAGCTGCTGCTGCTGCTCCTGCTGCTGCTCTGTAGGGCTCAAGCAGTGCTGCAGCGTGAAGGCCTGCGACGCCAGCGCCAGCTCACTGGTCGCGTTTGATGCACAGCTGGCCTGCGGTAGCAACAGCGCTTGCTGTTGCTCCTGGCTGTCACCAGCGCCACCTGCCCCCGTGCTGCTCGCGACTGGTTGAGCAGGGTGCAAGTTGCTGCTGCCTGCATGTGTGAGGGTACTGCTGCTGTACCGCAGTCTGCTGCTGCCGCTGGAGGCTGCCAGCTCCCCTGCCGGCGTGCCACTTGGGCTGCTGCCTGCCTCCCCTGTTGCTGCGCTGTGCGGTAGCAGCTGCGCGTGCGGCCAGGCTGCCTCCCCCGCCCGGTTGGGCGGGCTGCCGCAGTCGTTGGGGTGCTGCAGCATGAATGGCGGCTGCCCGCTGGCCGCGCGGCCCGCCAGCGCGCTGTGCGGTTGCACCGGGAAGAGCGCCTCCGCCCCCTTGGCGCCGGCCTTGGTGATGTGCTCTGGTGAGGTACAAAATGCATGCGTAGAGGCTGACCCATGTGGAGGGCCATTGGGGCCAAAGCACAGGCGGCCCCTACTATTTAAGGGCAGGGGCAGCTGCTGCGAGAATAACGGCGGGAGGGGCAGCTGTCCTACGCTTCGAGAGGCTGCAGCAGCCGCCTGGACTGCTGACGACGGGCTGCGAAGCATGAGGCATGGCAGGGAGGGCGAGGTGTGCTGCAGCTGATGCAGCCGGCGCTGCTGCTGCTGGACTTGCACGCTGGAGTCTTGCGCACTGGCAGCTGAGGCAAAGGGACTGTCGCCAGGGGCCAAGTGCTGCTGCTGCTGCTGCTGCTTGGACCACCATCCTCCGGCCTGCTCCCCGGGCTGGGAACCATTGGCGGTTGCACCTGGGGGAGCCCTGCACAGCCGCGTTCGGAGGCGCACAGTGCTTGAAGCCCATTCAGCAAGAGGCCCACAGCATGACCTGGGACACCACAGCGCTCACCCTAACCTAACCCTGATCAAACCTTACACCCTAGACCCTAACCCTTCCCTAACCCTAGGGCCCACTGCCTGACTTGGGAACCACAACGCTGGCAGTGATGGCTGTGATGGTAATACCATCATGGTATTGGAACCCTGGGGGCGACAGCCCTACAGGGGGGTGGCTGAGTGAGGCTGCATGCCGGGGCCAAGGGGAGGCATGTTGCGCGGATGCCATGTGGCGCGTGGCTTTTGGGGCCAGAGGGGTTGAGCAGCGAGAGCAAGGCTGGCGGGGCCTGGGCGTGCTTTGGGCACATGCCTGTGCCGTGAGCCACCGTGCCACTCTGTCCCCATGCATGCGGCAGGCAAACACTGTTGCACGTGCATAGGTAGGGGCAGGAACCACAGTTGATCGTAAGGTCTACATACAGACCACTGTTCCCCACAAGGCAGTGCAGAGGGGGTTGACGCAGGCGGGGTTGGCGCAGTTGGGACTGGCACAGCAGGCGTTGGGCTTGGGATAGCAAGCGTTGGGGTTGGCACAGGTGGGACTGGCACAGCAGACATTAGGGCTGGGACAGCAGGCATTGGGGTTGAGGCCTGGCTAAGGTAGGGGCAGGTCATTTTGCTCCTTGGTTGTAGGAGGTACCTTGCGCCCCGTTGCCATTGCTCCCTAGGAGAGGCAGACACAATAGCGCCTGGGAAGGGGTAGCGATGCCTCTCTTATTGCATCATGGCAGTGTCGCCTAGTGGCCGGACCCCTACCATGCCTTTACCACTGTGCCCTGGGGGGGCTAAAGCGGCTCCACTAACGCTGCACGAATCCATTCAGTCATCAGAGACATGTCTTCGATGCACGTACACACATGCACACAGAAACGCAGACACACACGAGCTCATGACAAGCCTGTTCAGCCTACGCCAAAAGGACGCGGTCAGCCTGCAAGCATACCTCGGTAGAAGTAAGGAAGGGATAGGCCCAGAGCGGGGCTCCGCCTTGGTGTGCAGGTCTTGCGACCCATTTGCTCCAGCAACGCATGGATCAAAAAGCCTGCCTGTGCTGCTGTAGCCAAAGAGCTCGTTCTCTCCCTGGGTGTGCTCCTGAGGGCGGAGAGGGGCAGGAGAGTATGCCGTAACTCACTACACAAGTGGCGGCTGTGTGCTTGGGGGACCAGCGCTTCAGCCTTATGGTTTTTATTGCAAAAAACACAAGAAAAACCATAAGGCTGCAGCGCTGCAAAAAACACAAGGCATTGTCAGGAGCATGTGCGTTGGCATCAGCCAGAGGGGCACGCGGCTGTTAAGCCCCTTGCATGGCTCAACAACTTCTTGCTGGCTCACGGATTGTCTGGTGCAAATTGATCCCACAGGCAACTGTGCTGTAATGCACGCAACAGGAGGGAGTGCGGATGAGACTAAGTAGAGCAGCGACTTTCCATTTCTGCAGATATACTGTTTGCGAGTGCATTTTGCTTGTGTGCATTGGGCAGCATAGTCGGTAGGTACACTTGCATCACCGTCCGTATCCAAACCGAACTCCATCGCACCTTCTGGTTGCATGTATGGACAGACCCACTAGCACAAGTAAATGATGTATCGTAGTCCCTGCCGCAATCTGGACAACACTTGAAAAAACACAACGCACGGTCCTTGACTGTAGAGCAGTGCTCTGTTTGTAGCTAGGTACTCGTTCCCCACCTTAACAAACGCAACAGTGTGGGCCACATCAGGTGGGCAAACCCCTCCAGGCTCATCATCTGGGCACCAGATGAAGGTGTCCAGGCGACCCTTGCCTTTCACTTCAACACCGCCTATGTACAGGACCATGCAAGGAAACAACTTAGGTCTGTGTGTGTGTGTGTGTGTGTGTGTGTGTGTGTGTGTGTGT
>LFCJ01003207.1_pt1 | contig 11953 bp, 14 predicted proteins | sample 643141 | NCBI WGS metagenome assembly LFCJ01 (sample SAMN03766243, study PRJNA286221) | soda lake metagenome | biome: soda lake; feature: Kulunda steppe; material: water; isolation source: sample B1-Br-g2 brine of Lake Bitter-1 | place: Russia: Kulunda steppe | collected 2010-07 | reverse complement strand
GCCTTGCCAATACGCCTGCCGCATCATCTGCAGCAGCCACACCAGCAGCAGCTGCTCCGGCCCCATCAGGCCTGACTATCAGGAAGCAGCTGAGCCACACCCCCGTGCCACAAGCCGCAAAAAAGCACGAGGTGGAGCAGCCCACCCCCAACACAGCCCCGCCACGCACGACAGGTGCAAGCAGGCCCCACGCACAGCTGACCATACCAGCCACGGCCCCTCCACCTGTGCTTCAATATGCCACCAGCTTTGTGCGCTCCAAGGCAAGTGCCCGGGGAAGGAAAGGGAGGTCATGTTGTTTTTCTTGCGAGTGTGGGGTGTGGGGTGGGGTGAAGGACAAGGCAGGCGCTTTGGCATGTGCATTCCTTCCTTGGGGGGTACAAAACAAATGTTGTGCCTGTGCTGATTCCCATGTTTGGGCACCCAAGCCCAAAAGGCACGCCATACTTGCTGCTGCAAATCAAGAGAGTGATAGAGAACAGTTTGCAGCACATGCAATTGGTGTCAAGAGGCTGAAAGAGAACAAAGAGCAGCACATGCAACTGGTGTCAAGGGGGCCCAGCACACCTGGGCAGTCATCCTGTTGGCTCTGGGAACTTGCAAGGGATCTGGCTTATGCTGCATCCAGCGATGAGGAGCTGCGCACCACCTGGCCTGCCCCCTGTTGCGTGTGCTGCAGGCGGCTCTGCTGCAATGCATGCAGTCATGGCTGTCTTGCGCGCCTGTGTGCAGATTTGTGTAACTTCATGTCGATCACGCGAGTTCATGTCGATCACGCAGCATTTTGTGAATTGCACAAAGTGAGCCTTTGCCACGCAGCCCGTCTATCCTCTCACCTCTCACTCTTTACCATCATTGCACACAGCAACCAGCAAGGATTATGTGGTTGATGATGAAGCAAGTAGACAGCATACGCCAGCGCAAATCTGCTTTCCTTGCAGGATGCAAGCAGCCCTGCCGCAGAGGCAGCCTGGCAGCCGCAGCGTGAGCGTCTGCAGGCAGATTTCAAGAGCCGCCACCGGACAGCGCTGAAACATGCAGTGCCGAAAGCCAGGCAGCAGCAACACCGGCAACGAAGATGAAGTGATTGAAAGGCTTCGAAAATCATCATGAGTATGAGCTAAATTGTGCTGAGCACTCTGGTGGACATTCCCTGGGTAGCCTAGGTCCTTGGCACTTAAAAATGCGTGATACAGTAGGGCTGACTCTTGAGCTATGCTATCTTCAGATTCATCCTTTGCCAACTTTTTTGTGTGCGAGTTGGTTCCAACACTAAATAGCAACATGGTGAGATGGGTACATTGCAATAGCACTAAATTTGAATGGCAGCAGCACTATTTTGATTGCTTGCCAAAGGTAACATCTCGCACCTTTCAAGGAAACATTTCACGCCTGTTTGCATGTTTGTCACTAAGTTTAATCTGCGATGTGTAACCCACAGTTCTGCAAGTATTGTACGTAGGGAAGGTCCTCTACTGTAGCTAGCGAAGCACCTAAGGCCCTGTAGGTGGCCACCTTTCTCTGTTAGTCAATAAAATGCAAATCCAATTCCATATATTACAACAGTCCATGGGAGCAATGCAACATTTTTTTGCCATCCATGCATATGATGAAGTGGCCTACACAGTAGGACTGGCAGATCAGGAATTTTGTTTCAGCAAGGTTCAAATTCCAGTGCCAAGTGCATTTCGTACAATCGGGTAAATAATGCCCTTTTCCTACCCTGAGGGCTTATACAGTATAAGTTATACTGCTGTATCTACCCATTTAAGTTAGCTTTACCATTACCATTATTAGGTGGCCTGATACAAACCAGGTCTGCGATCTTGATCTGAGGACTCCTGATAAGGTACTTCTAGTCTCTTAAACCTTGAGTGCATAAAAAGTTCAAATAACTTAACTTGCTGTGTCCGCTCGCGTCTTGTACCAAACAACAAACTTAACTTGATGAAAAGTTCGAATAACTTAACTCAATAAAAAAGTTTGATTGACTTAAATAAATAAAATTCTTTAAATGACTCAAGAAAATGTTTCTGTTTTGCTGTTGGAAGGGACATGAGGTGCCTAAGGTGACCCAATAAGTCCTTGCTTAATGTAGGAAGTACTTTCACTGTCTACGTACTACGTAGTACTAGAAAGAGAAAAAGAAAAGAAAGAAAAGAAAAGAAAACTACGCAAGCAGCAAAAAGAACTACGCAAGCAGCAAAAAGCTCCTCACATCAATTAAGGAAAAGGGGACGTGCTATTTAAGAAGGGTTTGGGATAGGAAATTTCTCAGAAAACTTTGCTGACATTACTGGGGCTGATAGAGTTTACTAGATGTAGTACATAGGAGTCACGAGAGCTTTTCATTTTGACAACATCAGTGCTAAGGATGTGATATTGTCTTTCTTGAAGCAGACACACAAATCACTTATTTTTCTCTCTGAGACAATAGATATTTTTTGTCTGGCGGCGCCCAGCAAGCCCAGCAGTCAACCCATCTGGCTGAAGATCTAAACCCGTTGCAATTTAAGATGAAGTCACTGTCAAAACTTGCTTATGTGCATGCCTTGCCTTATGCCCAGACTGTCTTTGATTTCTGTTCTCAGCAGCACAACAGACTCTGCTATTTCATCTCACACAGCATGGACTACTTTTTTTGGCTGGCGATGACCAGCCACAAACCTGTCAGACTAACGACTAGGCTGACCATGAACCCTTGCTTCTTATGATGAGGGCACTACATTTACCCTGTTCGCAGCTCTGGTCAATTCAAGAATCATGTTAACAGTCATGCAATACTTGAAACAATAATTGAAAACCAGTGATGCATGTACCTGAGACAAAGACAGTTAAAGGAAGTAAGCAACTACACCTGTGCCCTTCATCACCTTACTACTAGCATGATGCATTTAGCACCTCCTACAAAAGATCAAGGTGTATCCCTGCCTATCAATCTAACAAAGGCTTCAAACATGTGGGTGCTAATCATGGTGCACTGTAAACTACCTAATCCAGCCGGCACTGGACCTCTGTCTTGAGCACGAACACTCTCGAGTCTCTCAACTCTCACTCAGCACGCTCCTAACCCCTCCTCCAATAAACCCACCTCAGTAAATGTGGCAAATCCACACTAAAAGAATACCAGGCATCAACACTGCAAGAAATCAAATCAGCAATAGGGCAGCTTACATTTCCAAACCTGCTCCCTTCTAGGAAAAGTGGCCTGTCCTCCCGGGACATGCAACTATTCTTCAAATCCCATGTGAGGCAGGAGACATTTGGCCTGTACTTAAAACCTCAGAATCACTTGAAGTAGCTAAACAAGTTCTTCTCGTACTGTGGATGCATAGTCCCAAACCAACGGTCCCAGTGGGTGAAATACAAGGAGAAGTGCCGGGTGGGGAACCTGCATGGGCATGCAGCAAACCCCGTCGTTCTCTCAGAGCTTCAGGGCAGGCCATCGATGGGCACAAAACAAAACCAAATTCGAGGCATTCCTGCTAACTCAGCAGCAGAAAGCCCTACCTTGAGGCGACTGGGATAGACAAGAAGGCAAACAAAGTGAATTAATGTGCAACAGCGTATTGTAGTATGGTGAGCACTCTTGAGTGGCTTGTGGTTGCAAGATCATGGTTTTGGTTGTTAACATGCACAAGTGAACTTCAGGACTTGGTGTCCAATACTCACAAGCAACTGGCCCTTAGACTCCTTTTCCCAGAAAATATGCTTAGGCAGGCACTCACACACCTTAAAAACACAAGCCCCATACTTCGCACCTGCCTGGGACTGTGAGAAACGTTTTCTGTGCTCTGACAGGCTTAAAACTTACAAACAATACTGTCTGAATCGATCATTCATGCCAGTTGAGTCAATTCATGCCATTGGTAGAGACTATACACACACCTGTGGTGCATGTCATGGTGCTGCACAGTGTTCAGGGCCTGTCCCTTGTTTGCATCCTTGGGCCCGTTAAATACCAACAGCAGCAAGCCTTCCATAGTTGGGATGAAAGGTGCAATTTCGTAGCCAGCATGACCTCCTGTTTGAGCAGGGTGAACAATGCTTAGAATTCAAAGTACTGCTTCTCACACCATTTCCTCACAATCTAACGGTAAATTACTCTGAAAATGTATGAATTCCACCTTGGATGTTGTTGAATTGTCAGATAATAACACAGACCAAAAATGAATCCATGATCATAGGCGGACGACACAGCAATTATATGGCCAAAGCATCAGTCAGTTGACAAATCCACAGTCAACACAATGGTGATCGGAGCCACGCACCCTCATGTATGGCTGTAGTGACAAGATGGTACACGCGATGCAAACTGGCCGGCATGGGGATCATCATTGCCACTAGTACCTGGATTGTGGACGGAGGCATACAGACAAATGTTGGTTATGGGGTTGTGGGGGCATGCACATTTTTGGTGCACGCTGTCGGTAGTGAAAGGACTGGACACTGAGTCTTCTGGTAAAGCACAGATTTACCCACTAGGTAACATGCCCTGTGCCAGAGGGATCTCTATGAAAAATATCAATTGCCACTTTGTGCCTCGAGCACAAGAAGACCGCATTTTGGTAATTAAGCCTTGCGCTTCAAATCAAGCCAGACTTGGAAATATCCTGGTTCGTGGCGCATCTCAGCTGCTGCAGGGCTGGCCATCCTCAGTATTAAGTTGCAATCACACAACTCCCCAGGAAGCTCTTCTTGGTCATCCGGCACTAAGATGTGGCTCCCTGACTCATTTTTGCCTGATTGATAGGGTGTGTTGCTGCACCCTAAGTCCACTAAGCATTTGTGGCTTCCAACATCATCCCCTTTCTGGGCCCATAGCCAGACAGGGACAATCAACAGAAAAAGTATGCAACTACAGACTACTTTCTAATTGGCAAAGTCCTTACACGTTCTCTAGGCGCGGGCATTTTCCCACACAACCCATGGTAGGTGATGCAAGCCCTGACTTGCTGGTTCAGGGTCCTAATAGGGAATCATACCGTTTCCAAACGGAGGAATCACGCATGGAGAGGCACATGCTCTTTTCAAATGGCTCATGGAGAAGCTCGTGCCACTTTCAAATGCAGGAATCACGCGTGGAGAGGCTCTTGTACACGAGAGCTAAGGACAAGGCGTTTTCTGCACGTGCGTGCCAAGAAGTTTGTCAAGGCAGAAAAGAGATGCCCAATGGACCAAGAAGAGAGATGAGGGGGTTTCGTTCAGGGATCCAACACGGCACATTTCCACAATTGAGACAGATGTAGTGCGGTGGTCGATTTGGTACTGTCTAAATTGTAACAACATTGTTCCAGCTTTGAGATGGTCCCCAAACGACGTACCCGGAAAAAGACCCAGGACCTAAACCCACAAAAACTTACAACAAAAAACTTTTGTCATAATTGTTCTTGATGTTGGATAGCAAATAGGGGGCCTGAACATCACTGGGCCCACGCTGCTGCTTTTTTGGGGCAAACTTCAAGGTGCCAAGCGCTCGGCAGCAGCAGCAGCAGCAGGAGGAATATGCTGCGTACAATTGCAAGCTCTAGATGGCTTTCTAGGTTGCAAACTCTCTTACACCAAATATGTAGGATGCATATGGCTGTAAGGGAGCTAGCGATGTTGCATGGAAGGGCCTTCGTGGCTTTTCAGGACGTGTGCCTGCTTAGCTGTGGGCTTGAGTCTGCACAGCCCTGTCTGGAGGGGAACTGTTGAGGCCTGCAATTCAAGGACTTAACCATACACCAGACCGTTTTTGACCGTATATACGGTGTCAAAATTGTTAAGTGGTAAGAAATCAAACAATCATCACTGTCATCTTCTTTGTACAGCGAATTGTCTACCATCTACTGGCACATCCCTGATTCTATAAGACACGGCAAGCCTGTCCTTTTTCCGCATCATAGCATAAAATGCATGCATGTATGCCCCAATCCCCTTCCTCCTGTCATTAAGCGCGCTCTCACCTGTTCCCCCCTTCTGTCTGCAGTGCACCCCCACCAGTGCTCGTGCAAACTTCAGCAGAGCTCGCTCAGGCTTCACCACACATCCACTCCAAGTGCGCACCTCATTAGCAAACACTATGAGGGCCTCGATCACGTGGAAGCTGTATCCGGTGAATGCGCTTGGAACTTTCGATCTGAGGGCGCACAAGGACCAGCGTTCCGTATCTGCTCGTGACGTTTTGTCTGCTATTACACCAGGGCTAAGACCTATTTTGGGAGGGATGAAAGGCTAGCAGAAAAGCAACAGCAGAAAAACAAATGACCGCTGCAAGCAATGGCCGCTGCATTTCACTCCTAAGTTGCCTGCTGTAATGCAAGTGCCTCGTAGGGCACTTGTACATTCTCGTCCAGCTTAAACAGGCAACAGTACAGGTCTGTGCAAAGAGATAGCTAGGCTGCCATTGCCAGCAGCACGGCTCACTTGTGGTGGATGAAATGGATGTGCCTGTACAATGGCCCCCAATGCAGCATCCGGTGCGTCCAATAGAACCAGCTGTCGTGCGAGTAGTCCAGTAGGCCAACCACAAGGCAGCAGTACAGCACCTGTAAGGGGATTTACGAGCAAAATGATGAACATCCAAGTTGGTGTCAAGTGTGGGCATATGCTTTCACCTCACTGCATTCTGTCCTCTCCCACCAAAAGAAGCATCAGTTGCAAAGGAAGGCAGCGTTATGGCACTAGCAAACTTTATTGTTCACGTGATGCTATGAATACAGCACGTGAGTCAGTACGCCAGGGCCGTTAGAACTTTTTCAATGGCGAATCACAAAAACCTATTCCTACTGTTCGAACAGTCTTGAATTGGATGTTCTCAAGTCAGGGGGGTGCTCTTCCTGCTGTTGATAGCAGCCTTCCCAAATTCAACTGCTCCAGGTCTAGTACGCACGTGGGGGAGTGTGTTAATGGGGCGCGTATTGATGAGGTTCCAACCATTGGCGTGCATTCGTTCGACTGTCACCCAAACCGCAGCTTTAACCGCCAGAGGACCTGCAGCACAGGGCAAGGATGGATAAGCACGCTCGTTGCCAAACATTCATGTGCTATTGAGACACGTGCACTGCTCAACCTCTCATGGGTCAAGTGGGTCTCAACGAGCCAAATGCAGGTCATCAGCTTGAGGAAGCTCTGCTTTCAAGTAGGGTTCCAGATGAAAGTGCTCACACTGAGCACTGACGCAGGCAGCCAGCTGCATCATTAGCTGCACTCTTTCTCTGTCTCTACCTTGTCACTGATCTACCAATGCACCAGGATGGTTTGATCACGGCATCAGTGCACAGTACCGATGCACTCACCAAGGCTGTAGATGGCATCACGCGCAACAGACCACGGTGCGCGCGGCTGCGGCTGCACATTCTGCACAGGAAAGAGCAGAGGGATGCCCCAGTGCAGGAGAGCGCCCACCAGGTAGTAGAACAGGCACAGTTGGGCAAAAGCCGGGATGAAGCCGCCACCTGCAGGTAAAGACCAGGACTGATTCTGTTCGTGTGGCAGTCTGATGGCTGGTTGGAGGGTGCGTGCAAGCATAATCCCAGATGACAATTGATGCAGTGAGGCACTGCTGTTCAAGAAAGCACATATCAGGAGGGACCCTTCACGCACCGTACAGCGGGGCCAGCGTAAGCGTAAACATTCTCAAGATCCCCCGAGCAGCATTTGTCGCCTTGTGTGGTTAAGTGGAATTGTAATCCACTTATTTTCAAAGTGCAATGGGGCCTAATGGGGATTAGTCAGATTAGTCTGATTACCGTATTGGACAGGACGAAGTGACACGCACGATTATGTGTAAAGCTTTAATTGAATAGTCGGAACCATGTTGCAGGCAGTCGCAGGGCGCCGGCTGCTCGGGGCGCTTGCGGAGGCCAGCCTGCTGCCCTCCGCTGCAGTGGCCAGCAGCAGTGGGAGGGCGTACACTTCTCCGTCCAGCCAGCAGAATGCGGAGGCAGCGACTCAGGCTGCTCCCGCCAGCTCTGCGGCGCCCCGGATTGTGCTGCAGCAGCAAGAGGCAACGGCCAGCTCCAGCACCGCCTCCAACAGACCACGCTGGTTGGAGCAGCTGGGAGCCATCAGGACGGACTGGACGTGAGTGTATTGGGCGCGCTCCCTGCCAACGTGCAATTGAGGCAGGCGTCTCGATGTCGAGAGGGTTTGATGGCGTTGTTTGCAAGCTGAGTCACCCTCACCCCCTACCATCAAACGCATCAAACTCATCCCGGAGGACCTGGGGGTTGCAAACCCCCCCCCCACCCATTCCCACAGGCGTGAGGAGATTTCAGAGGTGTACCACACGCCCATCTTGGACTTGGTGTACCATGCAGCCAAAGTCCATCGCATGTACAACGACCCCCAAATGGTGCGTTTCTTTTTATCTGTGCACTGGCGGTTGAGTGTGTGGAGCGGCCACATCCGCTTGCAAGCCAGCCAGTTGCTCAGGAGTGACTGAGCAGCACATGCTGGGCCAGCTTCTCAAGCTTGCAGGCAAATGCTTTGCACTGGGGCCTTGTTGGGGTTCTGATTGCATGTGACTCTCAATGCGGCAGAACTTCTGCTGCTGGAGGGAGCTCTGAGAGCGGCACCTTCCGCGCCACCTGTACGCGAGCGCTTGCATTAGCAAGAGGCACCTCTAAAAATGCTAGTTGAAGTGGCGGCGTAAGGCACCGTGCCAATCCCTAGCCCTGCATCGATCTCACTCCACAGGTGCAGCGCTGCACGCTGTTAAGCATCAAGACGGGCGGCTGCCCTGAGAACTGCAACTACTGCAGCCAATCCAGCCACTGGGACGACACGGGGGTGAAGGCGGAGAAGCTGCTGGACCTGGAACCAGTGTACCAGGTGGATGAGGGCCTGCGGAGCCACCTGGGGGGATTGCCAACGGCGATTGGCTCTGCTGCGCCTGTTGCAGTACTTACCCTGCCCCTGTGATGTGGCAGCAGCCAGGCCAGCCCTGCAGCGCAGGGTGCTGCAGGATCATGATCTGAGAGCCCGTGCTTCGGCGCTGGCTCGTTTGTGCACAACTTGATGTGCAGATGCACAGGCAGCGTCTACTGCATGGTCTCAGTAGGCCCTGGACCTCTGCATGGTCTTGATGCCACCAAGCAGATCGCTTTACATGCATTTTCAGGGGTATGCACCTCGAGGCGCTCAAAGAAGGTTAAGATTGCTGGCAGTGAGATGCCTGCCCTGCGCTCCGCTCAAGCTGGGATCCCTGATTCTCTCACGGGCAGCATACAGCGCAATGACGATTGGCTTTTTTACATGCACATCAGCAAGGCTGAACTGCGCCACATGCCCCGCGGGGAGAGGGCTGCAGCAGTCAAAGTGTGAGCGTGTGTGCTTGTGCCGTGCTTGCAGGCGGCACTGCGGGCGCACCAAGCGGGCAGCACGCGCTTCTGCATGGGCGCTGCATGGAGGGGGCCCTCCCAGGTGCGCACATGTGCTTTGTTCATGTGGGTGTTTGTGAGTGTGGGTGCGCAGGAGAGTGCATGTTTGCAGGCGTGTGAGCACATGTGCCCGCATCGTGCTGCCAGTGCCCGACATTGCTTTGGTGCTCACTACTCAGCATTGGCACTCGCTAACCACCTCAGCACCAGCTGTGCGCCTGCCTGACCTGGAACTCACAGATCAAACCCTCCCCATGGTAGCACCTGCCTGACCTGGATCTCACAGATCAAACCCTTCCCATGGTAGCACCTGCCGCGGAATCGCTTGGCCGCCCTGCACAACCTCCTCCACCCCCTAATTCACTGCTCGCCTGCCTTGCTTGCCTGTTGCAGGTCGGGCCTCGCCAGTGGCAGCGTGTGCTAGACATGGTGTCCAAGATCCGGGGTCTCGGTATGGAGGTGTGCACTACGCTAGGCATGGTCACTCCAGAGCAGGTGCGTTGCACGCACTCCTGCGTGCCCTGGATAGTGTTTGGGACCCAGCCGGCACGGACTGCTTGTTCCCAGACCTTGCGCGCCAGACACACCGTGCCCTTCACGTGACATGCACACCGTGTCCTTCACGTGACATGCACACCGTCTCCTTCACGCGCCAGACACACCGTGTCCTTCACGTGACATGCACACAGCAGAAGCAATGCTGCATCTGTGGCGCTGGTGCGAAGTGCAGGCAAATGTTTTGGCGCCGGCACCCATGCGTGCAAGGCATTGGTTTGAGTGATCTCAGTTCTTTGCCCCGTGTATCAATGGCCGCACTGCCTGAAGAAGGAACACTGCATACGTCTGGCACACCATTTCATGTCTCCACGCTTCCAGCCTGAGCTCTGCAGTGTGTGCTGCTGTGTGCACCTGCTGAACCATAGGTGTGTGCTGCTGCGTGCACCTGCTGTGTGCACCTGCTGAACCATAGGTGTGTGATGCTGAGTGCACCTGCTGAACCATAGGTATGGGGAGGGTGATGCACACCAGCAACCGTTGCGCATGATAGTAGGTAGACAGGCGAAATAGGTGCTCAGGGTGTATGCAAACACCGGGTGCTTCCCATCCTCACGTGCGCATGCAAAAAGGCTGCTGTGATAGGTATGTCGATTTGGATAAGACAAGCGAGCTCTTGAGGCATGCGCCAGGCCATCAGCAAATTTAAGGTCATAATTAGGGATGGGTAAATAGGGTTGTCCAGTCTGCCAAAGAGACTCGCCAACTCGTTGTAGATGGGTAGTCTTGTCGTCTGCAAGTCTCGGCGAGACCCCTGCCCAACCTTAATCATAATGCAAAGCTGCTGGCCAGCCAAGGCACAGCTTGCAATCAGCAGAAGTCCAATTGCGCGCAATGGGGGTTGAAACATTTAGGGCAAGACCGGCACCACATCAGCCAAAATTTGCAACCAACACACCCTCGCTGCCACACTGAGAGGCTGTGCAACTGCAAGTAGCAGGGCTGACCCCTTGAAAGCACAACCTGCACACACCCTCGCTGCTCTGCTGTATCTGTACAGGCTGCGCAACTGCGGGAAGCAGGGTTGACAGCGTATAACCACAACCTGGACACTTCCCCTGAGTATTACGGAAAAGTGACCACGACAAGAAAGTACGAGGTATGTGCAGCGTTGCTTAGACAAGGCGGACCTGTCAAAGGTACGGAAGCAAGTTTGTTGTGCAGCGGCAGCCCACATGCACACGTATGCTGCTCGTATGGTACCTGCATGTTCCAATTGTGCATGACTACACTTTGTATGATGGGGGCCAGTAGTTCAAGCTGCTGCTTATGCCTCCTTTATGACCAAGAAGAGCACACCCATTCCTGCTGCCTCGAAAATTTGCTTACAACCAAGAACTATTTCCTGTGTCCAGATGCTGCTGTGCTCTATGACTCTGCATGTTGCTACGTTGGTGCTCCCATGCTTTTTGCAACCTTCTCTGTCGCTCTTGAACTCGCTCTTGTGTCGCTCTTTGACACGCTCAGGACCGGCTGACGACGTTGAAAGCAGTGAGGGAAGCGGGCATCAGTGTGTGTGCAGGCGGCATCATTGGGCTGGGTGAAGGGCCACAGGTGTGTATATGTTGCATGCGTGCAAGCATTGGTGTTACATAGTTGTGCATCCGTGTCGCGCGGCGCCGGGTAGGCCTCATCCACTGGTACATCTCCCTATGCCCGTGCCCCCACTCCATGCATGCGTGCGCCATGCACCTCCGTACGCTGTGCACCCAAAAGTGCTGTGTAGTTGCGCATCCATGTCGCGCAGCACCGGGTGGGCCTCATCCACCGGTGCATCTCCCTATGCCCCCATTTTCCTCTGTGCGCTGGGCACCCAAAAGTGCAACGTATGTATGTGCGCATGTATGTCGCGCAGGACCGGGTGGGCCTCATCCATCAGCTGGCCACGCTGCCTGAGCACCCAGAGTCTGTGCCCATCAACCGCCTGGTGGCCATCAAGGTGTGTGTGTGTGCGCGTGTGTGTGTGTGCGTGTGTGTGTGTGTGCGTGTGTGTGTGTATGTGTGCAGTACAGGGGTCCAGAGGAGAGGAGGCG
>LFCJ01003206.1_pt1 | contig 11956 bp, 10 predicted proteins | sample 643141 | NCBI WGS metagenome assembly LFCJ01 (sample SAMN03766243, study PRJNA286221) | soda lake metagenome | biome: soda lake; feature: Kulunda steppe; material: water; isolation source: sample B1-Br-g2 brine of Lake Bitter-1 | place: Russia: Kulunda steppe | collected 2010-07 | reverse complement strand
TGTGGGGTAGCAAAGTGCACAGCAGACGAGGCAGTCCTGCAGCCTGTCCTGGATGAGATGAGGGCCATCGATGCTCAGAACAAGGCAGCAGCAGGAGCAGCAGCAGCGCAGCGCCAGCTCGACAGGATTACAGCAGTAAATGCGAGCAGAATTGGAGTAACTTTTCCTTCGTACACAGCGACAGCCGGAACCGCTTGACCACATCGTGCGCATGCAAGCTGATGTGGCCGTACAGCAACCTGCGCTTGGCTTAGCGCACCCACTCCCTGGAGCAGGGGCCTCAGGCACAAGCATAGGAAGTCTTCAGCGACGATGAGAAGCGCCAGGGCAGTGATGCAGACGACAGAAGCAGCGATGAGGAGTAAAGAAGAAATAGACTGCTTAAAACTTCCTTATTTCTCTTATTTTGTTAACGCTGAGTAAGGTCACTGAGAGGAAATGAGCAGGAACGAAGGAAAGGCCGGCGGGAGGGGGGTCCGCATTTGAACCCGCATTTGAAACCGGGTATTTTCAATTCGCGAATTTTAGCCCTATTATTTTTCCAATGTGTAAAATGCGATAAAATACGCATGCCCCAACCCTGATTTATTGTATAATTCAGATCTTGGATTGTAGTCTACTAGGGTAGTACCCTGTGGGCCTGCTTGAGTGCTTGCAGCCTCAGCTATGGAATTCATTTTTATGCACACGAGCCATGATTCACCATGACCCATTCAGAGTCATTTTTCATCCTCAACACCACGCGCTATCTGCATGTGTAAGGTTGACTAGGATAAGGCCTTCAGTCAAGAAGTGCAACTGCTAGCCTGCATCCGTTAAAAAGGAATTGGGTATCAATCTTTGCTTGAAACCAAAATTTTAGTTAGCACTTGGTCTTCTCAACTCCGTAACTAATTCTATCATGCAAACCACCATAACCATTTGATTACTTGTGTGATTTGACCTCCCAGTGGTACAAAATAGGTAAAGAGCTTAAATGCCAAGGTTTCTGGCACAGTAAGGCATGTTCATCCAACTGACACATTTTGACATTTTGATAACACATTCCCTTCCATTATGGCAAGAAAACAATTGGTTATCCGCAAACAGTCCTCACAGAACCGTCTCTCAAAGCCTTTCTGCATCGCTCCTTGTATTTTAAGCAGCCAGAGGGGTTGAGAGCATGCTGGACCAGGGGCAGTCCCTGAGTCACAGGCCCCAGCCCAATGCTGCTAGATTGCCTGATGAAGTTTTAGGGCTTCTGTATTTGGGCGTTCTTGCCCAAAAGAAAGTGGGTTGTTGGAATAAAGCTGCTTCATGGGAGGCATGCGAAGCAGTTTGCAGTCAGCTGACCTACTAGATACAAGTGAGTGCACAGTTTAAAGATGCACCGTACCTGATTCACCCTGCGGGGAACTATGCACACTCATGTGTTACGCCAAAACAAAAAAGTGTTTTTAACGAAGCAAGTAAATGGATGGCCTGGGTGAGAAGTTGTGGTAAGAGTGGCACTAGTCATGTTTATTTACCTGCTCAAGCTTCCAAACCCATTTTCGTATACTTTACTCGCTATCTGTATGTCAAGGTGATGAATTCTAATTTTTAAAGTTTGCTTTGGGTTCGTCTTGCTTCCTTCTCAGCATTGTTGCCTCCTCCTGAGTTTGCATGGGCGGCCTGTACATTGTGAATCAAATCATTTGTCTCTCCAAGCCGCGGGCAAAGCACCGCGGCGGCCCCAGGCATATGTCAGTATTTTAAATATCTCGGTCACACTCTTGATAGCCCTGTGCCCTGACGCCACGAGAATTCCACGGAAACAAATGATTAAAATTTTGACGCCCTCCAGGAGAGGTCCGAGACCTGGGCTCCGCGGGCGGCGCCCACGGCGCCCACAGCGCATAGATATTCCCCGGATATTGCGCAGACCGGCACCCTGAGACTCCACTTGAGACTGTGTCAGAAGTACAACATTTAAATACATCTCATGTCCACGAATGCGGAATACGCTGAGATGCCAATTGTGAAGCTTCGGGTCGAAGCTTTAGCACGGAACCAACGCTGCTTGGAACGCAAGCTATCTGAGCAGTTCAAACTGAACTGGATTCCATGTTTTTATTATCCATGGATCCCGGAATGCGCTGAAGTGCATTGCAAAGTTGCGGTCAAAGCTTCTGCATGGAACCTATGCTGCTTGAAACCCATGTACTATGATCCATTAAAAAAATCTTAATCCTTTTATCCCGGGATGCGCTGAAGTGCAATCGTAAAGCTTCCGGCCAGTTGAAGGTTCACGACTGAACCTATGTTATGTGAACTTAAAATTTTTACTTGAGCCTTTCAGTATTTTCTAGGGAACATTGATCCTTTGTCCCAAAATTGCACTACAGCCGCGCTGGGTCAGCGGCACTGACTCTCAGTAGTTAGCTGTGGGCGTGGGCATGGGTAGGAGCAGTGCACTGGTGTACAATGAGAGTTGCACAATACTGCATTTGTGCAGAAAATGGATAACTTAGGTGTTATGCCCAGCAACAAAGGCACACAAAGGGAAGCCTAGCCAAAGAAACTGGCTTTTAATAGACAAATTGCTAGACAGATAGGTGGGAGTGGGTTTGCGTGCGAACCTGCGCATGTGTGAGTGCACAGATGAGTTGCTGGGTGGCGTATACATGTTGCATCTTATACAAGTATTCGTGAGTTGTTGCTCGTGCTCATGCATGTGAACCATTCCCTTACTTGTCACATAGCCACAGCCTCAGGCATCTCCACCATGTAGTGCATTGTATGGCAGGCTGTATGCTATACTGTGAGGCTGCACGCAGCCCTGTAGAGGATAATAAGACCAAAGTAGACCCTAATTTTCCATCTGTTGTGATCATAGTTCCATGAAACTTTGCTATCGAGAATGTGGGCATGGATGATATGAGCACTGGAGGTCATGAGGCCAACAGAGACAGTGTTCCTCTAATAGGTTGCACAGATATGAGCGTCTCATAGGACTTCAGTTTAGCAAAAAAATGAATTATTAAAAACATGTGTGACCGTTTAAAATTTTTTGTGCTGACCTGTAGGCGCCCTAAAGGCGCCTATGGCGCCTTAAGATGGAACCATGGGACAGCGTCACTGTATGGGTGGGGCATCTCGGCCTGGCCCTGTCTGCCTTTTTTGGTGAGGTTTTCCTGTTAACGCCTCACCATCTTGAGATACTGTAAATGCATGAAGATATGCAGGTTTCAAGCAAAACACCTGTGTCAGGGATATTTTATCTAAGGGGAAGTCGTTTGGTGAAGTTCCATGGCAATCCTCGAACTTTAATTATTCCCAAAAAAAGGGGGCCAATCATGCACCCCGATCCTCTGTTCAAAATTCACAGAAATGCCTGTTTCCCAAAAATTTGCCCTGATTACCATAAATCTTTGCCTGGATATGAAAAATTTAGCGTGTGACCGCGGCCTTAAATTAAGCAAAAAAGCAATATTCGCAAATTATTCAGTCGCTGTTCCTTTCGGTTTTGGTCCCAGTTCAGGTCCCTCTCTCTTTGTTTTTGCACAGTCTACTCAATCTTACTGCATAATAATTTTGGGACAAGAAGAATGACAGGCTGGAGCATCTTTTGCTGGAACATGCATGATGCATTGCTATGGATGGGAGTCAGCTGGCATTGCATGGAAATGACAGTGAAATATAGTAAATTGCTGCAGTGGAAGATTGAAACTAATCATGAGAAATGGGGGTGGATGAGGCAGAATGGGGAGAAATTGGGCCAAAAAAATGGGTATGAGGCCCATGACCTTTGCAGATGCCGTTATTCGATAAGAAACAGAAACGTGAACGTAGCAAAAAAACCAAATGACCTGTAAGAAGACAGAGCTCCGTCTTGGATACCGCGCTTGCCAATCAATAGGGATATGTATCGTTACATTCCCCCTGTCTAGGTACGGACGTCCCGGCCGTAGCAGGGAGTTGGTCTTTATGCATCCTTGCCCAAGGGATGCGTCCGTCTTTTGTCTTGGTCTTGCATCCTTGCCGAAGGGATGCGTCTCGGTCTGGTCGGCATTGGCAAAGCGGGTCGGTCGGCGAGGATTGAACCCAAGCCCCGAGCGCGTCTAGTCTGGTCTGGTCTGGCGCTCTGGGATGCTTGGGCACCCCATCCGATACCAAATTGTAAAAAGACAGCTCCGTCTTGGATACCGCGCTTGCCAATCGATAGGGATATGTATCGTTTCATGACCCAACCCTATTATTGGCAATGCATAAAATACAATAAAACTTGGTAATAAAACAGGCCTAACTTACCTGTTCTGGGCATAGAGGAATGGAAGGTCTTGAATAAAATCTAGCACTTCAGTTCCCAAGTGCAATTTTCCCATACTCCATGTATTTGCCCTGACATCATTTGAGCAAAAGAGAGGCTAACAGGGCCAGGTATTAACCACCTGAAAAAGTAGTTAGGAACTTGTATCAGGTGCACAAAATAAATTTCGCAATCATTCAGGTGCTCCACCTTGTTAAGTGACCTTGAGCTGAAGCATCCATATGTTACAACGTGTATCTGTTGCAAACTTTGCGCACAGGAGATACCATGAACACGGCGAGCCGGATGGAAAGCACAGGTAGGCATGTGAGATTACTCAGGCACACGATGCTTCAAGATATAAGCACACCAGCCAATCATCAATTGACTCGTTCCACACTCAACCCTGAGTAGTATAAAGATGTGTTCTTTCTGTCCAAACCTTGCCCAGGGGTAGCAGAGGCAGCCTATTGTCGTGTGCATCCTGCCTCAGGTGTACCCGGCAGAGTCCATGTATCTGAAACAACGTTCAAGCTCCTTCCCCAGGAGAAATGGGAACCGACAGGGGGTATTAATGTCAAAGGCAAGGTCAGTATTTTCTCCTATGGAGTGCAACATAAAAAGATGAATTTGTCGTCACCATTTCAGCGCTGCCTAATGGATTGCTTCCCTTGCCTGGTGAAGAAAATGTTTCCTACAAGACACCTTGTTAAATATCAAACCTTTGTGATAAGCATTGCCCTATGTATTTCAAACTTGTATACCCGAAAATGCTTGATATCTGTGTCCAGAATTTTTGGGGTACATCCTGTTCTAGTTTCATTTTGTTTCCTTCCCTGGATGGTGGTGAAGGAAATACTTTAATTGGATACCGTACTTACCGCTTGGGAAAGATGTTCTATTCACGAAATTCCCTTGTCTAGGGATGGACGCCCCAGAAAAAGCACGGAGTCTGCCTTAGACCGCGGTCACACGCAAAAATTGTTGGTTTTTCTTGGGAATTCGAACTACCAAAAAAAGTGCGGTCACGCGCAAAATATGTGCAAATTTATTTTTCTTAATTTTATACTAATTTTTATTACTGGCCGTATCCCTAAAAAATTGGGGGATTGCAGCGGTCACACGTTTTTTATGATTCATTCTTTTGATAAATTGAAGTCCTTGAAAATGCCCAAATCTGTGCTACCCATTAGAGAAACACTGTCTCTGTTGGCCTCATGACCTCTGGTGATTTTATCATTTATGCCCACATTCTCACCAGCAAGTGTCATGAAAATATGATCTCAACGAATAGAAATTTAGGATTCTCATTGGTCTTACTAACATGCATAGGGCTGTGCGCAGCCTCATAGTATGGCATACAGCCTGCCATACAATGCGCTACATGTTGGAGCTGCTTGAGGCTGTGGGTATGCAGCAAGTAGGGGAGAGGTCCAAACAATGGTGCGCAAAACACACAGGCCTAAGGAGCAAAGTCAAATCGCCGTGATTGGTGGTGCAGGTTGGAGGGTTCAGGCATCTGCGGAGGGGCTGCTTGCTCCGCACCTCAAGAGGTTTAGGGGGAAGAACAAGGTTTTCCATCGTCAGCAAACGCGCTCCAAAACTCAACGCTTATGTTTACTGACCTGTTTAGGCACATGGCACCCTCTGGTAGCCATGTGTGGGCTCCATGAGGACGCGCCAGCCCCTCCCCGGATCACAGATTCACTGTCTTCACCCGGCCACATAAAAATTACATTATCGCGTTTCTTTTTTCATTGATGCGCACCGCATGCTCGTGCCAGTATCACCCCAGCCCGTGCCTGCCCACTCCATGAGCTTGTCTTTCCCTTGCGCCTGGGCTTCAGCTGCACCTGTCCACTGCCTCAATCGGGCGCTAAAAAAACTTTGCCGCTGCCGGGTCAAACCTGCACCCCACGCCACGCAACGCACACTAGTGTGCTCCCCAGGAAGTCCTCTCTTAGGGCATAAGGCTTAGAATTATAGGCTTTGCTTAGCCATTATATTGGGATGTCTGCAATACAAAATAATGAGTCAGGACCCAGAGTCAGAGGTTTGCACTTTACTACTGGCGCTGTCAGCCGTCACTTGACGGTACGGAGTAATTTACGGTTTTGTCCGTCAGAACTTGAGTTGCAGGCGTAATTAACAGTGATTTTAATTTTCGACGGCAGACGGTTGAATTTTCAGATGTTTACGGTGCTTAACCGTCAGAAGTTACAGACAGGCACTTCAAGAGCACAATTCAGCAGCATTCTGAGACAAAATTTGTCTTATTTGTTCCATCCAACTGTTTCCAAAGGTTTCCTCAGAAATTCAAATTCCCCATTCTTAATCCTCACCCCTCCCCCTCCTCGTCTCCCTCCCGCTGCTCATCCCCCTGCTGTTACTCCTTGCTGTTTATTCCCCCTCCTCATCAACTTCCATCTGCTCCCCATATTAGTGCACTGCTGCAATCCCCTCTGCAACTGGCTCTGCAGCATCCCGGACTGTCTCCAGCCATGTTGCACACTTCTGGCGACAGCGCCATCATCAACTCAGCCACCTGCATCGCCGCCTCTTGCGCAGAGGTGCTGTACAGGAACTTGCACGCGCCAGGGATGAGCAGGTGGTTCTTGAGCCGTGCTGCGTTCAGCCGAGTGAGCGTCCTCTGGCAGTGCAGGCAGCTGTACTCTACAGTTGACTTGCCATTCTGCCATGTCTCTTTTCTCTCAAACTCTGCCTTCACCCAGCTGCTCATGAGCTTCCAGCCACCCCTCCTCCTCTGCCCACCCACTACCAAGCCTGTGGGAGGCGGTGCTTGCAGCAGCTAGCCAGGCCAGGCCAAGCTCGACCGACCCAGGGCCAAGACCTCTTCGCTTAATTGCTGGAGGACATGTTGCTTAAAATTTTGTTTGTGAGAAGTCGGGCGATGAGCGTGCCTCTTGTGCTTGAACGCTGGCCTCTGAGCCACAGAGTTCCTGACGCAGAGCTGCTACAATTTCCCACTGTCAGTATGAATTGACGGTAATATGGCGTAAACGTCAATACTGTAATTTTCCTGATTGACGCTGTATTTGCACAACTCTGCCCAGAATACATCCCTTTCGGCCGTTCCCCTCATAAGGACTTCTGGTCCAAAACACATTTCTCCCCAACTACTGCACCTTTTCATCGCGTAATCCTTTGAGAAAGTGTTACTAAATTGAAGTTGCGCACATAGGGCTATAATTTTGCCTGTAGTGGGTGCATTTACATTGAATACTACAGGGAACTACCAGCCTTCAGGCCTGCCTGTTACCCAGAACTTCAGCGTCTACAGCGCTACAGGAGTTTCTGGGGGGCCTCGGAATTCAAGCAGCTACAGCGCCTACAGCGTTTACAGAAATTTTGGGGGGACCCTCGAAACTTCAGGAATTACAGCGCCTACAGCGCCTACAGGATTTGCAGTTGCACCTCAAAAACAGCGTCTACAGCACCTACAGGATTTGCATTCGGAAGCCAAAAAACAACAGCGCCAACAGGATCTACAGTTGCATGTCATAAACCTGTAGGCGCTGTAGGCACTGTAGGCGCTGTAGTTTTTGACATGCGACTGCAAATCCTGTCGGCGCTGTAGATTTCGGCTTCCATATGCATACCCTGTAGGCGCTGTAGACGCTAGAGTATTTGATATGCAACTGCAGATCCTGTAGGTGCTTTATGAGCTGTAGTTTTTGATATGTGACTGCAAATCCTGTAGGCGCTTTAGGCGCAATATAATAAGAATCATGAATTTTGTTTAATTCTAAGATTCGTGGTGGTGGAGTAGAAGCCTGTAGGCACCAGGCCTGTAGGTGTACATCAGGGTAGCGTCACTAGATAAATTCTTCCTGTGTGCCCATAGCAATAATTATTTACAGAAAGAAGTACCATATATCCATACATTCCAAAAAGACGTGCCATATATCCACAATCAGTTTTTCAATATTTCAAGGGCTTATTTTCCACTTGTTTGGCTTCAGTTTGTTTAGTTTGTTAAGGAAGCTGGCTTTTCCAGGCTTGGCCTGTCCGCAGGCCTAGGTGGAGGAAAAGGGGTATTTAGCAGCAGTAGCAGCAGCTAGCACCCTCTCACGCTCAGCAACTTGTGCTTTACATGGTTAACAATGCTAATATATCTAAAATTTATTGCCAAACCTTTACCCCTCATTAGTGGCTTTTGACAGCGTGTGTCAAGATGCAAATTAGCAGCACTTCCCAACTATGTACCCAGCATCCTGGTACTCGTGAATAAACCTGCCCAAATGTGCACTCAAAATTCCAGACACAAGTCCCAGCTCTGCAGAGCAGCAATGGGTAATAGTCCTCGCTGTTAGCTTTTGTGCCAATGATCCAACCAATAAGCAGCATCAAGTTTGGTATTCATGCAGAATGGTGTTTGAATGGTTTTAAATTCCTAAGGCTTTTGACGAGGCAGGTTTTGGCATGCGGTCCATCATGGGCACATGGGGAAGTTTAGACATACAAAGATCTTTCATACAGAAGCTGGTAGCAATAACGGTCAATTTTGTCGGGTGCATGGTAGAGCAAACCAATTTTGAACATCATTGAGCCATCTCAGATTTTGATATTGAAATGTTATCACCTGCAAGATGAATCATGTATGCTAGCCTTTGATGACATGCTCGTGCTTCAATTCATTTTAATCAGCCTCAGCATGTGTAGTTCTTTTAGGCATGCTCAAGCCTAGCATATTAGCTTGACGGACATGAATGATATGCCTGCTTTTCTTTTCCTTGTACTTCACATCTTGCACGTAGGCGAACAAGATGCTGACCTACCTCTGGGTGCCGGAATCTTCGGAAGTTCGGGACACATGCCAACCAGTGGGCCTCAGTTTGCCATCCCAATCTGATGAGGTGTTGCCATCAGTGCTCTTAAAAAAGACACAGGACCTGATGCAACAGCTTAGTATGCCAATACCTGTTTTCTTTTCTTCACCATGCTTCTCTACACCTACAGGGGCATGTGAATTGCTGCCAACTTTGCCAAGGCATAGTTAGTGTCTGTCCAAACATCAGCTTGATGAGCACTCAAAGCGAGCATCCAAAATCTTTGTGAAACCTTAGTATTCCTGTGTCACAAGCAAGGAAGTTCCTTCACTTCATTCAGCAGCTCCTCATGTGTTCAGACCAGTTGTGCCAAGCCACGGACTAGCAGCAGATGCCAACTTCCAGTGCTATTAAGGCACATGCTAAAAAGCTTATCGCTTCTTCCCATCTGTTTAATTACTCGGTCAATTCATACATCGAGTCGCACATTACAAATAGATTGCATACAACAACCCCAGAGGATTCCATCTTGCATCCAATTTATGGCTGGGTTGCTTCCACCTCTCATTGCACCTGCATTGCAACCTGGATGTTGACAAGCACATATTCTTGGAACATTGACCTGCGCAACAATTGGGTATTGTATGAGTGCTGTCCAGCAACGTGGTGCTGAAAATGTGCACCATTAATGTGCAAAGCACCATGGATGCATGTGTCCATAACTTTCCTGCAGTTGCTCAGTTGTGCACGCTTTCAATCACTGATGAATGAAATCTTGGCAGACTTGCGCGTGCGGTGCGTGCCATGACCTTGCTTGCAACAGGCTATTTATGTTTGGTGGCCATACCTTTTGGCTAGCCTACCAAAACATGCATTTTCATTACGTTGCAAGAGTGATGGCAAGAATTAGTCCATACAATGTTTGTACCACAATGCTGTGCTTATCGTGATCATCATCTTGTCGTTCTCATTTGTTGGAGTTCTGTCATATACTTGAAATAAGTGAAATGGCCATTTGTGATTGCATTGATTTTGCAAGGCAAAATACACCGGACCTGAAATTGAGAGTTGTGCACATTTCTTGACGTCACTTTCCTGCCTGTGCTTCAATATATAGTGCGTCAGTAGGTTTGAGGAATTATGGAATTCGAGAAAATTGCTCTGAATTGTAAGACCTTAAAGAAAACCACTCAAATAGGTTTTGCAAGACTTGTTTCCTTGTGTCTAGACTTGCTTCCTTGTGTCTCAGGAGATTCTTTTTTTGTTGTGCATCCATAGTCTGGGCCAGCATTATCAAAGAAAATTTGCCAGGAATTGTCTTCACATGTCTCATGCATTGATTTCCAATTTTACTGCCTGATCTGGGTGAGTACGATTGGAGGGGTTTGGTAAGACTTGTCTGATGTGTCAGCCCAATTTTTCATTGTGTATCTGTGATCCAGGGTCCAGAGGTGAATCTGGCCATGTGAAATTGCATTGAATCAGACCATTTTGATCAAAGCATTAATGTAAGATTTGTCTCAATATGTCTCGGGCTGTTGTTTTTAATCATAGGACCAGTTTGGTTTGCGGAGCTTTGCAAGACTTATCTCCATGTGTCGTCTTATTCCATATGTGGTCTTATGCCCATGCATGTGTCATTCAGGTAGTCAGCATGCTGAAGATGATCGAAACTTAATTGAACAAGTTGTAATGGCATGCTCCTTGGGCTAGCAAAGGTAGTAGCCATGACTCATCTCTAAACTAAACTTCGGAAGTTTAGTTTAGACGCAGTAGACGCAGTACAGATTAGTTTACTATGGGATTAGTCCGTCAGCCAGATAATTGCTAAGCTTGATGGGCATTGTCAGACAAGTGAATCCATGATATCTGAAAAAATGAGGTAAGATTACTAACCCAGTAGGTCACATAGCGGTATCTTTTGAGAGTGGGCAGCTTTGCTTAAAAAGAGAATATATTTGTTTGTTGTCTAGACAGCCTTTGAGGGTACAAACCCTTCCTCTGTACTTATATTTATGTATCTTATCATAAAATGAGATAATGTATCACCACAATAGCAGACATGACTAAGCTGGCACATTGGAACCGTCTGGGGCATCCCGGCCAGAAACAGCTTTCTTCCCTTATACAACATTGATACTATTTATTGTAGTGCAATCTGAATCATAGTATTGATTCAGGACAACCCGTCACCCAAGGGAAGCCTGAAACCGTCGTGACGAGCAAATCAGCAGGGAACCAACTTTGCATGGTATTTCCCGAGAATGTGTAGCGCTATAAGCCAACGGCGACCCCTTATTATGTTGTTTCATTGTATTACTTGGGGTTCAACATTCGAAGTTTATAAGAAAAGGCCTTCAGTCAAGAAGTCTGCTCGTGAAAAACAATAATTTATTGTTGACTCGAAGTGCATGAAGGAAGAAATGTTCTGGTTCAGGAAAAAAAGTCACGTGTGGAAACCTATAGGAGGAAACAGAAATGCATTAGTCCCGCAGAGATAGACCACGTGTGAAAAGAAAAGAAAAGAAAAGACTACGCTAACAAGGTATCCCCTCAGGGGATTCCCCTGTTTGCGTGAATTAAGGAAGAAATTTACATCTGGTGCAAGCACCAAGCAAACCTCCACCATCAAACGAGGAAGAAGGTCATTAGTGGGGGTCGGGAGGGTTCTGAAAAGAGCCATATGTTCTTTCCTTGACGTTATTCAACCTCCTACTTGAATTTATGATCTTTGTTGCGTATTGAATAGAATGGGTGTTTAGATCGAGAGTAAGTTTTCTTACTTTACACCGGTCTAGGCCAAGTTTACTGAGGGGTAGATCAGTATGACATTTATAAATGGTTCCCATCACTCCAATCAGGATGGTATGTAGGCTTACCTTGTGGCATTGCTGTG
>LFCJ01003205.1_pt1 | contig 11956 bp, 10 predicted proteins | sample 643141 | NCBI WGS metagenome assembly LFCJ01 (sample SAMN03766243, study PRJNA286221) | soda lake metagenome | biome: soda lake; feature: Kulunda steppe; material: water; isolation source: sample B1-Br-g2 brine of Lake Bitter-1 | place: Russia: Kulunda steppe | collected 2010-07 | reverse complement strand
CGGCGTCTTTCTGCTTGTCGCTCGCGCGGTCACAGAGCTGGAGCAGGGTCTCGGGGACGTCGTTCTGGTAGACGATCCAGTGGTTGATCAGGTCCGAGAGTCGCCGAATGGGGCTTGTGAAGTGCCCATAAATCTCGAAGTTCAGCGCGTGGTGGCCGCCGAACGGGTCGTTCATGTACGACGCTCGTGGCATCACCTTCATCACGGCCCACTGGATCTTATCGAGCTGGCGGCCCGGGGCCTCCTCGAGCGTCGCGTTGACGGCCTTCCGGGGGTCCTCCCAGGTGTCGCCGGGGATCGAGACGCCGTCGAGTTCCTGGATCTCCTGGAGCGCTTTCGACCACTCGTCGGGACTCGGCTGTGGGTGGACGCGGTACATCGCCTCGACGCCGCGGTTCCACATCAGTTCGTGCGTGACGGCCTTGTTGGCCTTGAGCATACACTCCTCGATGATCGTGTGAGCGCGGTCGCGAGCGGGGTTGAGCACGAGCGAGCCGTCTTCCTTACGGATCTCGTGCATCCGGTCGGCGACCTCGTGGACCAGCTTGTTCTCCTCGTGTAGCGGCGCGTCGGGGTCCTCGATTCGTTTCTCGGCCTGGGCGTACGTGAGTCGCTCGTCGGACTCGATTACGGACTTGTAGATATCGATCTCGTCGTACGAGAGCGTCTCCTTGTCCAGGTGCATCTCGACGGTGTGGGCGAACCGCTCCTCGTTCGGGACGAGCGAGCAGACCGACTCCGCGAGAACCGGCGGCAGCATGTGGATCGTATAGCCGGGCAGATAGACCGTGTTACAGCGTTCGACGGCCTCGTCCCACATCGCCGAGTCGGGGTGGACGTAGTGGGTCACGTCGGCGATGTGGACCCAGAGGACGTACTCGTCGTCGCGCTCTTCGATCGAGATGGCGTCGTCGAAGTCCTGGGCGTCGATCGGGTCCGTCGTCCAGGTCGTCAGCTCCCGGAGGTCCTCACGGTCGTCGATCTCGGCGTCGATGTCCCCCTGGACGTCGCCCGTGAGTTCCCGGGCTTCCTCGAGGACCGCCTCGGGGAACCCGTCGCGGATCTCGAACTTTTCGAAGAGTTCCTCGCGTTTGTTCTCGAGGTGTCGTGCGACCTCCTCGCTGATCTCGACGGGACCCTGCCCCTCGGCCGTGCCGGCTTCGGCCTGTGTGTCGTCGCTCATACCACCGTCTACGAACGACCGAGTGAAAGTCGTGTCGGGACGACGGGCGAGGACAGTCGGCCGACGGCCCCGTCGTCCCGACGGATCAGGATTCCTCCTCGAGTCTCCCGTACCGGCGTTCGACCTCGGTGAGATACGCGTCCAGAAACGCGTCGGTGTCGTGGCGTCCGGCCTCGAGGTCGACGAGCAACCCCTCGAGTTCGTTCCGCGGGAGGTGACAGAGCTCGCGGTGACAGGCCTTACAGCAGTGTTCGAACGTCTTGTCCTCGCGGTTCCACCGGTCGCCGTACTTGTCGTACTCGCGGGCCGCAGACCGCCTAACCTGGTCGCCACAGGCGAGACACGTCACCGTCTCGGTCCGGCGCCGGGAGGGCCACATACTCTGTGGGATGCCATGCTACTATTTAGCGATTAGCACACGTATCGACGGCCCCAACTATCACCGGAGCCGATCGGTCGACGGAACGGGCCTTTTATTTCTGGACCGGTCGTTTCCCCGGCTATGCAGGTCAAATCTCGCCACCATCTGCGAAGCGACGCCGTCTCCGAACTCGAGGACGCACTCGCCGACGGGCTCGGCGTCACGCCCGACGGCGACGCCTACGAGCGCGTCGAGTTCGAGGAGACCGACTGGGAGGTCGTCCTCATCGACGGCGAGCCCCAGGTCGCGTACTTCGACGACGAACCGTTCCTGACGGTTCGGGGCGCGAACGCCTACGAACCGGACCAGCGCGTGGTCACGGTCGACACCGGAGCCATCTCGTTCGTGAGCGACGGTGCCGACGTGATGCGGCCGGGCATCACCGAGGCGACCGACGACATCGAACCGGACGATCTGGTCGTCATCGCCGAGGAAACCCACGGCAAGATGCTCGCGATCGGCCGCGCTCGCGTGGACGGCGAGGAGATGGTCGGCGACGAGGGCAAAGTCGTCGACTCGCTACACCACGTCGGCGACGACCTCTACGAGTTCGCCGGCTAGACGGGGTTCGGTAGCCGACTCGAGCGGCTTCGGTCCTCGAGTAGCCCACGAGTCCATCACGAGGGTAGCGCCACCGCCGTCGGACGGGTTCGGAGCGGGTGGGTACGTGACGTGAACGCGACGGCGCGACGAACCGCGAGTTCTATACACCGGGAGACGGCCGTCCGAGGCGCCACATCGGCTCCGAAGCGGGCTGGCGCGAAGCTCCCGCCCCGAGGCCGATCAGTCGACCTCGTCGGCGTCTTCCAGCGAGTCTTCTTCATAGGCCTCCTCGTACAGCCCCAGCGTGTCGGCGTACCCCTCGAGCGCGAGGGCGTACGTCTCACGCAGGTCGGCGATCGGCGTCTCGGTGGCGTCGATCCGCAGGTCGTTGTACGGCGGGTCGACGATGTACTCCTCGGTCGTCGCGACGACGACGGCCGCACTCTGGACCGGCAGATGCTCGCGTTTGTCGCCACCCTCGAGGTGGCCCGCCGCGAGCGCGTCGATCAACCGTTTGGCAAGCGGCTCGGTCTCGGCCTCCGGGGCGACGCTCCGTGACCCCGTCCAGGGGTCGGGCGTTCCGTGGACCGCACTATCGGCGTAGGCGTCGGCGGTCGCCTCGAGCACCGACTCGCCGGTCAGCATGTTGCCGGCGACGGTGAAGTGATCGTGCTCGTGGTGGCCGAACCAGTCGACACACGCCGCGCCGGAGAAGGCGAACGTGCCGTCGGCGTCGACGCCGTGGAGCTGGCGCTGGGGGGCGCCATCGTCGGCGTTGAGCAACGCCTCGAGGGCGTCGTCGACGGCGAGTCCGTCGTCGACGTACCGGATGCCGTCCCGTCCGAGGGTGACGTTGACGAGGCTTTGGGTCGCGACGGCCCCGTTCTCGCTGACGAACGGACAGAGCGTCCCGACGCCGGGAATCCGGGTCGTCACCGCGACGCCGAAGCGCTGGTGGGGCTCACCGTCGACGGTCTCGTAGCGCTCGTGGACGCAGATACTGAACGTCATCGCTCGAGACAACGCACACTGACCCAAAAAGCGTCATGGGCCCCATCGACGCTTCACGACTCGACGAGCGAGCAGGACGCGACCACGTCGTGTCCCGGAAACTGATATTGTGTCTGACGTAAGAACTATACCGGCCGCGACAGTCGATACGGCCGATGGGACTCATGAGCAGAATCATCGGCGGGACCCAGTCCCGGTCCGCCGAGGATTACGTCGAACTGGATATCAACGACGTCTCGAGCGGGACGGCCCAGGCGGCGATGCAGGTACACATCGCCGAAGTCAACGGGCAGGCCGACGCGATCGACATCAAGGAAGCCGTCTACGACGGCGACATCGTCATCGCCGACATCACGCGCCTGCGAACCGAAGACAAGACCGTCGAACACATCGTCGACGAACTTCGGCAGGTCGCCCAGGAGGTCGACGGCGACATCGTCCGGAAAGGCGACGATCAGATGATCATCACGCCGACGGGCGTCCGCGTCAGCCGCGAGAAACTCGGCCAGTCGTTCTAACCGCCACCTCGCTCGCCCGTCGATCGACGGTCGATCGCCCCCGCTGGCTCACCACGACGATCGATCGGGACACGCTCGAGGACCTGCTGGTACCTGAATCGACGACGAGCGGTGGGGTCACGTCGTGGCGGCTCCTGCTGGCACGGGTCGAATAACGGGAGAGTCGAATCGACCCCCACGTTCGGAGGGTATTTTCACTCGACGGGAATCGCAGTGTTGGGTTATGAGACACCGCTTCGTAGCCCCGTATATGTCAGGATTTCGTGCAACCGTCGTCGTCGACGATCCTGCGGACTGTCCGGTCGCCGAGGTCTCGGCGACCGTCGACGAGCCGATCGACTCGGTCAGCCGAACGCACTCGAGCACCAACGGACAGCCCGTCGTCGAGGAGTTCGGCGTGGAAGCCGACGCGGACGTCGACGGGTGCGACCTGTCGGCCGACGTCGAGTTAACGCCGGTACAGACGAACGAGCAGGAAGCCGTCTACCGGTTCGAACGGGATCGAAAACCCGACTGTGCCTGCGTCATCGTCGAGGAGACGGGGACGCCGATCACCACGGTTCGTGCCCAGGACGGTGCCCTGTTGCTGTCGTTCCGGACGTTCGATCTCGAGGAGATCTCCGAGATCGTCGGCTCACTCCGGGACCGGTTCGACGGCGTCCTCGTCGAGGACCTCACGCAGGACCAGGGCGAAGACGGCGGCGACGCCGTCATCGTCGACCGCGACGTGTTGACCGACCGCCAGCGGGAGATCCTCGATACCGCCCACGAAATGGGCTACTTCGAGTACCCCAAGGGTGCGAACGCAACCGACGTCGCCGCGGAACTCGGCGTCGCCCGATCGACGTTCACCGAACACCTCGCGGCCGCCCAGACGAAGTTGATGGATTCGATCCTCGAGGCCTGATACGGTTTACTGTACGTCATTTACCGCGCAACCGCGACCCGGGCGGCGGTTGTGCCGGTACATCGGTACAGGAATCCGTATGAGACGCGCCGGGGTACCGACCCGCGAACCGCCACCGGGCCAGCTGGGCCGCACGTCCGTTTTGCGATCGAGTCGTCGTCGACCGTCCACCGTCGGGAAAGTCGTAGCCGGCGGTGTTCTCAGGAGTGATAGCCACAGGTCAGAACTTAAGGGGGTCCACTGTGGGGCGAGAAGTAACGAGGATGTTCCGGAAAGTCGTCCCGAACGGTATTCGTCGCAGTTATGCACTGAAGTTCATGATCGCGCTGCTCGTCCTCGGGTTGACCGTCGGCGCGGCAGGCTACGCAGGAACCGAGCTAATCGCGGCCGAAACGGAAGAACGGAGTTACGAACAGCAGGCAGAACTCGCCGCCCAGGAGGCCAAAAACATCCAGAACCTCCACGAACGGAATCAGCTGGTGATCGAGTCGATCGGGGTTTCCGACGTCGTCGTCTCCGACGAAACCGGGACGTCCGACCAGGTGGGCGAGTACCTCGCCAGCGAACAGGCCAGACACGACGGCGCGGAGAACGTCCACGTCCTCGACGTCGACGAGCGCGAGGTGCTCTCGAGTTCGGACGACGACCTCGCCGGTACCGACTTCGACGACGTCCAGACGGGGTGGGCGGACCTGAACGCCGAATCCGTCGAGACCGACGAGGAGACGTTCGGCGTCGAGGCTCAGTTCCTCGGGGAGTATACGGACCACGACGGCGAGTACGTCGTCGGCTACGCCGCGCCGATTCCCGACGGCGAGATGGACGACGAGGCCTCCAGTCGCGTTGCCGTCTACGACGTCGGCCTCGAGCCGTTCGGCGAGGAGCTGATCGAGGTCGACGGCCAGGTCTCCTATCTGGTTAATCCGGGCAACAACCGCATCCTGATGGACCCGACGGGTGAGTCGATCTGGCACACCTACCGCGACGGAAGCGCCTTGACCGCCCAGCAGGGATCCCACTCGATCGGCGTGCCCGGCGACTCGACGGCGACCTCGATCGAAGCGGCGAACCCGGGCGAGGGGTACGAGACCGAACCGTACATCGCCTCGTACGCGTCGTTGCCCGGCGAGACGAACTGGTACATCGTCACCCACACCCCCGAGGCCGAGGCGCTCGGCTTCGTCGCGACCGTCCAGGAGTACGGGACCTACGCCTCCATCGCGGGAATCCTCGGCGTGGTCCTGCTCGGCGGGATCGTCGGACGCAACACCTCCGCAGCGATCAACCGGCTCGGTGCGAAAGCCGGGCGGATGAGCGAGGGCGACCTCGACGTCGAGTTCGAAACCAAACGCATCGACAGTATCGGCCAGCTGTACGACGAGTTCGACACGATGCAGGAGTCGCTGCGGACACAGATCCACGCGGCCGAGTCGGCCCGCCAGGAGGCCGAACAGGCCCGACAGGAAACCGAGCGAGTGAACGAGGAACTCGAGCGGAAAGCCGAGGAGTACCGCGACGTGATGCAGGCGTGTGCGGACGGCGACTTCACGATGCGGATGGACCCCGAGACCGACAACGAGTCGATGCGCGAGATCGCGACGGAGTTCAACGAGATGATCGGGGACATCGAACGAACGACGGCGCAGCTGACGGCGTTCGCAAACGACGTCGCCGTCGCCTCCGAGCAGGTGACTACAAGCGCCGAGAGCGTCCGGACGGCCTCCGAGCAGGTCACCGAATCCGTCCAGGAGATCTCGACGGGGGCCGAGCGCCAAAACGACAGCCTCCAGTCGGTCAACCGGGAGATGAGCGGTCTTTCGACGACGATCGAGCAGATCGCCTCCGCGTCGAACCAGGTCGCCGACGTGGCCGAACGAACCGCTCGAACCGGCGAGCGCGGCCGCGAGGCGGCCCAGGAGGCGATCGACGGCATCAGCGAGATCGAGGCCGAGTCCGAGTCCGCCGTCGAGGCGATCGAGGACCTCCAGTCGGAGGTCGAACAGATCGACGACCTCCTCGAGTTCATCAGCGAGGTCGCCGAGCAGACGAACATGCTGGCGCTGAACGCCAACATCGAGGCGTCGCGATCCGCGGACTCGAACGAGGGCTTCGCGGCGGTCGCCGCCGAGGTCAAAGAGCTCGCTGCGGAGACCAAAGCGGCGGCAGACGACATCGAACGGCGACTCTCACAGATCGACGCCGAGACCGAGCGAACCGCCCAGGAGGTTCGCCGGACCAGCGAGCGCGTCTCCGAACACGCGTCCTCGGTCGAAGGCGCGATCACCGCACTCGACGAGATCGCCGGCTACGCCCAGGAGACCAACGACGGAGTCCAGGAGATCTCCGCGGCCAGTCAGCAACAGGCCGCCTCCACCCAGGAAGTCGTCGCGATGGTCGACGGCGCGGCGGCGATCGCCGAACAGGCGACGGTCGAAGCACAGAACGTGGCCGCCGCCGCCGAAGAACAGACCGCCTCGCTCGTCCAGGTGACCCAGAGCGTCACCGACCTCTCGAGCCAGGCCACCCAGCTCTCCGACGCGCTCGACCGGTTCGACACCGAGGTCGACGTCGACGGGCGAGCGCTCGCCGGCGACCTCGAGGACGAACGCGAGACGGGGGCGACCGACGGCGAGCCCACGGACGACGACGGCACGGAACTCGAGTGGGCCGAAGGCGCTGCGGACGAGCCGGCAGACGGGGCCGGCGAGCCCCCACAGTGGGAGACGAGCGACGAGCGGGTCGGAACTGACGAGCCCACCGGGCCGGGCGGCGACTGACGCACCACCGACGACGGTCACTGAGGGCGTCGCCGAGCGTGGAGCGGGTCGGCGTGGCGTGTAGGCCCTCCCGGCCGCATCAACTCGCGATGACGACCGTCCGGTCGGTCTCGCGGATCACTTTCTGGCTGACGCTTCCGAACAGCGCTTTTCCGACCGGCGTGCGCTTGCGAGCACCCAGCACGATCGCGTCGGCGTCCGTTTCCGCCGCCGTCTGGAGGATGCTCGTCGCCGTGTCGCCGACCATCCGCTGGCGGTCGGTCTCGATCCCGGCGTCCTCGAGTCGGCGCTCGGCGGTGACGACGGAGTCGGGTAGGCCCTGGAGGTCGGGGAGCGATTCGTTCAGATCCTCGATGAGCGTCGGACCGGCTTCGTCCGGAGGCGCCTCGATCTCCTCGACGACGTGGAGGATCGTCGCGGACAGGTCGTCCGGTCCGCCGGGCAGCGAGCGGACGGTCTCGACCTGCGCTATCGCCCGGCGTTCGTCCTGGTCGATCGGTATGAGAGCGTGGAACATGGGTCGTTCTGTGTTACGCGGCTGGAAATACGTACCGGTGGTTCCCGACGCTGGTGTGGGTGCTCGAGCCGTCGACGAAGGGAAATCCAGACCGGTCCGTCACTCACCGCGGCGCCGAAGGGCGAAGGCCGTCGCCGCAGCGACCGCGGCGATCCCCGCGAGGACGACGAACAGTTCGCGGACGGAGGCGACGGTGAGGACGAGGCCGGCGAGGCCGGCACCGAGTGCACCGATCCCGAAGATCGCGAGGAAGGTGTAGCCAAAGGAGAGTCCGCGCGTCCCGGGCGGAGAGTGTTTCGCGACCGCGGCCTGCTCGAGCGGCTGGATCGTGAAGACGGTCACACCCAGCAGCAACGAGATGGCGACGAACGTCGCCGGCGTCGCGCTCGCCGGGACGAACAGCAGAGCCAGCACGACGAGCGAGCCGAAGACGTAGACGAGTGCGCGTTCGACGGGCATCCGTTCGGCGAGGTGGCCCCCGAGGTACTGGCCGAAGACGCCGGCGATCAAGATTGCGACGTAGAAGTACCGCGCGAGGTCGAACTCCTCGGCGTACGGGCTGTCCGGATCGACGAGTTCGATGGTGACCAGGCCGTCGATCAGATCGCCGAGCAAGTCCGGGAGGAAGGTGAGAAACGCCCGGTAGTAGAGGCCGTTCATCATCACGACGACGATAACGAGGGCGAACGCCACCGTCGCGAGCGCCCGGGAATCCTCGAGAAACGTCGAGAGCGTCACTTTCCCTTTCGTGTCGTTGTCACCCGCCGGATCGCCGCCGTCGGCCGCGGCCGTCGACTGGGCGGCCGTCGGTTTCGTGTCGACGAAGAACCCGAGTACGAGGACGACGACCGCGGGGATCGCGAGGAGCATCGCGACCACACGCCAGTCGAACCAGAGCAACAGGACGGCGGTCGCCAGCGGCCCGAGCGCGATACCGACGTTGCCGCCGATACCGTGGTAGCCGAGTGCCATCCCCGTTCGCTCGACGCGGGTCGAGAGCAAGGCGAGTCCGGCAGGGTGGTAGACGCTCGCAGTGACGCCCCAGATGCCGATCGCGAGCGCCAGCGAGAGGATCGATCCCGAGAGGCCGACGAGGACGAACGAGGCCGCCATGCCGCCGAGACAGGCGAGGATGAGCGGCTTCGAGCCGTACCGGTCGACGAGGACGCCGCCCGGGAGCGCGCCGACGCCGAACAGGCCGTAGCCGATCGTCACGAGCAGGCCGAGCGTCGCCGCCGTCGTCGAGAACTCCGCGAGCCAGACGGTCATCAGGATCGGAATCGAGAGTTCGTACGTGTGAACGAGTCCGTGAGCTGCGGACGTAAAGAGGACGATACGACGGTCCGTTCGGTCCATCGACTCGTGGCTACTCGCTCCGGGGCCGTTAAAACGAGTGGTGTATCGCGTTTGTTGCCGGTATGAGGAGTTTTCACACATTAGTAATGATCGACAGCCTCGGTGACGGGGTGCCCACACTGACCCTCACGCCGATACGCCTTTGAGACGGGCCGACAACACCGGCGGTATGGACGTCATCCACACCGCACTCTGGATCTCGGATCTCGAGGCGACCCGCGCGTTCTACGTCGACGCGCTGGGGCTCGAGGAGAACTGGTCGTTCACGGCCGACGACGGCGTCGAGAACGTCTACATCGGCGGCCCACACGGTGAGTTACAGTTCAAGTACGATCCCGACGGCGGACCGACGATCGATTCGGGCACCGTCGACCACGTCGCCGTCGGCGTCGACAGCACCGACGAGACGTTCGAGCGACTCCTCGATCGGGCCGACCCGCCCGTTCGGGAGTCGCCGACGACGATGGACGAGATCGACCGACGCGTCGCGTTCGTCGAGGATCCGGACGGCTACGTCGTCGAACTGGTCGAACGGCTCGAGTAATCGAGGTCGATCGCGTCAGACGGTTGTTGTAGCTGGCTATCGGTGCAACCGCAGTCGTGGTGCGCTCGTGGCGGTACCGACGGGCGGCAGCCCGAATCAGGCGTCGGTGGCGGCCGGTCTCGAGACCGGCGTCGTCGTCCGGGTGACGAGGACGAGCAGGCCGGAGGCGACCAGCACGAGCCCCGCGAGCAGGAGCCAGGAGGCGCGGTAGCCGATCGTATCGGCGAGGTAGCCGAACGCGGGTGGGGCAAAGAGCGCGCCGCTGGTCAGCGCGAGCTGGCCGCCCGCGGTGGCGCCGCCCATCTCCTCGGCGCGGACGAGCGTCGCCATGACGGAGTAGTAGACGCCGGTGTAGCCCAGGACGAAGAAGCCGAGCGCCGAGAACGCGATCGTCGCGCCGAGGACCGTCGTCGTCGAGGCGACGACCACGAACATCACGGCGCCGGCCACCGACTGGACGATGAGGATCGAGCCGATGCGAACCTGTGGGTCGCCGGGCAAGACGTCGGCCAGCCAGCCCGTGACGACGCGACCGACGCTCCCGAACAGCTGGACGAGCGCGAGAACGACCCCGCTGAACGCGACCGACGCGCCGATCGACTCCTCGACGTACAGCACCGTGTAGCCGGTCGTGGTGAACAGCGCTGCGCCGAGGAACAGGCCCGCGACCGTCAATAGCATGTACGGCTGGTTCGAGAGCAGGACCCGAAAGTCCGGATACTCGGCGGTGCCGCCGGCGCTCGAGCTCGAGTAGCGCCGGTAGAAGACGACGGCGACGACCAGCCCGAGCGCCGTCGCGATGAGAAAGCCAGCCTGCCAGAAGAGGACGCCCGCGAGCCCCGTCACGAGCAACGCGCTGATTCCGCTGCCGCCCGTGACGCCGACCTGCTTGATTCCCATCGCGAGGTTCTGTTTGCCCGGTTCGATGTTGTCGAAGACGGCCTTGTTCGTCCCCGGCATCGCCGTTCCGTACAGTGACCCGAGAAAGAACACCGCAGCGAGCAACAGCGCATAGGTGGGCGCGCCGGCCACGAGGGCGGCCCCGGTCGCGAGCCCAACGAGACCGAGCGAGAGGGTGAGGCGTTCGCCGAAGCGGTCGACGAGCGCACCGAGTGGCAGGAGGAAGACGGCGTATCCGAGCGTAATCATCGTCACGACTACGCCGACCGAAAACCTGGAGAGTCCGAACGCGTCGCGAAAGAACGGCGTCGCAGCGAACACCGAATAGTAGCAGATGCTCGCCGAAATCTGCCACACCGTCACGAGCGAAACCGTCCGCCAGTACGACTGGACCATCGACCGTTATCGATTGAACGATGGGTTAAAAAAGCGTACGGATATCGGAACGGGCGACGCGCCCCAGAAAAAACATAATTAGATCGATATTAATTTGGTAGAATACGTCGAATCTGCTGGAGAACAATTATTATCGACCATGAGTAATTGGGCTTAATCACCATCGGAAATACAATCTTCCGACAGTACGGGCCAAAATAAAAGTATTCAATGAACGATGCCGGAGTTTGACCAACAGGTTTTTATATCCCGAATCGGATTTGTTCTCAATATGGCTGGTAATGGCAGACAGTCCAGACGAACGGTGCTAAAAGGTGCAGCAGCGGCGGGGATCGTTGGGCTCGCAGGGTGTCTCGGTGACGACGGCGACGGCCACACGATCACGATCGCCGGTACCTCGAGCGGCAGTTCGACCCAGGCGGCGGGTCAGGCGCTCGCTCGCGGTGCGAACGAACACAGCGACGACCTCACGATCGACGTCCAGGAGACGGAAGGGTGGACGGCGAACCTCTACGAGTTCGACGAGGGCGAGTTCAGCACGATCGGGGTCGATAACAACTCGTGGGCCGCGGCGCTCAACGAGGAGGAAGACTTCGCCGACGAGCCCGTCGACGACATGCCGATGCAGGGGTTCCTCTTCACGAGCCTCGAGATGCACTGGGTAGCAATGGACGGCTCCGGCATCGAGTCGACGGCCGACCTCCGCGACGGTGGCTACACGATCTATCCCATCGAGCCCGGCTTCGGGACGCGGTTGCTCACCGAACAGTTGCTCAGGGAAGACGGCATCTGGGACGAAAACGAAATCAACAACGAGGACACCGACGACATCCCGGGCGCAGTGGAGGAAGAGCGCGTCGACGCGCTCGCCCTCTACGGCTCG
>LFCJ01003204.1_pt1 | contig 11958 bp, 13 predicted proteins | sample 643141 | NCBI WGS metagenome assembly LFCJ01 (sample SAMN03766243, study PRJNA286221) | soda lake metagenome | biome: soda lake; feature: Kulunda steppe; material: water; isolation source: sample B1-Br-g2 brine of Lake Bitter-1 | place: Russia: Kulunda steppe | collected 2010-07 | reverse complement strand
TCAACACGGCACTCAGCTCCCCACTTCAGGCGCTTCCTAGTACCCTAGATCTGAATCAGATCTTGGTTATACTTATTCAGAACCAATCAGAACTTTGTTCCGATTAAGAATATTATCAGAAGATTAATAACTGAATCAGAACGAAATCAGAATGATGCACACTTACGGACGTGCTCACTCCTTCCAATCAAGCACCTTCTTGACTTAGTGTGGGCTAGATTGTGTAGGGAAGAGTCATTCTTGATTGTGGTTGAAAATATGTATGTGTCGGTATTCAAGAGGACCTTTTTTTGACTTGAAACCAGTTTCGATTTTTGGGTAGTGGGCATTGAAAACTGGATCATTGCTGATGTGCTACATTGACAGTGTTTGTGCTTCCAATTTGCTTCAGGCATGTCACGAGCCAGGACCCTGATCCAGGTTGGATTGTGATTATTCAGGCGCAAGCGTGCTGCAGTGTTCCAAAAGCAACTATTTTTGCATACTCCAGCAAGGGAGTAAAATTTCTTTGTTGATTCACAACGAAGGGGTGGCATAGTCAAAGTTGAATGAGGAAGTAGTCCCTCGAGTTCAACATAAATGGGGGTAGGCGTTGAAAAGTTTTGAGTTGGGGTTGGTGCTCATCTGTCCTCCCCAACATGGAATAAACATGAAGGTGGCTGATTCAGTATTGTTTGCTATGGCAGAGTTAGTAGCATGTCTTTGGGCACAATGCATGAGTTGATAATTATACACAGGATGGCAGACAGAGAACTTCTCTGAAGCCAGAACAAAGCATTGGAAATGGCTCCAAAGACTTAGTCGCAAGGGTGCTTGCTCCAGAAATAGAGGTATCTGGGATTGTGGTCCACTGGCAGGGGAGAGGCCGTATTTTCCTGGTTGTAGATTGAGCGCACCACTGGTGGTAGATCAATTGTTTACTTTTCGCCCTCTAGGGGGGATGCTGTAGAAAGGCTCCCAAAAATGTAGAAGCTTGGTCCTGAAATCCACAACAAAACGACAACAACCCACTACTACCAACCTTAGCAGCATTCTTTAGCCTTTCCATTCATGAGCTGGCTCAACATGACAAACACTGTCACACCACTTGCGCAAAAGGCAAAGTCCACCATTGTAGTGCGCCAAAAACTTTCCTGCTTTAAGATGTTTTGGCGCATCTAAAATGTTTGTCATAGACTTTTAGCTCGCGCCTGCAAGTTCCAGGTGTATAACTTGGAGTGGATGGAAGAGTAAAGCAAAACATAATTTCAGAGCCTCATGCCGTATAATACAAAGATAGTTGGAGTAGATGGAAGAGTAAGACAAAACAGAACTTCAGAGCCTCATGCCATATAATACAAAGATAGTTGGAGTAGATGGAAGAGTAAGACAAAACAGAACTTCAGAGCCTCATACCGCATAATACAAAGAGTGACGTAATGACATAATTCTTTCAAACTAATCAAGATCATTCAATAAATTAGAGATAAAAAGGCAACCTGCATTTCAGGCTTTCTGAGGTAGGGAAAGAAAATGAAGCCAGCCTCCATCATGATGTTGTCAACTGTTTTACCAGTGTACAGGCACAGAGCAGCATTGATTACCAGCGGCAGAAAGAGCGTTGGTACAGTGAAAACAGATGGAATGACGGCCAGCACGAGCATCTTTTGAGGTGTCATGCTCATCAAACCAGATACCAGAGCACCAGCAGGGTGCCATAAACCATTGACTGGCTTTCTGGATCGCTCAGCTCTACACATGTGCATATTGCAAACAGATATTGAATTCCAAAGTTTGAAAAGGCTGGCACTTTATGTACACCATGCGCACTTGCAATATTGACAGGAGTGAAAAGGGGCAATTAATATACCCCACATCAGGCGTTGGTACATTTTAATGGCTGATAGCAAAAGCAATGATAAGAACAACAGGAACAACACTTCTCTTGCATAATGCATTCACGCTAGTGATATACCCATGCTCCTTGCACTAATTCCCCCAACAAACAGCACCTCATAATTTACAAGGCATGTCCCTCATCCTGCGTAAACCTCTGCCACCTAAAATCTGAACAACTTCAGCAGAACATGTGCCTGCATGGACTAGCTCACACATGCACAGGTCGATCAGCTGTAGCACTGTTTATATGTATGCTGTTACAAGGATGCTGGCAGTTGCAGCACAGCACGAGACAGACAGTGGTTTCATAGGCCCACACAGAGGCGGGTGAGAACTAGGCAGGTCATGTGTGAGGGTGTGCATGGGGCTGTGTCAGGGACCTGGTGAATGGGCCTGTATGTGTGAGTTACACAGAGCACGGTGTAACTAGCAGGGACGGCAGTGGCAGTAGGCGTGGCAGAGGTTCACCCGTTGCCAATCTCTGCAAGCAAGTGGAAGTGCCAAGGCCCCCCACACCTTTACCTCAGCAACACCACTATTGCAGCTGCAATGCTGTGCACAGCCACCTCAAACAGCCACCGTACTACGCACCATAGTATGCCACCACGTAGGTCAAAGAGCCACCATACGCTGGGTTTCTTCAAGGCCAGGGAAGAACCATGTGTATGCACACGAACACACATAACCTCCAGCGCTCGCATGTGATGCAGCCACCTGAGTAGCAGGTGCACCACTAGCACCTGGCCACCAGCTCATGAGAATTGCCATGCACCCTGCTTGGGCCTTCGCGTAGAACTGGCCACCCAGAGCGGGGGCGGGCAGCCACCAATATGATGCCTTAGTTCACACATTGCAAGTCTTGGCTTTTGTGGCTTGCTGATGACAAGTTGACGCTTGCCACGCCAGTCGTCAGTTTGCTTCCTGGGACCACAGGTGGTGTGTACGTAGAGTACACCTTGGTGGGCGGTGGCATGCGCGCAGAGCAGGCCTTGGTGGATGGAGGGCATCACAGCATGCCTGGCCGCTCCTTGTACCTGCATGCGTGCATGGCGCACCACAGGAGGTCTGTTGCACAGCAGCGCACCGCAGGAGGTCGGTTGCACAGCAGCACACCGCAGGAGGTCGGTTGCACAGCAGCACACATGCGCCGGGGCCACCCAACGTGTGTGCAAAGGGCAGCCCACCAAACTGCGAGTCGCTGCGGCTTGCACATGTGCTGCTTGGGCGGCCCACCCAGGCACCGCACCTGATGTGCAGGTGATGTGCAGGCACCGCACGTGATGTGCAGGTGATGTGCAGGTGATGTGCAGGCGATGTGCAGGCACCGCACGTGATGTGCTGGTGCGGTGCTCCTGGTGCCAAAGCATAGCCAAACAGGAAGCCACACAGATGCTCACCCTGCTGGTGGCGCACGCAGGTGGCAAAATGTATGAATGGCGCATGTGGTAAGCAAAATGCTCAAGTCATGCACACGGTTAGCAAAGCTTTCAAAGAGTGCATGCAATCAGCAAACTGTACAAACGGATGTGGCCTGGCAGGCAGCCACACATGCGACAACTCTGTCACACATGCACTGCAGCCGCGAAGTACAGACACTGCCAAGTGGGGACTAGATGTACGCTGACCCAATGTTAAATTGTGCCTAAATTTTAGCACAGCCGGCCAGGCAAACATGAGAGCAGGAGCCCCACCCATGCTGGGGGCCCTCAGTTGTGTCCTGCACTTCTTGGGTCTATCTTGTTCACTCCACCTTTGCAGTGCCATGTTCCATACTGCGTGCATTTGATACCACACACCTGTGCTTGATCAGCAGCTTAGGCGCAGCGGCCTGGATTTCCTTGACCTTGTAGTCCGGCACGCGTGTGTCGCAGATGGAGAGGGCCCGCAGAGCCTGTGTGGATTTGCGCACACATGCATTCATGAGCAAACCTCTTGTAAGGCGTGTTACTGTCTAGGTTGAAAACACACACATGCATGCATCGACACATGCACCACGTGCTCTCTCAAGGTGGGCAACGGCGACGGCGAGGGGGGGTGGGCGATTCACCCAAAGGCAACTATATACACCGCATGGAGAAGCGGGGGGCCATTTTGAGGAGCATCCAGGCCCCTGCACCAGCCCCAACACTGCTGAGTGTAGGCACATCCACAAGGTATGGTCCAGATGCTTCAAAGGAGCATTCAACCAATCATGGTGACATCCAGACCCTCCACTTGCAGTTGCCCAAGTGCCGGGCCAGTTGCTGCTTTACTGGGGAACATGCCTTAGAGTGCAGGGGAGGACAGGGAAAGAAAAGAAAAGGCGATGCAAAGCGCGCAATAGGAGCGTGCCCAGGGGTGCACACCTTGAACTGCAGGATGTATTCCTTGGCGCGGTGTGAGATGGACGTCAGGTTTAAGTTGAGCACCTCCAGGTTGGTCAGCTGCGTCAGCGCCCTCAGGCCTGCGTTGCTGATCCGCACGTTCTGCACGTAGTGCAAATTGCATGAAAGAGTGGGGCCTAGCTTGTGGTGTACATGGAGGCATGGTGCCTTGGTGCGTGCGTGGAGAAAATAGGCAGAGGTTGGTTGCGGGGGGCTGACGAGGTTTTCATGCAAGGTGTGTGTGAGGATGAAGCCACCAAACACTCGAGGAAGGCAGGAGTAGGTTTGATGAACAAGGGCACTGCGGGCTGGGACCAGGCTTGCTCCTTAGAGCTGCTGCCAGCGGCTATTTTGTGGCAACAGCGCAGATTATGCGCATGTTTGGTGTGCGCCAATACGCAATGAAGACATGATAAGATGGACACCCTAGTCTATGGCCATGGTCACTACCTTGCCTCGCTCATGTAGAAGAAGGGAGGCAATTACGCATGCGTGCATGCATAAGTGCACAGCGTGCTCACGCACAGAGAACACAGAGAACACATGGACAGAGAACACATGGACAGAGAACACACAGAGAACACACAGAGAACACTCAGAGAACACACAGAGAACACATGGACAGAGAACACTCAGAGAACACAGAGAATACACAGAGAACACTCAGAGAACACACAGAGAACACTCAGAGAACACACAGAGAACACATGGACAGAGAACACATGGACAGAGAACACACAGAGAACACACAGAAAACACTCGAGAACACACAGAGAACACATGGACAGAGAACACTCAGAGAACACACGCATAGAGATTATACAGAGAACACACAGACAGAGAACAAACATGCAGGCTAGGGCAGGAGGGCATACAAATGAGTCACACGTTGCTCAACGTGCCGAATGAGCCACCATGTTGTGAGTTCATCTAATGTAACATGTCGTACCTGTGCAAGAGAGAGCCATGTCAGCGTGGAGAGGGTGGCTAAGTAAAAGCAGCCCGAGTCGCGCAGGGCACCCCCACACAGCTCCAGCCGCTGCAAACAGCATGTACACATGCATGCTCGCTGTTTTCGCATTTTCTGTCAGAGAGAGCCAGCTTCTGGTGCCTGCCCAGACTTGTCCCATTCCTCAGGCATTGCTCTTCATTCTTCAACCTTTGTATGTCAAGCTCAATACCTGCATGCTGGCATCTTGGCTGATTACCCATGAACAGCCACAGTTGGGTGCGGGTGTGACTAGTCAAAACAGGTACCAGCTGAAACAGATCAGCAGGTGCAAAAGAGCTTGGAATGTGTCCAGGAAAGCACTTTGCTTGCTGATGACATCACATTGGCTGTCAACCTTGGCTGAGGCCGTGACACTGCAGGTAGGTACGGAAACCTTTTGCTGCTGTCAAGCAGCTGCAGCAGCAGCAGCAGCAGCAGCAGCAGCAGTAGCATCTACCTGATCACAGGCTATCGTCCAGACTAAGTAGGGCACTGTGTGTGCTCGTCTGAGCAGATACCAGGGTTATTATCCACACTTACACACACACATGATACCCCTGCGAGTCATTAGCCTGACATTTGCATCTGAGCCTGTGTAAAAAAGTAGGTCTATACGTGTGTGGGCAAGCAAAGGCTCTATTTGTGCACGTTTCTGCATTCGTGCACACACGTGAGCATTGTTAATCTAAACGTTGAGATTGCATGCATGCTTGTCCATGTGTGTGCGCATGTGCGTGTGTGTGCGTGTGAACGCGTTTGCGCACGCGCCCGAAGTCACCTGCAAGCTAGTGAGGTTCCCGGCAATGATGGCTGCGCCGTTGTCAGTGATGTGGGCCCCAAACATGTCAAGGGCCGTCAGAGCTGTCAGCTTGCTCACCCAGGCGTGCAGGCCCGTGTCTGTTATACCCCCTGAGTGTGTTGTTGTGCGCGCGCATGTGTGAGCGCATGTGTTTATGGCTGGCTTGCACCCTGCATGTAGGCCAGCGCCTAAGTTCATCAACGCTTTAAAGCCTGTCAGGTCAAGGCAACCACCAGCAGCAGCGACAGCGCTTGTGCAGGTCCATCTCATGCATACTCATCACCAACAAAACAATTGGCTTGTAGCAGTGCAAGTGGCACAAATCAAGGCCGCCAACGGCGAAAAGGTGAAGGCCACAATTTGTATAAGCGCGGGACACTGCGTCATGTGTGTGGGATACCAATTTATGTGTGTGGGACACCGCCGGGTAGTAGGGTAGGTCTGTGCATACATGCAGCACATGGCCGCGGGGCACAGCAGAGACACACAGCAGAGACACACAGCAGAGACACTGCAGGTTGCACCTGACAACAGCCAGCTGTTCCTGAACAAACTTGCGGTTGCAAGGTGGGGGGAAGTGGGGGGCAGAGTTTGCAACCCCGGGGCACTTACCAACATCCAGGTTAAGGTCCCGCAGGCATGTGAGGTGGCGCAGAGCCTGCAGCCCTGCGTCTGTTACCTGCGCAGCGCACAGGGCGTTTGGTCACTGGGTTCTCATTCTCTGTCGATCCCTTCATTTTTGCAGCAGATGTCCAAAGCACTCAGCATCCCCGGTCAGCAAATGCAGCAGGCAGCACCGGTTGGACAGACTGCTTGTTACTGGCAGGCCTACACCCTCACGCCTAACGCCTAGCAAAGGGAAAACTTGAACAAGGGAAGGGTGCATTCAGCGCAAGCGTTGCATGTGTTGGTGGCTTCCAAGGGCCAGGCACCCAGCAGGAGGGATGTTGTCCTGCTAGGAACACTCGTGCACACGTTTGATGGCACGCAGGTGTGCCTGTAAGCACAGAGTCACGGTCTGTGTGGATCTGTTTTACCAGCGGCAGCCTGTGTGCACTGTGAAACATTTTGCGCAGCTGCCCAGCCGCTCCCACACGCCAGCCACTGGCAGCACCTGCATACGCACTTCCCAGAGCCCTACCCTTGTGTACGCTAGGCTGAGGCGCTTCAGGGAGGTGGTGCGGGTCAGGTACATGAGGCTCAAATCCTGCGCACGAGGATGCAGAGTGCACCATTGAGTGGACCCAGCCTCTTATCAGGATTGCTTCTTGCATGGGCGTGCACACGCACGCTTGTGTGCACATGTGTGCCAATCAGAGATTGTAGTGTGTATTGAGCAGCTCTTGCCATGAATACACAACAGCATGCCATTTGCTTATGAAAAAGCTTTTTTCTGCCAAAAGGCATTTGAGAAACATCTGCTATTTGTGGTGGGGCTGGCAGCTACCTAGCCAGGTGTGATGCGCACGGCTTGATCTGCTATTCAATGCATTCTCAGCAGAACAAGACTTGGATGCCTCCCACTTGACGTGGACAGATTTTGCTGACAGGATTTGCACACAGATTCTCACACTCACACATACGCATACACATGTGCGCATTCACCCCCTTCCTCTCCCACAAAGACGCACAATTGCATGCTGCTGGGTTTCAGGGCCGCGGCTTGGTGATGCACTCACCCCTGCCATGGTATCCCCAAGGTTCAAGGCTTTGAGCGTGGTCAGCTTTTTGAGCACCTGCAATCAGGAGCCACCCCCCCAAGATGTCAACTTCCACGAAAGGATCAATGCTCAAGGCCCTGGTAGCAATGGTGTCTGCAGTTGCATGACCCCCAGTTACTGTGCAAGGAATTGCTCGCAAGCGGTGCATGCAGCAAAGTACCAAGAAGCCTGTCTCATGATGCCACTGGCATGAGTCACTTGCGCACACACCCAGGGATGCTGCAGCTGATAGCATCTGCAGCAGCCTGAAGCTGCCAGCTGCACATGCACAGCAGCAGCACTGCTGTAAGGAGGGAACTGGGACGGGGGGGCGCCTGCATGGCAGTTGGTAGCATTAGGGCCCCCCCAACTCATGGGGGTGGGGGCGCCAAAGCGCAAAAGGTCTGGGATTTTGGCAATGGCCTCCTTATTGTCTGAGTAATGAGTCCCGCTTTAAGAAGTCCTTGCCTACCTGTGGAGTGCATTCCTGGCTGGGTTACCCACCCTGGTGTATCACCCCAAGGGTCTGACCAGACCAGCACAGCCTGGGTAAACGGGTGCCCACAGGCGGAAAGGGTGATGGCACAAGAGTGGAAGTTTGTGAACGCTGGCGGGACCCGCCCGCCTAGCCTGCATGCGCTGGCTGCATTTTGTGCGCTGCATGGGTTTCCCAGCTGCGCGGTTGGGCAACACACACAAGCACACCCATACAGCTTCACCTTGCGCGTCCACGCAGAAATGCGCGCTGCACCTACCTTGCAGCCTGCATCCCCGATGCGGCATGAATCAAGGTTCAGGTGGGTCAGCTCTCGCAGTGACTGTGTCGCAGGGAACAGAAGAGTGAGTTTGTTGGAAATAAAAGACCAAGAGCAAAGGTTCAGGTGGGTCAGCTCTTGCAGTGACTGTGTCGCAGGGAACAGAAGAGTGAGCTTTTTGTAAACAGAAGAGTGAGTTTGTTGAAAACAAAAGAGTGAGAAAGTTGGAAACAGAAGACCAAGAGCAAAGGTTCAGGTGGGTCAGCTCTTGCAGTGACTGTGTCGCAGGGAACATAAGAGTGAGTTTGTTGGAAACAGAAGACCAAGAGCAAAGGTTCAAGGGTATCGCTTCATGCAGTGACTTTGTAGCTGAAAAACGGAGGAGAAGTGATGGTCCAGGCAGGTCAGCTCTTGCAGTGTTTGCATAGCAGGTAACAACACTGCGTGCATATGCGACACGTCAAGTTGGCACACTCAGCTCCAACGTATGCAGCCCAGGTTTGCAAATGTGACACAGCACTGCGTGCGTATGCGACACGTCAAGCCGGCACACTCAACTCCAACACATATCGCCCAGGTTTGCAAATGTGACACAGCACCGCGTGCATAAGTGACATGTCAAGCCGGCACACTCAACTCCAACACATGTAGCCCAGGTTTGCAAATGTGACAGAGTAGACTCCAGCCCCAGTGCACCAAGGGTGTACCTTGTGAGAAGGACTGCCTATCCCTGTCCCACGCCTTCCATGATGCTGCCTATTTTTGCCAGGCGCCCTCTGTGTTCCTATTCCTAGCCACTGTGTGTAATTTGTCACAGCCTGTGCGCATGGTACACCACCTCTTAATACAGCTGCCGGGTGTTCACCGCTTTTTGGGCAGTCCAAGGCACACACCTCTAAGCTGGACAGCCCTGAATCCTGAATGCCGGAGTACGCCAGGTCCAGACTGCGCAGGTACAGCAAGCGCGCTGCCAATGCCGCCACGCCTGCCCAGGAATAAAGCAGCGATCGGCGGAAGCAGGTGGTGTGTCGTCATGATCGCGTCCATGCTCACAATCATTGTCATGCACACAACCATCATGATCGCGTCCATGCTCATAATCATCATCATGCTCACAACCATCATGATCCCGTCCATGCTCATATTCATCATCATTGCACACAATCATCATCATTGCACACAACCATTATGATTGCGTCCATGCTCACAACCATTATCATGCTCACAACCATCATGATTGCGTCCATGCTCACATTAATCATCATGCTCACAACCATCATGATCGCGTCCATGCTCACATTTATCATCATGCTCACAACCATCATGATCCCGTCCATGCTCACATTAATCATCATGCTCACAACCATCATAATCCCGTCCATGCTCATAATCATCATCATTGCACACAACCAATATGATCCCGTCCATGCTCATAATCATCATCATGCACACAACCATTATGATCGGGTCCATGCTCACAATTTTCACATGGAGCCTGGGAGCCGTGCAATGTTCACAAGCAGGAGGCCTGCTTAATCACAAGTGCACCTGCACTGAGGGAATAAGCGTGCTCACTCCTGTACATGTGAGGCACAGCGCATGCGCCCACCCCCTCACCTGCATTCCCAATACGGCTGCACTGCCCCAAGTTGAGGTGTGTGAGGTTTTGGGCACAGGGCGCAGACGCCAGCACTGAGCAGCCGGCATCCGTCACGGCGCAGCCCTGGGCACAATCCAAAGGGTGTAGAGGGAAGCGGACAAGATTTGAAGCAGACACAGAATGAAGCAGGCAGCTGATATATTGGATGCAGAGAGGAGGCAGGCCTGGTCACAGGTGTTTTGCGCACCGGCAAGAAGCAGTGGATCTGTGTATCCTCCCAGCTACTCAATGCGCGCAGGCTCAGATTCCGCTGCGATTCAATGCAACACACAGGCATGCATAGACACATGCACACAAAACACTTGAGCTCCAATCTCACGCACTTGAACACACAGGCAGGAGAGCGCACACACACAGAGGCACAGTCAGACGAACGCTTCTGCGCATACGCTCACTCGCACACCCCCCTCACTTGTACACACATGCACACACATGAACACATACACACTCCACTCACCTGCAGGTCGAGGTGGCTAAGGCGGGCCATGGGCAGGAGGCTGCGCAGCCCCTCGTCTGTGGCCTTGGTGTAGCTAAGGGTGAGGCAGGTGAGGCAGGTCAAGTGGGACAGATGCTGCAGGTCCTCGTCTCCCAGCCCTATGCACCACCCAAGCTGCAGGGTGTGCAGGTGGTGCAGGCCTGCAAGAGCAAGGTTGGGGGGTTGGAGTGGGGTGGCCTCCATGCTGGCACAAGTGGTTGCGGAGGGATGCATGCCAATCCAAAGTGTAGGTGGCGCAAGCCTGCACGGGCAGGATCAGACCAGGCAAGGGGCGCAGGTGCTCTGTGCTGTGGGGTGTGTGTGTGCCCTAGCGCAGTGCAGCTCCAGGCACAACAAATGCACAGGTGAAGTTGCACGGCTCTCAGAGGCACGCACGCGCAAGCCCACAGGCGCACCGCAAGACTGCCCTTCCCCCCTAAGAATTATTCCACATAAGAGCCCCCCTGAGGCACTCCACCGCCTACCTGTCAGGTGCACCAGGCTGCCGCTTTGGAGCCCATTGCACTGATTACACTGCAGCGAGCGTAGGCCTGGGAAGTGGGCCACAACCGCCAGCCCCTCCATGGTCACACCTTCACACCTGTCAGGCGTTGGGAAAGGGCCTGTGCGTAAGGGTGTGCACTCTGTGACCACAGCACTGATGTGTGCTTGAGCGTGTGGCCGCCTGTGTACATGCGCTCTGACCCCCCTGTGCGCTAGCCGCTGGCTTTCTCCACAGGCAGTGGGTGCTCAAAGTGCAATCGCTGCCAAAGGCACTCGTTGTGCGACGGCTGCTCTAAGCGGAGGCAAACACTGTTGGCAGTGGAGGCACGCGCTGTTGTGTGAGGCGTGTGTAGTATCTGTACTGCCGCCTCGGGTTTGGGATTGCTTTCTCCGCACCAATTAGTGTTGGGACGCACGGAGCAGCGGCAGCCTGTGGCACCTGAGGCCTCTGCAGAGCTTTGATCAGGGCACGTGACCGGCCCAGGCCTTTGCAGCTCGAGCTAGACAAGCAGGCAGAGCCAAAGTGGAGTCCGTGAGCCGCACGACCCACGCATCCGATGCGGTGCAACACAGCTGCCTGTGTTGGGCACGCAGCTGCCTGTGTGCTACACACACCCAGGCTCAGCACGAGAGCGCGTGGGGCCTGTGCAAGCTTCCAAACGCTGGTGCAGCAAGTCCTAGTGCGCCAGTTCGGGCCACTGGCTGCGGAGGCTAAGCTTGGTTGGCAAGCCTTCACCTTACAAAGCAGGCATCCTTTGGCCAAAGCTTGTGCAAGCAATGGCAGGCAGAGCACCAGGCGGCCAGGCACAAAAGCAGCCATCGGCTCTCCTCCT
>LFCJ01003203.1_pt1 | contig 11961 bp, 12 predicted proteins | sample 643141 | NCBI WGS metagenome assembly LFCJ01 (sample SAMN03766243, study PRJNA286221) | soda lake metagenome | biome: soda lake; feature: Kulunda steppe; material: water; isolation source: sample B1-Br-g2 brine of Lake Bitter-1 | place: Russia: Kulunda steppe | collected 2010-07 | reverse complement strand
ATGCGAGGCACCGTGCACCATGCGAGGCACCGTGCACCATGCGAGGCTTGATCTGAGGCACCGTGCACCATGCACCGTGCACCATGCACCATGCGAGGCACCGTGCACCATGCACCATGCACCATGCACCATGCGAGGCACCGTGCACCATGTGAGCAGTGTCCTTTGCACAGCCGCAGTCAGCAGGACTAGACACGCCCCTGCTTAAAGTTGTGCACACGGCAAACTGTCTATCCCATTTGCCCACTGCCACATTCTCTGGTGCCAATGACCCAAATGATGCGCGTGCCTGGCTACCGCAGGAGGGCAGACCAAGCTAGAAGGAAGAGCATATGCCCCACCTTCATGGGGTACAACACAAGGGTGCTCTTGTCCACGCCGCCTGATGCCTCGCCCGCGGGGTGCGTGGAGAACCAGTTGTTCGGGAAGCACGCGTCTGGCGTGTTGTGTGACATGCTGTGCTCATACAGCGTGACCTGCGATGCGCAAGGCGGCAGCGGCCTGGGGTTCAGCGTGCGTGGAGCGCGTTGCGCAACAGAGGCTGTGTGCTCATGGGGCGCGTTGACAACTCATGGGGCGCGTTGTGCAACTCATGGGGCGCGTTGTGCAACTCATGCGGCGCGTTGTGCAACTCATGGGGCGCGTTGTGCAACTCATGGGGCACGTTGTGCAACTCATGGGGAGCGTTGTGCAACTCATGGGGTGCGTTGTGCAACTCATGGGGCGCGTTGTGCAACAGAGGCTGTGTGCTCGTGCAGCATGGCTCGCAACAAGGAGTGGCAGACTAGCCTGAGAACCGGAGCCCTCCACCTTTGCACGGCTGTGGGTGTCACACAGGGGCAGTGTTGCAAGGAGCCTGCTTCAAGCCTTCCCTCTGCCATCAGCTGGCGCGCACTGAGCCAGCATGGACCCATCTATGGGCACAAGCAGGCGTGCTAGGTCCCGGCATGACGCATGCTAGGTCCCGGCATGCTAGGTCCCGGCATGCTAGGTCCCGGCATGCTAGGTCCCGGCATGCCGCATGCTCCACTGCTTCTCTGACCACCTCTGCACCTCCGCAGCAGTGCACCACCTTCCATCCAAATAAAGTGTTACCCGGAACACTTGCAGCGCACCATCAAGGAATGTTCAGCCGGCGATGCTCCACACTGAGGCTGGGAGACTCTCTTTATACCAAGCGCCACCCACCCTCACACCACGCGCTGCTCACTCTAACACTCTCACACCCTTGCCCTCACCCTCACACCAAGTGCCACTCACTCTTACATTAGCAGACTTTCTACACCATCACTCACCCTCATACCAGCCAACTCTTTCCACCAAAAGCGCCACTCACCCTCACACCGGCCACTTCCCGCAGCTGGTGGTGCAGCTCTGCAAATTCGTAGAGCACCTGCATTTGCCCCACAAGACATGTGTCCAGGTCGCATCCATGCAAGAACCAATGATTGAAGGACAGCGTAACGTGGTAGCAAGAGGTGTGTTGCAGCAGTCTGCACGAGATCCTATGCCCCCATCCGCGCCACAGACTGTAACTGGCTGCTGGCAAGGCGCACAACTTGTGGGTCCAGGATGGAGGGGAAGAGGGGGCTGGTGCACAGGCTGCACAAGTTTTTTGAGCACCCAAGCGGCCAGCTCAAGCGCAAAACAACCATGCACCAAGCTACATGTTAGGGCAAGGTATGGTCCCTGAAACAGAAGCCTTCAGCCCGAACAAGGTGCATTGGCAAACACAACCCCTTAAAGGACAGCCCCATGCACTTCTTTCACTCTGAGTGCCCTGCTCTGGGTGAGGAAACAGCCACTATGCAGGCACATGCTATGCCACGCAGGTATGTACAAATTACCCTGTTCCAGGTACATGGAAAATGCCAGACAAGCCAGTGTGCAAGCCCTTTGTTTATGAATTTGCGTAAGGATGTGCCTTGCTGCACAGTCCGCACCTGGTGCGTCAGGTTCCTGCTGCCAGGTCCAGGTTTAGGAGCCACGTGCATGAAGCTGTTATCCTGCATGCCGCCAACAACAGGCAACCCACTGGTGACACTCCTTTTGTACTCATGGCTACAAGAGGGCAAACCACATGCAGGCAGCTAGTGTCTGGCGCACAACCAACAAGATGCTGTAAGCATTAATTAGATTAATTAAAAAGTAGTTAAATTTCTGCAATTGAAAAAGAGCAATCCAGGAACCCGGTACTTGATCACTTGTGTGTGGAACTCCGGTTCATTGCTCCTCAATAAATTCAATTAACGCCCAAGCGGCTGAGCACATGCTCAAGTAATTTAGCGCAGGGGGTAGAGGTTGTGTGGAGCGTAAGCTGACAAAAGTTTATCAGACGCCTTCCTAGAGTTTAAAGCAACTGTTTGCCCAACTTAATTCCTAACAGAAGCTTGCGTGTAATGTCTTACAGAAGCTTGCACATAAGCAAAATAACAGTTCCGTTACCATTGTTCTGACGGCAAGCCCCTCACTTTGAAATCAAAATGCACACCACACAATTCACACATCGCACACCTAGCAAAGCACACAGGAATATTTGTCCCCTCTTTACATACACCGGGGAACCACAGCAGCATACAACCAGCAGCAGCAGCAGCAGCAGCAACCCACCTGAGCAGCTTGCTCATTGAAGCCAAAGGCAGTTGGCGCCACCATGAGCACTTCGTTGCTGCTCTGCTTCAGCCCCAGCCGCGCACCCTTGGCTGCTGTGGATGCCTCAGCCTTGGACACATCAGGCACAAGCGCAATCCGCACGCCCTGGGGCAAAGAACAAGAAATGGAGCAGCAGAATGGACGTGACAGGCTCCGGAGGTGACAGACCTGGAGCTGATGGAGTGAAAAGGCCCTGGAGAAGATGGAGCAAAAAGGCCCTGGAGATGAGTGGAGAGACCCTGGTGGTGGCAGGTCGTCACAGAGCCCGACAGCGCCAACAGGTTGTACTTACACGGAGCAAGTGCGGCTTCCACCCGTAACGGTGACCTTGATGCTGACATGAGCTGAATTGCATAGAGGCCTTAAAGAAAGTGCCAGATGATCAAGCGACGTAAAAGAAATCACCAACTTTGATGTGATACGTTCAAAGTGCGGGATTGACCGCTGGCAGCTGTTTTTGTACAAGAGTTGCATTTCATGGTATTACCTATGTCAAGCACCGGAGCACAACTTTCTGCACTGTCCTAAGGAAAAGGCCATGGCCATGCAGGAGACGCACCTCATTGTTCAGAAACCTTGACAAGTCAGTTGCGGCTTCTTTGAGGTCAAAGCTGCATGACGTGTGACGCAAGCAATGATGGAGTCCTCGCACAGTTGCAGAAGTCCATTACGTGCTGTATTGAGCGTGCGCGTATGATCATACTTATGTGCTGTTTTGAGTGTGTGTGTGCGCGTATGATTATACTTATGTGCTGTTTTGAGTGTGTGCGCATATGATTATACTTATGTGCTGTTTTGAGTGTGCATATATGATAATACTTTTGTGCTGTATTGAGTGTGCGCGTATGATCACGCTTATGTGCATGAGCTGCTAGAAATGGATGCATAGAAAGGATAGATGGATGAGTTTTGGGGTTTTAGATGAGCAAACGCTCCTTTGAAGTCAAAGTCCATTTGGACGAAGCACACAATGGCATTGTTGCTGAGATGCCATGCTTGATCGCCGAGGTAGGCACGTTATGTGGCTTGAACCCTTCGAGTCATAAAAAACATGTACGCAAGCATGCACATACACATGCATGTGCATAAGCACGCACGCAACTTGCATGCCATGAAAAGCCTCATGGGTGGACAATAATTTGCGCCTAGTTGCCATTAAAATGCCGCAAAAACCAGCACAGAAAAAGAGCTAAGGACACACACACTTGGGCATACATACACACCTGCCAGAGGGTCCAGCCACGTACTCGTCAACAATGATCCTCCCGTGTGGTTGCGAGGTCTCCGTGGCCATAGCGACTGCAGGGCCTCCCAGTGGCTTGATGATCTGTGCAAAAGAACCAGGTGCTTGATGATACATGCATGAACACCAGCTTCTTGACAATCTGTGTATGGGCAACAGTTGCCTGGTCAGGTGCTTGATGATACATGCATTGACACCAGCTTCTTGACAATCTGTGTATGGGCAACAGTTGCCTGGTGATGTGTGCACAGCAAGCAAACAGCCAATAAACTGTGTACAGACAGTAGGTAAGATATTGGCTTGCAAGATAGCGTTGAGCACCAAAGTGATGCATGCAGTGAGAGCACCAAAGTGATGCATGCAGTGAGAGCACCAAAGTGATGCATGCAGTGAGAAGCAAGCATGCAAAGTGATGCATGCAGTGAGAAGAAGCCACTCATGGCACTAAACGGCAGCCCCTTGTCGACCGGCAGAAATGAAGCACAACGTTGCAAACAATAATATGTTTGTGCATGACACACGTTCAAAGTTATATGCACGCACACAGAAAAGTCCAGGGCATGGCTTTGTGTTGCTGTTCATTGACAGACCAGGGTTACTGTGCCAAGAAAGGGCCCTGCATAAGGGGAGGCACTACAATGACACGTTTACACCTGTGGGGAGCACAGATCTCGACAATCAATTTCATCAAGCCTGCCCATCAGCTAGTCAAACCATGCATGGAGCACATGTACACCAGGCCCAGGGAGTGCTTTGCACTCTGTGTGATCCCTGATGAATGCCCACCTGAGCAAAGGGGCGCTGTGTTTCAAGGAAGGTGGTGAATGGAGATCGCAACACACCCAAGCGGGAGGCAGCAGCAGCTTTAGGGCCTACGCAGCATTTAGTTGTAGGTAGGAAGCGGTTACATTGCACAAAGACTAATGGAGAGGCCATTGCTCAGGATGGCACGCTGAACAAAAGGATGCCTGTGTCCTGAACAGTGTGCTGGTGCGGCTGGCGCTGCCGCAACCTGGAGACCTGCAGCAACAGGCTCCTTGCCCTACTGCAATGTCTGGGTACACAAGGCGCTCAAGCATGCATGATGGATGATCATTCTGAGCCCCAAAATGTGTGATTAAATTGGAATTGATGGTTGTCTAATACAAAAAGCTTCGGAACCGAACTGCAGGGCCTTCGCTGGTGGCAGGGCGGCTGGCACAAGGAGAATCCAGGTAGCCTCTAGGGTCACGGCAAGCAACTAGCCAGAAGACTTATTGCATTCCAGCCTGTTTTTTGCATTCCCCATGTACCAGCTGCCTCCCTGTTTTGCATGTCTTCATCCCCCTGACTCAATGGGATGGGGTGCCGACGACCGTGGTGTACACATCCTGCCTTCTAGCATTTGGTTGGTGTGCGAACTTCATGGCAGAAATCAGTCTCCTCTGTACTGCAGCCTTGCAACTCTCCCTGATCTGGCTCTGCGCTGCCCACCTCCAAGGAGAAATCCCGTGGTTTATCCTCGCTGCAAAGTGCACTGGACTTTAGACTTCGCAGAGTGCTCACCGATGATAGTCTCTATTGTTGATTGGGAGAGGTGAGGGGGGGCACCCCACATCCTTTCTGGAAGTTGGAGGAGCACTGGGCCATCGGGCTTGTGATCAAGGGCCAAGGACCGGGTGTCTGCGCAAGAGCGCACAGCAAACAGGTTGCTGCACGTTGACTTCTCTAAGGATAACTTTGCATGCACGTTAAAGAAAAATATGCATAGCAACACTGGAGGCGCCAGGAACTGACCCACGAGAGGATCAATACGCAGACGTTCATTCAACTCCCATGCGGCCGGCAGAGAAAGGGCCTCCTCTTGGTGAGTATTTTGCTACTTGTGAAGTGTTAGTCGTTTATTGCACACCCGTGAATGCGCTACCAGCCTGCAATGCAGAGCTTGCACCCTGCCAGTGCATGCTGCCGCAAGCGCACACCTTGGTCAAAGGATGCTGCATCGTTTTCACTCTGTCCCGCAACCAAAGATGAGGATGACAGTCCACGAGTCAGGCTGGCAAGCCCGCGCTGGTGTGCTAGGCTGCCCATGAACCCGAGTGCCCTCCTCAGCACACTCATTTGCGAGAAAAAATATTGCAGAAAAAGACAAGTTTATCATGCGCAAGCATTGAACTGCCTAAACAAGCTGAACACTGCAAAGCCCTGTCAGATTTCCCCTAATTCCATCGAGATTGAACAAAAGTACGTTGCACTTTTTGAACATATAAGGATGGCCATGAGGCGGGCTGCTCGGGTTGCCCGGTCTCTTTGCCTGCCAGGATCGGGTTACCCTCCGCCATCATATTTGCCAACGTTGCTCCATGAGCAGCCATTAGCATATCCAGCTGAGAGCAGCAGTGATCACTGCATCGTTGATAGTGATTCTCCATACAAGTCCGTCCCCTTGACATGCTTCCCCCTGCAAGCAACATTCATGCTGCGCTCCCTGTCCCTGGCAGAGCCTTGGACCTGTCCCTCCCAAAAAAATGAGTGTAGGCAGTTTAGTAGAGGGTTCGCTGCCACGGCCGGATCTTCAGGAGGGGATCAAGATGGGGAACCTCCTAAGGAAGTTCACATGAGTCTGCAGGAGGCTTTGACCAAGCTTGTGAGTACAAAGTTGTATGATCTTACATGTGCAGACAAGGTCTCGCGCGCTCACTCCTGCTTGGTCATGGGATCTGTGTCCAAACACCTTACGCATTCGCACGATAAAGACAGACAAGGCACCTTATGCACTTAAGACAACAAGGCACCTTATGCATTCAAACACAAGGCATACAAAAGAATTGATGCGCTCTTATTCCTTGCATGCATTTCATCTGGATGTGATCCACCCGCTGATGTGGAATGCGTTATCCACTCTAGGTTGACACCGCTGTGCTTATGGTGGAACAAGGCGATGCTCCGGGGGCCATCAGTGTCCTTCGAGAAGGCATCGCCACATTCCAGCCCAAGTTCCCAGACAGGTGGGTTTTGGCACTTGTTTTGGCGTGTTTACGTTAGGTATGCATTATTTCTGTGCGTGCATGCGTAATTTTTGTGTCCAGTCCAGCAGGAGATGGGCAGCGAATCGCAGACAAACATCAATTACGCCAGAAATTCCTATTCAAACATCCTTGCCTGCTATGCAGCCCTGAACTGAGTGAGCTGTACAGCCAGGTTGCGTTGCTGGCCCTCATGCAAGGTGATGTGGAGACAGCTGCTCATCATGCCCAGGTGTGCAAATGCATACGTGTGTGTGTTTGTGTGTGTTTGTATGTGTGTGTGTGTCTTGGCCTCAACATTATTCCATCATCGCCAGTCTTCACCTTGTTGCTGTGGAATTTCCATCTTTGTAGGCTGTCTTTAGATTTGTAGTACTGTGTGCTACATGTGACACCTGCTTGTGCATGGCTGCTGCGATGTAAACAGGTTATGTTGCACGTAAAAGGTACTTGCGAGCAGGATCCTGCAAAAAAGTCGTTTTGAGGCAAGATTATTTTTTAATTCTAGGCAACAGAGGGTCTGAATTGCAGATGCCAAGCTCTTGCCGCAGACTTGAAGCCTGCTTGACACACGCCTGCTCTACTTGCATGGTTTACCTAGACCATTTCCAACCTACCTGTTGCACTCTTGCTCTGCTTGCGGGATGACTAGGTGGCACACGACATCACGCTGAAGACTTTTGGCCCAGGCAGTTTGCTTGTGGGCCACAGAGCCTTGCGCCTGGGCGTGGTCAATTTTGCGCAAGACAAGGTCAAAGAGGCGGCGTCACTGCTGTACACCGCCAAGGAGACGCTCCAAGTACGTGGGAGTGACTGGTCTGCATCACCAGCTCGTAGCTTATGCACTGCTGTACACCGCCAAGGAGACGCCCCAGGTATGTGGGAATGACTGGTCTGCATCACCAGCTCGTAGCTTATGCACCTCGCCCTACATGTTCCTCTGGGCCGGCACCTTTCCAGCAGCCAATCTGAACGAAATTCAGCAAATCTCCTCAGTGCAAGGTGCACGGCACAAGCGGCACAAGCAGCATGCCCCATGCTTGCCTGTGCCACCTATGATGCAGGCAAGGGATGATCCAGCACAGTTTGAGGCGGGCCTGTACATGGACTTCACGCTACTGGCTGGAAGCAAGCATGCTGGCCAGGTGCGTGAGCGTGCCGGGGTGACAGACCTTAAGACCGGACAGGCTTTGGTATGCTGGTCACGTGAATGTCCTTGAACTCGGGTAGACAACATAGACACAGCCATTGCCTCAGCGCCCCTGCTAGCGTTGCTGCTTGATCCGCTTGTTTGGCAGGTGCAGCTAGCAAGGCGTGTCTGCGTGTTTTTAACAATTGTGCCAAGCCTATTGGGCCTAGCAAGCTTGCACTTTTGGGCATCTGCAGGGCTGCTGTTGCGTGTATGCTGCATACATGTGTGCAGCACGCATGCCTGTGCGTGCAGATGCCTGTGTGTGCAGGTACCCACCCCTACAGATCCCTGTAAACACAGATGCCTCTTCGGTACAGATGCTTGTGTACACATGTCTGTGTGTGCGCATGCTTCTGTAGGTTGCGCAGATGGAAGACACCATCCTGGCATCCTTCAAGAAGATGGCTAGCATCTATGGCCCAGAGTCACTTGTGACATCGCTGGCCCTTGCTCAGGTGCAAGTGTTTTGTACTGTGGCCTGTTTAGGCCATGTGTCAGAAACGGGTAATTGTGCCGTTTTCGAGACGGTCGGATGAATGTATAAGCAAGGCATTGAAGCATAAGGCAAAGCTGGCTGGACAGCGCAGTTCGCGGGGACTCCGCTGTTGGTCGCGGCTCGGCGAACGGTGCACTCAGGCACGGCGTCCCTGACCTGCAGGTTCCGCGCTGCGCCCCTTCCCGCGCCCCGCATGTGTTTTCTGGTGCCTGGTTTGTTTGTGGTGGTGTGCTGGTAACGCGGGCAGGCGCGAATTAGGCGGGGGGCGAGGTGTTCCGACGCGTGCTTGCTTGGGACACTGGTGGTACCTTGGACCAACGCCGGTTGGTCCGCCCCTACGCGCAACCGCACCTCACTGTGCAGCGCACCCCGCATTGCGCGCGACAGGCACCAACACCAACAATGGTGTGCGGGGGAGGGGGCGGGGCGCCGGCAGTGGCGGGTGAGGGTGCGGTCAAGGGGCTGTGCTCACGTATGCAAGCACACGCGGACGTCCGGCAATGTGCCGTGCTTGCATCACAGAGGGGGTTGACGCCCCTTGTGACACAACAACCCCCCCCCAACCCCTGGCATGCACCTGACTCATTTTCTTATTGACCCCACGCCTAAGACGCGCACGATCGCCTTGCTGCCTACCCCTCAGCCCTTAAGAAGCTTCCCCCTCCGCCTTTCGTCCTCAGCCTCCGTCTCCCTCTGTCTCCCCCTCTGCCTCCCTCTCGTTCACTTGGCTCTGACAAGAGTACAAAACAAGTGCATCCCGTGAATGGGGCGGAAATGTTCTTGGTTGTTTTGTGTGGCGCTGTCTGCGGGACAAGCATGTGTTTGCTCTGCGCCATGAATGGGCAATAAAGAGGAGCTGGTTTGCAGCCTTTTTGCTTTGGGCAACACTAGCAGCTGCAGCAGCAGCACCGCCACCAACACCATCAACGACAATTCAAACCAGAGCTTGCGACCCCCATGCCCTATTGTCACTCATCCTGACCCTGCTCTCACCGGCTACGGAAGCTGGCATCAAGGCCCAGCCTAGTCCTCTGTTCCCAACTGGCTGGCAACCACGGCCCAGCATCACTGCACTACTTCCCTGCACTGCCCTGGCCCCCTTCGGCAATTCATTGTGGAGTAGCTCCCACGGCAAAAGCCGTCCATGGGCCTTTCTTTGTCGCATGCCTACCCCCACTCCTGCTCATTGAATCAGCACAACCTTGCATCAACCCCACTGCCTTTCGGCCTGAATAGGGTGCTTGATCTGGACTTGATGAGGGCGCAAGATTTGGGCCTGACTAAGGTGCCTGACTTGAGTGCCTGGTTTGCGCCTGAATCTTTTGATCTTTTCACTCTGAAAGTTTGTTTGGGCGCATGTGCAGCACGACCGGCTAGTGCATGCGCCGCTGGCCACCCCCGACCCTGACCCGCTGCTGTGCGAGACACTGCTGCGCCAGCATGCCAGGTACACGACCTGCCATGCTTTGCCTGGTATCACGCCATTTCTTAGCTTTTACGTGCACACCTGACTACTCATGACAGCAGCACCCCTGTGCGACGCTTCCGGGCCAGCATGCAAGGTTTACGCTGCTTATTACCCACGTATCTGTTACATCACATGAATGGCATCCACTGACTACTTGCATGCCGCGAGTATTTCTTACCGCCTGTGCAGTTTTGTTTTCTTACTTGCATGCCGGCCTAAGCACTATTCACATGAGGCCTGAGCCTCTCAATTCCCTCGAGAAAGGACACAAACATGCTGAGACCCAAACATGCTGAGACCCAAACATGCTGAGACAAACATGCTGAGACCCCCCCTTCTAGATCCGTCCTGTGCTCGCTAAATTCTCTTCAGGGAGATCCACAGCCCAAAAAAACTGACAACCGTCAAGAAAAATATATTTTGCATACGTCACCAAAACCTGCTTTGCAGGCTCCTGGAACATGTGGCCCCGAACGGGGAAGACCTGGCAATAGTGCGGTACAAGTTAGGCACCTTCTACTACGTGCAGGTGGGCATGTTCTCAAGCACGCACTTACCGCACAGTTCCTGCGGTTGAAGGAATTATGACCTTAACGGCCTTAACTTTTGTTAAAGTGTGTTTCGTGCGCTCGCGTGTGCTGTAGCAGTCTGCTTGCGCGCCAAGCTCCTGCTTGCCAATTATGATGGTTTTGTTCCTTGAGTGACCAAGGATTTGTTTGTACTCACTTCAATCTTGGTGATAGCTGGGCCAGCTAAGACATTTCTTGTGTATGTTGAGCTTGTAAACTCTGCCTCAATGCTGGATACATAGCAGAACAAAAACATAAGCACTCCCGTACAAGAGGATGTGTAGCCCTGTAGCTCTTTTGGATGAAATTTTCCCTTTGCACAGGACATGCTTCACGATGCTGAGTCCCATGTCAGGCAGGCAGCGGACACGCTCCGTCAGAGCTACCCAGATGACTCCGACTTGGTGCGTGTACGTGCACATGTGTGCTTGTGTATCAATGTGTGTAATTTGTTAACACGTGTGCTTGTTTGTAAAAAGGTGTGCATTCGATGTGTGTGTAGAGTACAAACTCAAACTTTGTATGTGTTCATGAATCAGACCAAGTCGGCTCGTTCAAATTTATCTTCAAAGACTGTCACATGGTCCATGTGATATGGGTGTAGAAGGCAGCTGTGTTAGGGGCTTTACCTGAGGAGGACATGTGGTTAGCTGTGCGCTTGTATGATCCAGCATTTTAATGCAACTGCGTGTTGCTTGTGTCAACAAATGTTCTTTGGTATTGAGTATTGATCCTTATTGTTGTGGAACGGTGTGCGTGCACACGCGTACACACACATGTTTGAACACCATGCTTACAGACACAGACTTGTGACTGCGCATGTGCACCAACATACAAACATTCACACACGCACAGAATGCATACAAACTACATCTACATTACATGCGTGTGGTCAAGGACATGCTCAGGAGCGCGGTCACCTGCTTGCTCCTGCACATGCGGCACTTTCAGCTTTGCCCTGCATTTGCGTTGGTGTGCGCATGTAGATGGTGATGTGCAAGCATCGGCTGGGAATGATCTGCGCGGCCGGTGCGGACCACAGGGCAGCGACAAAGCTGCTCCAAATCAGTAAATCCAAGTATGAAGGAGGAGGGGGCTCTGGGGCTGGTTTGGCGAAGGAGGCTGATGTGGGCCTCGCATTTGCCAAGTGAGTGTCAAGCGTGTATTTAATTGGGTGAAGCTTTGATTGTTGCTTAACACGCTGAGAGCTTTGGAAGATGATAGGCATGCACACCCCACGCGCACGCGCGCGCGCGCGCGCGCACACACACACACACACACACACACACACACACACACACACACACACACACACACACACACACACACACACATT
>LFCJ01003202.1_pt1 | contig 11962 bp, 13 predicted proteins | sample 643141 | NCBI WGS metagenome assembly LFCJ01 (sample SAMN03766243, study PRJNA286221) | soda lake metagenome | biome: soda lake; feature: Kulunda steppe; material: water; isolation source: sample B1-Br-g2 brine of Lake Bitter-1 | place: Russia: Kulunda steppe | collected 2010-07 | reverse complement strand
CCCCTCCTGCACCGTGCGCATCCCCAGCCGTGTACACCACGCGCCCCCCCAGGGCAACCCGCCCCGCGGGGGAGCCCTGCCCCCCCATTGCTGGCTGCCTGCGCGGGTGCTGCATGTGTTCCGCAACCACCTGGACCTGGCGGTGCTGCAGCTGGAGGCGCCCATGTGGGAGCTCAGTGCACTGGGGCTGCGTCCGCTGAGGCTGCACCCAATGGGCGGGGATGGGCCTAGGTGCGGGAGGTACCCTGCGGGGCATGCAAGAGCGCGCATGCCTGCGCATGGGCATGCATGCGCAGGCATGTAGCCCCCCTTGCACACGCAAGTGCACGCGCAACCAATGGCAAACACACATACATACGCATAGAAGCAGCCGCAAGGCACACCTGGTCTGCATGCGCTACAGCACAGGAATGAGCAGCCGAGTGGGCCTGGGTAAGCTGGGTCGATTATCCATCCAGGCATTCCCTGCTAGGCATTCCCTGCACTGGTGCAGGCAGCTGCGCTTGAGGTCACAGGCAGCTGCGCATGAGGTCATAGGCAGCTGCGCATGAAATCCAGGAGCTCCAGACACAGTGGCATGACTGAGGCGCAGCGGCTGTGCCTGGATTATCCTGTGTATGTGTTTGTGCATGCATCTGTGCAAGTGTGTGTGCGCATGAACAAGTGCGTGGCTATGAGCCTGCACCATGCTTGCATGCCTGCATATTCAGGCGGTGTATGCCCCTCTCTACCTTCTGCTGCTGCTGCTGCGTGCAGCTGCGGCGAGGAGGTGCTGGTGCTGGGCCACGGCCTGTTTGGACCCGTCACAGGCCTTGCAGCTGCGGCCACTCTCGGCAACATTGCGAAGGTGAGTGCACCGCAGGGCGGGCGCTGCTTGTGCTCTGCCCCACAAATGCTGAGGTGTGTACGGATGCATGTCTGTGTTTGTATGTGCACAAGTGTGTGTTTGCGCGTGTGCACTTATGAAGTGCTGTTGTCCTCATGTCATTGGTTTCACTCAATTGTGTGTCTATGTGTGAAGGCAAATGTGTGTGTTCACGTTGTCTTCTGGCATACGTGGCATTCATACCCAGCAAAACCGTGAGCGTGTCCCCTTAGCCCCATCTTGTTTTCCACAGCCTGCTTGCGTCCTAGTTCACAACCAGTCCCGCTCTTCACCATCAGACCAGCCATTCCCCTGGTGCTATTATGGAAGCCTCTCTTTCCCTCTGTGTCTGAGGATGTGCACCCCTGGCAGCTCTTGCCTGGCAGCTCTAACCAAATAACAAGCGGGGTGCTGCCTTTGCTCCTGCCTCTCTCCAGGCTGCGCGCCATGCCAATTCGTCCTTCAACATGCATTTTGTAGCCTGCTGCCTTCAGCACACGCTGCCTCTGGGAAAGAGAATCACTGTCGCGTCTCAAGTTCTTTCCACGCGTGCTGCCTGTGCGCTTGTCTTTTAGTCCTGGTGCTTTGGTATACTTGATGGATCACTTAAGCCCAAGCAATCCTTTGCTAGACGTGCTACCGATGCACGCAGTCGACTGCACCAGACCAGCATGTTCCAGGACGTGGTATAAGTGCAGGTGGTGGTGCCTCCTCTGTCTTAATTTTGCTGTGCTACTGTCTCAGCAGTGCTGTGTTCTTGCCTTCTTTGTGCGGTTTGGGGGTCGCCTCGCCAAACTGTTGATATGTGGCAGTCGCGCAGGTGGTGCATGCAGATGGCCGCCCCACCATGCTCCTCAGCACCGCTGCAGTACACAGCGGGGCCAGCGGGGGGGCGTTGGTGTCTCGCCAGGGCAGGCTGCTCGGTCTGGTCACCAGCAATGCGAGGTGCGTGCATGCGTGCACGCTGCTGCTGCTGCTGCTGCTGCTGCTGCTGCTGGTCCAGCTGTGTGTTGAACGTTGGCCTGGTTAGGTCCCACTGGATATGGTGCACAGAGGAGGTATGCTCAGCATGCCAAGCACATATCGTGCTCCCTGCCCAATGCTTCCTTGCAGCATTTTGTGTTGCACAATAGCCACCGATACCGGCGTTGAGAATTATGCATTGTTGGGGAATTAGTTGGGGGTAATTGATGGGGAGTCCGATCCCTCAAATTGAAAGAGTGATCAGATTCTGGACAGGCCTGGACGCTCAAAGTCACTTCTCAATGGTCCATGCGGACCTGTGCTGCAGATTGATCCGGCAGTTCTAGTTCCTCACGCACTCAAAGTAGAGGCGGCTAGTCCGGTGTCCCTGGCGCACTGCAAAATGCTTTACAGATGGGTTATCCGATGGTTGCATGCCGCAGGTGCAGCTCCTCTGCTGTCTCGTGAACACATACACACACACTGCATCAGGTTGGCATGGATGCGTTGCCTGGATGTGTTTGTTACAACATACAACAACACACAATACTTGTTCATTGAATATAACATGCCATGCGCATAGAAGCCATGCGCACACCCTGCATTGGCGCTTTTGGCAGGCACGTCAGCGGCACAACCCTCCCTCGCTTCAATTTCTGCATCGCCGCCGAGGAGCTGCAACCTATCGCCCTCACCTTGATTGCCCTTGAACACAGCCTTGCACCACCTATTCACTTTGAGCAGCAGAGGCAGATCCCACAGCTGGCAGAGCAGGTGGTGTCATGGCCAGATGCAGCGTGCCATTGTGGGTGCTGGCGGCAGCAGGGCTGGTCTTTACCACGTGTCGGCAAGCCGCTTGACGCGGCTGTGGTGGCTCGTGCCATGCAAGCCCATGACCAGCATCATGACAATGCCAACAGGTGTGTTTGTGGGTTATGGCAGTGCAGGTGCTATGTTAGAGGACTGTGGCAACTGCTTCCTCGGGTTATTTTTCAGGGTTTTCTGGCCTTGCATTTGCTTCCTTTGCACTGCAACTTTCTTCTGCTTTTCCATTGGCACGCATAACTTTCCTATGAGACGCTTGACAGCCTGTTATTGCAGACTCTGCATGTAGCTGTCTAACCCCAAGCCCATGCATGAAGAGCTAATGAAATTCAATCATCTGTTGCCTACTTTTGCACTGGTTTCTGCAGGGTTTGGCGGCTGCAGGCTCCCACTCCTACCTTGCCCTCCAAATTGTAAGAATGAGACCATAGCTTCCTTGTTTTGGCTTTTGAGATCGCCAGCTAGGTGTTGAATTTACCTCAAATTGTTTTTTATTAAAAAAGGTGATGCAGGGTATTATTGGCTAGATGTTATGCCAGATTTGTGCAGTGCCAGATTTGTGCTGCATTGTAACCCAGAGATTGGTTGAGTTGGTTGGTTTAGATCTAATCCTGTCGTCAGTTTGGCTAAAGCTGTATTTGAGCACATCAAAGATGAAATCACAGTAATACCTCGTTTGTTTCTAGCGACCTTAAAGATGTACCCCAGGGAGAAGACGGGGGTGACCACTCTAGCCCTTGGGGTGCAGCAGGCATGGCAGCGCCCAGTCCAGTTCAGTCCAGGGTATCAGAGACTAAGCAATCTCATTGCGGGCAACCTGTTGTCTGCTTGGGGTAGACTGTCGCTGTCCGCAGCCAGTCCACACCACAGTTGCTCAATTATTTTTATTGTTGAGCCATGCCACTGGTCTGGTTTGGATGCAGCAGTCTCTCAGTGTGACAGAGCTGTTAAAAGAATTTAATCGCAAGATATTGTCCGGAAAATCGGGCCACCAGATCGCTCCTACCATTTGGCTAGTTATTAAGTAGGCCAATTGACATCATGATTGCTGCACAAATTATGGAAGAGTTGGCCCCGGGTTGCCCTAAACATGAAATCAGATCTGGTCACCATTCGGTATCAGACTAATTTTTTGAGTTATAAAGCATTAGGTCACAGACAGTTGGGAATAATATATTAGAGCTGCTTTACCAGAGGGGGCTTTCTGACCAAAAATCTGGGCATGCTCCTTTTTTGATGCAACTTGTATTTTTATCATAAAACTAGGCTACTGGCGGAATTTGTGGTGAAATAAACGCCCCTGGTGGCCTGGGAGGGTGCCCAGCCTCTGTTTTAGGCCTATTTTGGCATAAACAGCCCACTTATGCCCTTAACACGACCCACCCACTCGTCTTTTTACCCCCAAAACACCTTCAACATACTTCTAGTATGTTGCAAATTGATATTGGATGTTGATACTGAGGTTTGGAGGGGGTTGGATTTTGACCCATTTTGGCACCCCTTTTGCTGATTTTTCCTAAGGGAAATGACCCAAAATGCACATCTCACCAACCACTGGGTGTTTTCAATCCAATTCTTTTGCAATGATGTTTGTTTATTACAAGAGCACCAAAACACCAAAAATCATGTGATTTGGTGCAGTGGCTGATCTGCTGTGGACATTTGGCTGTGAAAAGTAGGGTCCATGCCGCAGCCCATTAGGCATGGGACCCCTCAAGTGCTGTGAAAAGCTTGCAAGCAGGGCTACCATCTAACACTAAGCTTGAAAAGGCCCCTTCAGGGGGCCCATGCCCTGGGAGCATGCCAAAACCATACCCATTTTGGGCCTCAGATAGCCCCCTCTGCTGCTTTACTACATCCATCTCGACATCACAGCCTTGCTAACTTGCAAAAAATGCAGCTTCCTCTAGCTTCCAGCCTTTCATCCATATAATCCTGAGCTTCGGCTATCAAAGTTTCATGCAGAGCCCCCCCCCCTCTCCCAGGGTCTTCATATTTTACCAGAAGTCTCATGCATCTGATGTGTTTTCTCCTTGCTGCAATGCACTGCCTGCTATGCACTGTAAGGCTTGTAGATGAAAGCACTAGTAGGCCGTTTGGTGACATTGATTAACAATATAGTGAGATAATGAGAGCATACTTGCAGCTGAAAGAAAATAAAAAGAATAAACTATGCATACGTAGATTATCTTTTCTTTTCTTTCTACGCAGGCAGTTAAACACCCCCTGCACCAATCAAGGAAAGGGAGACACATTGGTCTGAATTACTGTATGCTAGCCCCCATCGAATTCCTTATTCTTTCAATTTGAACAAAAGTGCTGCATTTCGCTCTTGAACTGAAAGGTACTTTAATGGCTTAGCGCAGCCGAGATACCTCTCCAGGACCTTGTTGGGGGGGGTTCGTCCCTGCACATGGGAGACATGGAACTCCTGAAGAGCTTCAAGTTTGATTGTTGAACAGGCAAGACACACAAATCAGGAGCCTTATCCGTGTTACGTGAGCTGTTGTCATGAAGTGAGTCACATGTGCAAAAAAGGCTATTCTGCAATTGCAGAAACCAACACACTGTCATCTCTTGTCAACTTACCTAAAGCTTGTGCCACACTCCCTGTGCCTGCTTTCTTGGCTCCAATGACTGACTCTTGGACTGCACAAGCAAAGGGCACAAGACTGAAGGTATCCTGAGTTGTTTGGTAAAGTTGTTTGAGGCAAGGTCAAGGCAAAGGCCACAGGATGCCAACAGCTGCGCCTGTGATCAATCACAATAATGCTTGAGCAACTTGTGGGGCTCAGGGAAATACATGATGCTCCGCTAGAGGATAATGACATGTATGAACAAGCCAGTCACAAACAATGCTTACAAACAATGCAGCACTAAAGCACTATCTGCTGTGTTGATTGATATTCACCAACAGTAACAGTGCATGAAATTGGTGTAGCACACTGGTGTGGTGCCAAAGGATCGCTTGTCTTCATGATTTGTAAATTTTGAAAGCTAAAGGGCAAGCTTCTTCAGTGCCTTCCATGGCATGCACCTGTGTTTGGTGTGGTGGTTTCCGCTGGGTAGTTTTCAGTCAGCTTTTCTAGCACCAACGTGGCCATTCTGCACAGAAAAAGGGTCAAGCAGAAGCGAGCAGTACAAAGATACCATTAACAAGCTTATGACTATCAAATGATTAAATAAATGCTCAACTCCATCGTGGATCGCTTCTAGCAAAAGAAAGGTCAACAAAAAGGTTTGCTGGCCCAGCATTTGCAAGCAAACGAACTCACTTGAAGACAGAATTGGGATTTTGAGCGGTGACCAGCTTGCCATCTACCTCAGCACACTCGCTGCCCGGCGGGCCTGAGAAGGAGGCAAGGGACGACTAATACAGCTGGAAAGGGAATGCTTTAATCCATCATGGAAGTCTGATAATAAACTGGCACCCACGCCCCTTTCTTGTCCAATGCATTGCCACTGATTGAAATAAGCACTCTGCATGCTCGCGCTTCTTTCTCGTCACTTAATCCTGATACTGTGCAACCAATCGACTTGGACCACACAGCAAGCTTGTTTTATTTTTTGCTGGTCACTCACCAACAACCACTTCAGCACCACGCTCGCGGAGCTTGTCTTCCATCAGGAAAGGCACCAGCTTGTCTGTGCCCCCTTGCTCCTCCTGTCAACAAACAAAGCATAGGTGTGGATGGTCTGAAGATGATCAGGCAACTAGTGAAGATGATCAGTTCTGATCAGCACATGCCAGCAAATAAAGAGTTGTTTTCACAGCTAAGTTTCAAGATTCATGGCAAGCAGCTGCTGGCACAGCCTGCAGGAGCAAAGATCAGCTGCACTGGTTCTCCACCTCTGCATTGCTGTAACACACGATGCGGCGCCGTTTCACCATCTGCATGGCGTGATGGAGGCACAATGCACAAAGGGATCACAGTCAAAATGATGATCAAGAGTGGATTGAGAGAGGCATCAGCCAAGGCACACCGGATTCTTGCCACTTTCAACCCTGTTTGGATGCGTGCAACCCTCTATCACAGCAGCATTAGCATGTAGGTGCCATGGATTATTGGGCTTGACAAATCCCGGATTTGATTCAAAATTCTTTTGGTTTTGCTTTAAAGAACGGCATCCTTCATTAAAGAGCATGCTTACTCACCCAGCCCTCTGTGCCGTCTGGCTTCTCAGGCACATTAACCAGCGCTGCAGGCCTGCGCCTCAGAGCCCAAGGCAAATGCAACTCATCAGCAAGCTTCCCTCATTCTCAGTCCTACCATCGACATTGACTACCTCATGATTTAAGCTCAGCATTTACATATGTTTGTCTGGGGAGGAGGACACCTGCCAAAATGCACTCGCAGGCAGATTATGCATCCTTGCATGTGTTGAGCAATCATCCAGGTTTTATGTGTAACTCTGACCATGGCAAATTGCACCGACCCATGGCAAATTGCAGCAATGACGATGTCCTTGGAATTGGCTTCCGATAAGAGACTGATCAGCTTCTCGTCCTGTGCAGGCAAGTATTGCAGCAAACCACTCCTCCTCCTGTGGCAAGAACTCGTGGACTTCGTGCGCCATAAGTTAATATGCGTGCATCTTTTTGTGCCACATGCAATGAACACCGCCTAGACAAGGAGCGAGTGCTCGTTATTGTGCACCCACGTTTGGAAGGTCAAAAGCAGCTCCATGGCCACCAGGAAGAAAAATGGCACTGCAGGTGAGGTGGGTGGGGATCAGGCGGCCACGCTCACACGCAAGGCGCATGTGGCAGGGGCAATTTCTACAGCAAGGCAGCTGGATGTGAGACTCTTTGCAAATCTTCAGGGATGTGTGCCTTGAGGCACAGCATGCTGGGCAAAAGCAGCGGGTCAGCGCTTTCATGTAAGTAGCCAACGACGGCAGACTGGCTGGCTGACCATGCTCAAAACAAGAGTGCACAATACTCACTCGTACACGCCCTCCAGCTGCTGCACCTTGCTAAGTGGTACTGAATTCTTGACCATTTGCATGGCTGAGTCTGCAGGCATGGAAAAGCGTGCCAGGGGCTCGCTCAAGTCATGTGGCGGGCCTTCACATGCACACGTATGCACAAGCCTGTGCATGTGCGCGCGCACGCACGCACGCACACACACACACACACACACACGCACATACACACACCATTCTTGAGGAAGCGGTGCACCTCCGGTGGTGCATCTTCTGACTCAGCCTTCTGCTTGCCGAGAGGATCCAGCGGGATCTGGCAAATCATGATGATGCGCGCATAAACGTGGCATGTGTGACATGTGTGTGTGCGTGTGTCTGTGTGTGAGGACAGCAAATTATTTCATTTTGATCCAAGTACAAATCACCCTGCAGGATGAGCTGCTGCCCACCTCGCCTCCTTTAGGGCTTGCTATTGTTACATCAAACCCGTTTGACACCCAAGTCACGAATGGAACCCCTGCTAGCAGAGAGTATCAAAAGGATCTTAGATCATAGCGAATTCAGAAAGGAGATCTCCAGTTAGTTAGTAAAGAATTATTGTCTCTCCTCTTCTCACCAATTTCAATTGTGTCTGCGCCAGTCTTCTTGCCCTTGCCAAAATCGCTGTGTGATGTCGCAACCAGCAGGACGTTTCCCTTGCTCACAGGGTTCCTGACAAGCTGGTGGTCGTCCCTGATGCTCATTTAACTTTGTTGTATGCTAGCTGCCCTGTCTTTGGGATACTGCCAGCCACCTGGCCTGTCGTGAGTCAGTGCCTAGAGCAGTTTCCAAAAACTCCACACTGACAAAATTTTTCAGCTACAAACTGCAGAAAAATCTATGATAAATAGAGTGATCACAAAATGTTTGTCGTGGAGAAGAGGGCTTGGGGACGAGAGGTCCGATGCAGAACTTCTTCGAAGAATTCTTATAAAATAGCTTAGCGATGTTGCTGTGACTTGCGTCACTGGTGCGGCCAAATTGCAAACGATTGCCTCGTTCAATCTGCAACATGAACGTGATCCTGCTCATGGACACTGTACAGCTTCACAATTGGTGAAGAACCCCCTCACTGGAATGGTAACATTCGACGTAAGACTTGCGCATGTGTACGCATATGTAAGACAGGGAGTCCCACCGGTGGGACCAGCATGCACGCAAGTTGTGGCAATGACAATTTCAGATTCAGCTCCTTGTTAGACAGCCTTTCATGGCTAACCTGCATTGATTTGTGGCATAACACACAGATCAAGGTCACACATGCCTTACTTCTCAGCAACTGTACAGCTATGAAATTAGGCAGTTGCTATCGCAACATGTTGCGATACGGAAATGCCAATCAGCAAGGTTTTTGCCCAATTGTTGTTGCTCCGAGCAACTCTGAGTCAGTGACTGTTGCTCAGTGACTGTGGCACAATTAAAATACCAATGCGCTGCACAGGAAAGACCCAAAATATGCTCAGAAGGCAGCCGACATGTCTAGATGTTCCATGTCATTCCAGTTGCTAACAAATTATTAACACAATATGCTCACTACCACAAAGGCACCCTTTGCAACCACTCCTCTATTGCATGAGGTGTCACCGCGAATGTGACATTCAAGACAACCCAGCAGAGATGTATGCAGAGTTCACGAGCTCAATGTCAACATGAGGGAGATACACCTCGGTGAGGTAAATCACTGTGAAGATACACTGCCTGGACACCGATAGAGGCCTCTAGAAAACAAAAGGAGGTTCTCTGTAAGCACTTGAAGGCCAAGAAAATTATCCTTCACACCATTCTTCTTGGTGTGGAAGGGTCTACCCGGAATGGTCACCGAACGCCATAATGTTGCCCGCAAACTCATCATGAAAGTCATCGGCAAAGTCTCACTGGCAGGATGTTTGGTATGTATCGATGCTGGCAGCGCTGACCGTTTAGTCCAACAAAACCTTCAAATTCCTGAGAATGCTGATAAAAAGGATCATCCAGTCGGAAATTTCCAGTTAGATATTCAGTTGGAATTTACAGGCTTGTTTACCTGTCAGAGACAGACTGGCTTACCTCCAGTCGCCCTGATGCCATTTGATTACTTCTTACCCACTTACCCATGAAATCCAAGCCACCTTCCACTCCCCATTTGCAACATGTGCGATACGTAGATAACATGGAGAAAATTGCGCATGCTCTGCCCAGAGCTCACGAGCTCAAAGCCAACAAGAGGAGGGTGTAACTCTATGAGGTGTATACCTCATAGAAGTGAAGAGCTGTGAAGATACCAGCAGGAGGCCCTAGCAAACAGCACGGGACTGTAAGCGCTTGAGAGCTAAAAGTCACACTTCAATCCATCCTTCTTGGTGTGGGAGGCTCAATCTATTCCTCAAACACTTTGCATCATCTTAAAAGCTTGGCCTTGATTTACAGTCCACAAGACTGCCCTTGAATTACATTTTCACCCCGTGCATCATGGGCATAAACTAGCTACAATGAGACACACTTGAAAAATCAAATTGTTCCCAAGGCTTTGCAAGGCCACTGATTGGTCTGAAGCAGGGGGCTGCCAGTCACCCTCCAGATCCCCACTGGCATCTGTTTCCGTAGGTGGAGGAGACTCATGGCACGTGGACCAATGTGTCTCCTATTCCATAAGGTTTTTGACGCAGGTGCAAAAATCATAAGAATGAGGTTTAAAATAACACAGAAAGAGCACGTGGCTCTTTTCAGAACCCTCCTGACCCCCACTAACGACTCGCTCGACAGCAGTCTGCATGGATGCCCTTGACAAGTTAGAAAACATACACGCACGCGCACAGGCACATCAAGATGGCCCCTTCAGTGCCTTTTATCTGCTGTCTTCTGCCCTTGCTCTCCTTCTTTTTTGCTCCTCAAGCCAGGCCCATGCTGCGTCTGCTGCATGGAACATAGCTGTCAAGAGTGAGGCAGCAGCGAAGGCGCCAATTGGGTGCACCAAGTGCCCGACAGGCCAACCCTTCAGGACAAGCAGGGGGGCCAAATCATTGAACCTGCACCACACGGGCGGTGTAGCGCACCTGAAGTAGTGTATCTTTGTTTGACAGAAACATGCTCTAGGGCAATTACCATAAGATGGCTGCTGCTGTGCGTGTGAGATGATACCAGGCAGTTCAATGACAATCCTAAACAAAATGCTGCTGGCCACTGCACACAAGGGCCTGAACCAGGCCAGAGACCGATCCAGACTATGAAAGAAGCTTTGACACTAAGAAGTTAGCATCCATTATACCAAAAGCACAAATAAAAAGCAAATAAATGAATGCTGGCCAGGTGGTCTAGGGGTATGAAGCCTATGGCAGCATGGTTGTGCTTTACGTATGTATTGCTTAATCATACAAGCATGGGAATGGGAGGAGGGGAAAAAGGTAGGGAGAAGCGAAAGTTTGAACAAAAGGAAATGAGCAGACAGATAACAAAAAGCTTCCATGTCCGCTTACATGCGCGACCATAGCTGAAGAAATGGCCTTTGTTAGATGAGCCCACCTTCCAGCAGCAGTGATGAGCACCAGGGGGGCAAGGGATAAGACTTCAAGTGGCTTGCGTGTAACGCGTGACCAGAAGATGCCCGTCACAAATAAGCCCAGCCATGCGGCAGAAGCGGACACAGCTGCGCCAGCGGATTTTGCTGGGAACAGGAACCAAGCCAGACTGTTTGCCCCTGTGTATGCGCGTGTGTGCATGCATGTATCTGTGTGCGCATGTGAGGAAAACAGGGGCGCAAGTGGCGCACGCATCAGGCTTCAATCATCAGTGCCTTGCCTTGGCAAGGTTTTGTGATGGCAAGCAGGTACTAGGTGGAAGCTCAGGTGAACAAGATAGCTTTGCAAAGGGAATGCATTTTTGACGCCGGTCGATGCAAGTGCCAGTCAGATTAGCAACATCTAAGCCAAGCCTTCTCATGAGCTCGATCCTACTTGCACACACACGTGTACCATACTTTTGGAAAAAAGTATTAGAATCCTGCCAAGACTCACCAATCAGCGATCCCAGGTAGGTCAGGAAAAGGCCACTTGCTCCCCATTTCTCTTCAACTAGCTTACCCCAGATGTAGGTGTGGAAACATGACTGCATGCATGCATCACACGCCCCTCATCTGCAGCACCTGGAGTGTTACTTTTATGAAGGCAAGGATGGAAAAGGAGCAAAGGAGGGGGCAGGGGGATGCTCCAGTGCAAAACCAGTATGGGACAGGCAGAATTTAGGCGGATGCACAGAGGACGCGAGATGTCACTGGACACTGCAGGTCAGTTTGCCTCTGCCAGACGGCCCCAGGAAACTGCAGGTCAGTTTGCCTCTGCCAGACGGCCCCAGGAAACTGCAGGTCAGTTT
>LFCJ01003201.1_pt1 | contig 11965 bp, 10 predicted proteins | sample 643141 | NCBI WGS metagenome assembly LFCJ01 (sample SAMN03766243, study PRJNA286221) | soda lake metagenome | biome: soda lake; feature: Kulunda steppe; material: water; isolation source: sample B1-Br-g2 brine of Lake Bitter-1 | place: Russia: Kulunda steppe | collected 2010-07 | reverse complement strand
CGATCGCCAGATAGCTGAGTTTGCCTCTCTTTTTGTCAACGCTGCTGGATCAGTTGAGCAAATTATACTGCGGTGTCTTCGACCGATATCGATGACTGGGAGTGTGAGAATTCTTAGACAGGCTCTCTAATGTAGTCTATTACATTTCCGCTATTAGCTGGTCTCTAGTAGACGTTTCTGTACTCAGAGGGGAGAAGTGTACAACAAAGTAGCGAGACAGGGGGAGGTTCGCACTATGATTTGAAAGCGTGCAATGGTCTATGTTCAGTCAATCGTCGAGCGCGACCTACCACTGCTACGAGAGCGAAGTTCTTCTGCGGTCCATCAGAACGCAAAGCGTGCTGAGGACAGTTTCGTCGTCGCGAGTCGCTGTTGAGGAAACCGAAATCAAAATCAACGGCGAGTGGTCCCAGCCGTGTGCTACAATAGACCTCGAATCAAAGTTGATTTTCGATATCGAATCGTTTGGTCGGCGTAGCACTGATTCGGTAGCTGAGTTCCTTCAGAAATTTTACGGAAAGATAAGATATCTAATACTACGTTTCTCGTCGATCCATTACCCCGGGTAGCGTCCAACACCGATGGCATGCTCGTGTGATTCGTACGGCGTTGATGTGTTCGGTGGACACTCCTAGTGGTATTTGTACAATCAGTTATCCGGCCACCGCTCGATGTAGATTGTTTTGTCCGTGTAGAAATGAATCATGTCCTCACCCTGGGCGTGGAGATCGCCGAAGAACGAGTCTTTCCGGCCACCAAAGTGGAAGAACGCCATCGGCGCCGCGGTACCTGCGTTGACACCGAGGTTGCCGACGTCGGCCTCGTGGCGAACCTTACGGGCGTCTGCCCCTTCTCTCGTGAACAGACTAGCGGCGTTTCCGAAGTCGCTTCGGTTCATAACGTCGATAGCCTCGTTGAGGTCCTCGACCGACATCAGCCCGAGTACGGGTCCAAAGATTTCCTCACGAGCGATCGTCATCTGCGGTTCAACGTCGCCGAACACAGTCGGAGCAAGGAAGTTCCCGGTCTCGTAACCATCGACTTCAATGTCCCGGCCGTCGAGGAGCAATTTCGCACCCTCGTCGACGCCGGTCGCGATCAGATCACGGACGCGAGATTCATGTTCCGGCGTGATCAGCGCGCCGATGTCAGTGCCGTCGTCAAGACCGTACCCCACAGTTTGCGACGCCGCTTCCTCAAGTACGTGGTCCACGAACTCGTCGTAGACACCTTCTTCAACGACGATCACGTCGTTCGCGAGACACCGTTCGCCGCCGCACGCGCAGGCCGACGACACCGTCTTTGTCGCAGCGAACTCGAGGTCGGCGCTCTCGGTCACGATGACATGATTTTTTGCCCCTCCCTGGGCCTGAACGCGCTTACCGTTCGTCGCGGCGCGTTCGTACACAGTCTTCGCAACCGGCGTCGATCCGACGAACGATGCACCCTGGATATCGTCATGGTCAAGAAGCGCATTCACGGTGTTGACACCGCCGTTGACGAGCTGGACGATGCCGTCCGGGAAACCCGCCGCGTCGACTAGTTCGAAGATTCTCTGTGCAACCACCGGGTCCCGTTCGCTCGGCTTGAGGATGAAGGCGTTCCCGGTCGCGACCGCGTAGGGCAAAAACCAGAGCGGGATCATGCCAGGGAAATTAAATGGCGTAATCGCAGTAAATACGCCAAGCGGTTTGCGAACTGCGGTTTCGTCGATTCCGGGAGCCGCATTGGGTAAGTGACCGGCCTGCATCATGGACGGTATTCCACAGGCAACTTCGACATTCTCAATACCGCGACGGAGTTCACCTTTCGCCTCTGCGAACGTTTTTCCGTGTTCTTGGACAAGGACCTTCGAAAGTTCGTCCAGATGCGCCTCAAGTAACTGTTTAAATTCAAATAGTGGCTGGATGCGCTCTTCGACGGGCGTCGATTGCCATTGTTCGAACGCTTCTTGGCCAGCTCTCACGGCTGCTTCGACATCATCGTCGGAACTAAACTGGATTTGTGAGAGTGTTTCTGCTGTTGCCGGATTTACTACCTCTTGTTTTTCAGTACCTGATGGTGTTTGCCAGCAACCGTCGATGTAGTTCTGTATGTCGTCCCATGGTGGTGATGTATCGAGCATCATTATCATTCGAAACTTAATCTCCTTTGCAATAAATCCTTTCAATAATATTCGACACACGGGTGTATACTAAAACATCGTTTATTGAAAGGGCAATATTGCGAGATAGTATGCTACAAAAACCGCTCGATAAAAGCCATATTTGAACTATAAAAAACAATGTAAAATCTATGAATAGAAGTCTATGGGTAACATCCGCCCTAATAACTAATCTGTCAGGTCGTTACAATAGATGGGCTCAACGAAATGTGCTTGATTTTTATTCTACATGGTCTCTAGTTTGTCAGATATACCTGAAAATCAGATTCAGACAGATTAGGATATGACTCTTGGACGGTAGTTGCACTTCCGAAACTGAGTTACGGGCCGTTACAGTGATATTCATACTTGACCGTTTGAGACAGTCTGCTTTCACGAAATCTGTGAACTGCAATCGTCAGCAATATCTATTCTCCAGCAACTCGCGTCTGGAACTGACCGACTGAATCATCGGTGTCTCCACTTTTTTTAGCGATCGAACCCGCCGCTGGCGGCCTCGACCGCTTGCTTTCCTAACGCATGTTTGGCCAGATACTGGTAGCCAAAAACGCATGTCCACAAGAGTACAGATTCGTCATTAATTCTTCAGACAGGAATTTTCAAACTGTGCCTTATAATCAAATTAAAACAATAAATTAAACTCAATACATTCTGCAAAATTTGAAGCTTTTGCAGATTTCCCAAAATATTTATTTTGTGATTTAGGATATGCCCTTTGTGACTGAATTATATGCATTCGGACAGACTGACACAGTCCGAAACTACGTGGGTAGCGACTTAGTCATTCCCAGGAGATCAGAACGTCGGCCTCAATGGCATTCCTTCACTTCGGTGGGTGAAAAAGACTCCTTTTTTGGCGACTTCAACGTTCAGGGCGAAGACATTGTTCAGTTCACACACATAAGGCGATCTCTATCGAGCGCTGCCCGGAGGCCTAAACAATGACAACGTTTGATGAATCACCGCTTAAGAATCTCGAGCACGCATATGAGCAGATGACGCCGCAGTCGAAAGCACTTGCTGAACGAGCGCAAAGGGTGATGCCTGGCGGTGACACGCGGTCGGTCACCTACCACCGCCCGTATCCAGCGTTCGTCGAATCCGCCAGTGGTGCTGAGTTGAAAACCGTCGATGGGGAGACTTTGCTTGACGTACTCAATAATTACACCCAGAGCGTGCTCGGGCACGCACCTGAATCGGTAGCCGACAGCGTGTGCGAGCGGTTCCGCGCGGGGAACGGCATTGCGGCGCCGACCGAACCTGCCGTTGATTTAGCCGAATTGCTCGTCGATCGCGTCCCGTCGATCGAACGGGTTCGGTTCTGTAATTCGGGAACTGAAGCAACAATGAACGCGATCCGGGCCGCAATGGCTTGGTCTGGTGAGGAACGAATCTGCAAGGTTGCCGGCGGATACCACGGAACGCACGACATTGTCGAAGTCGGTGTGATGAGTGACGGTCGAGCTCACGAGGGGATCCCACGCCCCTCTGAGAAACGGGTGCAGACGGTGTCCTACAACGACGTTGAGCAACTCAAAGCGACATTCGAGGTCCTTGGAGATGATTTAGCGTGTCTGATCCTTGAGCCAATTCTCGGTGTCGGCGGCATGATCCCAGCGACCAACGAGTATCTTCAAACAGCTCGGGATCTCACAACCGACACGGACGTGCTGCTGATTTTCGACGAGGTCATGTCATTCCGACTCGCATCCGGTGGTGCGCAGCAACGACGCGGTATCAAGCCGGATATGACTGCATTTGGAAAACTTATCGGTGGCGGTCTCCCGGTTGGCGCCGTCGGTGGCCAGACCGAACTGATGGAGCAGTTCCATCCTGAAACGGGGACCATCGACCACTCCGGAACATTCAACGCAAATCCAGCAACAATGGCCGGCGGCGTCGCAACGCTCTCCGAATTAGATGCAGAGGCAATCGAGACGCTAAACCAGCGCGGAGAGACACTTCGAACGCGATTGCAACGGGTTGGTAACGAGTCAGATCATCCGATTACTATTACTGGGGAGGGCTCGCTGTTTCAGGTGCACTTCACAGATCGTACGGTTCAGGATCACAACTCGTCGGCCGCGGGAGGAGAGAAGTCACAGATGCTCTTTCACGCCATGCGTCGCGAAGGGGTCTTCATGGCACCTAGAGGTATGGGTAACCTGTCGACTGCGATGACCGCATCCGATATTGATCAGATCGTCGACTCATTCGAACAGGCACTCAACTCAATGGAGTTTTGATTCTCAACTTTTATTGATGATTTCCAAATGAATAGTCAGGGCAAATTATATATGTTTCCCGTGAGGATAAGAGAATATGCGAAACAATGCGAGATTGACTGAACAAAGTATGAACAGAAGAGCTTATCTTGCAACAACTGGCGTCGCAGCGACAATAGGTATTGCCGGATGCCTCGGTGGCGACGACGACTACATCCGGTACCTCGGCTGGGGGGGAAACACGCAGGATTCTGCCGCCGAAATTTTTGAGCAGTGGACCGAGGAATCGGGCGTCGAGGTACGACACGAGTCGGCCGGTGGCGACGTCGAATTCATCTCTTACCTACAGCAAAATCAGGGAGAAGTTGACCTGTTTTTGCCATCGTCGTACGGTATTCACCTGGCGAGGCAAGAGGGCCTCCTTGCCGACATTGAGCACGATGAAGTGCCAAACTACACGGAGAATATGAAGAGCGATTGGCAAGACATGCCATATATGGAGGACGACGCCTTCTTCCGGGATGCACTTGTTCAGGGCTATGCTTTTAATACCGAAGAAGTCGACCGGGAGATGACGTCTTGGGAAGACATCAAGGACGACGAGTTTGACGAGACACTCACACTCCGTGATGACGCTGTGAGTCGCTTTACAAACGCAGCTTTGTCTCTCGGTGAAGACGTAAATCAGATCCCGGACGATGAAGGGCTTTTTGACAGCGTCGTCGAAGAAATTGAGGAACAACACGAAAACGCGTTCAGTTTGTGGGGATCCGGAGCGGAAGCGATGCAGTTCCTTCGAGAGGAAAATGCGATGGTCGCCGAGGCATGGGGCGGTCGAACGAGGGCGCTCCAGCAGGACGGGTACGACCATATTGAATACGTCATTCCGGAAGGCGGAGCAACGACGATCACTGAGGACTACGCAATTCCGGCGTCCAGCGAAAAGAAGGAAACGGTATACGATCTCCTGAATTTCGCGTACGAGAGAGATAACCTTGTTGACATCTCCGATATGCTCGGTTATCCGGTTCCGGTCGTCGATACGCCGGACGTGATCACAGACCTCCCCGACTACGTCGATGATCCTGACGACCTGGCATGGGTGGACTGGGACGTCGTGGATCCCGTCATCGATGACTGGCAAGAAACCTTTGATGAAGTCAAGTAATCACTCGGACGTCTACTGATCCATCAATGCTAGAGATAACTAATCTAACAAAATACTACGGAGACCACTTAGCAGTCGAGGACCTTTCGTTTTCAATTGACGAAGGCGACTTCGCAACACTTCTCGGTCCGAGTGGCTGCGGGAAAAGTACGACGCTTCGAACCATCGCCGGTCTCATCGAACCGACCGAGGGCACAATCACGCTTCGCGGCGAGGACGTGACGGGCCTACCGCCCGATGAGCGGAATATCGGGATGGTGTTTCAGAGTAGCGCACTGTTCCCGCACATGACTGTCAAGGAGAACCTTGCCTACGGCTTGAAGATGCACGGTTTGGACGACGAGGTCGATGATCGCGTCACGGAGTACTTGGGTCTCGTGGAGATGTCCGGGTATGAGGACCATCTAACGACCGAGTTGAGCGGCGGGCAACAGCGGCGCGTCTCGATCGCTCGCGCACTTGTATATGAACCTGACATCCTCCTACTCGACGAGCCGCTTACCGGACTAGACCGAGTCCTTCGAGAACAAATACGAGACGAAATTAAACAAATCCAACGCGAAATCAATGTAACAACACTATTCGTCACGCACGATCAGCAGGAGGCACTGTCACTTTCCAACCAAATCATCGTCCTCAATAACGGACAAAAAGAGCAGGAAGGATCACCAGAATCGCTCTACGAACGGCCTGAGAATCCATTCGTAGCCAATTTTGTTGGAAAATCTTCATGTTTCATGGGACAGATCGACGAAGACAATCCATCTGTTGTCCAAAACGGATCGCTGACATTCACTGTGGCCCCAAATTCAGTACCTGACACGGGTGACGTAACACTCTATGTTCGGCCGGAAGACGTCGACATCGCAACCAATGGCACTTGTCAAAATGAATTCAATGCAACAGTCACTCATATCGCTGACGTCGGCGGTCACAGCGAAATTGATCTTGAATTGGTGGACGGAACGACCGTTCTTGTTGAGGCAGAGCGATTCCCTGACCTCACAGTCGGCGACCGCACGACGGTTGGGTTCGATCCAGAGGACGTGATAATCCTATGATCTTCAGGAACCTTCCCGTTCCGGTAGGGGTTCGCGAACGGGTGACACCACGCCACCTTGTCGCGTTCGGATTGGGGTGGCTTGCGCTCTTTTTTGTCCTTCCGTTGCTGGTTCTCGTCTGGCAAAGTCTCGGAATTGGAACTGACGAACCGCTATCTGCATACCAGCAGGCGTTTTCCGGACTGTACCTCTGGACAATGTTCAGGTCGTTCTACTATGGGATCGCAACGACAGTTTTGACACTGGTGCTTGCGTACGCATTCTCGTACTTTTTAGTGTTCCGGACAGACATGAGGCGACTCTTCCTCGTTCTCGTTGTCCTTCCACTGTGGATCGCCTACATCATCCGGTATCTGGGTATTCAGCTATTCTTCTCTCCGACAGGCCCATCTGTGGACTTCTTTGGAACGGATTTCGGCTTCCTCTTTTCGGCCCGAGGAGTCATCCTTGGAATGACTGTCGCGTATCTCCCCTTCGCGATACTACCGATCTATAACTCAATGAATGCGATCGATCAAGAGCACATACACGCTTCGCGAGTGCTTGGAGCCGGGTCGTTGCGAACAGTGTACTCGGTCATCCTGCCGCTCAGCCTATCTGGAATTGTGGCTGCAGGCCTAATCGTCTTTATTTTGTCATCCGGTTCGTTCCTCGCACCGGCCGTGCTCGGAAGCTCGGATAACTTTATGATTGCAAACATGATTGAGCGATCTTATACTCAACTCTTCAATATTGAACTGGCCGCGGCGATTTCGGTAATCTACACCATGATCCTGCTTGCGTTGATCGTGATGTTCAATTCCTACGTCAATCTTGGAGAGGTGTTTGAGAATATATGAAACTTTACGAAGCAACAGAACGGTTCGCAGCGTGGCTCGTCGCAGTCATCGTCCTCTCATTGCTGCTGATCCCTATCGTTATGATCGTCCTCACTTCGTTGACGCCTGAGAACTTCCCGACTATCCCGAACGATGGGATCAGTATCCACTGGTATGCCGAAATGGCAACGAATACAGAGCTCATCCAAGCGCTTGTCACGAGTGTCATCGTTGCGGCGTTCGCAGCGATTCTGTCGGGCATAGTTGGAACGATAACGGCAATCGGATTCGTTCGAAGCGAGTTCCCATACCAGGAAGAACTCGCGACGGTTATGCTACTACCGCTTATGATCTCTCCAGTTATTACGGGACTCGCTATCATTCAATTCGCCTCGCGTGCCGATCTTCCAAGCGGTTACCCGACGCTTATTATCGGTCACAGTATCCTCACGCTTCCGTATGTGTTTCTGATCGTTCGCTCTCGGTTAGCTACTTTTAACAACGATCTCGTAAAAGCGTCTCGGGTTCTCGGTGCAAACGGACTCGAAACGTCACTTAATATCACGCTGCCAGCCATTTTCCCAACGGTAGTCTCAGCAATGATTATTTCTTTTGTCGTCTCATTTGGCGAGTTTACAGCGACACAGTTCCTGATCGCGCCAGATGCGACGACAGTTCCAGTGATTATCTATACAATGCTCCGGGCTGGATTAAGTCCGGAAATTAGCGCGTTGTCGACTGTACTCATCGCAATCATGCTGATCGGTGCGCTCATCAGCGGTGCGATGACGGAATCAAGGTCATCGTGATTTCAGTGTCGTCAATGTAAACGGCACTGTCTAGTTTGGCACCTCCGCTGGCGTCTGTCCGTTGAGTGACTGATGCGGTCGTTGTGTGTTGTACATTTTGAGAGTGTGAAACCACTTCTCAATGTGGTTTCGGTCGATGTAATTGAACTGACCGCTCAACCCGAATCGAGTGAGGGCAGTCAGATAGCCGTAGCCATCGACAAGAAACACAGCCTCGGAGTGATCGTGTTTCTCGGTCAATCGATGCAGGAACGCAGCAGCTGGATCTGTTCCCCGTTGTCAAAAAACTGTGACATCGAGAATCAGCCGTGAATCTGGGTCTATTGCAGCGTACACCCAAGATCAGTCGCCGTTAATCTTGATAGCGGTCTCATCAATAGCAACCCGCGACGGCTTCGCCGTCGGCGGGTCTGAAACGCTGTCAGACAGCCGATGTGCCCAATGCCAGTTTGCTTGGTGAGACCGTGTCACGCCGATCAAGCGAAGAATAGCTTGTGTCTCTCGAAGCGAACAACCGTCCGCTCACGCTCCCAAGCTTCATCAAATTCCGTCGCGTAGCACTCGCTGAGCAGGTCTGCGAGCTGCATGTCCAAGCTAACTCCACGACCTGCTTATTCCTCAAACTGCGCTAACTAGACGTTTCAATATAAATGAAAATATCGACTCTCTTTCATCAGCAGTCTTGGTGTCGTCTCCCGTTCCACAAATTCCAAGTCAATCTGGCCGATACTCTTCATAAGCTAGTTTTTCTGGCATAGATACTCTAAAGGATGCTACCCATGAATTTCAATCTTTATCAAAACAGTCCAATGAAACACAGTTGGAAATTAGACAAAATCACCAGAATCCCGTTCCCCGAGAGGAGCGCCCGAGAATGATGAAATGCCTCACTCGCTTGTAGAGTCAAGCACGCCTTGTCGCGCTTCTTTTGTGAGACTAGAGACAATAGAACGCCGGTTTCCAAACTCCTGCATTACGAACTTTGAGGACGTTTCATTAACACCATCGACCGCCACAATTCGGTCGATGAGATCGTTTAGCTGATCTCGGGTTTGTACACGGCTGATAACTACAAAATCTATGTCTCCCATCGTGTAATAAACCTGCTCAACGCCGGCAAGCCCGCTCAATTCTTCACCAATATCTTCTGAGTACCCGCTCTCGTGGGTAACGGATACATCCGTAATCGAAACCATTTCAAGACCAAACGCCAGAGGCTCGACATCGGCGCTCACACCGCAAATCACGCCGCTATCCTTGAGCTTGTTCAATCGGTAGTGGATGGCCGATTTTGAGAGATTGAGTTCGTCCGCTACCGTCTCAAGACTGACGTCGAAGTCCTCTTCAACTCGTTCGATAATCGTAAGATCCGTATCGTCTAGGTTTTGGTAAGTACGGATTATATTATTCATGATGTTTCATATGGCGTTCTCGATCGACAAATTTGTTTCGTAACGGCGAGCGCTAGCAAACCCGCTTTCGGTCGGTGTTCCATGACGACATCAGGACTACTGAGGCCGACAATCGCTATTCTTGTATAACAAAACCGATAAGAAAAATCCTTTCCTATTGTTTATAGTATTAATAATATAATCAAAATTTAATTAAATATATGTAGCATAAAAAGCCAGATAAATAACTAGTTCGTGTTCCCGCCAAAAGACTGGGCAGCGGCATTTTTGTGATGAATTACACATCACTACGCGCGTGTGCAATCACTGATCCATCGCAGCGTCAGAGATCGCGAGCGCGTCATCCAGAGCGCTTATAGCCTCATCGACTTCTTTTTTCGTGATTGTCAGCGGCGGGGTGATCACAATGGTATTGACTGACGTGTAGAAATAAACGCCATTATCGAGGGCGTGTGCACCGACTTCGTCGAGGACTGTCTTGTTGCTGGACACTTTATCTTCCCGCGCCTCAAACGGGACGCGCTCTTTCTCGCTTCGGGTGAGTTCGAGGCCCTGATGGAGTCCAATTCCACGCCGCTCGCCGACACTGGGGTGTCGGTCCGAGAGCGACTCCAGTTCGGACCGCAAGTACTGGCCGATTTCACGTGCGTTCTCGATGAGGCCCTCTTGTTCGTACGTTTCAATCGCTGCAACCCCCGCAGCGCAGGCTGTCGGATGCCCAGCAAACGTGTGCCCTTGATTGAGGAGTGTGTCTTCAAAATATTCTGCGATTTCCTCTGTGACAGTCGTTGCCGCCAGCGGCTGATACGAGCCTGTCAGACCCTTAGCCATCGTAATGATGTCTGGCTCCGTTTCATATAACGTCGAAGCAAACCACTCGCCAGTGCGGCCGAACCCGGTCATCACCTCATCACAGATCAGCAGGGCACCATGGTCGTGCGCAATCTTCTGCAATCTAGGAAGGTAGTCGTCCGGCGGTGTCAGCACACCGTTGGACCCAACGAGTGGTTCGACTAAAACGGCAGCGACGGTTCCGCCCTCTAGTTCCAGCATCTCGTCAATGTATTCCAAGCTTTTGTCCGGATCGAGGCTGGATCCATAGGCGTACGGGTCTGGGCCCTTCACCATGCCAGGTACTTCCGGTTGGATGTCGGGGCCCTGTGCGACTCGTCGGGGATCACCTGAAGCTGACAGAGAAGCAGCGGTCGCACCGTGATACGAGCGGTACCGCGATAAGATTTTGTGATTGCCGGTGTATGCACGAGCGATTTTGAACGCCACCTCGTTAGCCTCGGTGCCGCTGGTAGAATAGAAGGTTTTCTTTAAAGATCCAGGCGTGATTTCAGCAAGCTTTTCAGAAAGTCGTGCTCGCGGCTCCGTTGCCCATCCGGGATTCACATATGGGACAGTTCGAATTTGCTCGGCGACTGCGTCTGAAATGCGTTCTGCATCGTAGCCAAGGCTCGTACAAACGTACTGGCTGCTGAAATCTAAGATCGAGTCGCCGCCCGCGGTCACGATCCGCGGGCCATCTGTATCAACAATCTGAGTTGGGTTGAAGTCCCGTTGACGGGTCCATGTTCCCAGTGTATACTCTCGGTCAAGCTGTTCAATCTCGGTTCCCTCCAGTCGTTGATCTGCCATAGTCATACATTGTAAGCATACAATAAGAATCTTTTGGAGAATATTTTGTGTCTGTCTTTTTTACCTGTTCTTTGTTCAGGTGCTTCGTCTAAATACAGAATATGTCTAACAGCCAGGTAGCGTTATTCAGATTAGTAGGTTCCAGAAGTATGCGTAGCTCTGCAACCATGTTTCGGCGGTTGCTGATTCGTCATCTCTGAACCAGCTTCCAAATTCAGTCGATCACATCGATTTAGAGAAAGTGCCTGCTTAGAGAAAGTGTGCAACCAACACAAGCAGGCAGTGAAATAGAGGAGGAGCATCTGCTTAATTTTGTCGTCAACAGCCTCGGTGACGATCTTCCGATTGACCTCGGAGCGAACGTCGAGGTAACGACGGAGACGCTGTACGAGCTCCTCGCCGGCGCCAGCGCCGGCGGGACCTCGATCAATCACGTCTGCGAGACGACCGACGACTCGCCACACGCCAATACCGTCCGAGGACATTTTACCGATCAGTTTGATCTTGAGACCGTCGAAGCGGTCGGAAACACGCTGCTTCAATGGGATGTCCTCGAGAGCCTGTCCGAAAAAGAATTTTCGCGTCGATTTTACGGCCTTAGATCCGCTTATAGACTTAATTAAGCATATTTTCCGGCAAGATAGACGTTTTTCGGACAGGCTCT
>LFCJ01003199.1_pt1 | contig 11966 bp, 17 predicted proteins | sample 643141 | NCBI WGS metagenome assembly LFCJ01 (sample SAMN03766243, study PRJNA286221) | soda lake metagenome | biome: soda lake; feature: Kulunda steppe; material: water; isolation source: sample B1-Br-g2 brine of Lake Bitter-1 | place: Russia: Kulunda steppe | collected 2010-07 | reverse complement strand
TTATGTGACGGTTGCGGCACCGGTTGGCACACTTTGTGCTTGAACCCACCATTGAGTAGTGTTCCAAGAGGGGAATGGCTTTGTCCTAGATGCCAGCATGCTGGTATCACCATGGCATATGGTGGCTGATCTTTGACTTGCACGCTCTCAACAGCATCCTGGGTCTGGCCCATTATTAAGAGGGAAGCATGTGTCCTTGTTTTGAGACGCTGTGGTACGCAGGTGCACCCAGGAGCTTCAGGCCTTTGAGGGTCGCACCATAGCTCACAAGGAGAAGCGTGGAGGGCGACTGGTTATAGACTTGGCAAAGTCAAGTATCTGGGAGAGGCGCATGGCCTCAAGTGCTTAGAAGCAAAGTTTGATGATGGAAGCCGTGGACGCGTTTCAGTGCGGCTGAGATTAGGAACAGGCTTATGCCTGATGGAACTTGAACGCAGATGAGCTGATAGGACAGTGCGCAGTGCGTCCCCACTGACACACGGAAGAAGAAGATGAATAAGTGTGGCGCTGTGCTTTGCACCTCAGTCAGAGCTGATGTCTTGGAGCATTTGGGTGGGTGGCTATCTTGCCACTAGGATGAAGGTTTTAAGTGGGTTTTCCCAATTAAGACCCATCTGGATCTGCTCGCAGTAGTCAATTGCTGCCATCAGACCTCATTGTACAAAGGGGCTGATTCTGCTTGTGCTTTGGCATGCCATTCACCTTGTGATGTCTGCCCTCTACCCAAAATTGTTGTGTTTCACTTAGAAATCAGGGGTTAGTTGTATGGCTTGCCATGACGCTTGTTTCTATGTGACGTTGATTCCACCTGACAGCTCGTACTTCTTACGACAGTATTGGACAGAGGAGTTCATAGTGTGTGAGGGTCTGCGTGTGTCAATTAGGTGTACCGACTGTGTTTAAGCTGCCATCCCCTTCCAGCACAAAACTTTGTGGTCGATCTGTTTGAGCGGGTGCGAGCAGTATCGATGGAATTGGATGCTCACAAGCTAGCTACTTATCATGCATGGATGGCCTCACCTTTCAAGCCAAGCAATGCGCAGGGCCCTCCCCGTTTGCTGCCTAGATACCTACAGCTGGGACTGAGTAGGCACGTGCTTTTTAACATTGCTCGCTATCGCTTGTGTGCCCATACCCTGAGAGTTGAGACTGGATGTTGGCAAATCCACAACAGGCACTGTGACAAACATGACTTGCATGATCATCATGATGTACAGGATGGGAAAACATGTCCTTTTTATGCCCTTGCTTGGAAACGTGCTATGTGAGAAGGAATTGCGCATGTCACGCCAGGTTAGTGCAGTGCCAGATTTATGCTGCATTGTGACCTGGAGGTTGGTTGAGTCAGTTGGTAGAGTATTTGATCCCTTGCTCAGTTCAGCTATAGCTGTATTCGAGCACGTCAAAGATGAACTCGCAGTAATACCTTGTTTGCTCCTTGCGACCTTGTAACATGTACGTCAGGTCAGGTAAGGTTTCAAGGCAGTATCCGCCAAACGAGGGCAGCTTAGCCGTTTGGCCTCCAGTGAGGTTCGAACCCCGAACCCACAGGTTGCGAGGGTGGAAAGTGTGCGTGTTTGAAAAACATGTTGCTTCTCTTTGAAGGAGAAGGCACCAAAGAAGAAGCTTTCATAGCTTCTTCTTTCTTCATTATGAAAGCAAGACAGGCTTTCTGTGGATGACATGTATGGATAACATGTACGCCAGGGAGTAGACCCCTCTAGCCCTTGGGGGGCACACAGGCGTGGCAGCGCCCAGTCAGTCCAGTCCAGTCCAGTCCACCGTCCAGTGTGAGTGCAACCGACAGCAGCTGCATGCAGCGCTGACTTTGCCTAATTGCAGGCTGAAGCGAGAGAGAGAACGTGTAGGGAAGGATAAGAGTATCAGAGACTCCTCAGTCTCATCGCGGGCAATCTGTTGTCTGCTTGGTGTACACTGTCGCTGTCAGCAGCCAGTCCACACACCCCTTCTAAGTTATGGTCATGCCACGAGTTTAGTTTGGATGCATCAGTCTCTCGGCCTGACACGCAGAATAATTTGCTGATTTGACTTGGACTGATACTATCTAGTAAATTCTAGTAGAATTTACATTGGGGACACAGAAGCTTTATAATTTGACAACATCAGTGCTGAGGATGTGAAATTTCTCTTTTGAAGCAGACATACAAATCACTTCTTTTTCTTCTGAGACAATGGATAATTTTGGTCCGGCTGGCAGCGCCCAGCAAGCCCAGCTGTCAACCTGTCTGGCTGAAGGTCTTAACCCATTGTAACTTAACTGTGCGATCATGTCATGAAATTTCCATAGGCCAGAGATTGACCAGATAGATCCACATGAACAGCAACCTCCAGCAGAGTGATATCACGCTCACTAAGGCACTTCTACAGCGACTCAACTGCTCACCTTAAAAAGTGACCAATGAGGGCACAAGTGGTGCAAGCACCAGGCATGGTCCTCTCAGCGGGAAAACAGTATCACGCATAAAGAAAACAATCCTTGTATTAAATAGGGCAAAGCCTCTTGTACAGGGACAGATTGCAGTACAAGTCTGGTATAAGAGGAAGCATCGTGATGGTGCATAGACTAGTTGTGTTGAGAAGTAGTATTATTGCTATTGGTCAGCAGCGGTCTGCCAATCAAAATATTAGTCTTCTAGCCTTAAGCAATGATGCAGAGTGGGTCAATTCTTGTACTCGTGTGGAATTGCAAAGAAAAGAAAATCTGGGACTCCCCTTTCCAGTGCAATTGCATGCAGGCAAAGTTTGCAATAGCCAAGCACTTGCTCTTCCTTATGACCCAAGCATTTGCCAGCTCAATCGATTGCGGAAAAGTGGGGACGAAGACGTACCCTAAGGTAGACATGTCCAGCATATGCTTAAGCACACGCAACTCCAATAATCCAGTACAGCAGGTGAGACATAGGCAGCAAAAAGAAAATGATGGAAAGTCAAAGAAGCGATAGAAAGCGATTAAAATTCAATTGATTTATCTACCTCATGCAACAGTCAAGCATAAGGTAAGGACCTGGAGAATTGGCACGGACCCCCATAATCCCCTAATGTGCAGTATTTAGTTGGAGCTAAGCCAACAATCTGCACTGCAGCTGGAAACAGCATATGCCTTGTCTGCGCTCCACACTGACCGCAATCTTCCAATGCGCAACCACCTGACAGCTGGAACGCCCATGCTTTGCAACTTCAAACTGACCACCAACCTTCCTCCATGGATAATCTAATTGAAAATTCTTATATTGTAATTGATAGTATAGTGCAACTCCTCATATTATGATAAGACAAGTGGCAGTCAAGTACTCGTCTACTTAGTGTGCCCACCGTCCATGCTTTCCAAGTTCACACTGACCACCTACCTTCCTCCATGGACAATCTAATTGAAAATCCTCAATTTATAATTGATAGTATAGTGCAAATCCTCATATTATGATAATACGAGTGGCAGTATCAAGTTCTCATCTGCTTAGTGTGCCCACCGTCCATGAGATCAAGCCAAACTAGGCACAGTGCAGGGTATGGCAAACGACCCAACCCAATACGCATGCTCAGTGATCTGAACAGGCAATCACCATCCCCTCTCGTAGCTAGCCATGGCCAGGTTTCAGAAACATATTTTTTTGACACCCTTGTCACCCCTGCATTGCCGTACACATGTGCGCAATGCAGGTCAAAGCAACCAGGCCTACCCAGACAAGCCTCTAACAAACCATGCCCAATTTATGTCAAGTGCGCATGCAGATGCCTCTTCCACAGCATGTGCGGACCCCAAAGGCAACTTTGGGTGGACCAACGTGGTTATGAGTGATGCTCGGCAATATGTGGCGGGTGCAATGTACAATGTCCCTGAGCAAGCCTCCTGCATCTTCGGCCATCCTTAAGCATCTTCACCCTTTTTACCCAATCATTTTGTATGTGGCTCGCCGCATTTCAGCTGCATGGGGAATATGGAGCCTTTATCAGAGGTTGGGGACTGGAGCTAGAAGAAGCACAGGGCGATCAGCCGTGGAGACCCTGCAGGGCTTCGTTGGGTGCAGGTGCAGAGCTCCTCTGGGCGCTCTTCCTCCAGCGCCCTACCTTACATTTGTGTGCAATCCCTATCCAAAATCCCCTTCAGGTGCTGGGCACCTTAAGGCACCCTGCCTCTCCAACTACCTGTCCCGAGCCTCCCTCAGTAGCAGGGCTCCTTTCCACGCCCAGGTTATCCTGACCAGCTGTCTGCCTCTGAAGCGCCTTCCAGTACTCATAGTTGCGCTCAGCTCCAGCCACCAGGGGCTCCGTCCCAGGCAGCGCAGCTGCAAGCGTCTGCGCACGCACAAACACAAGTATCCTCTTTGCGCAAGCATGCAGGCAAGCAGGCATGCATATTGGCTTGTGGGCCTGTGCATATGCTTGCGCTGTGGGCCTGTGCATGCTGGCTTGTGCTGCACGGGTCCTTACTTAAGCACCAGCCTGCATCCACAAGCACGTAGGCCTGCACACCCCTCTTGCGTGTGTGCGTGCATGTGTGTGCTTTGTGGTGCGTGCGTGTGAGTGCGGGCACATGTGTGAGCACGGGCATGTGTGTGAGCTTGGGCACATACTTAGAGCGCAAGCACATGCGTGAGCGCGGGCACATTCTTGAGCGCAGGCACATGCGAGAGCACAGGCGCAGCTTGCACGGGTGCTTCGTTGCGTGCAAGCGCACAAACATAGATTGCAGGTGTGAAGGCATGCACACATATGAAGGTGCACACTGCCCACCATGTCTCTGAGCCTGCACTCAGCATCATGCAACCTGTTGCCCACAGGCAAGAGGGGCAAGGTCGCTCAGGTCGCCATGAAAACAATCATATGTTACCAGCGAGATCACCTTTGTCATGTCTGGTCAAACTAGGAACAGCTGGACTATTATTGAGGGACTTTCCTGCCTGGATTCTGTTTGGGCAAGGCCTCTCACAGCACTCAGGTTGTACCTAGAGCTCCAATCTGCCCGCTCCATCTGGAGCATCACACTCATTCACACCCACGGGGAGTCTTTTGGATGCACAAAGCTTGGGTGCACATAGCAAAAGCGCTCTGTGGCCAGTGCATCCAAGCACTTGGGAGAGCTGGGCACGCGTCCAGATCCTGCCGGTGCACGCTGGCTGGAGGAGCACAAGGGGCAGTGGGCAGCAGTTCTTGGGGCCTATCCCCCTGTAGCTATAGCAGCCTGGCCCCTACAGCTCTTGCCGCTTCCCTATAGCTCTTGCAGCCTGACCCCCCTCCCAGGTCTTGAGAGGCACCTTGCCCTGGGCCCTCTTGGGACTTAGGGCGAGGTGCCTGTCAAGACCCAGGCTTGCCTATTCCAAGACAAGGTCAGACAGGCGCCCAGGTTTTTGAGTCAGCAAAAAGGATGCTGCAAAGCCAAGGCATGTGCATGGAGGCAAGAGTAGGGGGTGCTGGGCTCATGCATGTGCCTCTTGACATTTAGAGGCGTTTGAAGAGAAGTTTGCGTCTGAGGTAGCAAGCATTTGAGGAGGCATGCAAGGGTGGCATCTGCAATTCAAGCATCATGTTTGAAACCATTTTTTTACTCTAAAGCGGCAATGAGGCGGCTGAGCGTGCCCACACCGCAGCAGCGGGTCTATCTTCCGGCATTTACATTCACCTTGAAAAGGGGGAGAGCAATGACCTCCAGGAAACCAACTTGAGATTTTGTTACTCCAGGTTTGTCTCTGTCGAACAGCGGGCTCAGGGGCAGGTTGGCTGCCTTTTCTTGGTCGCCCTGCCTCCAGAATTCCTCCTCCAAGCGGCGGACCCACCTTCGGAAAGGGAGGGAACAAGCAGACAGCAGCAAAACGAAGAGCACTGACACCTCTGGGGCTTACGTATCCGCATATGCACACACACACATGCACAAGAAATGATGTGCATGCGTATTGGCCTGGTTTGTAAGGGCCCCCAGAATGCAACCAGTGCTCTGAATTAATGACCTATAAAAGACATGCCAGATTTTCCCCCGTGGGCCCAGAAGCTAGCACTGCCCTTCCATGGAGCTGCCCTGCCACTGCCACTGGGGCAACGCTTCCTCATGGGTGGGCCAGAAGGGCAATGCTCTGCCAGTGGGTGTGCCCACTGACCAAAAGCAATGCTTAAGGGCGGGCTTTGGACAACTTCCAAGCTTGCACCCGCAGCTGACATTCGGAGCAGCGCCCTTCCAGCAGTGCCCTTGAAGCTGCTGGCTTCACGCCAGCATGCTGGCTCTCCAGGCGTGCTGCACACGGCATGCTTGCACCAGTGCATGCCTTGACACGTGCATACCAGCACTGCCTCCCCCACCACGGATGTGAAACTGCCCACATAGAGGCACAGCACAAGGGAGGCCTGGCCCATACCATGGGTCACACCATACAAAGACATGCACACAAAATGGACACCCAGGACCTCCACCATGTGCCTTGCTATTATCATGCCAGATTGCAGGTCTCCCCCATCATACATGCGAGGCCATCTTAATGATGCGGCACATGCACCACAACGCACTTGAGATGGACGTCTAGGTCTTCCGCCACGTGCCCCAGGTCGGCGCTCTTGATCGCAACTTGCAGCAGGAGCATCTTGTGCTCTGGGCTCAGCTTCGATACCTCCAGGCCTTGCTCCTGGGGAAAGCGGGCATACAAGGCAGCAGTTTGAGAGGAAAATAAATCCCTTTGCCAGGCTCAGCTTCGACAGCTCGCCCTCCATGCAAGAGTGGGCACACGGGCAAGAGGTGCTGTGCAGGGTAGGCTGGCCTCCCTTGTGCAAGGCGATCTTGTGCACATGCTTCCCAGCATTGCAGCCGCTCATGCATTCTGAGGTACGGAGCACACTTACAGGGCATGGCAGAGCCCAAAGCGCATGCCGGAGTTGCCCATCAAGGGCCCTCTGTGCATACCAATCTGGTGGATGCTTAAGGGTGAGTACGCGAACCTGCGCACGCTTGCTTTGACAGGCATGTGCGTCAGCCTTCTCGTGCGTGCACATGCACCTGCACTCAAGTGCGCAGTGCGCCTGCCAGAGAGCGTGCGTGAGCCCCAGACCGGCTACTCAGAATGTTTGCCTCCCCACGCACCCTTTACCTTGTGGCGTGCAGGGAAGGGTGCATGCGTGGACGTGTGGTCTGCGCCAGGGCGTGTTGCACAGGGAGGGGGACCTCCCGCACGGGCTCCGCGCGCATCATCATCATCATCCATGCCCTGCGACCTCATGGGTCTGAGGTTGTCACTCTGCGGGCCCTGCTGCAGCTGCTGCTGCTGCTGCAGCATGTGGAAGCCTTTGGCGAGAGGGTAGGTCTGGGGGCCTTTGAGCGCCGCCTCATCCCCAGCTTGCGCCTTGAGGTCGCTCAGCGCCGCCCTGCGGAGGGTCTGCGCCATGCTGGGCATGTGTGCCATGCTGCGGGGGCGCTCAGCGGCCATATTCAGGTCTGGAGCCATGTGGGAAGGCAGGCTGGGGCTGGCCAGGTGCAGCCCTCTGGACTGCCGGGCATCACTGTCCCTGCGGGTATCGCATGGTGGGCACCGAATGTGGTCCTCACCCTCTGACAGGCTCAAAATCATGGTGCCCCATGCACGGCCAGGGCGGCCACAAGGCAATTGCAAGCTCCCTGCTTGGAGGGACCCGGCATGGGAATTGGATGGAACAGGAGCAAGCAGGGAGCTGCGCGCGCGGTCACCATCTCAAATGGTGTGATTTAAATGATTCACTCATGGTTGAAGTGGTCCAGGTTCTGGGAATTGGGAGGCGGCAGCAGGGACAGGCACCACCAGCTCATTATCATAATTTGCTGCTGCCCAACAGGTGTTGCCAGGAGGGAGAGACACACGAGCTTGGGATTCTGTGAGTGCAGTACGCAGCGCAGCAGTCAAGTGGACGATCACGATAACTCTGATTTTCCGACCTCGACAAAACAAGAAATCCGACCACAGGTGGGGCCAGGAGTGCATTAAACGCCGCCCAGGCATGCAGCTCATGCAAAGTGCACGCCATACCCAGGCATGCAGCTCATGCACGCCATACCCAGGCATGCAAAATGGCAGAAATGATCCCAGCAGCAATAAGGGCGCAAGCGCACAGCCCTCACAGCCTGTCAGCGTCGCAAGCCCTCCTTGCTTCCAGGCAACATCCCAGGCGTACGCCAATGCCGACCTGCCTTCATCACAGCAAAAGAGCTGCATCCAACCTGGCTACCATGCGCACACTTGCACTGATCCCTCACATGTCTGTCTTCATGGCCAGACCTAGCACGCTGGTCCTCCGGGACATCACTGGGCCCTCCAAGACTCTCATCTGCTGCAGCATCTGCAGCAAAGGCGACACAGGGCAGCATGCTGAGGAGGTGGACGACTTAGGGCGGACGGTGCTGTGCTTCTACGTGCAATCCTGGCACTACCCCTGCAATCCTGGCACTGCCCCTGCATATCTGCAATCCTGCGCTGCCCTACAGTGCTTGCATGGCATGCCGATGCCGCACTGCTGCTCAACCTTTCTCATTGCCGCCACGGCGCTCCCCACCCTTGCCCCACTATGTTTGATCATGCTGAGCTGACCACTTTGCTGTCTGTTTGGCTTATTTTGCTTTTTGTTTGACTATGAATTTGTTTGTTTTTTTTCCTTGGCTTTGCTGAGCTTACCGCTTTGGCTTGAGTTAGGATGGGGAAGTGCCTTTTCATGTCAGTAGCAAGCACCAGGTCAACGATGGCAGTACGCAGCCGCTTGTAGTCCACAAGGGAGAGGTTGCAGAGGAAGTTGCAGCCCTGGCCAGGGGCCAGCAGGACCCCAAATGCGGCTGCGCAGTGGTGATTCTCCTACAGGCATGCACAATGAAAGCATTTGTTAGTGTAAAGAGTTGGCACAGGCCAATGACAGGAGCCTGTCAACGATCAGCCTGTGGCGATTGTACTGTGGCCAAAGAGCACGAGATGGGTGAAGGTGCAGGTTGTGGGCTCGTACATCTATGTGGGATGCTGCAGCAGGCAAGTGGGTAGCGGGGCTGGCGTGCGGGAGGCATGTAAACTGATGGAACATGGATTTAGCACTTATGGAGCACTGATAGACGACTGAGTGCACTGACAGAGCACTGATGGCGCACAGCACATGCATGTGTCAACCATATGCTTCCATCAATCCCTATGGGTATATATAGCCCATTTGCTCCCATCAATCCCTTTTGGGCATACATGGCCCAAATGCTCCCATCAATCCCTTTGGGGCATACACGGCCCATATGCTTCCATTTATCCCTTCGGACTTACATAGCATCAACCCCTATGGGCATGGTGTGGCGGAGGGGCTGCCTGCTAACGAGGCTGTGGCAGCATCCAATACAGTGTCAACCGGGGGCTACCATGTCATTGCCCACCAGATGTTTCCCATGCAGGTCCAGGGTTTTCCCTTGATAAGCCAAGCGCGATGAAGGACCCCCGCGTAAGTTTGTAGCAAATAGAAAGTCTGCACTGCTTTAACACTTGACAGGGCCTCGTAGCCTGGTTGGCCAAGATTTATAACAAAAAAAATGCAGCAGCGTGCTCAACACGAGTTTTGAAGTGTGAGCACACCCAGTGACAGTGCAAGTGCTTTGGTCATGTGTGATATTGTTTAGTCAGCAGTTCACTATGGGACGCACCAAGGGTGAGTTGTCGTTGTATCTTATGGCAAGGGCGTTGTGGGTGTTACTGAGGAAATCATTGGTGAAGCCCCCGTGGTCGAAATCTGCAGCACACATGGGCAGTGTCAAGAAAATTATTGTGGAAGCTATAAATTGCCATCAGCATATGGGTAGTGTCAAGAACATTGTTGTGGAAGCCCTTCAGTGTCGGCAAAGTCACAAGAAAGGCATCAGGCCAGCTTTCCCTGCCTGTGCTGTATGGTGAGCAAATGCCATGGCTTACAATTGACGAGCTCCCAGCAGACTTTTTCACACAGCACAGGGCATCTTGATCTATTTGTAATGTGACGCTTGCCCCACTCTGTGTGCCCAGAGAGCATCCTAAGGGGTGGGTCCAACTAACACAGCTTTGCCAGCAATCCTTCCAGGACCAGAAATTTAGACGCCAAAGAATTAGAAATCACCAGGCAGAGGAATAAAATACACAGTAATCCACACATTCTTGCAAGGCCGGCTTCCGAACCATTAACTAACTCACCATGCACAATGGCAGCCAGGTAAGCTGCCAAGAGCATGAGGGGGTCCGCCAATTGTCCAGCCAAGTTCCCCCAGTGCAGAATGACGTGTTGTGTCTGGATCATTATGCAGGGATGGTGGTGTTAATTCACATAACAGCTAGCTGTTTTGAGGAGGCTTGGGGCATGGAAGGAAAGGCCATGTTGCCAATGAGCAAGCACCATCTCTCATCACCAAATCTTGCATGACATGCTGCTTTACCAGTGGCTTTCATGAGCTCACCAAGATTAACTTTTCAGTGCAGGCCTTGTAAACTCGCTATTAAGTAAGCTTGAGCTTGCAAGAATGTAAGCTTCAGCAGGGTTGGCTAACATGAGGTACAGGCTTGGTGTGCGCATACAAAAATGACTTATTTTTGTCAACGCTGCGTCATGAATCTGATGAAAGTGAAAGGTTGCACAAGCAAAGTTGTAAGTGCACAGATCCAGGCATGTTCTGCATGACCTACCCTGTGCTTCAAGCTGCCAATTTAGAGGGCCAGCTCCAGTAAAGCTTAGAGCAAAGTGTATCAAATATGAAAGAGCAAAGTGTATTACACATGAGGAATCAAGCCTGTCCGTGCATTGTGGTATAGGGCGGGGCTTTCGCTTCAGTGGCCTGAGATGTCGCATGTCGGTGCATTGTGGGATAGACCTAAGCTCGTGGTTTCGTAGCCTGGCATTTTTGTAGCGCCTTGGCCCCTCATGTGACCCTCACCTGCAAGACATCTGTGGCATGTGCCACATTATGATACGGAATGGACGGACGGTAGCCAGCCTCAACATTCTGAAGGAAGCGCGCCAACTTGATGGCATCCAGTTTGAGGCTGTGAAGTTGAAGGGTGTATTTTGAGAGGGAGCTGGCACATGTTGTTGAAGTCATTGTAGGCAAGGCGTGATTTGTGCTCTGGAGGCATAGCATGTTTTGGATCAACATGTACACAAAGCACACAGCAAGAGCATGTTGCACCTGGACAGCACATGCATGCCACATGGGCTAGTGACAGGCAGCTGGTGGTAATTGTGCATGGCTTGTCAGAGGGCCGCAGGATGTCAAAGTTAGGCCCAGAGGTTGGGAGGCTAGGCATGGCATCAGTTTTGGGTGCCAAGATGGTATTGACAATGTGCAGCACTGCACAAGAAATTGATGAGCGCACATGCAGGGCTGTACTGCATTTGCAACCCATGAAGTGTCAGTCGAAGACTGGGCCTGGTCTCTGAAGAGGGCAGGGCTGATGAACACGGGTTCCCTCCAGTACATGTAGATTGTGGGCCTGCCTTGCACACAGACCTAGAGATGAGGCCTGTCTTGTGGAGCAGGAAGTAGCCCAGGGTGGACAGGGGGTGCCCTTGCGTGGCCTCATTCAGGCGGAAGGCGTTAAAGCTGAAGCTGGTGTACGCGCTCTCCAGCAGCGCCTCCACCTGTGAGAGGCATAGCACGCAGAGAGGGAGCGCATCGTAAGCACCAAGCATCCGGCAGCTGGATGGGTGCAAGGGCAGACGACGGGCGGCAGAGCCTCCAAGGGTTACGAGCATGGCACGTAAGGAAGGGGGAGGGCGCAGGTGCCAGGCACCAACAGGTGGATCTGAGCGCAACAGCACCCACTGCAGTCAGCAGGCAGCGGGCACCCGCTACAGTCAGCGGGCAGCAAGGCACCCACAGCAGGCAGCGGGCAGCAAAGCATCCACTGCAGGCAGTGGGCAGCAAAGCACCCCCTGCAGTCAGTGGGCGGCAAAGCACCTCCTGCAGTCAGTGGGCAGCAAAGCACCCCCTGTTGTCAGCAGTCAGCAAAGCACCC
>LFCJ01003196.1_pt1 | contig 11968 bp, 13 predicted proteins | sample 643141 | NCBI WGS metagenome assembly LFCJ01 (sample SAMN03766243, study PRJNA286221) | soda lake metagenome | biome: soda lake; feature: Kulunda steppe; material: water; isolation source: sample B1-Br-g2 brine of Lake Bitter-1 | place: Russia: Kulunda steppe | collected 2010-07 | reverse complement strand
CCGTGAGGGCGAACGTGAACGTCTCCCCTTTCTCGACGTGGATCTCGAGTTCGATGACGGAGTCGGCAAAGAGGAGTCGGCGGTTCATCACGGCGTTGATCGCGAAGCCGACCGTCTCGCCGAGCAGTTCGAACGCCTCCTCCTCGCGGGCGGTGAACGCGTCATCCCGTCCGGAGTAGACGACGAGGACGCCGTAGACGGTCCCGCCGTGTTCGATCGGGACGGCGATCGCGGACTCGATCCCGTCCTCGTCCGCGGCGTTACGGTGTCGGCTTGCGATCCGTGGGTCCTCCGGCAGCCGGTTGCTCGTTCTCGGCTCGCCCGTCTCGAGGGTCTCGATGACCGGCCGTTCGGGCTCGACGTCGGGATCCCGAACCGCCTCGAGAAACGTCGTCGCGTCGCCGGCACCCGTCCGGTAGACGACGTCGTCACGTCCGTCGGGTTCGCCGATCCAGGCACCACAGTACAGCTCCGACTCGACGAGTTGCTCACAGACCTCCCGTTCGATCTCCCCTCTGGTCGGCGCTTCCACGAGCGTCCGGATCACGCCGTGGACGACCCGGTTTATTCCATCGACGGTCTCGAGTTGATCACGGCGCTCCCGGAGCTCTCGCTCACGCCGGGCCCGCTCGGTGATGTCCCTGGCGAGTAAGACGACTGCGCGTCGGCCGTCGATCCGTTCGTCGATCGGTGTCACCCGTGTCTCGTACTGGCGGACCCCGTCTTCCCCGCTGTACCGGTACTCGATCGTTCGGACCGAACCGGTTTCGAGGGCCGCGTCGATACACGCGAGTAACTCGTCGGTCGTTTCCCCGGAAAACACCGACGAGAGGTGTTCACCGATCAGATCCTCGGCCGTTAGCGTGTAGAGATCGGTCGCCTCCGACCGGATCCTCGCCTCGAGGTAGTAGCCGTCCTCGTCGATGAGAAACGCCTCGTCGGGGAGCGTGGCCGCGAGTAGTTCCTGAAACCTGGCGTCGGCCTCCGCCGTCATCCCCCCGTCGGTGACCGTCGCGGCGAGACGCTCCGTGAGCGCTTCGTCGCTCGTATGGGGGACGTAGTCGGCCGCACCGCCCCGAAGCGCGGCCCTCGCGAGGCGCTCGCTTCCTTCCGTCGGCGTGACGACGACCGGTGGGCCGTCCCCGTCGACACGTGTGAGCGTCTCGTGGACGTCGTCGGGGCTGTCGGCCTCGAGAACGACACAATCGGCTTCCTCGAGGCCCTCGAGGGTCGAAACCCGGACGCGATCGACCACGAACCGATCGTCGTCCGCGAGCACGTGCTGGCTCTCACTGGCCCCACCGTCTGCGGCGAGGAGGACTGACGCGGGCCGATCACCGACTGGTCGGCCGTCGCTGTCCTCCCCGGAGCCTCGATTACCGTTCGCTCTCTCCATTCGTCTCGACCGACGACGCTACGGGTCAAAGAACTGATGATCTATGTCCGGGACAGCGGGACTCCCGGGAGTAGTACACCTGCCGGTCGGTTCCGGGAGGGGGCCGGGCTGGCGGTCGGCCTCCGAGCGGTGCTTCTCTCACCCACCGCATTCGCTAGACTTTTCTTCGACCGGTCGATCCGTTCGAACAGTGAAATGGCGGTGTGAGTGGTGTGGAAAGCCACACGAGGAGGACGATCCGCCCTGTGACAGCTGTGGCCACGGCAAATTCGAGAAGGCGATCGTTCCCGAACCCGACTACGAGACCGTCGACACCGGGACCACGTACGTCTGGACGTGCCCCAACTGCGGCCGCGAGCACGTAAAGAACAATCCGCCGTGTTCCCGGTGTGGCGAACCCGAACTCGAGAAAGCCGAACAGAGCTACGAGGACGTCGAACGGGACCTCGAGACCCCGAGCTGGTTCGAGGCCGCCAGACCCTACCTGCCCGCGTTCGCCCTCATCGCGCTCGTCGCCGTCCTCTTTGGAACCGGGATCGTCTCCCCGTCGATCGTCCCCGGGATCGGCTCGCCGACGCCGCCGGACTCACCCGGCGAGGGCACCGAGGCAGCCGGCATCGACCTCGAGGTCGCCGAACGGGAGGTCCACGAGCGCCTCGAGGCCGACCGCGAGGCGTCACGGAGCTACGACGGCGGGCTCGCGGCGTACACGGAGTATCGCAACCACCTGCGAGCGATCGCCGCCGAGGAGGGTGACGATCCCGACGTGCCACCGAGTGTCACCGAGTTCGATCCGTCCTGTACCGGTGACACGCTGGCGTTCGGGGAGTTCACACTCGAAGATCCGATCGAGTCCTACGACGGGGACGGGGAACTGGCGGACGACGTCGCGGCGACGTTGCTCACCGGGTACGAAGACGAAGTGAGAACGGAGTTCGGTGTCGAGGGGCTCGATATTCACGTCGGAGCCGACGGGGAACCCGTTTTCGTCGCCTACGCCGCCTGTTAGGCCGCCGCCTCGAAGGCCTCGCGGAACGCCCGGGATTTCTCCCGGACGTCACCTGCTGCCCCCTCGAGGGCGTCGAGTGGGTCGACGCCGTCTTCGGTCTTGATCGTGAGTATCGGTTCGGTCTGGCCGCCGGACTGTTCTGGGTTCACGTCGTAAGTCGCGGCGCTGACGTCGTCGTGCTCGAGCAACGCCCCCTTGAGAACGTTCATGAACGTGTGATCCTCGCCGCCGATCTCGATCGACAGCTCGTTCTCGCTGCTCTCGGTTACCCGAAGTTCCATACGGATACGTCCGAGCGTCTGTCGCTTGTACCTTTCGAAGGCCACGTTCGGGACCACACACCGGGGACACCTACCGAACGTAAACCCCTATACGGACCGAAACGAATCGTCGGATATGATCCCCCCCGAGGGCGTCGTCGCCGTCCTCATCGCTCTCACGCTCACGATCTCCCTCGGAGTCCTCCGGCGGCTCGACGGGCCACAGCGTCGATGGCGGGGGGTCCTCGGGGAGCGGTTCGTCCTGGGGGTTCCCTGGGGAACCCTCGTCACCGTCCTCGCCGTCCTCGCCGTCTATCTGTTCGTCCAGGACGGCGTCAGCGACTTCGAGAACCCCGTCGTCTTCCCCTACCGGGCGTGGTCCTACCAGTATCCCCTGGGAATGGCCACCGCCCCCTTCTCACACGCGAGTGCGAGCCACCTGACCGGCAATCTCGCCGGGACGCTCGTCGCCGCCCCCATCGCCGAGTACGCCTGGGGCCACTACACCGACCGCGAGGACGGCCGGCTCGCGCCGCTTACCACGACTCCCTGGCTTCGTGCGTTCGTCGCCTTCCCGCTCGCCGTCGTCGGCGTCGGCCTCCTGACGAGCCTCTTTGCGTTCGGCCCCGTGATCGGCTTTTCCGGCGTCGTCTTCGCCTTCGCCGGCTTCGCGATCGTCCGCTACCCGATCGCCACCCTGATCGCCACCGTCGGCGTCCAGGGGGTCGTCCTCACCGTCTACAGGGCGATCCAGTCGCCGATCCTCGAGGTCACCCCCCAGGCCAGTCCCCCCTCGGCCCCCTCGTGGGCGACCGTGGCGATCCAGGGCCACGCGCTCGGCTTTCTGGTCGGCTTGCTGCTCGCCGTTTTCCTCTTTTACCGCCGGGGGTACCGTCCCGATCCCCTGTCCCTCTGGACCGCCCTCGTCGTCTACGGCTTCTCGAAGGGGCTGTGGATGATCTACTGGTTCGGCCCCGACAGCTACGTCCTCTTTCGGGCCCCCGGCGTCGTCGTCGTCCTCGCGCTCGCACTGGTGGTCACCCTCGCCGTGACGGCCTCAGAACGCCCCGCCTTCCCCACACGGGTCCGGAAACGTCTCCCCGGCGGCCCCGACGACGGCGAGCGCCGCCTCGAGCGCACCCTCGAGATCGCCGCGTCGGGCGGGGAAACGGCCTCGGGACGGATCCGGGAACTCGCCGTCGGCCCACGGAACGACCGCCTCGCCGACATCGGCCGAAAACAGACGGCACTCGTTGCCGTCCTGATCGTCCTCGCGGCCATCGCCGGGCCGGCGATCCCGGCGAACGCCGTGACCGTCGACGACGCGACCGTCGGGGAGGGGAACAGCTCACTGACCGTCGAGGACTACACGATCACCTACGCCGAGGGCGTCGAAAACGAGATGGTCTCGGTCGTGGACGTCCCGGCATTCGGCGGCGACACCGTCGACGCCAGCGGCGTCATCGTCTCGAGTACGGACAGACACATCTGGTTCGAGTACGCTTCGGCGTCCCGTCTCGAGTTCGCCGGCGAGACGAGCGTCGAACTCGGCGGCCCCGGCTGGCGTGAGACCGTCACCGCCGAACGCGAGGGGTGGTCGGCCGTCGGCAACGACACCGCGTACTCCGTCTGGCTGTCGGCTGAGGGCGGGGACCGCCAGCTCGCACACACCTCCGACCCCGTTACCGCCGACGTCCGCATCGACGGCCGTACCGTGACCGTCGTTCCCGACGACGGCGAGTTCTCCCTCGAGGTCGCCGGCGAGGATAGCTCGAGCGTCGCCGTACCTGCCGAAAACGAAAGCGTCGACGCGGGCGGACTCACGCTCGAGCGAACCGACGACGCGGTCTACGCGTCCTCGGATGGCACCTCCGTCCAGGTCGCGAGCAAGGAGCGCTACGACTAGTACCGTCCCCAGCGTCGACTGATGAGTGAAATCGGATGACTGCCATCGATTTCACCCATCAGTTCAGGCTGGGCCCACCACTAGAGCGCCCGGTCGCTGTCGGGGTTCTCGAGGTCCCACAGGACCTCCGGCAGGAACGCCTCGAGGGTATCGATCACGCGACGATCGCTGACGTTTAGCCCGTCACAGTGGTCGTGGGCGGAGTCGCGGATGTCGACGTGGAGATCGCCGTCCTCGAGGTACACGCCGAGCGGAAACACCGAACACCGGGTCGGTTTCCAGTCTTCCTCGAGGTGGAGCGTACAGAGGCCGTCCTCGCGGAGGAACGCACACGCGTGGCCGTCCTCGGCGACGTGCTGTTCGCGGGATTTCTCCTCGCGGGTGACGAACTTCTCGCCACGGAAGTCCGTAGTCGTCTCCGCTAAGTTCGCCCGCTCGGCGAGTTCGATCAGGTCCCGATCGTAGAGCAAGACGCCGTGGTGACAACACCACGTGCAGTCGTCGACACACTCGAAGGTGAGGTCGGGATCGAACTCGACGACGGCCTCACGGCCGGGGTACACTTCGACGCGTCGGGCGGTGTCGCTCACGTTCGCCCCCAGGGGACTGGCCGGCAAGTGCCTTTCTACTGCCCTCGAGTCGGTTCCGTGACCGTATTACGGAGTGTGCCGACGCCCTCGTAGGTGATCTCGACGTCGTCGCCGGGGTCGACGAGGCCTGGATTCGCGGGGCTGCCGAAGGCGATCACGTCTCCGGGACGGAACGTGAATCGCGCTGAGAGATAGGAGACGACCTCGTAGGGGTCAAAGAGCATGAGTTCGGTGTTCGCCTCCTGGCGACGCTCGCCCGCGACGTCCGTGTGCATGTCGATCCCGCGGGGGTCGAGGTCGGTCTCGAGCCACGGGCCAAGCGGCGCGGAGCCGTCGAAGGCCTTGCGTGCGGTTCGTCCCTGTTGATCGAGGGCATCGACGTCGTTCAGGATGGTGTACCCTCGCACGACCTCGGGGACCTCCTCGTAGCCGACCGCCCGACAGCGTTCGTCGATCACCGCCGCGAGTTCGCCGGCGTAGGTCAGTTCGTCCGTAAAGTCGGGGAAGGGGATCGACTCCCCGTGGCCGAGCAGCGAGGCCGGGGGCTTGATGAAAAAGTCCGGTTCGTCGGGGCGTTCGTACTCCATCTGCTCGAGCGTCGCCGCGTAGTTGCGCCCGACACAGTAGATCGCCGAGGGCTCACAGGGTGCCAAGAGCTCCCCGTCGACGCCGACCTCGTAGCGGCCGTCGTCTGCGTAGACGACGCCGTCGTCGTATCGTCCGGAAACCGGCCCCGCCGGGGTCGAGAGACGTGCGAGTCGCATACCGGCGTTCTCGAGGCCATCGAATTAGGAGTGCCGGTTCACCCTCGCTGGCGACCCGAACGGCCACAGAAATTGCCGTCGTTCGTCACGGGTGAGAGGACCCCCCGTGGGTCGTCACCGTCGAATTTCCGCCGACCTCGAGGCGGGGACTTGGGCCGCGAAGCCGTCGATATCGTCGGGTTCGGGACACAGCCTGCTTCAGGCGAAAGTCCCCTCGAGAGGGGTTTCAGCCGTCATAGGAACCGAGTAGGATTTCCCCGGCTGTTAGCTATAACTTCCTTCCCGGCCAAACGGTTCGTGTATGTCCGAATACGATACCGACGTGCTCGTTTCCCCGGAGTGGGTCGAAGACCACCTGGCGGCGTTCCAGGCCGACGAGCCCGACTATCGACTGGTAGAGATCGAGAGCCCCGAACCCCCGGACAACGACTTCCCCTCGACATACGAGGAGACCCACATTCCGGGTGCGGTCGGCCTCAACTGGGCCGAAGACCTCTCCGACCAGGACCAGCGTGACATCCTGAAAAAAGCGGACTTCGAGGAGCTGGTCGGCGAGATCGGCATCAGCGAGGACTCGACGGTCGTCTTCTACGGCAACGGCCACATCCCCAACTGGTTCGCCGTCTTCGCCTACTGGGAGTTCAACTACTACGGCCACGGGGACACCCGAATCCTCGATGGCGGGAAAGACTACTGGGTCGAAAACGACTATCCGACGACGGCCGACGACCCCGACTTCCCGGCACGGGAGTACGAGGCCAGTGGCCCCTTCGAGAGCATCCGCGCGTACAAAGACGACGTCGACAAGGCCCGCGAGGCCGGCATCCCGATGGTCGACGTCCGTTCGCCCGAGGAGTTCTCCGGCGAACTCATCGCCCCGCCGGAACTCGACGAAACTGCCCAGCGCGGTGGCCACATCCCCGGCGCGTCGAACGTCCCCGTCCCGACGAACCTGCGCGACGACGGCCGGTTTCTCCCCCCTGAGGAACTCGAGGCCCTCTACGCCGACGCCGGCATCGAGGGCGAGGAGTCTGTGATCACCTACTGCCGCGTGGGCGAACGGTCGGCGATCGCCTGGTTCGCCCTCCACGAACTGCTCGATTACGAGGACGTCCGGAACTACGACGGCTCCTGGACCGAGTGGGGCAACCTGATCAAAGCCCCGATCGAGAAGGGGAACTAACCGATCACACGGATCGGTATCACGTTTTGGCGGTAATCGCTCGAACGGGGGAGCGATCACCGGTGAACAGTTACAACAGACCGCATCACTCGACGGTTGGCTGACAGTACGGGGACTCAGAGACGTTCTGGCCGAGGAAGATATCGTTCCCGTCGACGTTTATGAGGGCCTGTGTCCGTGATTCGTCTACCCGCCAGTTGTCGGTCACTTCCAGGTCCACGTCCGGTGCCGTGAGTTCGACTCGGTAGCTCCCGTACCGGTATTCGGCGTCCTCGAGTGAAACGATGTCCCCCGACTCGACGGTGATCGTCTCTTCGAGGAGGGGGTCGCCCTCGTACTCGAGGTGGAGGTCGATCGTCAACTCCGTCTCCGTCCTGTTTCTCACCCTCACTTCGTCGGTTTCCGGGAGCGTTTTTTCTGCGTGGAGGCGAGTGCTGTCACCGTCGGATTCCGTCGAGACGTCGTAATAGCGACCGTCGTCCCCCGTCGCATCGTCTACGACGAGTCGCGTCGCGTCTACGTCGATCACCTCGAGGAGGAGCGGTTCGCTGTCGGTTTCGTACACCCCGTTCTCGATGGCGGCCGTCGCCTCCTCGTCTGCGGGTTCGGGCAACGACGAAACGAGCACGTATCCGGAGCAGCGTTCGTCTACGGGGACCTCTCGCGGATCGTGGTCGTCAGCCTCGTCGAGACATCCCGCAAACGCGGCAGTGGCGAGCCCCGCTCCCGTGAGGAACGTTCGTCGGTCCATGTCCTATCCCAGTGGCTCAACGACGGATATACTGTCGGACATCGACCTGCGCGGATCCGCCGGTCGGGACCGTCGCTGTCCTCTCCCCGGCGTTACACACACGTGACTGTCGATCCATAAGCCTACCGCGAAAAACCGGCCAATCGTGAAACCCGATTACAGTCGAGTGACGTTGGTCGCCCGGGGGCCCTTGGGGGCCTGTTCGATACTAAATTCGATCTCTGTGCCTTCTTCGAGGTCCGGACCGCCAACGTCTTCCATGTGGAAGAATACGTCATCGTCCGCGTCGTCCGTCGAAATGAAACCGTAGCCGCCAGTGTCGTTGAAGAAATCAACGTTGCCTTCTGCCATTGCTCTTGAACACACTCGAGCCACCCATATAACAGTTCCGAAACAATCGTCTTATCGGTACGGATATACACAACATCCGAAAGCCCACATTTCACGGTTTTCAGGCGCGAATTCTGAGTGTTGGAAGTAGACACCGATCTGATGGTATAACTTTCGGCGTCCTGTCTATACCCGACTGTCGGCCCACAGGGCAGTGCTCGAGGTCGGTCCGGGGTCCAGTCCCGGGACGAACGATTTTAAGCGCCCCGGGGTTCGTTCTCCAGTATGGCCACTGGCCTCCTTCCGGACGAGACCGCACAGCAAGTCGTCACGACCTGTCGAACTGTAGTCGGCGATAGCGTCCGCTCTATCAGTTACGTCACCCGTGACGACTACGAACAACTGTACCTCCGGGACGATCTAGAACAGGACGCGGACCTCTCGACGTTCATCGGTCACGAGTGGCACGGGTTCGCGACGACCCAAGACGCCTACGTCGGTTCGGAACTCGGCCAGTACCAGTACACGATCCGAGTCTTCGAGAACGGGTTCCTGGTTCGAGTCACCTCGGACCGTGACGGCGTCCTCGTCACGACCGACGGACTCACCCTCAAGGACTTCGAGGAGCTCGCGACCGCAGTCGAGTCCGTCCTCGAGAACGTGGGCGCGTCTCGAGGCGGGTAACGGCGCTAGGAGTCGCCGTCGCTTTCGTCGGTCGAGGGGCCGACCGGGAGCCCGACTCCGTGTTCAGCCGTCCCGAGAACCCGTGCGAACCGTCGTCGTTCAGCCGCCCGCTTGTCGATTGACATACCCACACGGAGGCGAGTATGGATCGTAGTTATGGGGCTTTTTCATGCAACAAAGGGACCGTTTCCCACGGGAACGACCGAACCGCCCCACCCGGGAGCGTAACACCCTTTTCTCTCAGTGGTCTCTAGTCGAGCGATGACCGACGAACTTCCTGCCCCTGTCGCCGCCGAACTCGACTCCCACGACGCGTTCGACCCGTCCGAGAGGGGCCATCAGTTGACGACGACGGCCTTCGACGTGACGGTAACCGCGACCGACGCCGAGGGGCCTCGAGACGGCGAGTTCCGGGTTACGGTCCGCCTACCGACGTTAGGCGCGGCCGTCTCCGGGGACGCGGTCGCCGACGTCGTCGAAACGGACTGGTTCGAGACCCTACAGCGGCGACTCGAGGACGTCTTCACCGTCGCGAACACGTCCACACACGACGAGCCACGGGTCGACCGCGACGGGGAAACGGTGTGTGTGACCCTCGAGTACGTCGCCTGGGACGCGGGTGAGGGCGTCGAGGACGCAAAGACCCTGGCGGAGTACGTCGAGGGGACGTACGCCCAGGGGCTGATCCCCGGCTACGACTACCGGGGCGAGGCGGCGACGGTACTCGAGAGCGCCAAGCAACGTGGCCAGGAAGCGGCCGAGGGTGGCGGGGACGTCCCGCTGTAGCCGATCCGGCTACCCCTTTAGGGTCGTCGCCGTCGAAACCGGACGTATGGGTATCGACTACTCGAGGCTGCGCGATCCGAACGCGGAGTACACGATGCGGGACCTCTCCGCCGAAACCATGCAGGTCACCCGCGAACGCGGGGGCGGCCGTGACGTCGAGATCACGGACGTCCAGACGACGATGGTCGACGGCAACTTCCCGTGGACGCTCGTTCGGGTCTACACCGACGCGGGAGTCGTCGGCACCGGCGAGGCCTACTGGGGTGCTGGCGCGCCCGAACTCATCGAGCGGATGAAGCCGTTCTTGCAGGGTGAGAACCCACTCGATATCGACCGACTCACCGAGCACCTGGTTCAGAAGACCTCGGGCGAGGGCTCGATCGGAGGCGTCACCGTCACCGCGATCTCGGGAATCGAAATCGCCTTACACGACCTCGCGGGGAAGATCCTCGAGGTGCCGGCCTACCAGCTCCTCGGCGGGAAGTACCGCGATCGGATGCGCGTCTACTGTGACTGCCATACGAAAGCGGAGGCCGACCCCACTGCCTGTGCCGAGGAGGCCGAACGAGTCGTCGAGGAACTCGGCTACGACGCACTGAAGTTCGACCTCGACGTCCCCTCGGGTCACGAACGCGACCGGGCGAACCGTCACCTCCGGGACGTCGAGATCGAACACAAAGCGAGCATCGTCGAGGCGGTCACCGACCGCGTCGGCTCCCGGGCCGACGTCGCCTTCGACTGTCACTGGACCTTTTCTGCGGGCAGTGGCAAACGGCTGGCGACGCGTCTGGAGGAGTACGATATCTGGTGGCTCGAGGACCCGGTCCCCCCCGAGAACCACGACGTCCAGCGGGAGGTGACCCAGTCGACGACGACGCCGATCACGGTCGGTGAGAACGTGTATCGAAAGCACGGCCAGCGGCGCCTGCTCGAGGAACAGGCCGTCGACGTTATCGCCCCGGACGTGCCGAAAGTCGGCGGGATGGGCGAGACACGGAAGATCGCCGATCTCGCCGACCTCTACTACGTCCCCGTGGCGATGCACAACGTCGGTTCGCCGGTGGCGACGGTCGCGAGCGCCCACGTCGGGGCGGCGATTCCGAACGCTTTGGCCGTCGAGTACCACGCCTACGAGCTGGGGTGGTGGGAGGATCTCGTCGAGGAGGACGTCATCGAGGACGGCTACATCGAGATCCCCGAGAAACCGGGACTCGGTGTGACACTGGACCTCGAGGCCGTCACGGAGCACATGGTCGAGGGTGAAACGCTGTTCGACGAACGGACAGCCGGGTGAGGTCAGTGGTCGATGCGCCGTTCCAGTTCCGCGAGCAGTTCCGACGCCTCGAGGGTTCCCTTGTTGACCGTCAGGACCCACTCCTTGAGCGAAAGCTGCCCGTCGAACCCGTGGATCTTATCGGAGGTCTGTAAGTAGTTGACGACGGTGACCAGCAATATCCCGCCAACGGTGTTCCCGAGCAACACCGGCACCACGAACTGGGTGATCCCGGTCCACAGCCCGGCGACGCCGGTGAACACGAGGAACATGACTTCCGTCGCCGCGACGACGATGTGAAAGAGGCCGGCGAGCGGGATCGCCAGAAACGCCATGTAGATCAGCGTTATCCGCGCCATGTCGTTGTTGACGCTGAAGTCCATCCAGACGACGCCGGCGACGATCAGTCCGGCGAACGCTGCCTTGAAGAAAAGCGCCCACCAGTCGGTCTCGAGCCCCGAGAGAGCGATGTCGGTCGCCGTCTGTGCCGTCGCCGCGTCGAAGACGCCGCCGTGTGCGAGCACGAGCGCGCCGACCGTCCCCCCGGCCAGGTTCCCCAGGAGGACGATGGCGTACATCCGCAACATCGCCGGGATACTCGCGACCCGATCGAGAATCAACGCGACGGGTGGGAGGGTGTTCTCGGTGTACAGCTGGTAGTTGCCGATGATGATGTAGATGAACCCGAGGGGGTAGAGTATCGCCCCGAGCAGGGGGATCCCGTCCGTCGCGTGCGTCCCCGAGGTGTACAGCAAGAACGTAATTGAGATAGCGAAGCCCCCGGCCAGGGCACTGAAGAACAGTTCCCGAATCGATCTGTGCATCTCCTCGTCGGCTTCGACCACGACTCGTTCGTAGATCTCGTCCGTCGATAAGCGGTTTCTGAATATTTTTTCGTTACTCCCGTCGGCCATTGGCCAACAGAAGGGTCTGGATGTTATATATGTGGTGCCGAACAGAGTGAACCGACCGGACGGGCGAAACGGTTCGTCGAGTCCCGAACCGTCAACAGTGGACGAGTCCGTACCGCGGCCGG
>LFCJ01003195.1_pt1 | contig 11968 bp, 18 predicted proteins | sample 643141 | NCBI WGS metagenome assembly LFCJ01 (sample SAMN03766243, study PRJNA286221) | soda lake metagenome | biome: soda lake; feature: Kulunda steppe; material: water; isolation source: sample B1-Br-g2 brine of Lake Bitter-1 | place: Russia: Kulunda steppe | collected 2010-07 | reverse complement strand
CCCCCCGCCGGTTGATCATGCAGGGCCCTTCACTGTGTGCTGTTCACTGTGTGCTGTTCACTGTGTGCCTACAGGAATATGGGCACACGAAGGAGCCCATGAAGCCAAGGAGCACGCACCAGGGAAGGCCTCACGACCAGGGGGGCGGCGCAGCAGCAGCGACATCTGGCGGTACGCCACAGACTGCTTGGACAAGTCATCATAGATGATCATGGCGTGCTTGCCTGTGTCGCGGAACCACTCGGCCTGGCACAGGGCAGGGCGCACGCAAGCGTGTCGGGTGAGCACGCGAACGGGCCCGCGCAGTGCGGTGCGCTGGAGGTGGGGAGCAGAGTGCGGGCGCTGCACACGCCAACTTTGCCTGAGGGTGAGCTGCCCTGGATGGCTAAATATGGGGATGAGGGGCACATACAGTTCCTGGGCAAGGGCCTGCTGGCCTACATGGGGCGTGCTGTCCGGAGGTGCCCTGCGTGGGCACTCAGGGATGACGCACATCATTCAGGGATGACGCACACCATACGCCCTGAAGGGCTTGCCCTGGTGCTGGCAGCCACGTGCATCAGGAGCGCTCCATCGGTCCCTGCAACTGGGCGCGCTCTGCCTCATGTGTGCTCCATGCATGAACCCGCCCTCAGCCTCCTTTTAGACCCCCTCCCTCTGCAGAGCCCCGTGCTGCAGAGCCTCTGTCCATCGAGCAAGTTTGCGTGTCAAGCTGGCTGGCAGGCAGCGCGCAGGCTTGAAGAGGGAAGGGACACGCACTGCCCCCACCCCACGCACACCCACCATGGCGCAGGCGGAGTAGGGCGCCAGGAACTGCAGGGGCGCGGCGTCAGAGGCGGTGGCCGACACGACGATGGTGTTCTTCATGGCACCAGTCGTGGTGAACTGCTTGACCAGCTGGGCCACGGTGGAGCGCTTCTGGCCAATGGCCACGTACACGCAGTACACGCGCTTGGCTTTCTCCACCTCCTCGTTCATGCGCTGCACGGTGCGTGGGGACAGAGTAGGGGTGTGGGCGTGCCCACAGCCGTGTGCATAGGGGGGGCGTGTGGGGTGCATGGCTGCACATTCTCTTGCGATGCACGTACTGGCAAAGCCGCCTCTATTTCCAAGGGAAGCGGTAACACGCATCATTCCAGGCGTGTATGTGCTCCGCAACAAGTCAGGGGTTGCGCTATTAAATGATGCACTTCATCAAACGGAGTGCCTGCCTCATTTGTTAGCCCGTCCCAGCAGCACGCATTCCCAGACAGACATGAAGCTGACGACAAGAAGCATACTGGCGAGTCAGGGAGCAACGGGCACATGCAGCCTACGATGCAATGGCTTGTTGTAAGGATAGCTTACTTGGGCTGCTAGAAGCACAAGATGGGCCACAGCACACTGCTACTCTGCTGCCACAGCCGTGGTTGCAGTGTGCCAGCGACGAGACATGCCCATGCTGACACGCCATACTATCACAGCTATGCTCAGCATGCACACAAGACTCTGCTGAAGAGTAGGGCTAGATTCCAGTAAAGGAACGTTTCAGCCTGCAGCCCCCGGCCTTCCAAACCCAGCACCAGCCTCTCACCCCTGCATGCAGGCCCCTGTCATGTCATCCCTCCTCACCAGCGGCCTCACCTTCTGGTTCATGATAGCATCAATGGCGATGGCGGTCTTCCCTGTCTGGCGATCACCGATGATCAACTCACGCTGACCACGGCCAATGGGCACCAGGGCATCCACAGCCTTGATACCCGTGAACAAGGGCTCGCGCACAGACTGGCGCGCCACAATACCTGTGAGACAGGGGGAGGGCAACGAGAGCAGCGTGTTGAGGTTGGTGCACACACCCATGAGGGGATGGTACAAGCCCGGGGCTCCTGTGATGAGGAACCAGACTCCTTAGTTTTGCACGTACATGTAGGTATGTACATGTATATACCTACATGTACATACCTACATGTACGTGCAAAACTAAGGAGTCTGGTTCCTGCGTTCCTGTGTTTGCACGTACATGTAGGTATGTACATGTATACCTACATGCTGCAGCATGTGTACCTACATGCTGCAGCATGTGCCGCACATGCTGCAGCAAGCATCTGTGTTTTACTTTTGGCATGCGACTGAGCAGACTGAGACAGATGCGCATTCCTTTTGCTTCCAGGCTTGGGTGCTGGCGCACACAATGGGATGAGGCATCTCCCAGCGCAACTCCATGTGCAGGGCAAGTCAGAGCATTCAAACCATTAAGCACACTGCGTCTGCTCGCATGGAAGAACTTACTCCATGCAACAGCCTGCTTAAACAGAGCAGGCCATTCTGGAGCTGCAAATCGAAGGCCCACCCATCTCTCCTCCCTCACGTCCATGAGATGTGCATGCTCACTGTAGACAAGCCCCCTCTTCAATGGACTAGTCGCCCTGCGCACCTGGGGCCTTGACCTCCACAAGGCTACTGCGCACGTTGTTCAGGGGGCCCTTGCCATCAATGGGCTGGCCCAAGGCATCCAGCACACGTCCCAGGTTGCCCGGCCCAATGGGCACGTTCACGATCTGCCCAGTCCGGTACACCAGGTCGCCCTGGTGGATGTCCGTGTCTGCTCCGAAGACCACAATACCGACGTGGTCGGACTGCAGGTTCAGAGCCATACCCTTGACGCCGCTGTCGAAGCACACCAGCTCACCGGCCTGCCCAACATCAAGTGCAGGGCAAGCAAGGAAGGATTTGAGAGGAAGGGAAAGGAAGAGGAGGGAACAAGCACTGCAAGGGAGTGGGGCAGATGGCGAGCTGCGCAATGCAGGTCGCGAGAGTGAGTCGGGGGGACTCGGAAAGATGGAGTGTGTGGAGTGGCACGCCCTACCCCGGGATCCCGACCAGCACATGCACGCATGCACGCAGCTGCTGCGACATGCATTCCCAGTGGGGAGGTTTGGAGAAGCATGACCGGAGGAGCACACGCAAGGAGGCTGAAGGTCCAAAAAGCACGCACCTGCACGCTCTTCAGCCCGTACACGCGCGCGATACCATCTCCCACAGACAACACTCGGCCCAAGTGCGTGACGGGGGGCTGATACTGCTTCTCGAACTCCTTGACTGCGGGGATCAGCTTGGAGCTCACATGCTCGATCAGGTACTTGCTGCTGAACTTGGGCTTCAGGGCCTCAGCTGCGAACTGGCGTGCCCCGAGGGCGATGGGCGCGATGGACCTGCAGCCCAACAGAGGCAGAGTGTGTACCTGGGGGATCCGATGAAGGTGGGTTTGTTTGATGCTGGGCCAGGGCGGGGGGGCATCCACTGTGCATGCTGCTACACCCCCCCCCGCTCACGAGTGCAACAGCCAGAAAGTTACCTTGCACCTCAAAAGCAGCTGGCAGGCACGACACCAGCTGCAACAGCAGTCTCACCTGTTCAGCACGGCCTCAGCAGCAGCAGGGGCATGGGCACCTGCACAGGAAGAGATGGGTGCACCCAGGTGAGCACTGGCTCTGTGCTGCATCTGCGCATCAATGATACCAATCTCCCAGCCATGCACCACCGCTGCTGGTGTTTATGTATGAGCTGTGCTACTGCTGCTGATGCTGGGCGTGGGCATGGGCGGGCAAGCAGGGGAGCTTGCTGTTCCCAATATTTCCATGCACATCGCGCAAGGCACGATGCCGCTGCTCCTGGCTCCGCTGTGCATGCAAAACCTGGCGATCGCGTGTTGCTGAGCACTGCTACATCAGCAGGGGGCGCTCGGGGCTGCCCCGGCAGCGTCCACCCGGACCCGCAACAAGAAACATTGTGGTTCCGCAACATTCACCTTGCTGCAGAGCACGCCCCACGAGGCGGGTGAGCTGCTGCCTAACCATACTGGCGGAGCCCTACGCTTTTAATGTTCTACAGCTTGCAAACAAATCTGAGTTTCCGAGTACCGTGGTGACCCCCACAACGAAACAAGAACCAAATTGAATAAAGATAAATCTTCAATTTTAAGTGTGCCACTAGCCTTCTCCCACCCAAACTTGGGATAGTTGCGCATGCAATATTCATCAGCTTAATCAGTTCAATGCTACAATGCTGGATGGTCATTCACATTACCTTGAAGAAATTCAATGATCGCTTCATGTCAGACGAGCTTTCAAGTAGGTGCAGACCATGAACCGGTTTCAGCATGGACAAAATGACATAGCAGACATCAACACTCTTCAGTGTGCAACAGCGCAAGCAGGCTCTCTCTTCATCAAGAAAATAGTCGCCTAGCATAGCTTATGCAGGCTCATCTAAGAACCAGCCTGATCCGCTTTGAGTCACTCTCTTATGGTCTGGTCCAAAATACCAAAATTTACTTCCCACAGCCCATACAAATAACAGCTATGAATTAAGACCAATTTTTTTAACAACCTGCCCAAGATTTATCAAAAGGGATCAAATGACAGGCAGCATAATCTCAGACCAGTCAGATGTATCTGGCAAGAAAATGCTGCTCATGCAGACTTACGCACAGCAGACCCTACAGTCCCTTTTGATCCATTGAGGTATGAAGCCCAAACAATTTATCCATTTAAGGTCAAGAAGCTCAAGCCCTGAATCCATGCTATTCTACAACTTGTGGCTTCCACAGGTCGTACATAATACCAACAGCAACCAAGGAATCCAGGCAAAACCAATCACCCAAATATATATATATATACACCTTGGATATTGAGGGCTTGTAGAAAGCCGCTTGGATATACAACAAGCTCTACACTGTCACAAACCAGATGAATTGGTTCTAACAGAGACAGAGCTTAAGGATTTGAGAGAAAGGCCTTGGCTTAACTATCTGCTTAGAAATTACAAGAGCCAATCTTCTCCAGTGTGACTTGGGGCACTTTGGTTTGCGTCCAGAACAAACTCACTATCCTTAATCCCACTAGCCTCATGGCCTAGATGGATACTGATGTGCGAATAGTGGCTCTAAAAATAGATGCTCAAAGTACCCTTCTCCTACTCTAGGGCACATATTGGCCGTCAGGTAGTGGCATGGAGGCTCTAAAGCTGAGGAAAGAGCTGCAAGTTCAGATAACACACTTAGCAGAAAGCAATAGCCATGCAGTCCCCATCATCCGAGGGGAACGCCACACTATGATGATTACAAGTCAAGCTGCCTTTATTACCCAGGTAGTTTGTAGTTGAAAGTCAATAATTACCTGTATATGTACACGTAGATGGGAAGCACAAAAAGACATAAAAAACTAACCCTCATTGACAGTGGATTCCAAGAAAAAAGCGGTGGGGCAATTTCCGGTATGTATCCAAGCCAGAATTGGGCCACCTCTTTCTTATGAAGGGGTTAAGAAAGAAAATGGCTGCTGATGGTGCTGAAGAGGATTATTATGGTCAGAGACACAACCCCTTCATGCATGAGTGTGATCTAGAGCCTCTACATTTTAACTGGTTCCAGGCAACAATAAGCTGCATTTTTCCACCATGTACTTGATGCTTTTTACGAGCAGGCTAGCAGTAGCACTTCTACCTCTAAACTGAAGGCCTTTTCTTGTAAACCCTTGAACATTTAGCTGTAAGTGTATGATCATTGCAACAGGAGGTTGCAATTGCTAACCAGTGCCAGCCGCAAGGGGCCAAAAGGTTTGAGGTGCAAGTCCCACCGCTCCTTCAAAGGAGTAGGAAGGTGCCAAAGTGGCATCCACCACCGGAATTGGTCAGACCCTTTTGGCCAGGTCTGTTAGACCGTTACAACCTGTCTCCAAGATAACCGGCGGTACTATTGAATACTGGGTGAAATGGCCCGAGGAGGCAAAACGAGTTTACCTCGGAAACAAAGCTTTGGGAAGACATGAGTCCTGACGCAAAGAGTCCAAAGAGTCTTAGATGCAAAACAGAACAGATCTGGTGGTAGAGTGCCCGCAGCAGCAGCAGGTCAGCGCTGCAGCAGCAGATAACGCCCCCACCGCAACGCACGGTAGACCTGCTGTCACTAAGAGGTGGTGATAGTGGTCCATGCAAAAAGGTCCCTGTTGCTGATCTCTCCCGGATGCGCGGTTGACCCACTGGCGCAGTGACCACCCCAGCGTTTAATGCTGTTTGGGTCCCCGTTTGGATGCGACAAGATCTGAAGATTTGACAACCAAGCCGACACCGAGCGATCTGGAGAATGGACTGTCTTGATCTGAGATCGCAATATATAAAGTTAGTTGCCTTGATCTGAACACTGCTTGAATGATCTAGATCTGCCTTTTTAGGTAGGTTTGAGGACAAAGCTCAGTGGCCGTGGGAGAGTGTAACGGTACAGCTGAGCTTGATGAATTTGTGTTTCTGCTTGCATGACCTGCAAGGACTTGGGAACATCCAATTCCAGGAACTGCACCCAAATGCTGGCTTTTGAGTGTGATCGAATTACAAAGAAAGAGTATTAGAATATTAATACGAAGGAGATAGACCTTGCTTTGCTAAGATTCGTGACATGCCTGTCTGCTAGGCTTGCTATCATTATGATGCACGATTGTCTAATGGATGATCGAGCTCCTGTGGGATTTTGATGATTGCTGTTCAAATATCCAAGTTTCTGTAACCCTTTTGGAGCCGCTCTTAGCAGCCACTCATCGGAGAGTTTTCCCTCCTGGCTTTAGCCAGGATGTCACGCCAGATTAGTGCAGTGCCAGATTTAGGCTGCATTGTGACCTGGAGGTTGGTTGAGTCAGTTGGTAGAGTATTTGATCCCTTGCTCACTTCAGCTATAGCTGTAGTTATGGTCATGCCACGAGTCTAGTTTGGATGCAGCAGTCTCTCGGCGTGACAAGGAGAAGGTCCTTTGCAGGGAGGCCAGGTAAAGAACAAAGAAATAGTTTTAATCACCTCCAGGAGGTGGAGCTCTCAGCAGCCGAGGTAGATTTCCTCGCTCAGAGGCGGGGTACCACCCCCAAGTGGATGAGTGACTGTCGGATCTGTCTTGTGTCGGCGCACCGGCCCCATCGTGGAGGCTGAGACGGAGACAACGGCAGCCAATAGCAACAAGTCAGTAGCGTGCAAGGAAGTCCCTCAGGTGATTAGATTATCATGCGCAGTCCATAAGTACTTCCACTTCCACATGCTAAGTTAGTCACCCACCGGCATTACATTAGCAGACAGCAGTTTGCCTGCGATGATGCTGCAGACTTTTTGATATCCTTATCCATCCCTACACACACTCGGCAACAACAGCACAGAATTCCTTACGAGCTCAGAATGTGCACTGAATGCAACTGGCACTGTATGCAAGATGAAGAGCATGTCCTCTTAGATTGCCAGGTCTAACTTAAACTTGTAAACTTAGATTGCCAGAGTGCTGACTTGGCAAACTTGCGCGTCGAGTACCACCAACTCTTCCGCACCCCCTCTTGTGGCTCAAACAGGCTAAGAGACTTAATCAGCCAAGCAGACACCTAAGGCCAAGCCTTGGTTGTGTATGAGTGCCTAGAATGTTGTGCCTACATCTCAGAACACAACCTTGCTTGCCTTTTGTTGGTTTCGGTTGCAGGCCTGTTTGGCATCAGCTAAGCTGCCCTCATTCATCAGGTACAGCTATGTAACCTAACCTACACACACTCTCTGCTTGGTTAGCCTGTGGACAGGTAAGGTCAGCGCTGCGTACAGCTGCTGTCAAACGCACTCATAAAAGACGGACTGGACTGGATGGCGCTGCCGCAACATTGCCCACCAAGGGCTTGGGGGATCCTTTGCCAGGGATTCATCTATGAACACCGTGTTGTGACGACAAGATTTTACTGCGAGTTCGTAACTTTTGTGCTCAACTACAGCTATGGTTGTAATGCCATCAAAATTGAATACTCATCCACCTAACTCATCCAAGATCCTGGTCTCAAAGCAGCATAAAGATGGCACTGCACTGATCACTGGTGTGATGCGGCTAACAAAATAGACTCAAGACTGGCCATGGCAAGTGTGACAGTGCTTGCTAATTGCGCATTCGCATGCTCAAAACCTGAAAGGCAGTCCTCAATCAAAAAATGGAAAGGCCGGTATCAAAAATTAGAAGAACTTCTAAGAACAGGGCGATAGCCTGAGTAGCTACACTGGCAGGGTTATCCCTGGTGGCATGTATTAAGGGGAGAAAATGGCCTGGTGCAAGCACCAAGCTGACCCTCACAATGACAAGCTTGCAACCTTTTGGTCCAATAGTGTTTGTGGCCAAGCATCACAGTGTGCACACGTGTGCAGGTCTGCGTGTAGAAATCCGGAAAGATAAATGCGCCTATGTAATCTCGCAAATTGAGTCGCAATCATACATGGAAGCATGCGTGTGCATGCAGTCCTGTCACATGTGTTTTTTCATGTGTGTGGTCCTGTCATATGTTTTGTTCCTGTCACATGTGTGTTCCTGTCACATGTGCGTTCCTGTCATGTGTGTGGTCCCGTCACATGTGTATTCCTATCATATGTGTGGTCCTGCCATATGTGTGGGACGTGCGGGCAAAAACATTCTACACACGTTCATGCAAGCGTGCAGCTCAAGAAGGGTTTGAACTTATTCATAGCATTGCGGCAACTGCAAAACAAAGCGGCGGTGCACAGGACAATATGCGCCCTGGTCCATCTGCTTGAATGCAGTGCATGCCCTGGAGGAACACTGCCTGGAGTCACTGGGGAGCATAGATGTAGCTGCGGCCGTAGTAATTGCTTGTCTCACCCCCGCCTACAGGTCCCCAATAATCTGTGTACAGCGGCTGGCCCACTTTGGGCCTTTCAATGTACCTGGCAGTGCAGGCAAAGCAGAAAGAATGTAATGTGGGCCCAGGGACAAGGGGGAGCCCGCTGCGTGGGCACCACTGGGACATATTCGAACATCACTGAGGGTACCACTGGGACATATTCGAACATCACTGCGTGGGCACCACTGGGACATATTCGAACATCACTGAGGGCACCACTGGGACATATTCGAACATCACTGAGGGCACCACTGGGACATATTCGAACATCACTGAGGGCTTGTACAATAGCAGGTGGAACAATTGGGTGTGCAGATGTGCCCCCGCCGGAGCATGAAGTTGCATGCCTGCCCAAGACATTGATGCAGCCTGCTACTTGGGTGGCTTTCAAGCTATGGGCGTGCCGCCAGGTGCCTGTGTGATACCAGGTATTTGTGATACCAGGTATTTGTGGTAGGTATTTGTGATACCAGGTATTTGTGATACCAGGTATTTGTGATACCAGGTATTTGTGGTAGGTTGCGTATGGCATACGGTATGCCTGCACTGGCTAGCACAGAACATGGCCTAGCATGTGATTCAGTCAAGTCATACCTCCATTTTGAGCCAACCAGGCGTGAGTTATTGGAGAAGGGTCCTGCGATCTGGCTAGCCGGCTCAGCATCGCTGCGCGCTAAATCTCTTGCGTGCAGCGACATCCCTGCCCCTGAGCGAGCCCTGCAAGCGCAGTGCATTTGCTTCGTGCGTTTGCCCCCTCTGGCACTGAAGTTACTGCGCATGTTCCTCTAATAGACCTTTAAGAGAGAGGAAGAGAGAGGGGAGGGGGGGGGTGCTTCATGAATGAGATGGCTGTGCCCACAAAACCCTCCAATGCAATTAGGCTGCCTAAGCTTGTTCACAACTCATTTGCTTGGCAAACATGTCCCAGATAGAGTTGTGGCTCATCTAGCTGCATCTTCTACCACAAGCTGTCCTTCATAATGGGGTTGATGTTGTAAGTGGAATTAACCATGTGCAAGGCAGAGCAGGGGCCACACGAAATGCGAAGGATCCTGAGGTGGTGATTGATATCAAAATGATTCCCCTAGTGACCGCAGCCATCGCCAGAAAGATGGCCAAGGAGGTGCACCAGCAAGTGCACACTTTAGCAAAGTTGCATTTGCAGGCGTACACGCACGCACGCGCACACACATACGATTGGACACACCCATGCAGAAGCACACAGGCATGCTGGTGTGCGCAAGAATGAGCCGTCCAGGCCGCACACGCACACACATACGCATAGACACACCCATGCAGAAGCACACAGGCATGCTGGTGTGCGCAAGAATGAGCCGTCCAGGCCACACACGCACACACTTACGCATGGACACACCCGTGCAGGAGTACCCAGGCATGCTGGTGCACGCAAGCACAAACTGCCCAGGCCCTGCACGCACCAGAAGTTGTCAACTGAGGTGTTCCGTGCGCTCCTGGGGTCTGCCGTGGCGCCAGGCGCCCCCGTAGCTGACACGGCGCCCCCCCCCCTGCTGCTGCCTCCAGTAGGCTGGAGCACCTGGCTGCCCTGCCTGCTGCCTCCCAAGGTCTGCGTGAGCCCTGCCCTTGCAGCATCCCCAGTCCTGCATGTGCTTGGAGTGGACGGGGCCACAAAGCACGCGGAGGGTGAATGGGTGGGGTGGACCGGGCCAGAAGCACGCGGAAGGTGGATGGGTGGGGTGGACGGGGCCAAAAGCACGTGGAGGGTGAATGGGTGGGATGGACGGGGCCACAAAGCACACGTTGGGTGAATGGGGGGGGGCCGATGCCACCCTGAACAGAAGGGCTTGCCTCCTACTGACGTCAGGTCAGGCGGAGCTTGGGTGGCAACATGCTTGCGCGTAGCGGTGCATGCGCCCCACACATCAGCCGCGCCCTGGATGGGGTGCGTGCACGTACAGGAGAGCCCTGTGGTGGCATCGGCACGGGGAGCCTTGTGGTGGCATCGGCCCTGTGGTGGCATCGGCACAGGGAGTGGCAGCCCTGTGGGCGAGGCTGCGTGTGCACCTGGCGAGGGTGGCAGCATGCCAGGCAAAGATCATGATCAGCCAGATCATGATGGGGCTGTGGAGGCGTGTGTGCGCCTCACTGGAAGGACAAGGGCGAAGGGGAGCCAGACTTTGTCTTGCGCCATGCACGCACCTGGTTAGGGTGGTGGCATGCCAGGCTTCACTCGTGCAGTCGGCCCAGCCCTGGTGCGACAGAAAGGCAGTGTGCAGGGTATTGGCGGCGCACCACCTTAGGCAGCTGACCAGCTGCAAGCGGCTGCAAGGCCAAAGCATCTTATCAATGATATTGGAGAGGAGCGCGCAGGCTGCTTTTCCTGTGCCATACACTGCCCAACTTTGCCGTTCAAGTTGTGATGCAATAGCCAAGATGTAACAGAAGTAAAGCACAGCCTGCGTTGCAGCACCCTGAGTAGCACTCTCAAGCGGCCCTCCAAGAAGCGCTCCTATCACTCTAGTTGGGCTTCTAAGCAGCGCTCCAAGGCTCCATCAGCAGGTGCAGCAAAAGGAAGGCGTGCAAGCTGCTGCGGTGTGTACGTGCCAGCGCGCCTATGTATTCTGTGCGTGCGCATCCGTGTGTGAGTGCATACGCGCATGCGCCTGCGCACGTGCTATCGCATGCATTGCTTCATGCATGAGGGTCTGCATCCTGGATTCCCGCACCTCAGAGTCATGCACACACTCTGTGGCCACCAGTGGAGATACGTCAGCGTATGTATGGATGCTGCCTGCAGCGGGTGTAGGTCGGGTGAGGGAAGGGCACTGAGCAACATTCTGTGGCCACCAGTGGAGATACGTTAGCGTATGTATGGATGCTGCCTGCAGCGGGTGTAGGTTGGGTGAGGGAAAGGCAATAAGGCACTGAGCAAGCAAGGGTCATCTAGAGTAGGGCAGCAGAAGGGCCAACCAAGCAGCAGCAGTGGCAGTGGAGGTGGTGCGCTTCAGAGCGTTCAAAACCGCCAGCGCTTCAGAGTGTTCACATCTGCCAGTGCAGGTTAGGTGCAAAAGCAAAGGAGCTGTGTCACCAGCACGCACTGTTTCTATGCTGCTGCTTCCCTGGCGTCCACATGCGTCACTGATCACCAGGATTTGCGGCTGCAGGCATACTAAGCTCGCCTTGGTGCATCACCCAAACAAGCGCTTTCCTGACCTGCAGCTGCATCAAGCCTCTCTCTCCCTCCCTAAGCCTCTCTCTCTCCCTCTCTCTCTCTCTCTCTCTCTCTCTCTCTCTCTCTCTCTCTCTCTCTCTCT
>LFCJ01003193.1_pt1 | contig 11972 bp, 12 predicted proteins | sample 643141 | NCBI WGS metagenome assembly LFCJ01 (sample SAMN03766243, study PRJNA286221) | soda lake metagenome | biome: soda lake; feature: Kulunda steppe; material: water; isolation source: sample B1-Br-g2 brine of Lake Bitter-1 | place: Russia: Kulunda steppe | collected 2010-07 | reverse complement strand
GCCGGCTTACTCGCGTCAAGAAAATCTGGAAATGGTCCTCGAACATTACCATCGATTTCCGCACGCTTACCAGGTCAGTAACCAGCATGATTACCGCCGGCTTTCTGGGCCGGAAAGCGGACCAGAAGGCGTGGTAATCCACACTGGTAACGCTTTACAACATTCCGACGTCGCGAGTAATCCATAATGGTAGCACTGGCAGTTAGCCACATAGACATGCTGCAATAGATTGTCCCAAACAATCCTTACATATCAAAGATTGCAAAATGAAAAGACTACTCCGGCATAAAAAGGGTTAGCCTTATTGGCGTGTGTGAAGATCAACTCTTAGCTTTGGTTGATACTGCAACATTGGCACCCTGGCAGGTGCTACATCTGCAGGCCAGCATAATGATGATAAACAGCTTGCTGTTTTTGGTAGTGTCCGTCGCCTGGCAAGTAAAGGTAAGGAAAGGTAAGGTTTTTCAAGGCTGTATCCGGTTGTGAGCCTCTAGTGAGGTTCGAACCCCGAACCCACAGGTTGCGAGGGTGGATAGTCGACTTTCCATCGCAGGTGCCCCGCCGCCTGCTCAAGTATCCGGAACCTAAGGGCTGCAGAAGAGATGGCAGTGCTTGCAAGTTTGCCAAATCAGCACTCGGGCAATCGGCCACTTGGCTTGCAAGTTTGCCAAATCAGCACTTGGGCAGTCTGAGAGGACATGCTCTTCATCTTGCACACAATGCCAATTGCATTAAGTGCAAATTCTAAGCTCATAAAGAACTCTATGCTATTGTTGTCGGGGACGCTCAATATTTAAGTTGTAACCAGAGAGGCTGAGTCTGGAAAGAGCGCGCGAAAGATGGTTAGGGACATTGTGTCGTAGGTATGTCGGCAAATTTGGTTTTGTTGCACGTTTTTGATTGTCTCACCAGCCAGTTTGACCCCCTGCGGGCACTCCAAAATGGGTGTGATATGTTATCATGACGCTGCTGGAAACATGTGCATCATGTGGATGAATCTGGTCCACGTCTCTCCATTCTTGAACGGTTTGCTCACGCAGGAAGAGTATAAAGTCACTCAAGTTGATTTTGGAACAGCTCATGAGTGGTACTTTGCCTGGTGCATAGCAGAGATCGATGTGCACATCGGCTCCCGGTATTTCGTAAATGGCAGATTAGACCTCAAATGTCCAACTTCTTTTTTTGTGTGCCAGCCTCAAATCAGCCTCATTGATCTTGCTCAGCAAGGCATTGTTGCTTGTCAAAAGGCTGTTCCTCTGGCCAGAGGCGAGCAACACAGCGGGCTCTCGAGAAGACTGTCAACCATGGGAGGGGTCAGGGGTTACGTATCTGTACCTGATGGACGAGGTTGGCTACTGTGAATTACATGAGGCACAGGAGCAAGGGCAAAAGAGGCAAGGTGTTGTTCTGAAACCTCAGGACTCATGCACAGGTAAATTAGCATGCAGCTTAAAACGAAACTTTGAAGTTATAAACTCAAATTGAGTAAGGGCGCCCCGAGGTGTATGATGAAGGAGTTCTCTAACCAGCTTTGCCCTTCCTGATATCCTTTATGATGTAAGACAATTTGAATTTTCTATTATTCTCTTTGAATGCTCGTTTTAAGGTAGGGCTGACTCACATGTAAGCAAACACGCTCTTTGTATTGAATGAAGGTACTTTGAAACCCATAAGAAAATTGCCAAGGATTTTCATGCTCCGAGGTACGTAACGGGTCAGTCAAACTGTTGCATCAGTCAACACATGCAAGGCATTCTGAGGGGTTGAGACCTTTGAGGTCCGCTGCCATGCCTTGGCAACAATTTTGGTGTCTGAAGCTGCGGTGCTTGTTTTTTGACTTTCCTCCAGGTGGCAGCTTCACAGCGGGGGGGAGGCTGGGCAGCTTCACATCCGCCATGGGTAGGATGTCCAGCTTCTCAGGCAAGGGAAATGAAACTGATGTTCACGCCAAGGATCAGCACAGCACTGGGCTGCCGTTCGGACTTCCCAAGAGCAAAAAGAAGTTGAAGCAGCAAGTGAAGCAGCAGCAGCTCCTTGAAGCAGAGAAGGACAGAGCTTATGAGCAGGAAAAGAAGCTCTGGGAGCAGGAGCAGGAGAAGAGCCGGCTGGAGCGGCTGGCCGTCATGCTGCGGCAGCAGCAGCAGGAAGAGGAGAAGGCGAGGGAGGCCAAGACTGAAGAAAAGCAGGAGCCAGAGGAGCAGGAGCAATGGCTTCTGCCTGCTGAGCAGCTCCAGCAGCAGCAGCAGGAAGAGGAGCGGGGCCAAGAGCAGCAGCAGGAATTACAACATGAGCAAGATCCGCACCTGCACCTGCAACAAATATACAAGGTCAGGCAGGACGGGCTCGCATTGGCTTGCTTTGCTCTGCTTGATGAACCCAAATAGACCTTCAAGCTCAGCCATGCAAAGCTAAGAGCCATGGCTTGTTGGGGTTCCGAAGCTGGGGGGCATTACACCTCTTTTGAGACATTAGGTATCATCATCTGGTGTCGCCCGACCACTCAAGCAAGCTGATGATGAGCTTTTGGTAACTGTTAAAAAAGGATGGCAAGCAGCCTTCCTTAACTCTCTCTTGCTGCCTAAGAGAGGGGTAGAATCAGGGCATTGGTCAGCCAGAGTACATCAATATCCACGATTGTGCTTGGAACTGCATTGAAGGACAACGCGGGCAGAAGTTGCTAATGGAAATGACAAAAAAGCTAAGATTCTCAAGCAAATTGTGATACCAGCTCTGTTTATGGACAAGATGGAAGCACCATTCCCAGTCAGGCGTAGGGTATGTAAGCGAATCTCCAACTTGGAGTCCAAGTGAAACAGAATGCGACGCATGCTCTCTGTGTCATCATTTGCTCTTGCAAGCAACCGTTGTTGGGCACCTATTTGGCCGCAAGAGAATATCAAAGTGTGAGGCACGTCAGCTTGACCAGACTCTAGCACAAATTAGCAAGCATGGGTCTAGCCCATGCAACTGAATTTTCATGTACTTTCAAAAGTATTATCTGTGACCTTACACTAGACCTGAAGCACTAACCTTTGCGATTCTCATAGCCGCTGTGTCTTGTGTCCGTGGCACAGGAGCAGGACATCAGCTGTGTCCCAATGGAGCCCTCTCATAGCCCACAGGATGGGTGCAACAACCCAAGCACCCCTGACATGAAGAGAGTCATTGACTGCCAGCCAAAGGCTGCAGGGGAAGGAGAAAGGGGCACAGAGCTTATGAGCATCTCAGCTGCCCAGAAGCAAGTTGTAATGCAACGCTTGAGTGCTGCAGCACACCTATGCGAAGTGGCGATACTTGCAGCAAGCATTCCATACGGTAACCAGGTGGGTGATTCCAGGCTTTTGAAGTGTTTGCATTCATAGAAATAGTCATCCAAAGGGCTGCATGCTTTGAGCTCTGCGATCTATGGCACTTGTTTATCGATTACGAGTGGCATGGCAGTGTATGCTACGTGCATATTGCCAAACTTTGATGTCCATTGCAGGCTTGTCAGTCAACCGTGGAGGCTGCAAAAATGCGTCTTGCTCGCCTGCAGCAGGGGGGCTGATCTAGATTTGCGCTCCAGACCTGATCAGAGTTTGATGCTGCAGACTTCATGCATTGTTTTTTCAGCAAGTGGCAGATTTATGTGTTAGAATTGATTGGTTGCTTCAGCAGCTTCGTCACAATTAGAAGCCTGCTTTTTTCGATAGAAAGGACATTTTGAACAAAGGTTTCTCTGATGAACTCTTGTTTTAACGCTAGTTTGAGTTAGCAGTCCATGGATGTTAATGCCTGAACTGTATTCACCACAAGTAGAAGCCTGGATGATCAGAAAGGAAGTTTGGGCGTTATCAGGTAAAGCTTGTGTTTATAGATCAAGCCATCAGTCAAAAGGTGTGACTGCTAGGCTGCTTGTGTAAGGAAAATGTTGGGGCCCTTGAGGACAAGGGAAAGAAGGGGCATAGAAGTAATGATTGACATTCTAGCACGAATTGCACTGGCAGTCAATTTGTCTACCAGGATAAGACATGAAAAAAGCATAGGGTCTAGCACACTTGTGACCAATGTCATGCCAAATCACCACTATTGGCTGATCAACAATTTGATTTACACACTAGTATTTGAGAGGCGAGATTGAGCATGGAGCCTTACTTTCAAGGAAGTTTTCCAGCTCGCCCAAAGGCGCTTTAAGGACCTGCCTGAGCATGGTTCTACAACAGAACTTTTGAAGTTGTGGAACCTGTCAGCAGAGTAGCACCAGGAGAACTACAAGGCTTCATGCCCAAATTCTTTCAGCACAGCGCAAGCCTTAAAAAAATCAGATGGTGTACGTAGAGTGGGGATTTCAAGGAATTTGAAATTTTTTCAGACACCAGGCGTAGGCAGTGAAACCACTCCCTTCATCAATTTAGGAAAAAGAGACACATTAGCCCGAAGAGCTGTGAGTCTCCTCCACCAGGGAGAAGGAAGAACTAATGAGGACCTGGAGGGTGACAAGCCGCCCCCTGCTCCAGACCAAGACCTTGAGAGCAACTGGATTTTTCAAGAGCACGTCTAGTAATTGTCAGTTTGTGTGCATAGAGCACAGAATGAGCGTGTAGCTTACGACAGTCTTATGCCAGAAGTTATGGGCTTTTTGTACATTAAGGCCGAGCTCTTTAAGGTGATTCAAAGTGTGTGAGGTGTAAATAGAGCCCCCCACACCAAGAAGAATCGTGTGAAGGATGACTTTCTTGCCAGTGGCCTTCAAGCGCTTACAAAGAACCTTGTGTTGTTTTTTAGAGGCCTCTAATCGGTGTCCAGGCCGTGTATCTTCACAGTACTTAACCTCAACAAGGTGTATCTCCCTCAAGTTGACGTTTAGCTCGTGGACTTTGCGTACGTCTCTGCTGGGTTGTCTTGGTTGTGACACCTGGTACAAATGAGGGGTGGTTGGTGATTTGGGTTTTTTAGTAGGTAAGAGGGTGACCAAAATGGCATCAGGGCGACCAGAGGTGAGTCTATTTCTAGCAGATAGACGAACACCAAAAAGCCAGCTCAGTATTATCCTGTTATTAGCATTCTCAGGAATTTGAAGATTTTGTTGGGCCAAACGGTTAGTGCTGCCGGTATCCAAATGGAGCAAACAGCCTGCCAGAGAGTCTTTGCTGATGGCTTTCATGATGAGCCTGCAGGCAACATTATGGCGTTCAGTTATCATACCCAAGATGATTGTATATCGACACCCTGAGAGCATATGGAAAGCACTATCTGCTTGCTGAGTGGACACTGAAGGCTGGTGGACATTTAAAAACGGACAGCATGTTTCTGATCAGGAAGGGTGCCTGTGCGGTAGTGGAAGATATTGCGCTTCATTTGGAGAGAGAGTTTGGACATGCTCCAAAAAGCGTTGCTAATGCCTTTGTGGACGTGTGGAAGTAGACGCTGGTAATAAGAGTTGGCATAACCCAGTTTATGGCTCGAGTGCATGTGTGATTTTAGTGCGGCTTGGAGATTTGGAAGCCACAGAGGTATAGAGGGCAGTGTCTGCACAAGACCGAGTACACGACAAGCAGACGCAAATTAAGCTTAGCTTCAAGTGCAGACAATGCAGGCATTTTCAATGTTTACAGGAAAGTCGCACTCAGGTGCGAGCAAGACACGTTGCTTCCCTACAGCACCTGCTTTCTCATCTCAGCACGGTGCTTTATGAAGACAACCTCAAACTTTGCGACATCGTTGCAAGTTGTTAGGAGTGCAAATAGGCAACAAGCTCGACCAGCATGGTTTGAAATGCACCTGGGGAGCATGTTGTATGTCGGCGTAACACATGGCCTCCAACCCAGCACCTTACACCTTGCGGCCTGATCAATCATCGACATTGAATGTCAATGATTTACAATTGGGATGGAATGACACCAACAGCAGGCACAGTCGCGGCTAATATGCTTGCCTTTTACACGAGAATAATTATCGACGCACAGGCTCTGCAGATCAGAGAGCAACGGGACAGGCATGCTGGTGCGCTGGTAGTGCTTTCAGAGTGCCTTCCTTAAAAGCAGGCTGGATGCCTGCTTGAAGTCAAATGAATGCGGCACAGCATGTGAAATGATTAGACATAGTCTGAGGAAAGAGTCCTGGTACGAGTGAACATGCTTTAGTGGGTGTGTTGAGTGCGTTTTGGTGGGTGGGTGCGTAGGCGACAATTTTTGTGTGTCTTTCTGGGGGCAAATGGGCAAGAGTTTTGTGTGTTGTAGTGGGTGTGTGTGGGCAAGAGTTTTGTGTGTTTTATTAAGAGCGTGGGCAGGAGTTTGTGTATTTTTGTGGGTGTACGTGGGCAAGAATTTGTGTGCTTTAGTGAGTGAGTGTGTGGGCAAGAGTTTTTGTGCGCGTTAGCGTGTGAGTGTGTGTGCGCGTGTGTGTGTGTGTGTGCATGGGTGTGTGTGTGGGCAAGAGTTTTGTGTGTGTTGGCATGTGTGTGTGGACAAGAGTTTTGTGTGTGTTAGCATGTGGGTGTGGGCTGAGTTTGGTGTGTGTTAGTGGATGTGCGCGAGGTGTGTGTGTGTGTGTGTGTGTGTGTGTGTGTGTGTGAATGAATGAATGGGTGAGTGTACGTGTGAGTGGATGGGATGGTAATTTCCAGGGTTGATGGTGCGGGCAGCATGCTGTAAGTGCCAAGGAAGTGCCAAGCAGGTGAGTGTGTGTTTGCGGGGGGAGAGAGTGTGTGTGTGCACGCACAGGTGACACATATTGAGAACTTAGGAAAGTACCCGTGCATGCAATGTTGTCGCTCAAAGGGGTGCCGAGATAATCCATTATGTACATTGCTTAGTAATAATTTAGTTTGACGAGTAACGAAGTCTGCACATATTGAGAGGAGTTAGTAACGCCGTGTCAGCCGCTGGCATAATCAGTGTCCCCGTTAAATTGGATCGTGTTTTCCTTCAAGCCTAGGTAGCATGCTTCTCACGCCAACTGCCCCTCCACCGAAGAGTAACTTTGTGGGGACCCCTAACTCCTGCACAAGCGAGCAGAGCGAGAAGAGTGAAAAGAGCACAGCAAGCACAAACAGCTTAGTGTCTCGCTATGGTTATGACTTGCATCGGGATTGTGCAGGTGAGCATCTAGAGGCAGCTTCCTTGGTTGACCATGCAAGTGCCAACCTGCTGGGTTGACTGGGCCTGCCCATGGCCTCCCTCACCCTACCTGCTTAAGTGTTTTTTATTTGGGACAAAATACTTGTTCTCATGTGGATAGGCTGCAATGGGTTGCCCAAGATGCTGCTGAAAGGCACATCAGTGCCTGCGCGGGCACACACTTGCACACAAAAAGTAGTCAGTAGTGAGTCAAGAAGGCAGGTTATAATCCAGTGTACATGCGGGCATAATAATAGTCTCTGGTGCACAGGGACGGTGCAGAGGCATTGCTATGAAAGTGCTGACATGCTCAACTGTTCATGTGCACTTATCCAGTCTTGTCGAAGATGGAGGATGTGCTGGGCCGTGAGGTCCAGCCAGAGGAGCTGCAGCAAGCAGTGATGAGCATGCAGGGCAAGAGCGCCACAGTGCTCCAGTTGGCCAACGCTGTTGACGGCTCGAGCGCGTCCGCCACTGACAGGACTGCAGGCAGTGACAGCTTCATGGGAGAGGAGTGGGTGGGCGACCAGGCAGATCTGCACGAGCTGCTTGCTGGTGTGTACCTGTCCCAGCTCAGCCAGGATGGGGAAGAGGAGGGGAGTGAGCAAGAGCAGTGCACCTCTGAGGGGGATGGCGGGGATGACTTTGATGAGCTGCAGCTCCCAGCCCTGCGGCTCCTCCAGCCGCAGCCGCAGCTGCCAGCCCACGATGCAGACTGGTGCATCCAGGGCCAGGGGTATGGCAGTGACGGCTTGGAGGGGCCTGTGTGCTGCAGCAGCCCGCGGGCTGACTTGGTCCAGGCCGGCAGCAGCCCCATGCACCCCAGCGCGCGGTCGACCCCCACCCCGAACGTGCCGTCCCTGAGCCTGGGAATGCTGCGCAAAAGCATCCGTGTGGTGAGTGCAAAGTGAGGAGCATGCGAGAAGTTGTCAGGCTGCGGGCTTCTCCTCTTGCTGCGGGTGCATCTGTTCGCTTGCACGCGTGCGCATGAGGTGCCCAACCATGAGTACACTCCGTCAGCATGATTGATCATAGGCCTACACCAAGGTCAGCAGGGCATCCTTCATGGCCTTGAGCTTGTCGGTGCGGTTGCCAATAGAGCGTAGCTATGGTTGTCGTGCGAGCACACCATGCCGTCATTCTTTTGCTGCCCAGCCTAGGCGCAGCCAAGACGCAGCGGGCCCAGCCCAACGTCGCCTGCATAGAGAGCAGCACTCCACGCTGCCCCACGGCTCAGCAGCGTGCTTGACCTCCCATAAACTCTTTTCCAGGAGCCTGGGCCCGCGCCCGGCCAGTTCACACTGCGAACCCGGCGCCGCTGCGACCAAGCCCTGGACCCCTCCTTGCTGCGGGTACTGCTGCCCCTGGTGGCGCGCAAGGGGGCCGCCTCCAAAGCCGCATGCGCAGCCACGGGCCGCCACACCGCACGCCGCGGGGCCAAGGACTCCCACCGCACGGAGCCACGCACACGGCAGGCTGGCCTGGTGGAGGGCAGTGCAGCGGTGGCGGCCCCTGCCGCGCAACGCCTGGCCGCCGCAGGGACCAGCAGTAGCGGTGGCGATGCAGCTGCCAAGGACGTACGCCTGCCCGCGGACGACCAGCCCTTCCGCCAGGCCCGGCAGCAGCACCAGCAGCAGCAGGCGCCTGCTGCTGTCAAGGGTGCCCCTACGGCAGCAGCCAGCAAGTTTGGCGCTCCGCGCGCGATCGCGGAAGAAGAGGAAGAGGAGGAGGATGTGCGTGGTGTGCGAGACACATGTGCCCACAACCTCAGGCCCCGTGCTCCGCGTACGGCTGCTCGCCAACGCCCCTCCAAAGCCGACCCCAGGCGCCGGTCTGTGGCACCACACGCGCTGGGCGCGTCCTGGTGCGTGGGTGCTGCGGTGAGCAGATGCACACCTAGGGGACCATCCCTTGCGTGGCAGCTGCACCCCTGCAAATCACGATGGCCCGGACGGGTGGCCGCCCTCGGGCTCCCTCCACAGGGCTTGGGGGTGCTTGACGGGCCAGGGCCCTGCGCCCCTCAATGCACATGCTATCACAGCTGTCTTGTCTTGTCTTGTCTTGACTTGTCTTGGCACTCAGCTCAGTGGCAACGTCCGCACTTGCCTGTGGGCTCTGAGGCCCTCCAGCAGCGGGGGTCATGGTGTGAGGGCCATCCAGCAGAGGGCCATATGTAGCAGCAGGCTCGGTGCTTGCGCAGCTGACGGCGGCGCTAGCCTGGTCACGCACGCACACACGCAAGGGCACACAGCGGCCCCCCTCCTCTGTCCCGCCTCGGCGCCACCCTGGGGCCTGTCAAAACAGACACCCCTGGCCAGTCAATCAATCCCTGGCCACCTTTGCGTGCATGTGCCTGCTGCTCCCCCCCACCCCCCTCTCCTTTACACACACACACACACACACACACAACAGAAACACAAGCCCTGCACACTGCACCTGCTGCTGCCCTGCACGCTGCGCCTGCAGGTGGGCAGACTATGCGCTGAATGAGGTGGAGGAGGAGGAAGAGATGCTGCTCCCGGAGTCCATGTGGTCCATCCACAGCCTGCTGCAGCCGGGCTCCCGGGATTGTGTGTCACCGCGCCTGACGGAGCGCAGCCAGCTGGCGCAGACTGCGTACAGCATCGTGTACACCGCGACGCTCGATGGGGACAAGCAGGTGGTTGTCAAGGTGAGTGGAGCTTGGGGGGCAGGCCAGGTGCGGGCAGGAGGGGGCGGAGTGCTGCGCATAGATGAGGCAAAGCAATGGCGTGTGCGATGCACGAGGCAGGGGGGGGGGATGGAGGTGGAGGGGCAGGCTGCCGGGGGGAATTGGTGGAGGGCATGCTTGGTGGTGGGACTGGGAGTGTGGACGAGTGCTGGTGTGGCAATGCTGCAGTCTACAAGTGAGGGGCGAGAGGGTGCCTCGATGCGCCGCTCAGGGGAATGTGAGCTTGAGCCTTTGGCCACCCTTTAGATGCACAGCAGGTGCACTGCTTTGGGCGGTCGAGCAACACTCTTCAAAAGCAACCTGTGCCGCTGATGGACGCACGGATGTTAGCCAGGCTGGCACATGCACACCCTCTGCGGCGCACGCCTGCGTGCTTGAATACGCCGCGCAGGTGCTCGATGTTGGGTGCAAGGACTTGATGGCAAACGCATTCGCGGAGGCAAGCATCCTGGACAGCCTGCGCGGATGGCCTGGTTGTGTGCAGATGCTCGCATGCGGGCGAACAGCGGAGGGCCAGGTACGCACGCAGGCCCGCGTTTGGCTTTGGTCTCGCGCCTATTATCGGGCACGCAGGCCCGCGTCCCAGCGCGTCACAGACCATACGTGCGCCGTCGGCAAGCCCATGCATTTAAGTGGGACCAGCACAAGATGAGGGCATGCAGGCTCCGTCGAGGAGTGGTTTCCGGCCACAGTGCAGGGCAGCCTCTGCATGGGTCAAGGTTGCACACCACCTGAGCTGCGGCCGCTGCGGCCCCGCGCGCTGCGCTTCCCCCTTGCAGGTGCAGCTGGTCCTGCAGAAGGCTGACATGAACCTGAGGCGCTGGGCGGAGGGGCATCCGGAGCGCCACACGCCGGCGTGGGCCACGCACGCCATGAGGTGCGTATGCCCCCACTGCCTGCGCTGCGCAGCGTGCGCGGCAAGCTGGGCCCTTCACAGGGCTTGGTGAGTGCCACACAGCGCGCTGGGTCTCTTGCAGGGTGCTCTGCGCAGCGTGCTGGGCCCTTCACAGGGCTTGGTGAGTGCCACACAGCGCGCTGGGTCTCTTGCAGGGTGCTCTGCGCAGCGTGCTGGGCCCTTCACAGAGCTTGGTGAGTGCCACACAGCGCGATGGGTCTCTTGCAGGGTGCTCTGCGCAGCGTGCTGGGCCCTTCACAGGGCACAGTAAGTGCCACACAGCGCGCTGGACCCTTCATTCAGGAGGCAAGGTGCCGTGTAGAATGCGGAGCCTTCTGCTGGCTACAGTGCCGTGCAGCGCGTTCGGCCCTTCGAAGGCCACAGTGCCATGCAGCACGCAGGGCGTCTGCAGGGCAGGGTGCTTGCCAGGGCAAGGCGGCCAAGCTTTGCTCAAGAGTTGGGATGGCCTTTGGGCGTGCACGCACAAGCAACGCCGCGCACTTGAAGCGAAGTGCGAGGCCCAGCCCTCTGTATGCCTGTGTGCCCGAAATGTGCTTGCTGTGTGCGTTTTGCTGGTCCGGCACAAGCACTCGGGGGGCGCTGCGGGCTGGCCCTGCTGCACATGCAGGATGTTCGAGAAGGCCGCCAGCCTCATCACCCAGCTACACCAGCAGGGCGTCGCGCACTGCGACATCAAGATGGACAATCTGCTGCTGCTGGATGGGGAGCTCATGCTGTCAGACTTCAGCGAGGCCGTGGCGTTCATGCGCCCAGAACAAGCCGTCTTGCATGAGAGCAGGTAGGGCGCTGGGTGTGAGAAAGGAAGGGCCAGCCACGAGAAAGCTTGCCCATGTCTATGCTCACAAGCTTGCCCATGTCTATGCTCACAAGCTTGCCCATGTCTATGCTCACAAGCTTGGAATCCGTAAGCGGGTATGATGCACAAAGGAAGAAGATGTGCTGGTGACAGGCTGCTGTGCTGCACCTTCCCAGCCCTGGCCTCAAATGTCCTTGGAACCTCTGATGCCTGCCAAAAGTGAAAAGGCTGAGGCCATGTCCATGCCACCCGCCCCCGTCAAACGGTCAAGTGTTCATAGTCAGGTGCTTTGATTTACCTACTGCACATGTGCTGCCGTTCGCTGCTACTTTCTAGTCGCATCGTAATCATGTGTGGACACGCATGCGTTTGTGCGCAGACACAGCAATGCTCCTATCCACGCGCAACGCATTCTCTCTCTCTCTCTCGCTCTCGCTCTCTCTCGCTCAGATC
>LFCJ01003191.1_pt1 | contig 11976 bp, 20 predicted proteins | sample 643141 | NCBI WGS metagenome assembly LFCJ01 (sample SAMN03766243, study PRJNA286221) | soda lake metagenome | biome: soda lake; feature: Kulunda steppe; material: water; isolation source: sample B1-Br-g2 brine of Lake Bitter-1 | place: Russia: Kulunda steppe | collected 2010-07 | reverse complement strand
TCTGAGGTCCCATATGGTGCTATCTGAGGTCCCATGGTGCCATCTGAGGTCCCATATGGTGCAATCTGAGGTCCCATGGTGCCATCTGAGGTCCCATATGGTGCAATCTGAGGTCCCATATGGTGCTATCTGAGGTCCCATGGTGCCATCTGAGGTCCCATATGGTGCTATCTGAGGTCCCATATGGTGCTATCTGAGGTCCCATGGTGCCATCTGAGGTCCCATATGGTGCAATCTGAGGTCCCATGGTGCCATCTGAGGTCCCATATGGTGCCATCTGAGGTCCCATGGTGCCATCTGAGGTCCCATGGTGCCATCTGAGGTCCCATATGGTGCAATCTGAGGTCCCATATGGTGCCATCTGAGGTCCCATGGTGCCATCTGAGGTCCCATGGCGCCTCTGTGCAAGCACAAAAAGCCAGAAGCCGACTGTGCCCTGCTGCCCCTCGCAGTCCCTCCACGTACCCCACACCTTGCGTGGGTATGTCCTGGCGCACGCAGTCCTTTTGCATTTGCCCCCCCTACCCTTTGTTTGTGTGTGTTTATGTGCGTGTGTCCTGGCGCACACACTTCCTACGCGCGACGCCATGCAAGTGACCCCCCCGCCATGTGTGTGTTTGATGCGCGCAGACCCTACATGTGACGCAGCTGCCCAGCCAAAGGAAGTGGGAGTTCAGGCACGATGGCTGGGTGCCCAAGGACGGCGGCGTCACCCTCAAAGCCAAGGTGCGCACGCAGCCAATCCTCAACCCAAGGCGGCAAACACAGCCCCACACCCCTCAAACCCTAAGGTCACGCGCATTGCCAGCCCCCAACCCAAGGTAGCACACACACAGTTCCACCCCTCAAACAAAAAGGGGTGGCACACACAGCCAATGCCAGCCTCCCCCAAGCCCAGCCTGCCCCACCCTCTCTGCACTCCCGCACAGCACTGCCCGGCACGTACAGCACAGCTGCGCTACGGCCGCCCTGCAGGAGCCCTGAGCCACGCGTCCCTGCAGGGGCTCCCAGCCATGCACCCGTCCCTGCAGGGGCCTCATGCTGCGCCCGCCCGCTGCCCAACCATGCACAGGTGGTGAATGATGTGCCCCTCAGTGGCGACCCACTGGCGGACTACCGGGCCGACGTGGAGCAGATGCAGGATCAGCAGGTGTGTGTGTGTGCATGTGAGTGTGCGTGTGTGTCCGTGCGTCCGGGTGTGCTGTCTGGTGCTGCACCGCGCCCCCTGCGCATGCTCTCCCGTGTTCTGGTGAGCCCTGCACACCCAGAGCAGGATCACGTCCCTGGGCTGCGCGCTGCAGACAAGCAGAGGCTTGCACATTACGGACAAGCACGCATTGCGGACAAGCACGCGTTGCAGATGAGCATGCTGCACGTTGCAGACAAGCAGAAGCTTGGACGCGCACTCTGATGCCCCTTACATGCACGCATAGGCACCCACTCACGCATGCACATGCACACGAACATGCATGCGCACACGCACACATGCAATGCGATGCAATACAATGCAATGCGCAGCCACGGCAGCCGCTGCCGGCGCCCACAGCCATCGACTATGAGCTCGTGGTGTACACCGGCGACAAGCGGGGAGCGGGCACAGACGCCACGGTGACCGCGGAGATAGTGGGCAGCCTGTACACGGCGCAGCACACCTTTGACCAAGTGAGGCAGGCGTGGCTAAGGGTGCACACACGCAGAACAAGGCCTGGCAGTGCAATGGAACATGGACCTCAATTGGCGCAGCGGCACAAGCGCTGTGCGGAGGCTAGATGTGCCCCCCTTTCTCCACAGCAACCATATGCCCCGTATACACCAAGGCTTACTGCCATCAGGCTGGTTGGTGGCCCTGCCAGCCAGCTTTGGTGGCGAACAGCCTGGTGCTGCTGCTGCAGCTGCTTCCACGTCGCGCGTACCTTTGATCAGCTTGGTGGCCCTGCGAGGCAGCCTTGGCTTTGATGGGTGGCCCTGCCAGACTGCCTCTAGAGGTGTACAATGTACAGCCTATTGCCATTGCTACCGCTGCATGGAGCACACACGTACGCATGGAGAGAGACGATGCATGGATGTGTGCCTATGAATTCGCGCAAGCATGCAGGTGCGCGTGCGAAGCTTGCGTACGTGATCGTGGTGGTACTGGCTGCATGTACTAGATTGCCAGCAATTGACCCAGGCTTGCAGCCTTATAGTTAATGACCCGGGCTTGCAATTTTGCAGTGCATCAGCACTTCACACACTCATATGCGCATGCGGGAGCAACCGCACAAGCACATCAGACCATGTAAGCACGCCCGCATGCACAAGTGCGTCCACAGGCCCAGATGCGGCCAAGCTCCTTGCTCACAGCTGACTGTGGGAGCAACACGTGCCTGGTAGAAGGCTGTGCCTGGCGAAGGGCCTTTTGGGAACCTCGCCTGCTGTGGGATCATGCCTGGGGTGGGAGTCACGCCAGGGGTAGGACTCTGCAGCAGATGGCGACTCACAGCCCACGGCATGCGATGTGTGTTGCAGGCCCGGGCCTTGTTTGACCGCGGGAACGTGGACAGGTTCAAGATCCACGTGCCGGACTGCGGGGACCTGCAGAGCTTGAGGGTGCGTGCCTGAGAGTGTGTGTGCGTGTGCGTATATGTTGCGTGTGGAGTGTCCATTTGTGCACGTGCATACGTGAGTGTGTATCGAGGGCACTGTGAGGGCGCACCAAAAGGTGCGTGTGTATCCAGGGCACCTGGGCATGGGCGTGCTCGAGTAGGTGCACAGTGCTTCCCTCTGCCCTGTGCATCACCCCTCTGTGCATTGCATCCGCCCCTCTGCCCTGTGCATCACGCCTCTGTCCATTGCATCCGCCCCTCTGCGCGTTGTATCCGCCCCTGAGTGCATTGCATCTGCCCCTTAGGGCATGACATCCGCCCCTGCGTGTATTGCATCCACCCCTACGTGCATCGGATCTGCCCCTCTGCGCATTGGATCCGCCCCTCCATGCATCGGATCATCCGCCCCTACTTGCATGGGATCCGCCCCTGTGTGTTTGCTATGTCCATGTGCTGCCCGCGCATTTGCATGTGCTTGTCTCATCAGGTTGGTCAGGCCGGAGCATCTTTGTCCACCTGTGTGCTCATCTCACCTCGGCCTCTGCGCATCTCGCCCTGGCCTGTGCTCGCATCCCACATTGCCCCAGTCAGGCCGGAGCATCTTTGTTCACCTGTGTGCTCATCTCACCTCGGCCTCGGCTCATCTCGCCTTGGCCCGTGCTCGCATCCCACATTGCTCCAGTCAGGCCGGAGCACCTCCATGCGTGCCTCACTCACCCATGCGCTCCTCCATCCATGCGTGCGTCGCTCACCCACACCCTGGCTCCCATCCAGCCTGGCGTGCCGCTGCAGGTGCATGCCTGAGCAACTGCCCTGTGCCTGCAAGGTGCCCCATGCACGGGGACATGTGTGCAAACCTGATCGACCCAACACCCCTGCTAAGCTTCTGTGTGCAGCGCAAGTGCCGCACAGTGTGCTGGCACCTCGCTTAGCTTTTGTGTGCAGCGCATGTGCTGGCTATGTCCAGACATGCCGGGCTGGGCTCTGGTGATGCGTCATGCGCCCGCGCCCTTTGTTTGAGCACAGAGTGATGCTTTGTGCCCGTGCCCTTTGTTTGAGCACAGTGCCTGCGCTGGCTGGGCCCGTAAGTATGGCTGTGGCCATGCGCTGCTGCGGCCCTCGCTCCTTGCAGCCTCTGTACTCTGGACAGCCAGCCACCAGGTGTTTCAGTCGCTGGCCGTTGCTCTTCATGGACACACCGTCCCGCCCTTTGCCCTGCCGCCAGTCGTGCATGAATGATTCCGTGCGCTGCAGGTGTGGCACGACGGCCTGGGTGTGGGCAAGACGCAGGAGTGCTGCAATCCCAGGGCGCTCACGATCGGCGAGGAGAAGTGGCTGCTGTCCAAGGTCACCGTGGAGGCGCTCCCCTACGGCTCGCGCTACGAGGCCAAGTTCAACAAATGGGTGAGCCGCTGCATGCATGCAGTAAACAGAGCCCGCCAGAGGCTATAAGCAAAAGCTGGAATGGCACCGAGCGAGCTCTCGCCAGGGGCACTGAGCCAGAGGCGCTGAGCCAGCCCAACAAGCTTTTGAGCCCCTCTGTGCACTGTCGGGCCAAAGTTCAGCGGATGTGTGTTCGCACTTGTGTGTTTGCGTGTGTGCGCACGTGTGTGTACACCTGTGCATGCCGCTGCGTTGGTTGCCCGGTGCTGCCTTTGCTGCCGTGCCCAGCGTGCGTCGCGCTCGTGATTGAAGCAGGGCCTTGCGCGTGGGTGGGTGCGTGCGTGGGTGGATGGGGGGGGGGTGGGAGTGTGTGTGCTTGGGATTGTATTGTGTCTAGATGGCAGCCGCCCTGGCGGTTTGTATTATATTGTGTCTGGATGGCAGCAGTGTGTGCGCTTGGGTTTGTACTATATTGTGTCTCGATGGCAGCCGCCCTGGTTTGCGATGTGCCTAGATGGCATTGTGTGTCTTGATGGCAGCCGCCCTGGTTTGCGATGTGTCTAGATGGCATTGTGGCGATGTGCCTAGATGGCATTGTGGCGATGTGTCTAGATGGTATTGTGTGTCTTGATGGCAGCCGCCCTGGCTCGCTGGCTTGCAAAGGCTGATCAACTGTTGTTGAGCACTTGACAGTTCACCTGAGGCCAAGGTCCACCAGAAAGAAAAGAAAGAAAACTATGTAGGCGGTGAAACACCCCCTACATCAATTTGGGAAAAAGAACACGTTGGTCCAAAAGTACCGTATGTCCGTACCCCCACCACCTGAGGCCCAGTCCCCTGAGACTGAGGCTGAGGCTGTGGCCCACAGTCCCCTTGGCACTGCACTTGGTGACAGCGCCTGCAGGCTGACCAGGGTGCCACAGCTGACAGGCTGACCAGGGTGCCACAGCTGCCGTTGTTGGGGCGCTCGCTGCTACAGCTGCGCCTGTTAGCAGCAAAGGATGCTTGTGAAAGCACGCATGCGTGAGTGCTCAACCACGTGTGTGTGTGTGTGAGAGAGCCCTGGCAACAGCGCGCACGTGCGCACTTGTAATCACACACGCGCACGCACGCATGGTTGTCTGATCCAGCAGCACTCCTACCCAAAGTTTGCCATGAAGTGTGCCCGCCTGCCTGGACCCTGTGCAGCTGAAGGGCGGCAAGTCCAAGGCCATGGAGGCTCCGCTGCAGCTGGTCCAGGGCAGCGTGCACCCCTCCCAGACGCCTGAGGGCGCAGCCAATGCAGAGGCGACCCTACGCGAGCGCGAGGTGCGTGCTGCAAAGTGCATGCGCTCGTGCGCGCGTGCTTACTTGCAGGGGCGTGTGTGTGTGCGCGCCTTGTGTGCACCATCCTTTGGGTGTATGCGGTGTTGCTTTGCCTGGCCTGATGCTGCCCTGGTGGCCCAACCCGCTGCCCTTAATTATCGAGGAAGGATGGTGTGTGCTCATGGGGTAAGAGCAGCAGCGTGGGGCAAGGATAGCAGTGTGGGGCTAGAGCAGCGGCGTCTTCAAGAGCGTGGGCCCCGCTGCCAAGCTGGCCCCATCCACCATCCTTCAGCCCGCGCATGGCCTGAGCAAACCTCGGTTAGGCTTGAACATGACCACTGCCAGCCTCTGTCCGCTCATGGTCCTGCAGAAGGCAGCATTGCGTGGGTACAATAGGGAGCGCAGGGCCCTCATGTGCTTTGAGCACGCGGGAATGTGGGCCGAGCGCATTGCGTGTCCCCTGGGCTCACACACACACACACACACACACACACACACACGCACGCACACACACACGCACACACACACGCGCGCGCGCACACCAGATCCAGCAGCACGGTGCCCGTGCGCCAAAAGGGGGGCGCGTGCGAGAGTGCAGTGTCGGCTGTGCGTGCAGGAGCACCAGCTGCGTGGCGCGGGCTTGGGCCCTGCGGAGGAGGGGGATGAAGGCAGCGATGTGGCCGTGCTGGATGAGCAGGCCTGGAAGAGCCTGCCCCAGCTCCAGGTCAGTGCCCACGGGCTGCTGTAGCACAGAGGCTGCCATGCTGTGTTGCGCTGCCGCTGACCCTGTTGGCTGCTGGCAGGCGCAGAGTGGTGCGCGGCTTCCACCCCTGCCACGCAGCGGGCGCGTGGCATGAGAGCGCAGTGCCTGCAGCTTTTGCATTCTGCCCTCTCCTCTGCTGTGTCACCTCGTGCCGCACGCCCATATGAGCAGAGGGGTGCTTGTTGCAGGGCAGGCTCGTGCCGTGGGACACGCTCACCCAGGTGCATCCGTCTACGAGGGGGAGAGAAGTGGCAGGCCTAATCCACGCAATCTGCAGCTGCGCGCTGCCCCTGCACGCCTGCGGGATCAGGCTTACGAAGGGATTTGTCTTGCATAGGTTCAAAAGAGAGGAACAGAGAAAAACTGCTGCCAGGCAAAGTCGGTCGCAGCGCTTGCTGCAGAGACTCCCTGGGGCCCTCTGATGGACGACCTCTTTGGAGAGGCTCTCACAAGGTGGGCAGCCCTCCTGCACACCCAAGCCTGGCCACGCCGCACCTCCCATGCACACAGACATGGACCTCTGCCTGCGCTAGGGACGCACTTTGACTGTGCCTGAGTGCGCGTGTGTGCAGGGCCGCGACCAGGACGTCCCACGGCCGTCGCAAGCGGGGGATGAGGGCGTGGACCAGGATGTGCTGCTGGACTCAGACGCCTGGAAGAAGCTGCCGCAGCACCAGCAGGTGCGCCCAGTGTCAAGCCCGAATGCCAGGTCGTGCACGGGCGTGCGCAGGGACATGAGGAGACGTGCGCAGGGACATGAGGAGACAGGAGACAGGAGACAGGAGACATGAGGAGACAGGGACATGAGGAGACATGAGGGAGTGGTGGGCGTGAGGGTGGGGGTGGGCAGTGCGCACCTGCCATCCTCCTCCAGCATTACCACCATCTGCTGAGGGACTTGCTGTCGCAGGGCAGTCAGCATTTCCGTGACATGCACGCTCACGGTGTCTCCCATGCTAGGCAGCCAGCTTGTGAGTGAACAGCAGGGGCTCATGACAAGTCTCACACGCTAGGCGGCCAGCTTGTGAGTGAACAGCAGGGGCTCATGACAAGTCTCACATGCTAGGCAGCCAGCTTGTGAGTGAGCAGCAGGAGCTCATGATGTCTCAAATGCTAGGCGGCCAGCTTGAGTGAACAGCAGGAGCTCATGATATGCCTCACATGTTCATGTCAAAGTGCATCGCGCGCGCTCCGTGCCTCTGCTCTTAAGCACTCAAGATATCTGTCGCTCTCATCGTTCCTCGGGCACTCATCAAATGCACCACTCCCCCTGGTGGTGTCCATGTCCACCACCACCACCACCACCACCACCACCACCACCACGTCAAGGGCAGCACTGTTGTGCAAGGCACCCTCCCACCATATGCACCTGTGGGGTGCCTCCAGCCCTCGCAGGGCATCTGAAGGGAGCACAGCTGCACCTGCTTTTGCTGCTTGTGCGCACACCCTTGACTGGCTGCCCGTGGGTAACGCCCTGAGCCCGTGCCCCTTGCTTGCCGCTCGCGCGCACCCCCTTGACCTCGTGCACCTGCTCTTCCTTGCCGCTTATGGGCAACCCCCCTCAAGTGTACCACCTTGTGCCCGACCTTCCAGGCCAGTGCAGCGGGTGGGAAGGACCAGGGGGCCCGGGATGCTGCCACCCGGGACCAGGGGGGCCCCAGTGAGGAGGACCCGCCATCATTGGACCCATTGGGCGAGGTGCCGCTGCAGGAGCCGACATGTGAATGGCAAGAGCACAAGGCGCCATACGAGCAGGTGCGGCGCCCTTGTGCTCCTGCAGGCTGGCTGGGCTGTTTGTGTGGTTCCTGCTATGCTCAGGGCCCTACTGCCCTTTCCAGGTCACCCTGTATGTAAGTTGATGGCGACGCGCATTGCCGACTCGCTGCCGCCGCATCCGAACTCCGCGCCCAGTGCCGCGGATTTGGGGGCCGTGCCAGGAGCGGCCTTTACTGGTGTGCAGCGCAGTGCTTGCAGCTGGCGCTAGGCCCTGACACCCTGGAAAAGATGAAGAACGATGACACCTTGCCGGCTCTGGCTGGTGACGGCCATGCGCAGCATGTGCCTTTCCCAGGCAGGCTTCTCCATGCCCAAGACTCTGGCTGTGTTGCGTCACAGTATGTTCCTTGCTTATGCTTATCCCAACTTCCTCTGAGCTCCCTCTCGGCACCTTAATCATGACAGGGGCTGCGCCGCAGCTACGCGCCTAGGCTGCACTCACCTGTGCACATAGTTTGGCATTAAGACTGTGCCTTCCTCTGCTCTTTCCAGGATCCTGAGTATGATGTGACTTGGTACTACAATGAGGCAACAGGGGTGAGCTCATGGACTAAGCCTCCAGAATATTCAGCATGGGAGGAGCAGCATCAGCGCTGGAAAGCGGCTGTAGATGCGCGCAGGCAGGGAAGTGGGTAGTTATTTGTAGAAACGGCATCAGTCTTTGTACACCCCTGCGGCATCAACCCATTTCATTTTCTATAAAATACTTCTAAGCGCTCAGTATATTCTTGTATAGCTAAGGGAAATGCAATGATTTGGCAAAGCCACCTAACATCTACACAGGTGGTCTCATCTGCTTTGCTGGCTTCAAGTAGACAACTCTCTTGTTGTCGACCTATTCTTGATGGACGTCTTCCAGTGATTTTTTGCTAACAAGTCAAGTTAATAAATCATTTTTTGTGCCAGTGACATAGTGACATGTGTTTCTGTGAGGTAGGATGTTGCCACCATGGCAGTACTTGGTGCTGTCGCTCATTGTTCTTGTTTGTGTTGATCCAGGTCATAGGAAGTCATGAAGATCATATGGTCAAATCATCCACTAAAAAATTGTGGTCCTGGCGACCACAGGGCAAACAAGAGACCATTGACCATATGGTGGCAACCTTTATAGAGAGCCTCAGCTGAGCTAATTTGAAAGGGTGCAACAATGAAATAAACCGCTGGCAGCTCTGTGGGCAACACCATTTTGTGCGTTAAGGGGCAGAAAAAAGCTGTAGCTGACAGTATTTTAGTTGCATTACAGTGAATTTGAGGGTGCTTGATGGTTACGCCTTATGCGCCTTATTTGCTTACGAGTTATAAGTTCAACTGAATAAGTTATTTAACTTGCACTGACCATTCAAAGTGGCTTGTGTGCCATAGACTGGAGGGACTGCTGATTTCCAATGTGTCTTTTCAGAAACTTGTCATGGAATTATGTCAGTTTTGATAAGGCAGTTATTGCCATTTCAGCCATTTCAGACCGTTGACAGCAGGGTGGCTGGATACATGCAGAAACTTGAAGGAAACGCGCACATCATTGTCGCGCCAAATCACCGTCATTGGTAAATTACCATCTCAGATACACAAGCCACATGCGCACGATGCGCAGCATGCATAGGTGCTACAAATACGAATCCTCATGATAGTGTGGGACTCCCATAATTGTCGAGGTTGAGGCTTGCCGCCCAGTGGCTCAAAAGAAGTTTGAGGAGAAAGAAATCTATCCATTCAAATTGTGAAGTGATTGTCCAGTAAAGGTATCTTACACTCCTACAATGTTCTGATGAAAGAACTCTCTTATGGTTGCAAGAGCGAGCGCCAAGAAAAATCCCCCAAAGTCCCATAAAAATTTAGATAACAGCCTGCTTGGGCTCAATACTTGCTCAAAAAGGAAACAGCCACTGGCAGTGGCTATCAGTAAACAACATCTATGCACACCCCACTCCACTCCCTCATCCCGTAGGTACATGTATGATACCACCACAAGACCATCAGTTGTATTACTTGAAGCAATCACTTCTTTTGTAGTTCTTGCAAGAGCGCTTCCAATGCTTTGCTTACATGTGGAACGAGCATGCCACGGACCTGCAAAAGTGTCCATCATTATTGCACAAAACAATGTGAAGGCGCCTGTCAAGAGGGCCTGGTCGTTTGGCACCAATCGCCCAGGCAACAGATGCGCACTATTGTGCCTCAACTTCATACAGTTGCTCAAGGCATAGCAAGGGTCGAATGAAGAAAAGAATAAGGAAGGGCCAGCGTTAGTAATGCCCATACTCAAACAAGTCAAAATAGTGCCTACATGAGTGATGTGTTTGTGTACTGAAGTACTAGTACGACCAAGAAGAAAATCATGCAAGGAAAGGTCAGGGCAGAGTGCATGAGCGTAGAAACACTTCCATAGAAACACACGCAACTGAGTCATACTCCACGTCATCTCCAAGTCATATCCTCCCTTGAAGCTGCGAGTACCTCAAACTGCAGTCAAGCGCTGACCAAGGGCATACCCCAGGAGATTCATGCAGAGAGCATGCATCAACCTACCTGTTTGCTGGTTGCTGGCTCCAGGCTGCTCGTCTCGTTGTTAGAGCCAAGCAGCTCACAGTGAAGGTCGTCCAGCTCATCAGAGGCAGCATTTGGGAAGCTGCACGTAGGTACACGCCAGTTTCACATGCTCAAAATTCAATTTAGGAGGAGCACACTGGGGATGGTTGCCACTCAGGCCTGCAACTCCCACGCTTCAATAGTGGTATGAGTAGTGGTTTGTACGGCTGTTACACTCATACCAGGCAAAGACCAATCTCTGCTTGCTACAAGCCATATCACGGGCAACCACTGAGAGCATCCCTCATGGCTCTATCAGGACTCAACATTCTGTTGTTTTTGCGAGTCACTCTGCATCGCCAACGTTTTCCTTGACTCAAATTCTTCTGCCCCTGGTTTACCTGGCCACTCCCTGCTGCTCCTTCCCTCCTGCTGACAGCACCCATGCAAGCTTGATCTGCAGCATTTCATGGGGACAAGAAAGCAAATGAGGTCATGCTGGACGTCTTTGACTCTCCGTCTGAGAAAGCAAGTGATTTTGGGGCTTTTGAAAATCCTGTTGCTGACCACATTAGCAGCTAGCAGTAGGCTGGGCTTTTGTGCAGCATAAAAGGAGCAAAAGGCTGGCATCAAACTGGCGCAAAGTGAAAAGAAAGAGGGTCAGTGGTGAAGGCAATATACAAGGAGGTCATGAAACGCCTGTTTAACGAGCTGAACACATGCTTGCTAGGCAAGCAAAAATTTTTAAGCAGCAAGACATGGCACATGCAAGCAAGAAACAAGCTGCTTTCCTCTGCAGGCACTGATAATCACACATTTTTAAGTCTTGACTTGACAGCTTGGATAGAAGTCTGTGAGGCCTACGTGACTTGACAAGAATTAGCAAGATACAATAAGCCTTTGAAAGTCATCGTAGGAAGCTCAAATACAAATGAGCTTGCTCGGCCACAGGCCGCAATTTTTCTTGAGGGAATTCAGTGATCTTATCAGAGCGTACATAGTGCATCTAAGGATCCATTTGTGAACGGCTTGCAGCTACCCAGCACACAGTGTACGCACCTCGAAATCAAAACCATGGCGCCTCTTGCCTCGCACTATCCACGTGTTGGCCGAGCCTGTGATATCTTTTATCTCCTTTACCGTCACTGGCCCACAGCTTGTGCCAACCAAGGAGCTCTTTAAAAACTCCTTTCCCTGCAGCACAAAGCAAGCAAATTGCTCGTTGTGGAGTCGGGTCACCTTATGCTTTGTGTGTGCATGGTACTTGAAAACATGGGCGAATGAGCCTTTAGTCTTCTGGGACTGGAGTCACAAAAACAACACAGATAAACCACTATTTTGTACTAAATGCTGGTACACCTTGTTTTGGACAGTAAAGCACACATCAGTGCACTTCAGACTCTCCTTGATTGTTTCGTACTGATAACTCTGTGTGGTGGAGCACAAGGGGGCATCATGAAAGAAAGAGGACAGGAACAAAAAAAACGGCCCTGCATAACCATGCATCAACATCCCACCCTTGCACCTCACCACGCCCTTGCACCTCACCACCCCCTTGCACCTCACCACGCCCTCGCATCTCGCCACCCCTTTGCACCTCACCACGCCCTCGCATCTCGCTACCCCCTTGCATCTTAC
>LFCJ01003190.1_pt1 | contig 11976 bp, 10 predicted proteins | sample 643141 | NCBI WGS metagenome assembly LFCJ01 (sample SAMN03766243, study PRJNA286221) | soda lake metagenome | biome: soda lake; feature: Kulunda steppe; material: water; isolation source: sample B1-Br-g2 brine of Lake Bitter-1 | place: Russia: Kulunda steppe | collected 2010-07 | reverse complement strand
AGACGCGAGCGGACACAGCAATGTCCTTAAGGCAGGCAAGGCAGAAGAACTGAAAAACGCTAGGAAAAGGAGAACTGCCAGAAAAACCAACTAGCTAAGATGACGCCCCCAAGGGTACGAGGACAGCATAAGAGCACTTCAAGTTGTCACATTGTTCATTTCTGTCGCGCCTAAGGGAGGATTCCATAGCGAGAGTGTGAGCACACAACTGAAACCTGCTCACATTCTTCAAAATATGTGTAGGATAGGATAGAATAGGTTGCATAGCTGTATCCGCCGAACGAAGGCAGCTTAGCATAACAACTTGAAGTTTAAGAAGGTAAAGATACGAATAGTGAAGTGGCAGCAGATCTGCTCTAGGGGAGCACCCCCGTTCTGCACACAAGTGCGTTAATCTGCCTGAAAATCTACTGCCAGTGGAAGGACAGGAGAGGCAAACTAAGACTGGAACGTTGCAAGCTTGTTCTTGCATTCCTAAGGGACCATCTATAAATGTCATACTGAGCTAACCCTCCGAGGGTTACTGAGTCAGTAAGCTTGGTCTAGACCGGTGTAGATTAAAAACTTTACTCTTTTAGGCGCATAGTATGCAACTCCTTGAGCCTTGCTTGCATGCAAGGTATGCATCCCCACCAGCTTATGGCCCTCTTGCCTTCTGCCAGAAGGTCCAGTCACCCCAGTCCACGGTGGACGATTTACTGCGTCAGATTTTCCTGGCCCCGGCTGAGCGCGGCTGGTGCGGCTGATAAGCGGCTGAAATAAAACCAGTGGTACCAGATCTTGCCTCGTATCTTGCTAATCTTCCTCTATCATAGGAAGAGAGGTTGGTGGCTTTGAGGGTAGGCTTGGTGAAACTCTGCACAAGAAATGGTTATCTGACCACTTGGACATATGTTTCCAGGTACATGAAAATACGCAACACTGCATGACCGCAATCTGCAGTGCAAGCTCAGCAGGGCCTAAGGCATCCGTCATGAGTCAGCAAGGCAAACACGTCATGTCCTACAAGTTGCCAGTCAATTTCTTCTTCGCTGCTCATTATGTCAGCTTGATGTGCCAGCCTCTCCCTTGTTGGCATTTGGCCCTGGAGGCGCATCAGGGAATTCCTGGAGCAATCCCTCCATCTGAGCATCAAGAATGAAGTAAATCAATGCAGGATTGAGCAACAACCCATCCAAGGATGCCACAGAGGAAAAGCAAAAATGACAGCATCAGATTTGCAAGAGCCACAGGGAGGTAGCAGCAAGCACATGCGGATTCAAAATGCACCGAACATATGGACTTCACAGATCGAAGGCCTGCCACTGGGATCAACCGTTGTTTGCCGTGGGGCATTTCAAAGTATATGCCGCATTTGACCAGCGCACCCACTGCCTCTCCTCTTCAGGCAAAATCGCAAGCCACATGGCTTTGCCAATGGCAAATTTTTCTAGGGTGCATGTTGCCAGCCCATAATTGAGTGCTGTTTCAGTGAAATTTTTTGCAACAGCTGAGCACCATGCAAGCAAGGGGCTCACTAAACTCACCCTAGTGGTGTTGCAGTAAAGGAGGGTAAAGTGCAGATCCCACTGTTGGAGGGCACGCACTTACATGTGCGCATGCAAGATTGCCTGCAAGCATGCATGCTCAGGCACCACGCGCATGCACACATGAAGCCTGAAGGGTGTAAGGCAATGATGCGCAGTTCAAGGGCTGTGGCATTGTATGCACTGACTCTAGATGAACTCACTTCCACAGGGGTCAGCCTGACCGGCACTGCCACCAGGAATGTCTCCGGCAGCTTTGCTTCAAAAAGCATTTGTCCGCATTCTGCAACTGACGCTATGTTGGCTAGGATAACCTGCATAAAAGCAGCCCAGGCTTGACAGATTATAACACATGTAGTTGCCTGTACAAAAAGGCCAAGAAATTCTCCTGTCCACCATGCCAAGGATTGTTGAATTACGCTGCTGTGACCCACAGGGGCTCATGGGTTGAGCCGTCTCTTCCTCCAAATACTAGCTGCCCACATCAGCCCCCAACCATGAGGCATGATGCAAGCCTGGTGATTGATGGTGGGAGCCCACAACCCAACTTCTTAGAAAGTGACGTCACTAACGTCACTCTTACGCTTGAGCAGCACGGGCGCTGTACGTGCACATTGACCACAAGGGATATCTCAAGTAGCCTGCGGCTGAAGCGCAAGATATGCCTACAGAATGTTACTGTTGTAAACACCAAGGATCTATTTTTTAAAAGCAGCCATTACCATGAAGTGAACAGTGTCCGAAAAAACAGCTTAATCATGCCTAACGGCAGTGGAAATGCGCACCGAGTCCCATCCTCAATAGCAACAGGCACTTGCAAAAGACAATTGACACAGTACGAGCCCCATCCTCGCACCTGCGCATTTCGTCTGAGCAGCGTGTGCGTGGACTCCTTATAGAAGGTCAGCTGAGGACGCACGGGCAAAGCATGCAACACAAAGTGAGGTCCTTTAAACACGCCTCAGCACAAAAAAGCAGGAAGGAGCAGCTAGAAGCACTTTCTTGGTCTGACCTTACCAGATGGCTCAGTGCACCTAGGCGCGCCAGCCGGTAGCAGTTCGCCCCAACAAGCGTGAGGAACTGCGCAATTGCCATGCATGGCAGGCTTGTTTAGCCAGCTTTCAGGTAGCGGTTTTTGAAGTGCAACGATGCTAAAGAGCAGTGGCGCGACTTGAGGGGCTATGGTTGTAAGTATGGCTAAAAATCAGGTAAGTCAGGTACGTTGCTTGCAAAGGCACCTTCAGAGCTCCGGTGACGTTGACGAGGGACACTGTGTCTTCAGGGGAGAGCTTGAGTTTGCCTTTTTTACTCGGAGTCTTAGATCTTTTCTTCCCTACGAAAGATGTGCCAAAGACTGTCGATAAGTAGAATGCCAGATCAATGTATTGAGCCATTCAGAATAGGATAATGCCGGGGAACCTTGTTCTCGAACTGCTTGAAATTCGTTAAGCAAGCCACTTGCTCAGCAAGTCAGACTTGTATTGATGACACATTTCCATGCTACCTGGATCCGAGGGACACAAGATGGCATTCATCAAGGACACCATCCTGCGCACGACAAAGGGAAAAAAGACTAATGCGTTCTTTGCTGTGGGCAGGTTTGATTGATTCAGGAAGATGATGAAGGCTTTACAGTCGTCTGGAATGAGTTAGCAATACAGAAACAAACGCGCGTCAATCAAGGTTTGCATCCTGAGCTTGGTCCTGGGCTCATGCTCACCTGCTTGCAGCTAGCATTGAGTTGATAGTGTGCATGTAGTCCGTATTCTGTGCCAAGGTATACAGGCAGCCTGCTATGGTGCCCCGAGTCTGCAAGCACGATGACGATCACATTGTTTCTTAAGGAACGGGAGCAGTTGCGCATGAGCCCACATACTTGCAATCACTTGCCTTTCAGGATGCTGCTTAAGGTGGATGGGGTAATTAGTACCTCACATACATTTATGTCATGCCCCTACAGCAAACACTCTAAATGATGAAGCAACGACGGTATGCAGAGGTACAATAAAAAACTTTTGATAATCAAAGCCTGCATCGAGGAATGCAAGCAATGCAATTCTTAAAACCAAGCCTATTTCAAGCTGACTGCAAAAGCTGGGGCGGGGGGTCAAAGTTGAACAGAGCGTTGGTGCTCCTAGAGATGTCAAGCTGTGTTGTTAATCATTCAAGCAGCCGACCAAATACCCCTGCCCCACCTTGGTTGACACGAAGGCGTTCCATTGTAAGGCGGCCGTGTTGTGGCTGAGTAATTGATCAAGGGTTTTGGGGGGCACTGCCAGAGGCTCCATGGTGGCCTGCAACCGCCCAATTATCTGTGCGTTTAAATGCTCACTAGTGAACCGCTTTTCACAATACAAAAGAGGGCAACAAGTAAGAGGAAAAACGCTACCGTGAAGAGCAAGCAATCAAGCCCTGCATGACTAGTCAATAACATTGCGCGTACATCCATTGATCCAGCGCTCCTCCCACCTCGGTCTTCTTGCCTTCAAAATCAGCATTTTGTTCAGCGTTAGGCCTTCCGGGTCTTGCCTCCTCGCTCACAGCATTTTGGGACCTGGCTCTCAAGGAGGCACTCTTGGGTTTTGATGGCACCCTGCAGTTCAGCATCAGACTAGCGCTGATTCCTGGAGCTGATGAACATCATTAGCACTGCTGTCTGGCATCTCTGGCACACACCTGCATACATGGATCGTGCGCGTATGCGCCTGTGCATGCCTGTAGGCTAGGTCAACTTAAACAGGGCTGTCTCACCCTTTCACAGGATTTCCCCAGGCAGTGAACTTCTTTTGAGGAGCTGGCGTGCTTGAGCTGTCCTCTGTTTGACCATCTGTGTTTGAATTCTGCGCTTTCTCTGCTTCCTGAGCGGCCTGGGCCTCCTCTGCCCTGCACATTTCACGCCATCAGCGTACAATGCGAGCAGCTTGTCAGGCCTCTAGAAAATCGCTCAATACATGCAGGGCACGCATGTACAAAATAGGCTAGATAGATTAAATGGGCTAAGCCTGAAAAAGTGGTGAGCTGATAGCTGGAGCTTGCAGGATTGCTAGAGTTGTGGACAGCCCTCGCGGAGTTGTTTATGCTTGAAGAAATGTGATGCCGACACTTTTGAAAGCAGACTTGGTACATCTGACCACCCTAGCGTAGTCAGCTCAACCTCGGGTGCATGCAGATACTGTGTAGCAGACTTCAGCATACCATGCAGCAAAATGTGTAGCAGACCATGCAGCAGAATGTGTAGCAGACTGCAGCACATCATGCCGCAGACCACGCAGCAGCCTGTGTAGCAGACTGTGTAGCAGACCATGCAGCAGACTGTGTAGCAGACTGCAGCAGACCATGCAGCAGACCATGCAGCAGACCATGCAGCAGACTGTGTAGCAGACTGCAGCAAACCATGCTGCAGACCATGCAGCAGACTGTGTAGCAGACTGCAGCAAACCATGCAGCAGAACATGCAGCAGACTGTGTAGCAGACTATGCAGCAGACTGTGTAGCAGACTGTGTAGCAGAACATGCAGCAGACTGTGTAGCAGACTATGCAGCAGACTGTGTAGCAGACTGTGTAGCAGACTGCAGCTGACCATGCGGCAGACCATGCGGCAGACCATGCAGCAGACTGTGTAGCAGAGGCTGTGAAGCAGAGTGTGTAGCAGACCATGCAGCAGACCATGCAGCAGACTGTGCAGCAGACCATGAAGCAGACCATGCAGCAGACTGTGAAGCAGGACCATGCAGCAGACCATGCAGCAGACCATGCAGCAGACTGTGTAGCAGACCGTGCTGGAGACAGTGTAGCAAACTTCAGCAGGCTGTGCAGCAGACCATGCAGCAGACTGTGTAGCAGACCATGCAACAGACCGTGCAGCAAACCATGCAGCAGATCATGCAGCAGACCATGCAGCAGACTGTGAAGCAGACTATGAAGCAGACCATGCAGCAGACTGTGAAGCAGACTATGTAGCAGACTGTGAAGCAGACCATGAAGTAGACCATGCAGCAGACCGTGTAGCAGACTGTGAAGCAAACCATGCAGCAGACTGTGAAGCAGACTGTGCAGCAGACCACAAAGCACACCGTCCAGTAGACCTTTTTCCAGTGAAACCTTGGTTAAGGCCAAGGCTCTGAACTTACTTTTGCTTCGCCTCCCTCTCAGCCCTGCCTGGGTACAAGACCTGGCTATAGTGCCGCAGCTCATATTGGCAGATGATCTCTGGGGGGGGGCCAAGTAGATCAACTAGCAGGCGCAACCCGCCTGCGGCGTGCACAGGAAGTGTGTAGATGGGACAGTGCGTTGCAGGCTGACACTGAGATGCGGAAGTGGGCTGCCCATTAAGGAGCCCATTTGCATCCGTTTTTCCCAAAAGATAGGCGCTGTCAGCTGCTACAAAGTCTCTGCTGCCACGAACCTGGGCTGCGTTTGGTGAGGTGCGGACAGACACCACACCTTGCAGGGGGGCATAAGCAGGAGAGTCATGCTTCCTGCCTGCTGCCTTGCGGGTGCCACAAAGCCTTGCGTGCGCGAAGACTAACCGTGTGCATGGATGATACACAATTGCTAGACCCATGCTTCACACATGATGTGCTCCACACCTGATGCCTGAAGGGGCAAGCGGGAGTACATCAGTGAAAGGAAAACGTGCTCTGCGACATCCTCGGGATATGCAAGTGGACCCATCTTTGATAAAGTCGTCCACTCAACTGGGTATTGTGGCTCTGGCTGTGAATTTTTGCAGGCTGATGCATTATGATCCCTGAGCTACCATGACCCATGATCCATGAAACTTACCATTGTTAGCAACAAGGTCCCAGTTCTCATGGTTCTCCAGCAGCAATGCGAGCAGGTCGGCGCAGTGCTGGACAAGGTTATCTGTCTGCAAGGAATGGTTGACACATGGATTCCGGGCAAGTCAATGGCTGCAATTGCGCCTGCAATTCAAGGCTAGAATGGCTGAGACTGAGCTAAGCTGCAACAATGTTAATGGTGCTTGCAGAGTCTCGCGATATGCGCTGAGATCCGTAGTGCATGGGTTGGTGGGTGACGTGTTTTGTCAGGCTAGGAGGACACACAGCCGCCTGTGCACTCATGGGTGAGAGCAATGCTTGAGGATTTAAAGCAATGCTTGAGGGGTTAGAGCAATGCTTGAGGGGTAAGGGTAATGCTTGAGGGCTCAGCGCAACGCTTGAGGGTTAAGAGCAATGCTCGAGCCTCATGAGCTTGCTGTACTCTGGCCGCTGCCAAGCAGTCAGACCTGAAGTGTGTAAGTTTCAGTGTGTGCGTGTGCTGGGCTGTGCAGGGTTAGTATGTACATGCTGAGCAGATCAAGCTTCCAAGCCTGCGTAAAACAGGAACCCACACCAGGAGGTTCCAACAGTACGCAAATTCAAGGGGTTTGAATTTGGGTGCTCCAAGAGTCTCCAACCGCAGGGCTGCTCCTGAAGCAAAACCAGCTCAGTGTCTTCCGGGCATGCAGGTGTATGCTGCACCACTTGGTGCTCCATGCACTTTGATCGCAAGTGCACCTTGCATTGTGCAGACATGCATGGAACACACCTTGTGATGCTTGAGCCCGTGCATGACTGCTTGGATCAGGCCAGATTCAACGGCTTCTTCTGCCAGATCAGGCTTCTGCAGCGTTTCAGGGCAAGCAAATTAAGATGGATAATTCACAAGCTCAGCAAACTGCTTATGCGCACCCAGGGCGCACTTGGGAGGCTTGTTCAGAACCAGTGCGGCCTCTTACATGTTTGTACAAGATGCTTCTCCATTGAACCATTGTACTCCTACAAGCATGCATAGGCTCAGCGGTTTGGCAGCATGACACAGGGAAAGCTCAAAAAAGGACCCTTCATAAGGACTCCTAACCTCAACCACGACCACGGCAGCATGTTGTGATGCGCTGCGTGCACATACCAGGCACGGCCCTCTTATATACACTCACCCCTTTCAGAAGCGCCACCAAAAAAGCAGAAATGCTGTTGGCTGCAAGGATATTCTTGCCCTGACAGATGGTGCTCATGTACAATGGGAGGTACAGGAGCCTGCCGTCCATGGCTCGTATCAAAGACGCGCATGCCTGCATTGAAGTGGCATGCGCTCACGGCAATATTCAAGAGTGCTTCCTTGTTTACTGCTTGACAGACAGGCTTGTAGCATGTGCTGTGCTTGCAAGCACCCACCTGATGTATGTGTACATAACCAAAGGCAAAAGTATCCTTTGCAGCGTCCAGGCCAAAGCAGCGTGATGCACAAGCTTCAGGGATCGGGGCCAGTGTGTGGTGGGTGATGAAGGGCGCTAAGATTATCATTGGCCCATGGGCGGAGAATGCACGAGTGAGCTGCTCAGAGTGTTCCCATATGGTCTAAGCGCAAACTTTAGGTTGCCAATCCATACTTGGCTGATGGACACTTTGCAACTCCTCACCCTCTTCCATCTCCCTGGCTGTCGCTCATCCATGCCAACAACACCAGCCTGCGATGTACCACCTAGCCCTGTCCTACTTCTCGCTCCTTGAGGACAGAGCAATGGGGCATGACCTGCTCAAGAAGGCGCCACACGCTTGGACCCACGCACGCGCACACCTTACACTGCACTCAACTCAGAGCAGCGCATTCCTTGCCCAACACCTGCACCTGCCACCCTGGGACCTGCCACCCTGAGAGCTGCAGCGACACAGAGGACGCCCCGCCCCTCCCCTCCAGGCTGGAAACATGCGCTAGCTGCCCCTCAGCCACACCTGAGGTTCCTCAGTGATGCACTGCACGCAGTGCGCCGCTCCACCTGTGCCACACACCCCGCAGCCACGCCTGACGCACCCCTCAGCACCCACCTCTTAGCCCCTCCTGAGGCTTCTTCCCAGCTGTACACAGCAAGCAGAGCGCCAAACTGGCCACACCTGAATAAAATATTAGCCACCCCCACACCCCTTAGCCACACCTCGCGGCCACATCTCGCGGCACACCTGTCCACTGCACCTGACGTGCTCTTCAACCGCACGTTCACCCACACTTCCCAGCCCCACCTGGGGTTCCTCTGCAATACACTGCAAGCAGTGCGCAGCGTAGCCGCGCATGTTCTCCCCGGGCTCTTGAAGCAGGTCATGCAGCAAGCCCACAGCATTGCTGCTGCCGGCCTTTCCTCTGATGACCTGGTCACACGCGCCTGTGCCACACACCCTGTCTGTGGTACACAGTGTCATCAAGATGCCTGCAGGGTGCAGGCACAGGGAGCGGCTAGCCTGCGTCTTGCTGTGCATGTCCAGCCGCGCGGCAGCCTGATCACCCAGGACATGGGTGCGAGGGCAGCCCCTGATGGGCGTCTCTGGCATGCATGTGCTTTTGTGCTGTTGCCTTGAAGGACAGCACTGATGCCTTGTGGGACAGCATTGATGCCTTGTGGGACAGCGCTGATGCCCTGTTGACTCCTGCCTGCACCCTTTGGTGGGGGGCATGAGTGCAAAGCATGCGCATGGCTCTTGGAGGTGTGTGCTAACGAGGGCTGCTGCTGACTGGTGGCCGAGAGTGCATCGGCTGGGACCATGGCCCCTAGGTGGCAGCAGGAGGCTCTTCTCAGGGGCCTGCACTGCTTCTGCTTCCACCACCCCCTTTCCAGCCAACTCTGGGCAGGCCAGGCGTGTTGCACACCGGTTGGCAGGCACTCAAGGCAGGCCAAGGTGGGGTGGGGCAGGGCAGGCGCTTGATTCTGGGCGAGGCAGCTGGCTGTGGCTGACCATGCACGGGCTGAGGGTATGCGGTGGGGCAGAGAGCAGCAATGCCGCTGGCCTGAGGCGTCACCTGCCGCGCAGGTCTTGTCCGGGATGCGGCTGAATCTGGCGTCCAGGACCTGGAGACAGGCGCCCACAAGGCCCAGGCCCAGCAGCTCAGGCACCCGCTCCCCTCCGTTGTGCAGGCAATGGTACCAGAGCAGGAAGGACGCCTCTTGCTGCAGCGCGGCAGGGACGACGGGGCGAAGTGAGCCTGGGTGAGGAGACTAAGATGCGCACAGACCGGGTGGAGCCGGCGGCATACCCAGCGTCGCTTCCCTTTGCTGCCCGAAACAGCCTGGGCAGCATTGCCAAGACATGGCGCGCACATGGGCCCTTCTCTTGCTGCCAGCTCGCTCTCTCGCAGCCTCAGCTCCCACCTTGCGCGCATGAGCCTGGGTGCATACAAGCGCTGGCAGTGCGGCCACACTTTCGCGACGTCCCGACAGTCAGAGGATGAGGGGCACTGCACCAAAAACAGCGAGGCCCATGTGCATGGCCCCGCACCACAGTTTCCAGCTGACTGCAGCCTACCCCTCTCCCCTTCCTTTCAAGGTCCAGTCCTGTCATTCTCGTCAAGTTGTCGTTGTACAGGTGCTTGCCTAGGATTCTGGTTGAGCTTCATCTGAGTTGTCGGTGCACAGGTGCTTGCCTAGGATTCTGGTTGAGCTTCATCTGAGTTGTCGGTGCACAGGTGTTTGCCTAGGATACTGGTTGAGCTCCATCTGAGCCGGCGAGCATGGCCCTTCCCTGGCAAAGCTGTGCTCATGCGGGGGCCTGTGTACGGACGCTGATGGAACTGTAATGGTACAGTGTGGAATACCCCTGCTACTCTGGTGGTGTGATGCTGTGTGTATTGCGTCACGGGTTCAAATGTGCGCACGCACCGGCACAGCACAATGCAGGCGCGCCAATCTGCTGCTGCTCCCTCTTTGCTTCACCATATCCGTCTGCCAAAGAGCCAGCACAGTCAAGGGAGGAGTTGCTCTGTGCAACAGCTGGCACAATTTGTGTGCTCCCGCACACGCGTTCGCGCTGTGAACTTTAGTATAACCCCACGCACTTAATCTTGAACCAGGTAGCCATGTTGTAATGCTTAGGCATCCTGGTAGAGCATGTTGGTTGGATAAATTATCATTCTTTTAAGGCTGCTTTTGCTGTTGGTTTGCAAGGGATCGAGCAGCAGCTCTCTATTGCTCATCCATGATCGCCAAATCGCTGTCACAAAACTGAGAGCGTTGAATGGTTGAAGTAAATCGTCATGGACGAGCGACAGAGAGCTGCTGCTTGATTCCTTGCAAACAAACAGGAAAACATGCGAGTGAGACTGTACCACCCTGCCTGCACACATGAGCGCCCCACAGTACGCATGTGCGCACACAAGCAAACGCCCGCACATGTGCGCAGCACGCCCAAAGCTGCAAACAAAATGCTCCAGATAATCACAAAGCAGACATCCATGCATGCAACTCACAACTCGCCCTACCCTGGCCATGTGTCCAGCTGGAGGATTGTCATTTTTCTGCACAGGGAGTTGTTGGGGGCAAACTGAATGGCCTATAATTAATTAGATATAGGGAGGCTCAAGCACAACTATTGGCCATGTATGGAACATCATGTGCAAAGCTCGTGTGTTTGAGAGCTGCTTGCAACCTACCATGACGTTGACCAGCTGGGGGAGGTCGTCCTTTAAGTCTGTGCAGCAAACAGAAAGCAGAGAAGCGCAAGGCTATCTCAAACATCAGCTTGAGCCTTTGAGGCTGCTTCCAGGGAGCAAAGCATAATTTGAGGCTGACAGCAGAGAAGAGCAAGCGCAGTGGACCCCATACGCACCGCTCGTGTTTTGGTGGTAGAACACAGCAGCGCTGTGTGGTCTGAGGCCCGCTGCATCCAAGGAAGCCATTATCTGCAGCAAGGCCGCATGGAACGGCTAAGGTGACAGCAAGTAAACACAGCATTGTTCCTTTGGCATGGCAATCAGAGGGTGCAACAAGCAAAAGACACATGTGCATGGACGAGTGCATTTGTGCTGTTTGTGCAGGGGTGGCGCGTATGTGTGTGTCTGTTTGTGCGTGCGTGCACGCATGTGTGCATGCGTGTGTGCATGCGTGTGTGTGCGCGCGTGTGTGCGAGCTTGTGCGTGTGCGCGTATGCATGTGTGCATGTGCACATATTTATGCACGTGTGTGGGTGTCTACATCTTCGCGTGAGTGTGTGTGGGCGTGTGTATTTGTGTATGCGCGCACGTGACTGAATGTGTGTGTGCATGTGCACGCATGTGTGTGTGTGTGTGTGTGCAGGCATGTGCATGTTTGCATACGTGCGTGTGGGTGTGCTTGTGGGCGTTTATGAGTGTGCATGTGCGTACGTATGTGTGTGCACGTGTGTGTGCCTATGTGCGTGTGCGTGCGAGTATGTGCGCCTATGCGTGTGTGCGCGTGTGCGTTAGTGTGTGTGCACGCATGCACATGTGTGCGGGTGCGTGTGCGTGTGTATGCGCCTTTTGCGTGTCTGTGAGTGTGCGCGTATGTGTGTGTATGTGCATGTGTGTGTGTAGTAGCGTGCGTGCATGCGTGTGTGTGTGCGCGCGTGCGTGCGTGTGCGTGCGTGCGTGTGCGTGAGTGCGTGCGAGCGCGCATCCGTGTGCGTGCGTGCGTGCGTGCGTGTGTGTGCGTGCGTGCGTGTGTGT
>LFCJ01003189.1_pt1 | contig 11976 bp, 11 predicted proteins | sample 643141 | NCBI WGS metagenome assembly LFCJ01 (sample SAMN03766243, study PRJNA286221) | soda lake metagenome | biome: soda lake; feature: Kulunda steppe; material: water; isolation source: sample B1-Br-g2 brine of Lake Bitter-1 | place: Russia: Kulunda steppe | collected 2010-07 | reverse complement strand
GTGTGACTCAGGCTCTTCGTCGTCGGCGCGAGGACGACGTCCGCGCCGGCCATCGCCGCTGAGACCGGCTCCGGCGGCTCCGCGCCGTGGGTCTCTCCGGGTGGGTAGCGGACGATGACGGCATCGTCGGTGATCTCGCGGGCCACCTCGTAAAGTGCTTCGCCGATCGGCTCGCGGTTGTCGTCGGTGACGATCGTACAGGATTCACCCGCCTCGAGGGCCAGACACTGACGGACGGCCGTCTCGGCCGGCGTCCTGAAATTGCTCATGTCTATATCTGTGGCAGGGGGTCGGATAGCTGTTCCCCCTCGGTCGAATCGGTGGGCGTTGAGTGGGATACCCGTGGACGTCTCACGCACCATCGACGGACGGTAGGGCAGCCACTGGATGAACTCCCCTCGAGTTACCCGCAGTTCTATGGTCATTTAAGACCGTGAGCATCGTCTGCCAGCACATGACACGACAGCCAGTGATCGCGGCCGCAGTACGGACGCCACAGGGCAAAGAGGACGGTGTCTTCGCGGACGTCCGAAGCGAGGACCTCTCGATCCCGCTCGTGAACACGATCCTCGCCGAAACCGATCTGTCGGGTGAGGAGGTCGACGACCTCATGTGGGGGTGTGCACAGCAGCGGGACGAACAGGACAACAACCTCGCCAGGGTCGTCTCGCTGCTCTCGGATCTCGGCGAGTCCGTCCCCGGGACGACGATAAACCGCTGGTGTGCCTCCTCGCTGCAGGCGCTTGTCTCCGCGTCGGACGCGATCCGTGCCGGGGAGCGTGAGTGTGTGATCGCCGGCGGCGTCGAGAGCATGAGCCGCCAGCCGATGGGCGAGAGCGTCGGCTCCCTCCACCCGAAACTCGCCGAGAAGTACAACGTCGGCGAACTCGGGATGGGGATGACCGCAGAGAAAGTCGCCGAGGAGTACGGCGTCTCCCGAGAACAACAGGACGAGTACGCCGCCAGGAGCCAACAGCGTGCGGCGGCCGCGACCGAAGCGGGGCGTTTCGACGAGCAGATCGTCCCCATCGAGACGGAAGCCGGAACGATCACCGAAGACGAGGGGATCCGCCCGGAAACGACCGCCGAGAAACTCGCCGAGTTGCCGACGGTGTTCAAGAGTGACGGGACGGTTACCCCGGGCAACGCCTCACAGGTCTCCGATGGCGCGGCGGCTCTCCTGGTTACCAGCGAAACGTTCGCCGAGGAACACGGCCTCGAGGTCATGGCTGCGGTCGGCTCGAACAACGTGGCGGGCGTCGACCCGACCGTCATGGGGATCGGCCCGGTGCCAGCGACGCGTGGGTTACTCGAGCGAACTGGCAGGGAAATCGGGGAGTACGACCTCGTGGAACTGAACGAAGCCTTCGCGAGCCAGACGGTCTACTGTCGGGACGAACTCGGGATCGATCCCGAGCGGCTCAACGTCAACGGCGGCGCGATCGCGCTCGGCCACCCCCTCGGGGCGTCGGGTGCACGCCTGCCGGTCACGCTGATCCACGAACTCCGCGAGCGTGGGGGTGGCCGGGGGCTGGCGACGCTGTGTGTCGGCTTCGGGCAGGGTGGGGCGATCGAACTCGAGGTACCGTTCTAACTTTCAGCTAACTGTCGAGATCATGTAGAGGTTTATCACGACCGCGAGCAGCCACGGGAGAGCAAGCCCCGCGGGGATGATCGGCCGGTACGCTCGCGGGAGAAGCGGCCGACAACAGAGAGCGACGCCGACCGCGAACGCCTTCAACACGAGCATGCCGGGAAGCCCCCATCCCTCGATCGCCCCTCTGGCGATCGGGTTCGATTCGACCAGTCCGAGGTGGAGTCCGACGAACGTCGTCACCACGTCGCCGACGAGCGCGAGGACGACGACGACCCACAGGGCTCTCTCGAGGCCGCCCATTCTCTCGAAACCGCCCTCGAGATATCGGCTCCAGTTCACGCCGTCCGTACGCATACGCGCTCTCACCGGAGTCGAACCGGTCGTGGACCGTCGAGAGCATGGTGGCGGATGCCACAGAGAGCGCTATCGGGACGTGGAGTATTGTTATCCCATCCATAGGGTGTGAGTATCGCGTCCGTATCCCCACGGTCCCGATCGCTAACTGGCGTCCGAACGTCCGACAGGATCCGGCCGTCACGCGCCGTTCACCGGAGAACGGCGAACGGGGTCCGGGCGAAGGGAAGAGGGGGCTTCGCGGGGATACCACGTGTCCCCGTGGTCACCGACACGGAGACGTCTCCGGCTGGGGGGACTCGCCTCACCAGTTCTCGGGTTCACGATTGCAGGAGTCATATCCAGCGAACGCGGGCATATTGCAAGCATAATCGCTACCTACCCGGGTGTGGTATCACGCCCGACCGCAGTCGGACCGCTCTCCGCGAACGCTTTGGGACCCAAGACGCCGACCCGGACAGACAGTTATGCCAGAACCCGACGGCTCCGCCGAAAGCCGTTCACAGAGTCGTACCCGCCTCGGAGGGACGGACAGACGCGAGTTTCTCCGGGCGGCCGTCACCGGCGGATACGCCCTCGGAGTAGCACGGTTTCTGGGCGCCGAGGAGTTTCTCTCTGCCGGCGACGGGGAGGTTCCCGTCGCGACGGCTCTGGTCAGACCGGACCCGAACGACCCCTGGACGATCGAAGAGCGAACGAAGGTCGTCCCTGAACGGTGGTACGCGGCAGTTACGAAGGCGACAGAACTGAACGAACGTCTCGCCCGGGCGTCGATCACCGGTTACCTCGGCAGCGCCGTCGTCCCCGGTTCCTACGACGACCCCGGCGCAACGATCACGGTCGGGGCCTCCACACAGGATCTCGATCGGGTGAGTGACGTGGTCGACGGGATCCTCGAGGGCGTCAGCTACGAGATCGACGCGATCGACGACATCGGGGCGCTGGACGAGGAGGCCGGGATCGACCCGGTTGTCCTCGAGAGTTCGAGACTGCGCCGGCTCCCCGGTGGCGTCGTCTGTGGCACCGAACGGAGCGTCGCGACGCTCACACCCGCCCTCTACGATCCCGGGGAGGGTGGGCGGTACTTCGCGACCGCCCGACACGCATACGACGACCGGTTGGACGCACGCGGTGCCCGGCTGACCGTCCCCTTCCTCGAGGGTGATGAGGCCCCGATCGGGCGGGTCCACCGCGACCACCCGGTCGAGGACCTCGCGGCCGCCGAACCCACCGGCGAGTACGCCCCCGACAGCGCCATCGGCGGCCCGGTCGACGAACGCGTCACGGGTCAACTCACCCGTTTCGGGCTGGCAGATCTCCTCGCCCGTGGGGAGCCCCTCGAGAAAGTCAGTGCGATGACCGGCCACACGACCGGCCACATCCAGGGGATCGACGCCGTGACCTGCCTGACCGACGACTACTGCCGACGGGGACAGCTCCGGTGGGGCTCCGAACGGGACATGACCGACGGCGACAGCGGCTCCGTCAGCTACTACCCCGACCCCGAGGGGGACGGCGTCCTCGTCGCCGGGCTGAACAACGCCCGGACGTGGTGGCCCGGCCAGAACTACGTCTGGGGGACGGCGGCGTACCGACTGACCGATGAGTACGGATACCACTTCTGAGACCGAGGCCGAACCCACCGACCGAACGCTCCCGCGAGCCCGCTCGTTCGCGATGATCGTCTCACAGCTCGTCGCCGACGCCGTGATCGTCGGCCTGTGGGTCCTGCTCGTGACCCTCCTCGCGTTGACCGGCGGCTGGTCACGACTGGAGTACTACGCGTTGCTCGTCCTCGGGGTGGTCTGTTACGTCCTCATAACCGCAGAGTACGAGCGGGGAGGCGAGTGAATTACTCGAGTCGGTCCTCGAGTCGGTCGATCAACTCGCCGTCGCCGACGTGGACGGGCACGCGCTGGTGGAGCCCCTCCGGTTCGACCTCGAGTACGGACCGTTCGCCATCGGAAGAGCGCCCACCGGCGGCCTCGACGACGTAGCCGATCGGGTTGCCCTCGAACTGCAGGCGCAGTTTTCCCTCCGGGCGGCCCTCGAGGCCGGGGTAGGCGAAGACCCCGCCGTAGGTCAGCACCTGGTTTACGTCGCCGATCATCGCGCCGCCGTATCGGAGTTTGAGCTCCGATTCGATCTCGCGGGCGTAGGCCTCGAACTCGTCGGTCCAGTCGGGTACCCGACCGCCGAAGCCGTAGACGATCGGCGTCTCGGGCAGCGTGACGTCCTCCCGGACCGTCGTTCGCTCGCCACCGCCGAGTTCGTACTCGGTGACCCGCCCGTCGCGGGCGTACATCATCGTCGTGATCGGCCCATAGAGGACATAGCCCGCCGCGACGATCGCGGTTCCGGGTGCGGGCAGTGGCTCCTCGTAGACCGCGAAGACCGTCCCCATCGCGTTGTTCGACTCGAGGTTCGAGGAGCCATCGAGCGGGTCGACGGCGACCGAGAGGCCCTCGCCACACTCGAGGACCGCCGTGCGTTCCTCGCTCGCGTACTCGCCGACGCCGTCGATCGCGGAGAGGCGTTCGGCGAGTACGTCATCGGCCCAGACGTCGGCTTCGGCCTGGGTCTCACCACTGGGGTTTTCCGTGTCGGCTTTCCCGCGTCGGCCGACCAGCCCCTGGCGGATCTCGGTGGCCGACCGGGCGATCGTCGAGACGACGCCCTCGAGGACGTCGTCGCTCATTCTTCGAGTGCGGCTTCTGCCGGTTGGCCCCCGTAGATGACCTTCTCGAGGGCGTCGAGGATCGGCTCGGGCTCTGCACGCTGCCAGACGTTCCGACCCACGGCGAGTCCGTTGGCGCCGGCGTTCATCGTGTCCTCGACCGTCGAGAGGAACTCGTAGTCCGACGTCTTCGAGCCGCCGCTCATCACGACTTTCATGTCACCGGCACAGTCGACGGCGTGGGCCATCGCCTCCTCGCTGCCGGGATACTTGACCTTCGCGATGTCCGCACCGATCTCGAGGGCGATCCGGGTCGCATACGAGATCGTACTCGGCTTGGTGTCGTTTTTCAGTCCCTGACCGCGCGGATACGACCACATGACGACCGGCAGGTCGTACTCCCGGGCTTGCTCTTGGACCCGGCGGAACTCCTCGAACATCTCGACTTCGTGGTTCGAGCCGCTGTAGACGGTGAAGCCGACGGCGTCGGCGCCGATTTCGGCGGCGTAGTCGACAGAACAGTTGACCGCCGAGTCCGGTTCGCCCATCCACATGTTCGAGGTGCCGTTGAGCTTGACCAGCAGGTTGACGTCGTCCTCGTAGCTCGGATAGTAGCCCTCGGCGACGCCTTTCTGGACGGCCATCGCGGTGACGGCGTCGTGGGTCGCCGTCTCGAAGACCGTCGCGGGATCGAGTTTCTCCGGGACCTCCTCGAAGTCTACCGGGCCGTGCTCGAGCCCGTGGTCCATCGCGAGGATCACGGCGTTTCCGTCCCGTACGATCGGCGAATCGTCGATTGGAATCATACTGGCTGAAACTGCGATAGGGCCGTATAAATCGTTGATGGTCGGGACCGAAAAAGGATACTTTCGACTGTAGTAAATCACTCGGACAGGAGCTCTCGGGCGTTGTGTCGCCACGTCCTGACCTGGAGGACGCGAACGTCGAGGGCGTTCGCCACCGACATGGCGTCTACCGTCGCGAGCCGTTCGGCGGAGATGATCCCGGCCTCCGCGAGCCGTCTCGCGTCGTCGGGCCCGACCGCAGTGACGGCCGTCACCGGCGTCGGGCGGGGCCAGGGCCGTTCGCCGGCTTCCTCTCCCGTCTCGCCGTCGCTCGCCCGGCCCCCGGCGGTCTCGAACGCCTGCCAGCCCTCGTCGGCACTCGCCGCGATCCACGCCCGTTCGGCCTCGTCTAACCCGCGTACAGTCTCCGAACGACGATCGAGGTCCCCGTCGGTCTCGAACGACCACGGCAGTGAGAGTCGCCGCCGAAGCGACGCCGAAAGCGAGTCGGGAACCCCGGCGTCGAGCAATCCCCGGTAGGAGTACCGTTTCTCGAGAACCGCATCGGGCTCGAGGCCGGCGTCCGCCAGGACCTCACGCTCGTCGGGTTCGAGTTTGCCGGGGGGGCGGTGTGTCTTTTCGACGACGTTTTCGTTGCTCACGACACTCACCGGGACTATCCCTACCTCACGCCGTCGGCTCTTGAACGTTATCCCTCCGCGTTCTCCCAACGGCCTGAGATATCCACCGGTAGACTTAGGACGCAGTCGGTACATTCGGCTGACATGGTACGAGAAACTGTCGACCGGATCGGCGTAGTCGGCGCGGGAACGATGGGCAGCGGGATCGCACAGATCGCGGCCACGAACGGCTACGAGGTCGTCATGCGAGACATCGAGACGGAGTTCGTCGAGAACGGCTTCGAGACGATCGAGGGCAGTCTCGACCGCTTCGACGACAAGGACGCCCTAGAGGAGTCCCCCGGGGACATCCTCGAACGGATCGAAGGGACGACCGAACTCGCGGATCTGGCCGACTGTGACGCCGTCGTCGAGGCCGCTCTCGAGGACATGGACGTCAAGACCGACCTCTTTTCGGACCTCGAGGGGATCGTCGACGAGGACGTGATGCTCGCGACCAACACGAGCACCCTCTCGATCACCGCGATCGCGGCGGCCACTGACACCCCCGAACGCGTCGTCGGCCTCCACTTCATGAACCCGGTGGCGCTCATGGAGGGCGTCGAGATCGTCGTCGGCCAGAAGACCGACCAGGCGGCGATCGACCTCGCCCACGAACTCGCCGAGGATTTGGGGAAGACGACGTGGGAGTCCGACGACAAACCCGGCTTCGTCACCAACCGCATCCTCATGCCCTGGATCAACGAGGGGATTCGGGCCTTCGACGAGGGCGTCGCCTCCAGGGAGGACATCGACGCGGGCATGGAACTGGGCACGAACGTCCCCATGGGCCCGCTGACACTCGCCGACCAGATCGGGCTCGACATCTGTCTGCACGCCTCCGAGACGCTCCACGAGGAGCTCGGAGACCGGTACAGGCCCGCCTACCTGCTCAAACGCAAAGTCGAAGCGGGCGAACTCGGGAAGAAGACCGGCAAAGGCTTCTACGAGTACTAGCCCCGGGACGGGTGGGTTCTGTCCCGCTCGTCGATCCGTCCCACACCAGTTCACCGGGACGTCCCGGACGACCGATCGAGAACGGAGACGCCGTCGAGTGCCTCTAGCGATGCGAAGACCGCCGCTACGTGATCGGGACCGCTTCCTTCGACGCTGATCGTCACCGGAACCCGGTTTGGACGATCGGTCGGGCCCCGTCGCGCTCGCTCGAGGCCGTCCAGCTTTGCGCCGTCGGCCTCGACGCTCTCGACGATGGCGGCCACGGTCGTCGGCCACCCGTCGACGGCCAGTCGGGCGTCGGCGTACCGCCCCAGTTCGTAGAGCCCGGTCCGAACCAGTTGCGCGTGTTCGGTGAGGTTCAGGTTCCCCCCGGAGAGGACGACCCCGACGTGTTCGCCCGCGAGCGTCACCGCCTCGGAGAGCGCGGCCGCAAGCGGTGCCGCTCCGGCGCTCTCGACGACCGTCTTCGCCCGCTCGGCCAACAGCGTGACCGCGACGGCCAGTTCCCGATCGGTGACGCTCACGACGTCGTCGACGACGTTTCGGGCGTTCGCGAACGTGGTCTCGAGCATCCGGGTGTCGGCGATCCCCTCCGCGACCGTATCGACGCCCTCGAGTTCGTAGATCGCGTCACGTTCGAGCGATCGCTTCGCGTGGGCCGCACCTTCCGGCTGGACGCCGATCACCCGGACATCCGGATCGTGTGCCTTCAGTACCGCTCCGATCCCCGAAACGAGCCCACCACCACCGATCGCGACGAGGACGGTGTCGAGTTCCGGATACTGCTCGAGCAGTTCGATGGCGACCGTTCCCTGGCCGGCGACGACCGCGGGATCGTCGAACGGATGGACGAACGTCCGACCGGTCCGGTCGGCCCGCTCGAGGGCGTACTCGTAGGACCGCTCGTAAATGTCCCCCTCGACGACGACCGTCGCGCCGTAGCCGCGGGTCGCCTCGATCTTCGCCGCGGGCGTGACCTCGGGGACGACGATCGTCGTGTCGATGTCGAGGAGCGAGCCCGCGAGCGCGACGCCTTGGGCGTGGTTGCCCGCACTCGAGGCGATCACGCCGGCCTCCCGTTCCGGGGCGCTCAGCTGGGCCATCGTGTTGTACGCCCCGCGGATCTTGAACGAGCCCGTCCGCTGGAGGGTCTCGAGTTTGAGTCCGACCGAGGCCGCGCCGGTTCGCTCCGTGAACGTCCGTGACGTCTCCAGGGGCGTGCGGTGAACGACGTCGGCGATCCGTCGGTGGGCGGCCTCGACGTCCCGGCGGCTGACGAGCGCGTCGCTCATTCCCCTTCGACGTGTGCGACCGGGTGCGTCCGCTCGAGTTCCCTGATCGTCTCGACGAGGACGTCCACGCCGTGCTCGAGGCTGGCTTCGTCGATGTCGAACGCCGGCGTGTGGTGGTTCGCCGGGTGGTCGGTGCCGACGATCAGGTACGTCGCGAGCCCACCCTCCCGCTGGACGCGCTCCATCAGGAAGGTCGCGTCCTCGCTCGCACCGAAGTCGGCGGCCGGGACGGCGCGATCGATACCGCTGACGTCGCTTGCGACCTCGCTGACGAGTGCCTGGAGTTCGGGGTCGCTGTCGGCCCGTGGGGACTCACTGACCACGTCGACGTCGGCCCGACAGCCGTGCATCGTCGCCGCGGATCGGACCGTCCGTTCGAGCCGGTCTTTCATGTACTCCATCAGCTCGGTCGTCTCGCCGCGCGCTTCGGCTTCCATGTGGGCCCGTTCGGCGATGACGTTGCTGGCGCTGCCGGCCTCGGCGTAGCCGATGTTTACACGCGTCATTCCGTCCCTGTGGCGGGCGATCCCGTAGGCGTTCTCGATCGCCGTCCCCATCGCGTGCATGGCGTTTGCACCCTCGTTGGGTTCTTTCCCCGCGTGTGCGGAGGCCCCCTCGATCGTCACGTCGACGTGACACATCGCGAGGGGTTTTTCGATCCCTGCCACCACCTCGCCCGTCGGATGGTCGAGCCCGACGTGGACCGCGACGAGGTAATCCAGTCCCGCGGCGAACTCGCTTTTGGCCATCGGACAGCCGCCGCCGCCCGTCTCCTCTGCCGGCTGGAAGAAGACGACCAGTCGGCCGTTAAACTCACTCGCCGCGATCGCTTCCAGGACGGCCAACCCCCAGGTCATGTGGGCGTCGTGGCCACAGGCGTGCATCGTCCCGTCGACCTCCGACCGAAAGCCCTCGGCGACCGGATCGTGTGTCCCGTCCTCGGACTCCTCGACGAAGAGGCCGTCAATGTCGACACGCAGCCCGATCGCCGGGCCGTCGCCGCGGTCGAGCACGGCGACAGCGCCGGTGTTCCCCCCCGTCATGCGCTCTAGGAGGGCCTCCTCCGCGCCGCGGGCGCGAGCGCGCTCGATCCACGGCTCGAGGTCGAGGTCGGTGACGGCCATCCGATCGCCGGGGTCGTAGGCGTCGGGGCCGACGGCGAGTTCGTCGACGCCGATCGCTCGGATCTCCTCGACGAGACGGGCGGTGGTGTAAAACTCCCGCCACGCCGGTTCGGGGTGTCTGTGAAAGCTTCGTCTGAGACTGACCAGGCGGTCGCGTATCGGCTCGCTCATGTGTGCCACTGACTCGCTCCGGGGACTTAATTATACACAATCTGTGTTGACGACGGATACACAAAAGGGATAAGAGACTCCGTGCCAATCGTCGGGTAACACGATGAACACGAAGCCGGACGTCGTCGTTTTGCGGGAAGGGACCGAAGGACTATCGATGGAGTCGTACGCCGAAACGCTTCGGGAGCGACTCCCCGACCACACCGTTGCACTCGCCCGGACGCCCGAAGCGGAGCGCGAACTCGTCCCGGAGGCGCGAGTCGTGACCGGGATCTCGATCAAGGAGGAGCTTCTCGAGACGGCGGATCGCCTCGAGTTGTTCGCCTGTACGTTCGCCGGGACCGACCACGTCCCGATGGACGCGCTGGCAGACCACGGCGTCGCCGTGACGAACGCGGGCGGCATCCACGCGCCGGGTATCGCCGAGCAGTCGATCGCGAACATGCTCGTCTTCGCGCGGAACCTCCACGAGGGGTGGCGACGCAAGCGAAACGGCGAGTGGCGTCACTTCCAGTCTCACGAGTTCACCGACAGCACCGTGACGATCGTCGGCCTCGGCTCGATCGGCCAGGAGATCGTCAAGCGCCTCGAGGGGTTCGACGTCGAGACGATCGGGATTCGCTACACGCCATCGAAAGGCGGCCCGACCGACGAAGTGCTCGGCTTCGAGGACGAAGACGTCCACGAGGCCTTCTCGCGAAGCGAGTACGTCGTCCTCGCCTGTCCGCTCAACGACCTGACCCGCAACCTCGTCGACGCGGATGCGCTGGCGACGCTGGCGCCCAACGCCGTGATCGTCAACGCCGCCCGCGGCGGCATCGTCGACACCGACGCGCTCGTCTCGGCGCTGCAGTTCAACGGCATCCGCGGGGCCGCCCTCGACGTCACCGACCCCGAACCGCTGCCCAACGACCACGAGCTCTGGGATCTCGAGAACTGCCTCATCACGCCCCACACCGGCGGGCACACGCCGAAACACTGGGATCGACTCGCCGACATCGTCGCAACGAACGTCGACGCGCTCGAGGGCGACGGTGACCTCGAGAACGTCGTCTACCAGCCCGGCGTGAACTGATCGGATGGCAACCGATAACTCACGCTCGACGCCCGACGGAACCGACTCCGGTTCGCCGTCGGACCGCCGCCCCGGCGATCCCACGGCGGACCCGCGGGCGGCGTACGAGTACACCGGTGGGGAGGTCGATCGGCCCGACCTCGTTTCGCAACTGCGCGACCGCGTCGACGGCGAGGTCCGCTTCGACGAGTACTCCCGGCAGCTGTACGCCACCGACGCGAGCGCCTACGAGGTGACGCCGGTCGGCGTCGTCCTGCCGGAGTCGACGGCGGATATCGCGAGCGTCGTCACCTACTGTGCCGACAACGGGGTTCCGGTGCTCCCGCGAGGCGGCGGCACCAGCCTCGCCGGACAGGCGGTCAACGCGGCCGTCGTCCTCGACCTCTCGGCGCACATGGGTGAGGTCTGTGAGATCACCCCCGACGAACGAAAGGCGACGGTGCAGGCGGGGGCAGTGCTCGCCGATCTCAACGACGAACTCGCGCCCCACGGCCTGAAGTTCGCCCCGGACCCCGCCGCCGGCGATCGGAGCACGGTCGGCGGCGCGATCGGGAACAACTCGACGGGGGCTCACTCGCTGCAGTACGGCAAGACCGACGCCTACGTCGAGGAAGTCAGCGTCGTCCTCGCCGACGGCTCCCTCGAGCACTTCGGCGAGGTGACGGTCGCCGAACTCCGCGAACGTGCGGATCCGGACGGTGGTCTCACAGCGCGCATCTACGAGGCCCTCCGCCGTGTCGTAGACGAGAACGCCGACGCGATCTGCGAAGTGTTCCCACAGCTCAAACGCAACGTCTCGGGGTACAACCTCGATCGGCTGGTCGCGGAAGCCCACGGCGACCCGGCGGCGTTCGACGAAACCACCGATGGATCCGTCGAGGTCGACGGCGAGCCCGACCCCGACGCGACGGTCAACCTCGCCCGTGTCTTCGCCGGCAGCGAGGGCACCCTCGGTGTCGTGACGGCAGCCACAGTCTCGCTCGAGCCCGTCCCCGAGACGACGTCGGTCGCGCTGTTAACGTACCACGAGCAACTCCCCGCGATGGCCGACGTCGACACCATCGTTCGCAATCACGATCCGGCGGCGATCGAGGCCATCGACGACGTGCTGATCGACCTCGCCTCGAAGACCGAGGAGTTCGCCGACCTGGTCGACCGACTCCCAGAAGGAACCGAAACCGCGCTGCTCGTCGAGTTCTACGCCGACAGCGACGCGGACGGCCGCGAACAGGTCGCCGACCTGCTGGCTGATCGACTCCCCGAC
>LFCJ01003186.1_pt1 | contig 11977 bp, 12 predicted proteins | sample 643141 | NCBI WGS metagenome assembly LFCJ01 (sample SAMN03766243, study PRJNA286221) | soda lake metagenome | biome: soda lake; feature: Kulunda steppe; material: water; isolation source: sample B1-Br-g2 brine of Lake Bitter-1 | place: Russia: Kulunda steppe | collected 2010-07 | reverse complement strand
TGCGCAATACAGCTCGCCCCATGTGCTGCTAGATGTGTGCGCGCACAGCATGCTTTAGGCAGTGGTGTGCCCAGGCGCTCCAAGCCTGCGCAGGTGTGCGTCCGCTGCATGCGTGCATGCACAACATGCACACATCATCCATGCTTGATTTTGCACCAATCTGGATAATACCGTCAACGAGCTGTCTAGCTTGCAAGCTCCCAATTGGTGGTCCTCCAAAGATGACGGGAAGCTGGTGAATCCAAAGATGACGCGCAACCCGGGGGAGGGCCCTTGCAGCGCTTTATGTTCACAGGTTAATTGATCTATGCTCAAATATCAACAACAAACAGATTCCTTTGACACACAGCGCGCAAATGAAATTTCTGAGCCGGACTGAGGGATGTGAACTTGACATCCAGTGTGGCCGCCTTCCACATCCCTATCCCTAGGAAATTGGGATTTTTCCAGTCGGAAATTCATAGATAATCACACACTTCAAATTTGTGCCCACGGAAAAAAACGTCGCACTCCTACAAAAATGCTGCATCCCAAAGGCTAGAAAATGGACTCTTGGAATAATGCCCGGAGACTGATTTCTCGGGTAGGGATGCCATCAGGTGTGACCGGGGCCTAAGTTGAACGAACCAGCAGCCACGGATTATCCTAAAAAGCTATATCCTGAATCATCCATGGCGCATGAATTAGGAAATTTGGTGAATTTCTTGTTGTTCAAAGTTGGAAAGTCCGCAACTCCTTGTAGGAAAAGCGAAGGTTTCACTGTGCTCTATGTGCGCTATATGAGCCCAAGGCAACAGCAACGTTGGGGGGAGGCCTTCCCAAAGGCCTAACAATCAGTCTCACCTTACTAACCCAGCGTCGGGGTATCAAGATTATGCATCTGCAGCTCAATACTTCGGCACTAGAGGCCTGGCGCCCCATGTTGTGTTGAGTATGAACTTGCTGGGAGCTCAAAAGTTCATGGTTTGACCCCAGCATCAGCAAATATACATGCATAGAACACTGAAGTCCATGTTGAGTAACTTAGCAAATAAAGCCAAATCCAAGGACCCTGATATTCCATCAAGCGAGCTAGCAGCAGCAGGCTAGGACCTTTGATAGGGACAGCCCCAGGGGTGTGTTCAACCCCCGTGGCTGCTCAGAACACGGGTATCAGTGCTGAAGACCTTGCTGAGATGGTTGGGTTCGGGCCGTCCGTGGGAATGACCACATACTTTTGCCCCATCAACTTTCATTATCCCCACTCTGTACCCCTCCTCGTAAAAATATGCAAAACTAGCTGTTACCCAGCCTTGAATGCTTGCTGGGGCACCTTGGGTGTGCAAGCAATACTATCACTGATCCCAACAGGCAGGTGGGGCTTCTTTCATTTACCCTTTCCAGAAGCGCGTCCGTCAGCAAATCAAGAAAACCTGTTCTTCCACTTGCAGACCTAACTGTATCTTGAGCTGCAGCTGCACACACCTCCTTTGATTCAGAAAGCGCAGGCACCCTGATTTTTGGAGGGGCTAGGCATCTTGATGAGGGGCAAGCGAAGTGAAAAGGCGGCAGGCCTTGCGCAAGCTCACCGTTAGTCGTATCACGTTGCCCAAATGCAAAGGCGTAACCAATCAGCCAGAACGACAATGAGGCGATGCACGCATCCATGAAGTTCTTTAGCAGGACCTGCACAGAGCAGACGATGCATATACATAAATATACAAGTGCTTATATGCATGTAGCTCGGTTAAATTAGGGCACTTCATAAGAACATGTCCCAACCAGTAAAAAAGCACTTAAATTAGAGAGGAAAACGTGCCAATGTCATTTTCCGGCCAGGTGACAACCTAGAAGGCTGAATCAGTCGGGGCAAACATCGGACTTTCTATTTGCAGCACCCTCATAATTAACTCTTTAAGGCAGCCTCATTACATTCACATGATGTACAGTCTCAATGAGAGACTTGTCAGCACGGTACCAATAACATGTATTTCACTGCTACCGCACTGCTCCCATGTCCCCCTTGTTGCGAGTCTTTACCGCAACGTCTCAAAATTATCCAATTAATCTTCCCGCAAGTAATTGACATCCATGAGCCCCCCCAAAAACATCACATGTCCCGTGAGGTCTTGCAATTTGACCCTCTCTGCCTGAATTGTAGTAGCTGCTCTTCCATGTCCGTGTCCTCAGATGTGACCTTCTCAGACTCTGAATACACCTCCATAGGCTCAGCTCCCCTTCCTCTACCCCTCCCCATGCTCCCCCTCCCTTGCTGCCCCTGCTCCTGCCCCTCCCTCCGTTATTTGGCTCTGCAGCATTCTCCCTTAGAGCCTGAGCCTCTGCTCCTGACCCTGCTTTGGCTCCTGCTTGCTGCCTGTCATGCTCCTCCGCACGTGCAATGTTGGGATTCAGGTGGATGCAAAGCTCCCTGGGTTGCTCATTGCTCTCAAATGAAAACCTTCAGAATGATTATGCTTGTAAGAGCAAGCACCAGGGTGTTTCAGCTTTATGCAGGGCTGTTCCCTCCATTCTCTCCACATGCACAGAGTTGAGAAGTGCAGGTGGAATCTTAGTGAGATATTGGGGGGAAGTTAATTGTTCAACAATAGTTGGCGTGCTGGACAAATACAACACCACCATGACTGCCCCTTACCCATTTAATGTGTGTATGAGCAGATCCACCACCATGATTTTTTCTCTGGTGAGCTTCAGAACGTGCTCTCAGAGACATGCTTGAATTTTTAGTGTCAGGCATGCATTGTATGACATCAAGTGCATCAGCCTCCCTTTGAAAAAACTGCAGGCGAATCACATAGCTATTTGATGAACTGGAAATAGCACCAGAAAGTTGCAATGATTGACCCTTCTCACTTCCTCGACAAATGGAGGAGCGCCAGAAGCACATCCAATGGAACAGCGACACAAGTCTGGCTTCAACTACCTGCACATACTTCAATTGGGCTCCCAGTTCTGCTCTAAACGCATATCATTTTGGGTATAAACAATTGCAAACACACGTCCTAGTCAGGAAAGCACCCGCTGCATCTCGCGCGCATGCGCCTGCTCACCATGGACACATTCTTAGCCCTGACCACACCCGCTGCGTAGAGAGCGAAGCCGGCTTGCATCAGGAAGACCTGCAGGTCACGTGCAAGGGATGCAAGTGCAGCCTGGGAAATACCAAGATGCCGCTGCTCTTGCAGCATGCCCAGGGTAGTAAGATATCCAGAGCTCAGCGCACTGTATACAATAGAATGCACGCAAGAGAAGGAATGAGGTGTCCCAATGCCTTTCAGTGCCCCAGTGAACAACGCCCATGTGACCAGCTCTTCACGCGCGCTTGCAATTCCCACCTGGTACGCGGATTTTAACAGAAAGTTGGTGTCAAGACCATACTCGATCTCCGTCGCGCGCTGGTCCTGGTCCTCGAGCCTCTTCACCGTCCACTGCATCACCGCTGTCTGCACGCCCAGCGCACCCACATCCTCCACAAAGCTGCATACAGAAGTCGCAGTCTTCTGGGAGGCTGTGATCCCCAGCACATCCTCGTACTGGGCTTGTGTGCAGACCATTGGACGCCCTGCGGTCTACAGTCTAACCCACATGTCCAAACACCAATCTATATGAGCACATTCCAAGTCATCGAAATACCTTTGGTAATCACCTTTAGAAGATAGTGCATATCCCTATACCTACACTCAATACAAATACAGCTCTATGTCAACTAATATTAATGTTTTAACATCAGAATTATTATTGTTATTATTATTATTGTTGCAAAGTTATTCCTAGTAGGCATCAACCAGCGGGATTAACACTTACTGGACTTCTTGGCAGCCTTTTGATGGCGGGGGTAATTGATTAGGTGCCATTTATCTCAATGAGGTTAGGCCATCAAGTCTACCCTGGACATTCTGGTTTCACATTGAGGCACCCTTTTGTAGTCGCATGCACAGTCTACACAAGGGAAAAGTTTAATTTTGGGTTCATGCTCGGGAACTGCAAGTTTAGCCTCCATGTCCCATCCACCTGCTTGTACAGAGCGACCTGTCCTCAGAAAGGAGCAATCAATACGCATTTGCATATGTCAATTGATCAGTCCAGAAATAGGCCAGCTGGATGATGATCCCATCAGCTGGATGGGCACCCATACAGTTCAACAACAGACAGTTGCTACTTATTTGCGGCCGTGGTGAGGCTCAAGTCCTAAAAGCAGAGGCCAGTGGACATGCAGAGGCTAGCCTGTCGACCACTTCCCGCAGGATTGTGCGCATCCAGCAGTGCCGGACCATCAATTTCCTAAGCGGCACTTCTGGCCGGCCCTGAGTCGCCCAATGGTGAGTACCCCACAGACGGGCGTAGCTCTTCAAGGGACAATGTATTTGTATTTTGTATTATAAATGTATGATTGCCCAGTGGGTAGCAATTGTTTATTTCAAGGACGCATCTAGTTGCACTGCCCCCACGTGGGGGCACAAACTGACTTCAATTGAAGTCTGTGTGAATTAAGCACAACGTGAGCATGAAATTTAAGAACAGTCCTATGGCTTTTTGTGTATCAAGGCCGAGCTCTTTAAGACGATTAAATGTGAGGTATAGATAGAGCCTCCCACACCAAGAAGAATGGTGTGAAGGATAACTTTCTTGACAGTCAGGCCAAGAAGCTTCAAGCGCCTACAAAGAACCTCGTGTTGCAAGCACCGGCAAACCTTGTGAAAAGTAAGCACTGCCACGCTTGTGCAGAATTGCACACCCACAGTGCCATCGTTTGATGGTGGAAGTAGTCACAGGCCCATGACCCAGATAAACCCGCAATTCAACATTTTCGTTTTTTTCCTTTGGATTACTTCTATAAACAAGGTTTACAAAATAAGCCTTAGTCAAAAAGTTTGACTGCTAAGCTGCTCATTGAAATGGAAAGAATCATGTAGAGAAATTTTGCATGGAAATTTGGAAATTGTGTGCATAGTAACGATCAAAATTTGTCGAGATTTTATGCAAGCACCAGATAGATAAGCAAATAGGTTCAGCCATTATTTCTCACCAGCGCCGAAGACGTGTACTCATGAGCTTGATCAAGCAATGCCAGTGAATGGAAAGCTGAAGATAGCACACAAAAGGGAGATTGGGCACACAGGAAAGTTACTTCTACAAATACATGACACTTCAATTTCAAAGGGTGGAAGAGGTGCTTTGTGTGTACGCAATTGCCATCATCATGATTACACATGTAGCAATTGTTTGTAGGCCAGTAAACTGGCAGTTACAAAGGTTGAGTTCACTTCCTTCAATATAATGTTCAACATAACGTTTCTCCTTACAGGAGCCTGCAGATTTGATACTGCATGATAAGCCTACAAGATGCATGCACAATTGTGCAAGAGGGTACCGGTATCACTCCTCTAGGTGAAGCAAGCACGGCACATTCGGGGATCACAATGCTGTGTGGTATTGCATCCTCTCGCTTCCTTTAGCCACAGCCAGTCAGAGGTAGAGCACGCTCCCAGGAGCTTCCTCAGCTGCACCTGGGCCTTGGGTTGCAGGAGAGTGTGTCTACTAGGAATAAGAATCTAGTAGACGGGTGAGCAGAGAATGATACTGGCCATGGGAAGCAATGCGCCTCCTCTAGGCCACTGACAGTGTGCTTCCAGGCATGACAACTGAGCAATGAAGATGTTCTCGAGCTCCCCAATGCGTCTGCTTCGTACCCGTGGATTCTTTACCCAAGCAACTTTGAGTATATATATACAGTTACATTCTCGTGGAACGTCTGAGCAACCGTGCCCGAGTGGTTAAGGGGCCTCCCTGCTAAGGAGGTGCAGAAATGCGCGTGCGTTCGAATCGCATCGGTTGCGATGTGATTTTTGCTAGCAAGGAATTAAGCAACCTGCACGTGTAACGTTTAGGAAACCGAGTACGTCTTAGTACATATTGTCCATCTGTTTGTACGATAGGGTGCCGCGTTCGAGATTGCCGGAGCAGTCAGCTTCAGTTTTCTTCATTTCCTTTTACTAAGTTAAGTCTATAACTTCTATTTACTACTGACTCCTAGATTAAATGACTAGGTTACAGCAGCAGGGAGCTGGAATGAATTTGGGGGAACATTTACGGCTGGTGCAAGCGCCAGGCAATCCCCTACAGATGCGTCTACTTTTCTGATCCAGGATAACTCTAACTGTCACGCAATGATCCAATTCCTGTTTTTGAGCAGGCTTAGCTGAAGGTCTCTTCTTGTAACCCCTTGTGAAAGTCTGGCCAGACTTAAGACAAAGGGGAAATCTTCATCTTGTGATTTTCAAGGCCAGCTTTTCTTGCAGCGTACCATGCTCCATTCTCATGGAACACTTCAATTCCTGTTCATTGGAACACATGGACACAGCCTGTATCGCGGTATTGCACAAGGAGACTTATGCAAAGCAAACAAACACAACATTTATCATATATAAGATTGTCAACCTCCAAGTCTGGCGTGATAGTGGGCATTGGGTTGAGGATAAGGGCAAGCGTTTAATTATTGGGGGCAAACGTTAATGGGTTGAAGTTCGAAATCTCTGATTCTGATACCATCAGACCAAAAAATTGAAATCGCCTACCACTCCTCAATTGCACCAGCTGGTGTCATGCCCAAGACAACATATCGGAGATGTACGCAGAGCTCACGCGCTCAATGTTAGCAAGAGGGACATACTGTACACTGTTTTCAATACTATTTTCCAAATACACCTTGTAGGGCTTAAGTTTTGTGCAGGTACATGGCCTCTAGAAAACAACACCCTCATGAGATTCCTTGCAAGCGCTTGAAAGCTAAAAAAGTCATCCTCCACACCATCCTTCTTGGTGTGGGAGGCTCTATCTATACCTCTCATACTTAGAAATAATCTTGAATAAAAATACCTCTCATACTCAGGAATAATCTTGAATACAAAAAAACCTGCGCAGGCAGCAAGCACTCCCTGCATCAATTAAGGAAAAGGAATATATTTACATTATACAAATTACCTACATATAAAATAAACATTCAAAAAAAGCCCATTGTACTGCTCTTGAATAACATGCTCTGTGCTCTCAAAGTAAGCTTCTTCTGCTCCAATCCTCCAATGGTTCATAACAATGGCACCCCACTTGAAACTGTGCAAGTGTATAAACATTTGAGCATAACCCTCAGCCACAATGGGAAGATGACAAATGCTTCTATCCAGATGACACCCAATTTTGCTGGCGCTTTAGCCAGAGTTTGGAGGATTTGTTCAGAGTTGGGTATCAAGAACTTCTGTTAAACAGGAAGCATGCCATGCTCTGGATCTTCCAAGTCTTTGCACTCTCTGCAAGTCTATTCAGATGTCAGGTGTGGACCACAAATACTCTCACATTTAGATCTTCTGCTAAAACAAAAGCCCATATCCATCATGTTTGCTTTCTGACGATGCTCTTGGGTGTGAAGAGGGGCACGGACATGCACTGCCTTCTATGGGAGACAGGCCAGCTGCCCCTATATTTCTATTGGTTCCGCTGTGTTGTCCGCTTTCAGGACAGCCTACTGACAACCAACAATGTCTTGCTGAGCAAGATCAATCAAGCTTACTTCTAATCACACAAAAGAGGAAGCTGGACATTTGATGTCTTATTTGCTCTTCGTAATGTTCCAGGAGCTGATGTACACATTTCTGCCCTCGCGAGTCGTTCAAAAATCAACAAGAGTGCCTTGAGATGAGATGTTGCTGTGTGAGCAAATCACACGGGACTGGAGAGATCTGGTTCAAATTCAACCACGTGGTGCACATGCTTCCAGTAGAGTTGTGAGGACATACACCATACATTTTGGAGTACCCATTGGGAGTCAGATCAGCTGGTGGGACAAACAAAAATGTGCAACCAAGCCAACCCTTCCTTCCTTCCTTCGACAAAATATACCTAACTATTTTTCACGCGCTCTCTCCAGACTCAGACTCTCTGGTCACAACTTGAATATTGAGCGGCACCGGAAACACACAGCACAGAGTTAAATAAGGAACGTTCCTTACGAGCTCAGAGTCTGCACTGATTGCAAGTACTGTGCGCACGATCAAGAGCATGTCCTCTTTGATTGCCCAAGTGCAGACTTTGCAAACTTGCGCGTCAAGCACCATCACCTCTTCTGCCCCCCCTCTAGTAGCTCGAACAGGCTAAGAGACTTCGTTTGCCAAGCAGACACCAAAGGCCTGGACTTGTTTGTGCATGAGTGCCTAGAATACTATGCTTAGATTTCGGAACACCACCTCTGATTGCCTTTTTGTTGGTTTCGGTTGGTTTTTTAGGCTTCAGCTCAGCTGCCCTTGCTCGGCAGGTACAGCTATGTAACCTGAACTAACCTTTCAAAGTAAGTCATGCACACGAACTGACTACGACAAGACGCTCCCTTGAAAAAAAAAAGTTGCTTTAAAGGTCATGGTCTGGAGCAGGGGGCGGCTTGACACCCTCCAGATCCTCGCCAGTTCTTCTTATCCCCTTGTAGAGGAGACTCAAAGCTCTTCAGGCTTATGTGTCTTCTTTTCCTTAATTGATGTAGGGAGTAGTTTCACTGCCTACGGAGTTTTCCTTTCCTTCTCAGACCACCAACTTATTTCTTTCCTACCGAGAACAACCAGTGTCTAATTTTTGGAAAGGGACTGGTATACCAGACCAAGTACATTTGCCGGTAGCGTCTGCCAGGATGGATTACACATTAAGCTTGGAGAAGAAAATTAAAGGTGGTGCCACTCACAACCTAAAGCAACAGACCCAGAGAGAGCCAGAAGGCAGCCAAATATCTGACAGTTTGCACTAGTACCTGGCATGTCGATCATCCAAACCATTCTGAGGCCTGAAATATTTTAGGTGGCTCAAGAGAATGGAGGGCAGTGTCAGTCAGTGCAATGACCCAATGCATGCAGAACACATAAAGTGGAGCTGTCAGAGGCAACATCTTCAACCAAGTCACAGCTGCATTATTACGAAACCTAGCAGTCATATGTCTGTCTACATGCCTTGAACCGAGCTCAGCAATTCTGGGCCTTTCCATGCATGTAGGGTTGTCCGTGTGACCCAGAGTTTCCTATCTTCGACGCCTGTCAAAGTCAGACCGGTCCCTGAAAGAGAGCCAGACACACAGGCAAGTAATAAACTTTTGAATGGGCATGGCAGCTCCCAGCTCTGCTGAACATGGTCTTTCTTATATCTGGATGAGGTGTCTGCAGAATTCAATGATATGTGTTGAAGAACTTGTAAGGCACAGATAAGAGCAGCAGCATTGGGCAGCCAGCAGCAAGGCAGAGGGGGCAGGAAAAAGCTCATACTCTCAGGCTGTGCCCTGCTTGTCGTTTGGCAGCATTCCCTTCTACGTTCATCAAAAAGATAATAAGATGCGCTCATCAACCCAGGCTGACCTGTACCACCCATTACAGGCCCTGATGCTTGTCTCTCTTCCTCCTGGGCTTTTGGGTTTAACTAACCCTGCTCCTAACCTCTCACCCACCTGTCTCTGCGACTGCTGTCACGTTCACGCTCACGGCCAAGGTCCCTGCAGAGTAACGCAATAATGTGGAGCACTAGTCACACCTTATCCAAAGGGCCCACAAACAGCCCACACTTAGCCCAGGAGAGTATCCCACTTGTGGCAGCGATGCATTCACGAAGGCAGTTCAAACTGTGCGACCCATTACCAGAGTGCTTCCAGGTGCACCAGCCCCTCTGTCTTCACATGCACACACCCATGTGAAGCACCACCCACGGCCTTGACACAGCACAGTGCAGCAGCCTAACAGTGCGCACTGCAGCAGCAGCTGCATGCGCATCCCTGAGCACACCTGTCCCTAGCGCTGCCAGAGTCCCTCCTGTCCCGCTCCCTCTCCCGCTCCCTGTCACGCCGCCCGCTGTCCCGCTCCCTGTCCCTGTCTCGGTCCCGCTCTCGCTCCTTGTCCCTCCCACGGCTGCTGCCGCTCTCCCGCTCCCGCTCCCGCTCTCGCTCCCTGTCCCTGGAGGGAACTCCATGGTCGCCTTGCTTGCCGCCCTCCTGCTGCTGCCGCTGCTGCTGCTGCTGCTGCTGCTGCTGCTGCTGCTCAAGCAGCTCGCCCTCAATCATGATGGAGCGTGGCCCGCCTGCACACTCACAGCAAAAGGTGTGTCAAGGCAGGTCGGCATCTGGCCACCGTTCATGCCATGGGCATGGAGGACAGCGGTGTTTGTAACAGCAGAGATGGTTTGAGACCTGCGCTCAGCTGAAAGTTTCACACCCTGGGCAGGCCTCACAAGCCCTTGCATACCACTATGCGCTGCTACTGAACAACACCAGATGCGCAGAGCTGACTTCAGCGCGCATGCATACCGCCACGAGTTCTTCTTCCCCTTCCACTTACCAACAGACCCATGCAGGCGCTCGAGAGCCGCAGCCTCGCGCTCTGCACGGCCCATGCCAGACCGAAATTCCTTCTTGAGACGCCCAAACTCATCGTACCTGCAGGTGGTGCATAGACAGGTGCATAAACAGACATTATCAAGACAACATACACTCGGCTGAAATGCACAACTCAGAGACAGTGAGTGGGGCGGAGCCTTAGCCCATTATTAAAACACACATGCCTCTGGCCTAGCACACGAACAGGCGTGTGCATGCTTGAGCTCAACCCCCCCCCAGCACACACACACGCGTATGCGCACACGCATATGCACACAATCACCATGCAAAGGTACACATGGGCGTGCGCGAACACACATACATATGCACACACACATTTACGTCTGCCCGCGCGCATGCAAGCACACATACACAGCATACACACAAAATCGCGCGCACACACACATGCACACGCACATATTCACGCATGCACGCGCGGACACACACACACGCACACACACACACACGCAAGCAAGCAAGCAAGCAAGCACACACGCGCAGCGCCACACCCTCCACCCACATGTCCTTGCTCTCAAACTCCTTCCGCCGCTTCCTGGCTTCCTCCACCTCTGCCTCATCCAGCTCCTTGAAGCCGCCTGCCTGGCCCTCGCGCCGCACCTCTAGCTCCCCTGAGCCAGCACATGCGCGCCAGCATACAAGCAGAGGAGGCAGGGCTGCGATGGTGCACACAGGCCTCATGAACTGTGCGCACCTCGGCCTAGAGGTGGGAGGCCTCTCAGGGCACCCCTTTAGGAGCCGATCATCCAGCTGTGCGCGGTGTTGCACAGGTTTTGAGCCCTTGCTCCTTCACTGCACCCAGGAACCAGGCTGGCCTTGCTCCTCAATGCTTGGCCCACCTCACCCAGAACCCTCGACCCCAGAACCTAGCCTAAGGTGCCCCACGCAATAAGAGAGGTGTGCCTTGGGGTTCGTGCAGGCTTCTCTAGAACCTCCCAGGGTGACAAGTTTCATACACATACGCCCGCTTGTATCTGCCAGCCCAAGGGCATGGGCAGCGATCAGCCATTATGCGCTCATGGGTGAAGACGCAGCGACTGACTGACGGAGGACACCCAGCTCAGCGCCCGTGCCCATGCCCATGCTCAGGCACAGGACATGGATGGATCTCGATGCACGAGGCGGTGTTGGGTACTGCATGAACCATAAGTGCAGGACCTCCGCTTACAAGCGTGCACAACACGCGCCCGGAGCACCCAGGGGCACAAGAAGAGGCATCGTTGGACTTGTCACCCGTCGTGCATCCTCGTATCCAAGCACTGCTCAGGCAACCGGCGCGCAACTACCTCGTACACCACTATGGATGCCTCAAGAGCAGCAGCTACACTGATGCCCTCCAACGGGCAAACATCTGCCCACAAGAGCCTGTAGGACAGCCATGCTTGCGCATTATCATTGCTACACCCTTCGCAGACAGCCGCTTACAGCCCACACTATGCGAGCCTGGCACACAATTCAAGGACACAGCACTTGCCACGAACCAGACTCTTGCAGGCAAAAAATGGAAGCAACCGCTAGTGGGGCATTAGAAGCTGCCTTGTGCACAGACCGCTGAGATCGGAAGAGCACACG
>LFCJ01003185.1_pt1 | contig 11982 bp, 26 predicted proteins | sample 643141 | NCBI WGS metagenome assembly LFCJ01 (sample SAMN03766243, study PRJNA286221) | soda lake metagenome | biome: soda lake; feature: Kulunda steppe; material: water; isolation source: sample B1-Br-g2 brine of Lake Bitter-1 | place: Russia: Kulunda steppe | collected 2010-07 | reverse complement strand
TATCTGTGAAGGGCTCACGTGAGTGTGGTGTTATGCAAATCACGGTCTTACAGCCCTCGATGTGCTGCATTTAACAGCATCATCACAGCCTGTGGTATGGATAACAGAAACGTAACAACTCGTGTTATCCACCCCTATATATATACATATAAACCTTTACTAGATAGTAGTAGTAGGAGAGAGCAGGACACAGATTCTAAGCCATCACAGATAACAGATACATAACAGTGGTTTAGTTGTATTGAGTACAACTGCACTTTATCTCTGCTAGGCTATCCGTGGGGCAGCCTCCAGCATCTGCACCACAGCACTTATTACTATGCCATACAGAGTGGTGACTGTGATGGCAGTGCTACCAAACACATCACGTGATCACAGATGAAACAGCAAACCCTGCCCATCCTGGGCATCGAGTATGAGTTTAGTACAGATACGACTACCAATATGCAGACTGGCCAAACAGGCCAGTGCACCCACTGTGGGACAGTAAGCTGGCTCTCACACAAACGTGGGCAGTACCTCTGCCACTCCTGTTTTTATGGCACTGGCAGCCAGCCTGATCCTATTGTGGATGACATCAGGCACACACTGGTGCGTGCCTGGTACAGTTTCAGAGATGAGGTAAGAGAGGGCTGCACCATCGAGGAGGCAGTGGCCAAAGATGAGCGTATCCAGCACGTTATCTGCCCAGAGTGCACCCACCAGCGTGAGCCTGAGCAGTTTTCAGCACCACTCCTGGATAACCACATCTGTGATGACTGCATCACTGGTGCAATCGAGGATCAGCAGCCCCACATCCTCAGAGATGTGCAACTGGAGGGCGTGCACCTGGTGGCCACTGAGGATGCTCCTCACATCTCTCACACTGTCCAAAGCATCGAGGAGCCAGAGGGAGGTGAGGAGTGATGCCTGGGTTTGATGACACCAACAGCAAAGGTGAGGCAGGTGCAGTGGTCCTGAGAGCAGGCAGCACCTATCTCACAGTTGGCAGCGTGCCATCCCCAGAGAGCCTGGAGGTGCTGAGGGTCGAAAAAATCAGGACAGAGTGGCTGCATGGTGACCTGGAGACTGGTGACACCATCCAGCTACCACTCACGTACACAAAGGCAGGCAGTCAACAGGGCAGCCAGCCTCTAGCTCTGCACAGTGAGCAGACAGAGCCACTGAGTGCCAGAGCCCGTGAGGTGTGGCAGTCGTATGAGAGGGATGGGCTGAGCACCTACCAGAGCCTCAGGAAAGTGTGCAGTGAGCGTGGTCTAAACCCTGGAGCAAATCCATCCACTGAGGAGATGGTGGATGCTCTGATGGATGCCCAGGCCGTGCCACCTGCCCCATCCAGCAGCAATAACGTGAGCCTGATTATCCAGCCAGCCACCAAACAGCAGCCAGTGCAGTACAGCCCTGCTCAGCTATTCGACGGCATCGAGGAGGCAGATGGCCCTGCTGCTGCTGAGGCCATGAGTATCCTGGAGGGCCAGGTGAGCCAGTACCTCAAAAAGCGTGAGGTAGTGGATGACTACCTGAGCATAGCTGATGATGCCAGCCAGTTTGATGAGGTCCGTGATGTGGCTGATGCCCATGGAGTGCACTGGAGGACCGTGCACAGGTATGCCCAGGACCTGCTGACTGAGGAGGAGCGTATCCTCACACCCACCCAGCAGTAAAGGCTGACTACTCTTTTTTGTTATTACATTAATCACAGTCACTGTGTTTTTGCATAACATTGATATAACAATGGGTGTTATTTGCTGGTGTGATGGCTACCACCCCACAGATGCCAGATGCACAGCCCCCTAACCCCACACTGAGCAGCCTGGAGCCCCAAGAGGTCCACAGCATCCTCTCAAATGAGAGGAGGGCCCTAGCCATCACACTGTTGGCAGACAAAGGCCAGGCCGTAGAGCTAGGTGACCTGGCCACTCAGGTTGCCCTCATGGAGGAGGGCAGCAGGGATGCTGATGTCTCAAAGAGAGCAGAAAAATGCGTTTACGTGAGTCTCTACCAGTGCCACATCCCAAAACTGGAGGAGCGTGAGCTTATCGAGGTAGATGATGAGGGCCATATCCACCCCACCCCACTCCTCCAGGAGGTGGCCATGGCTGACACCCTGGCAACTGGGCAGGTCACTCTCCTCGATGCCCTCAAAATCTGGCTGAAAAACAGATAACCACCCTCATTTTAACAACTCCACAGCTGTGGAGTTACTAACAGCCAGCTTAGTTATCGCTTTGGTTCCTCTGTTGAGCCAGCCACTTTGCTTTTTGCCTCCTCCTGGCCCTCAGGCCCAGGTGGTAGGTTTTGAGCCCTCCACACTCTCTGATGTGAGACTGCACACCATCTGGCACCTCCTCAGGGTGATCACTCCAGGCAGAGCGTGATCCTGAGATATTACAGGCACAGTGTGGGCAGAGGTATTCAGGGGTGGATTTGTATGGGTCAGATGTTTTGATGATGGGCTCATCATCCAGCACCCTCCCATCTATCCACTGGCTGGAGGTCCTGTTTTCCTCCTGGGCCATCTCATCTGGTGGGTGCTGCTCAGGCATCAGCATCCCCCTGCATCTCGATTACCTTCTTACCTCGATACAAAAAGCACCTCACCTGGCCTATCATATGGCCCTCCTCAGTGAGGCTGGCCAGGTGCTCCATCACTCTGTGAGCAGTCTGGTTAGGGTTTGATGTCTGGATGCCTAGCCAGGAGACTACCTGATTAGTGGGCACTCTCACTCCCACCTTACTCTCACGTATCAGGGTATAATACAGCTTTACTGCCCTGGCATCAGTTTTGGTGCTGGCCTGGTAGTTGTTTAGCTGCATCAATAGCTCAGCCCCAGCCTCACCACCCAGTTTGCCCTCACGCAACTGTTTGGCAGCCTCCTCCAGTTGGCCCTGGGCCTGGTGGAGTGCATCCTGATCCTCCTCCATGCTCTCAGTGAGGTCATCTAGCTGCTGCTGGAGGTAGTCAATACGTGCCTCCTGTTTTCTGATAATCTCCCACATCTCACCCCTCGATGGAATTTCACCATTAGGGTGTGCTTTACGACCGTTTAGGACCTGATTACTGCCACTCTGGGCACCATCTGGCCTATCTGTGTTTGTATTTGCATCTGCCATCATACCACTCAGGGGGTAGCACTGCCCTGATGTCTGGCTAAAAGAGGGGCTGGTACAAATAGTTTAACACCCACTGTGATGGCTGTGATTTTCGCTAAGTTAATGATTAGGTGGTGTTTACTGATTAGTAGCCAGTACATAATTCACTGCATGACAGTGCTGGCTGGTGAGGTATCACAGATGCTAAAAACCACAGACACAGGCCATATTAATTGGTCACTAATCGAGGAGCAGAGCAGACTCATCTGGGAGTGATCAGTGGTGCCCCAGGCCAGACTCACTAAGCATGAGATGAGTAGGTTGCCCATAGGCAACCAGCACACAGAGTGCCCTACTCTCATCGAGTGGCAGGCCGTCAAAGGGGCAGCCATGCAGTATGAGGTCCCTGATTGGACTTCAAAGATAGATAAGAGCCTGAGCTATCAGGAAAACATGAGACTCATGGCACAAAAAGGTACGAACCTGGAGGAGGGTGGAGGGCCCACCATGAGGCAGTTGGCACACGTAATCAAATGACAGATATAACGAAAGAGCAGCTAAACCGTAAGGACATCGAGGAGTGGAGTGAGGCAGAAAAAGAGGCAGCAGAGCAGATGAGTCACACACTCACTGCCAGCTATCTTACCGTGAGGAAACTGGCAGCCCAGGGCTCAAAGACCCAGACATATGAGGAGATTATCCAGGACCTCCTGGATGAGCAGACAGCCCCTCTGGAGGTGAGCCCAGATGTCTGATGCTGGTGAGCACCAGGAGCCACTGAGCAAAGAGGATGCCATCCAGATGGAGATGGCCCATATTGAGGATATGCGTGAGGAGATGGCCAGTATGCTCCACAGGCTGAGTGAGGGAGAGGTGCCAGAGCAGCCTGATGACCTCATCGAGGATATGGGTGTGCTGGAGGGTGAGAGTATCACCATCGAGATAGACAGAGGCTTTTTCAGCCTGATCACCCAGAGCATCGAGGAGGAGTTTATGGGCACACTCACCAGCCCAGTGCCTGCCATCCTATACAGCACGCTTTTCCTGGAGCTAGTGGGTCAGCACCAGGATGCCTGGATGGATAGCGTGGAGTTAAAGGATGGGTGTGACTGCCCCAACTGCTCTGGAGAGGGCACACCACAGGGCCTGGTGGAGATGCTAGAGCAGGCTGCCAGCATCGAGGAGGTAGCACTGGATGACTCAGATGCAGACATCAGAGGGTTTCAATGACTAACCCAGCATGGAAACAGGAGGAGCGTAAGGTGGCACGTGCTCTGGGAGGAGAGCGTAACCCACTCAGTGGCAGTAACTCCAGGCACACCAGTGGGGATGTGATCCAAACCCCATATTATGTGGATGCCAAACTGAGTGGAGCCCAGTCTGCCAGTGGTAGCAGGCATTACACTCTCCAGCGTGAGGATGTCGTGGAGGTCATCGAGCAAACCAGAGCAGAGGAAAAAGAGGCTGGCCTGATGACAGTGAGGTTTAAACACTGCTCAGATAGGTATGTGATCCTGCCCATAACCTACTGGAGCCAGTTACTCCCTCAGCACCTCAGAGACACCAGAGAGCCACCAGCCTCACTGGAGCTAGTGGCCCAGGGCACACTCACCCACAGGATACACCGCCAAACACTCCAGAAACTCGATAATCTCTATGAGTGGGATGCAGGCTGCCAGGTCATCTGGCACAGGTGGGCAGATGCAGAGGAGACTACTGAGGCCATCATCACGTGGGATAGTCTGCTGTGGCTCCTCGATAGCCTCCAGGTGTGCCCAGATGGGTGTGGGTGGCAGGCCCTAAACAGTGAGGTAGAGACTGAGTGCCCTGAGTGTGGCACCATCCTGGAGGGCATCTGATGGCACTAACACAGCCCCAGGACAGAGAGCGTGAGGCACTGGAGCTAGCTGAGGATGAGGAGGTCATCGAGGGCACCTTTGCTGGGCTCTCCATCTTTACCGTGCAGCGTGAGGGTCACCAGGAGGCCGTTAAGATGGCAGTGTGTAAAGGCACCACCCTGGCAGCAGACACCGTGGGTGAGCTAGTAGAAAAATATGGCCAGCAGATGCAGCAGGAGAGTGATAGCCATGAGTAGTGATCAGGAGCCACAGGAGCCAGAGCGATTTGTAAGCGTGGAGAGTGCAGCAGGAGTGGTCACTGTCCGTGATGACACTGGCAGCATTGAGGATATGCAGGAAACTGCCAAATCACTCCATGATGAGGCAGTCACTGCCACCCTAAAAGTCAATTCAGATGAAAGGCCCAGGGGGTGGCAATAATGCAGCTAGACAGATTCGACATTGAGGAGCCACCCCAGGGTATGAACCTGGATAAAGAGGTATTTACCCTCCTAAACCAGCACCAAATGCTCAGGCAGCATGATGGCCTGCTCTGCCAGGCATATCACGTGGTGTTTGATGAGTGGCAGCACCTAGCTGAAACCCAAAACCACTGGATGGTGGCCATCCCAGAGGATAGGGCCACAGAGAGGAGTGATGCCTCAATAGTGAGAGCCAGGAGAGAGGTGGCAGACAGAGTATTTGAGCCCACCGTGGGCCTGGATACACTGCTAAATGCTGACTGGGATGTGGCTGTGTGGCAGGAGTACCTGGATGACAGAGTAGATAGTGCCATGACTGGCAGGTATGGTGCTGAGGTATGGGATGAGATGGAGGAGCCTGGGCAATTGCGTGAGCAGGTGGCCTGGCTGCTGACTAACCACCCAGAAACCAGGGGCAGTGATAAGTCTCTGATCCTCCAGTGGTATGAGGTGTTTGGTGGGTGGAGGAAAGGCAGCACAGAGGATGGATACACCAGGTATGCCATCCCCAAAGCCCACCACTGGCAGCCCACCACTCCTGAGAGTATTACTGCATCGAGGAGGAGGTGGCACCAGCAGGGGCTTTTCCTCCCAGATGAGGGCACCCAGGTGCAGCGTAAACAACTGGAGCGTAAAGCCAGGGATGCTTTCAGAAAAGGCCAGGACCCATGGGAGGTGCTAGGCTGATGGGCCTGTTTGCTGGCCTGTTTGCCCTGATCACCCTGGCCATGTATCACCTGGGAGTATTCCCATTTGAGAGTGCCCTGCTGTTGATGCTGGTATTCATAGCCACCACAGCAGGTGGCACAGGAGCCCAGTCATGACAGAGGCCTGCCCCTACTGCCATGAGGCAATTGACCAAACCCAGCTAGTGCAGCAGTGCCTGGATGCCAAAGAGGATGGCCAAATCCAGTGGCTCCAGGTAAAGCGTGCCATCGAGGAGCACCCAGCACTAGCTAGCCACACCTGCACTGTCACTGGGCTCAAAAAACACGTGGGCACACACCTGAGCGTGGTACAATGAGCGTGGATACTACTGACCTCCAGGGCCCACCAGATGAGTCAGCCCAGAGTGATCAGGAGGTAATCTGGAGCACACAGGAGGCCCACTGGCACTGCACACCTCAGGGCATCAGGCTGCTGGAGTACCAGGATGTGGATGACCCTGAGGGCCACCCACTCATCCAGTCGTACAAAGAGGGACACTTTGAGCCAGAGGCCGTGCAGGTGAGCCTCAGGAACCAACAGGGTGAGCCCATCGAGGTCAGCAGCCACTGGGATGGCTTTCAGCTATACCTGGATGTGGAGCCCACTGAGGAGCCCACCATGGCACTCCTCGATGCCATCAGAGCAGCCTGGAGGTGGCACGTGCAGAAACATGGAGCCATCATACTGGTGCTGCTGGTGGGCCTGCTGTTGGCTCTCTCAGCAGTGGCCATCTGGCTGCTCTTTTCGAGTGTGCTTTGAGGCCAGGGCTCTCCTGGCAGAGTATTTAAAATTTATTAGAGTCAGATGGGGCTGCCACCCTCAGCCACCCTGTGGTGGCAGTGTACTCATCGAGGAGGGACATAGCCACCTGTGAGGTGCCTGCATTTATTATGGTGCATCCAGTAGAGGTGGGTGAGGGCTGCCCCTTACAGGTGCCCTCTGGGAGGAGCCACCACATCCAACTTAGGCATCTGTGGTGCAGGGTAGCACTGTCAGGCTCCTCCTGACATCATACCACATGGGCATCTAACTCAGCCAGGACAGAGTGCACCCCTCCTAAGGGTGATGCCCCAGGTTCAAATCCTGGGTTGCCCGTTTACTCAAAAGACGCTATTTGTACGTTATAGGCTCCCTCCCTCCTAAAATCAGAGGGTAAGGCTTTTCACACACCCACCCATAGGTGTGAGTGCCAGGGCAGTGCTACCTGACTCTGGCAGGATAACCACAGATGCCTACCCATAACAAATTAGTCGAATTAGACCCTGAGGAGTTAGCTGAATTGCTGAGCCCCCAGGGTTACAGCATAGATCATGGCCACCTGCACATAGGTGTGGGCTTAGACATCCAGGATAATGATGACCTGGTGGAGTATGCCCACGCTCTCCAGGAGGAGGCTGATGCTCTCCTCAAAGAGGCTCAGGTAGCAGAACAAAACGGAAAGTAGTTACTACCTGAGCTAAACCCCTGGGGCAGACTTTTTCATGTAACCACATCCGGCTAGAGAGCACACCATGTTTCCTCTGTAACCGTGGGTCATCCACCACACTCTGCACCACAGTACTTATTACACTGCCAGATAGAGTTATATCTGTGATGGCAGAGCTACCCAACACAGAGGCTGAGTATATCGAGGGAAAGAAATTGATGGATGAGCTAGTCGTGGGTGATCAAATCATCTGGGGTGAGCGTAAACAGCCACTCACAGTGTGCAGGCACGTGGCTGAGGATGACCTGGAGGGCCAGGTTATCACCATGAAACAGGCCACTGAGGCCCAGGGTGCTGAGCACTTTGCACGTGTTTGCCAGGAGGATCATGGTGTTAATTTCAAGCCAGGTGACTGCATCGAGGGCAGCCTCACTGGTGAGGAGTTTCTGCTGGTGAGAGGCCCACGTGGTGGGGCATACATCCTCACTCAGCAGTGGAGCAAAAGAGGTGGCACATGGTCAGCTAAGGTCAGCCTCCACAGGTGCACCAGGAACACTGGGATGCAGGAGCCATGGCAGTGGGAAAACCACATCACCGTGAAACGCACAGGCCACACTGATGAGATGCCTGACTTTGCTGAGGGTGGTGGGTCATCCTGGCTCACCATTGATGAGCTAGACCTCGATGAGATGGCTCTCTGGGCTGATGCCTTTGAGGGCACCCTCTCACAGTACAACCAGGCAGACAGATAACACTCTTTTGTGGGGCAACCCACCACCTTTGCACCACAGCACTTATTACCCTGCCAGATAGAGTTATATCTGTAATGGCAGCTACCCATAACACAGATGCAGTGAGTGCAGTGAGCCTGGAGGCAGGCCAGGTGTGGCAGAGCCTCCTGGGTGAGAGAATTGAGATAATCAGCACAGATGGCCCATACCAAAAGCCCCTAACTGTTCGTTATCCAGAGCGTGAGGGTCAGCCAGAGGCCCAGATGAGCAGGTACAATTTTGCTGATGCAGCCAATTATGAAGGGTACACACTCCTGGGCCAGGAGGATCACCTCATCCAGGATGAGGATGATGAGAGCCCACCAGAGATGGCAGGCAGTTTCACCTCCCAGGGCCTCCAGTGCCCGTGCTGTGGGAGTTTCATGAGCAAAGGGTGGGATGGCCAGGGCTTTCCCACTGCACGGTGCTCACAGCCTGACTGCCCTGGAGTGATGGATGCCTCTGAGCTAATCGAGGCTGGCCACTTTGAGGAGGGCAACTGATATGTATGGATATGCCACCCCTGCTGATGGATACGACTGGTGCATAGGGTGCAGCAAAACCATGAAAACCCACAAACTGCTGCCCAAATCTGGAGTAGAGGAGACTATCCTCCTCTGTGCTGAGTGCAGAGAGGGTGATCAGTGATGATGCAGATGAGCACAGCCCGTGAGGCCATGACCGTGCAGGAGGCAGTGGAGGCCACTCAGTACCTGCCTGATGAGGCTCTGGATGCCAGGCTCTCCCTCATCGAGGAGGTGCAGGGCTGATGGTGGGAGGCACCCCTGGCACTGATTATGTGCAGTGCACCCACTGCTCCTGGAGGTCAGCCCCGTGGTGGAGCCTCAGGAGAGAGCAGAGAGAATTTGATAAGCACCTCAGCCAGGAGCACCCAGAGCAGTTACCTGATGACTGCTAGCTGAGCAGCCCAGCATACCACTCTCTTACCACCCCGTTTTTTATTCGACTACTCTATAACCCACTGAGGCCTGCCTCTAGTTGCTGGCCTCCCACCAGCATCAGTTATCCACTACCCACCCCACAGACATACCACCACACCCCATGGTGTGTGGGGCAAATTGGTGGATGTGCACCACAGCACTTATTATCAGGGCCAGTTAATGCTCAGTCAGTCAGGTGCTACCCTGACAGTACAGCCATGACAGATGGAGATAATGCAGAGATGGCAGAGCAGGACAGAGCAGCAAAGAGACTCCCAGACTTTGATCAGTGGTGCCAGATGCAGGAGTATGAGAGCAGGCAGACTCTGCTGGCCCAGTGGGTCCGTGAGTTTCGACAGTGCCAGGAGGATGAGGAGATGGCCACCAGACACCAGACTGAGGCAGAGGTCAGCTTTGTGGCCCAGAGCATGGAGCAGGGGCTCATCCCTGACTACCTCGATGCTGGAGGCCCAGGATACAGCACGTATTTTGTAAAGGTGTTTGCTGAGTACCTGGAGAGCATCCTGGAGGATGACCTCACCCAGGAGGAGCTAGCAGAGAGGCTGGATACACTCAGGAACAAAGAGATGCCTGGCATATACAAACGCTCCAGTGATGGCAGTGCAGGCCAGTGGAGAGCGTGCAATAATTACAGGATAGTGGCCTGTGAGTGGCTGCTGGGAGTGCACAGCCAGCAGGAGGGCATCATCAAAACCCAGGACGTGGATGGAGAGGAGGTGCAGGGCTGATGGTGGTGCCACTGAGTTTGGACCCAGGCCACCGTGATCCTAGGAGCCCACTGTTTCAGGGCTGCCACACCTGTGGAAAACACAGAGCCAGGCAGAGCCCGTGCAGAGACTGCCAGCGTGAGCAGGAGCGTGGTGAGGCACTGGCCAAACAGTACCAACAGGAGGCACTGAGCCACCGTGAGGTGATGCTCCTGGAGGAGAGTGATGACCTCGATGCAGAGTTACAGGTAGGGTATCACTCAGAGCGACAGATGCCAGAGGATAGAGTAGAGGCAGAGCACAGAGCAGAGCGTGCATACCAGAAACTGATGCAGGAGCGTGAAAACTGATGACACTACCACACCCAGAGATTACCGTAGAGGAGATGCAGCATATTGAGGATGAGCATGATGGCACCCTGGTGACTGTCACTAACCTAAAGGTGAGTGCCAGCGAAAAAGTGAGCACTGGCCAGTATGAGAATTACAACCCTCATGCCACCATGGATGCCAGCGTGGTGAGCACTGGAGGCTGGGAGGCCCAGCGTGCCCAGGTGCTCCAGACACTGCTCACCATGCACCAGGACCTCCAGGGTACACTGGAGATGGCTGTGGATAGGAAACTCCAGGCTGAGCCAGTTGGTGATCAGGATGACTGGCTGCTCCAGGAGCTACTGGATGAGGAGGCCCAGGCAGATGAGTGAGCAAATGAGCCATGACAGTGGCATCCCTGCTGTGTATAACCGTGAGGCCACCCTGGATGAGGAGGGCAACCCTGAGAGGATCACAGTGGAGGTGAGAGTGCCTGATGGCTGCACACACCAGAGTTACCTGGTGACATACAAAGCCTGGCACTGCATCGAGGATGGTGACAGAGCCAAACTGTACAAGTATGAGCGTAAGAGTGGCAGTGCATCCCAGGACCACTGGATGCCCCAAACCCTGACTGCTCTATACCGTGCACAGAGGGCACTGGAGGATATGGGTGTGGATGTCGTGGGTTTGGATCAGATGGCAGAGGATGCCAGAGCCCAGGCATACCGTGGTAACAGCCTCACCTGCTCAGAGTGTGAGCAGCGATTTACTGGCAGGGACCTGGAGGAGGATGGAGGTGGCAAACCAGCCACTGACTGGTGCCCATCCTGTGGAGCCAGTGCCACCAGCGTGAAAACAGTGGCCCAGCAGATGACAGAGCAGCAGGCAGACTGAGGAGCTAGGCCTCCTCGATGCAGTACCACTCTCATAGAGACTGAGCCAGGGGGCAGCACCCTGGGAGTGGCATTAGGAGCATGACAGAGAACACAGATGCAGATGACAGTGCAGAGAGCCCAGAGCCCGTGGATGAGGCTGACATCCCTAAGGTCATATCACTGGCAGGCCAACTGGGAGCAGTATGTAAGGCTCTGATGCAGGAGCGTATCAGCCACCAGGAGGCCGTGGAGATGGTGGCTGCTGAGATGGCTGAGTGTGAGGGTGTGGTTATGCGTGAGGGGCCACTGATCAGCCAGGGCAGGCTCAGCTTTGGCCGTAAACGTGAGGGCCAGGAGGGTGTGGCCATCTTTATCCCCACTGATGGGCTCCAAGAGGATCAGGATGAAAAGATTAGCAGATAAGGCTGTATTTTTTGCATATATGGCTCTGCTGGCCCTGACTCTCATACTCCACAACTGGCTCAGAGGTCAGCCCCTCCTGGGCCCAGATGATGACCGTGATGTGGAGGGTGATCAGGCTGAGAGCCCAGAGTACACCACTCTGGATGAGCTATTAGACTGACTTTACCAGCCAGTAACACGTCCCTAACAGTTTATGTGATGGCCTACTTATCTACTGTTAAGAAAACAGATGCCACAGGGACAAAAATCAAAATATGAGAGGAGAGTGCACCTGGCTCTCAAATGGTACTACCTGGATAACCTCACCTGTGCACAGATACAGGACCGTTTTGTGGAGGAGGGTATCAGAAACCCACGGGCAGATGATGGCAAATACTCCATAGT
>LFCJ01003183.1_pt1 | contig 11988 bp, 11 predicted proteins | sample 643141 | NCBI WGS metagenome assembly LFCJ01 (sample SAMN03766243, study PRJNA286221) | soda lake metagenome | biome: soda lake; feature: Kulunda steppe; material: water; isolation source: sample B1-Br-g2 brine of Lake Bitter-1 | place: Russia: Kulunda steppe | collected 2010-07 | reverse complement strand
GCTTCGCTCTCGACAAAGGGCGGGTTCGACCGGATGAGGTCTCCACCGGGGCGCTCGATTTTTACGACGTCAGCGCCCATATCCGCGAGTAACATCGTACAGTACGGGCCGGCCAACACCTGCGTCAGATCGAGCACGCGCAGATCCGTGAGCGCTCCCATGACTGCCTCGAACAGCCCCCACACCAAAAACCTTTATGAAAGATCATGAAGGTATGAGGTAGCGGGCCGCGGCAGCCAATCACATATTAGGAATTATATCATGATCAATCGTTATCTTTAAGGATTGTTCACGCAACGGTCCGAGTACAATGGCCCGCACGGTCGTCCTCGGTGTGATCGGATCCGACGCCCACGTCGTCGGTATCACGATCCTCGAGCACGCGTTTACGGCAGCCGGATTCGACATCGTTAACCTCGGCGTCCAGACCTCCAGCGCGGAGTTCGCGGACGCAGCAGCCCGTCACAACGCCGAGGCTGTACTCGTCTCCTCGCTGTACGGTCACGCCGAGCAGGACTGTCAGGGCTTTCGAGACTGTCTCGAGGATGCGGGTGTCGATCCCGTTACCTACATCGGCGGCAATCTCGCCGTCGGGCAGGATGACTTCGAGCAGACGCGCGAAACCTTCCGGGAGCTCGGCTTCGACCGGGTTTTCGATAGCGAGACCGATCCCGAAGAGGCAATCGCCGCCCTGCGCCGGGACCTCAAGATTATGACGCCCGAAGCCGAACGTGCGGTGGTCAACTCGTGAGGCGATAGATGATCCGCGACGAACGCCTCTCAGCGACAGCGCTGGCCCAAATCGACAGCCAGGTTCGAGGCGAGTGGCCCACTGGCGAGGCCGCCGACTTCGAAGACGCACTCGCCTTCCACGAATCGTTGCCACCCGAAAAGCGGTTTGCGACGGTTCTCGAGTCCGCCGACTCACCCCTCCTTCAGCCACGGGCTGGCGTCCCCCGACTGGCCGACCAGATCGACCTGCTCGAGTACCTCCAGATGGCGGGTGAGGCCGACCTCCTGCCGACGACGATTGACTCGTATACCCGGGACAATCAGTACGAAAAGGCGGCGACGGGGCTCGAGGCAGCCCGCAAGTCGGGAGCGGATACCCTCAACGGCTTCCCTGCGGTCAACCACGGCGTCGAGGGCTGTCGGGAGTTGATCGACGCCCTCGATGCGCCGGTCGAAGTCAGACACGGGACGCCCGACGCCCGACTGCTTGCGGCCGTCACCTTCGCGGGCGGCTTCCAGAGCTTCGAGGGGGGACCCATCTCCTACAACATTCCCTACACCAACCGTCACGATCTGGCGACGACGATCGAACACTGGCAGTACGTCGACCGCCTGGCGGGGGCGTACACCGAACGCGGTGTGCGAATCAACCGCGAACCATTTGGCCCCCTGACCGGCACACTCGTTCCGCCCTCGATTGCGATTACGGTGATGATTATAGAGGGGCTGCTTGCGGCCACACAGGGCGTCCGCTCGCTCACACTGGGCTACGGACAGGTCGGCAACGTCGCACAAGACGTGGCTGCGCTTCGAGCACTCCGGAAGTTAGGCAACGAATACCTCCCGTCCGAAGTCACGGTCACCACCGTGTTCCACGAATGGATGGGTGGGTTCCCGCCGGATGAGGCCCGCGCAAGCGGCGTCATCGGCCTCGGTGGCTTGACCGCCGCAATCGCCCGCCCCGACAAGATTATCACCAAATCCCCACAGGAGTTCCGGGGCGTTCCCACCAAAGAGGCAAACGCCGCCGGGCTCCGCACGACGAGGCAGCTTATCGATATGATCCTCGAACAGGATATCGAAATCGACGGCATCGATGACGAACAGGACCTGATCGAACGCGAAACCCGCCAACTGCTCGAGGCCGTCTTCGAACACGGCAACGGCGACGTCGCCCGTGGGACCATCCGGGCGTTCAACTCGGGAGCACTCGACGTTCCCTTCTCTCCAAGCGATAGCGCAAACGGGGCCGTCCTCCCCGCTCGAGACGACGACGGCCGGGTTCGACTTCTCGAGTTTGCCGACCTCGCCGTGAGCGAGGAAATAAAAGAGATCCATCGCAATCGACTGGCCCGGCGGGCGGCAACCGAAGGGCGCGAGCAGTCGTTTCGGATGGTCGCCGACGACGTCGACGCGATCAGTGACGGCAAACTCATCGGCCGTCCAGGGGGTGTCTCGAATGCAGATTGAGGCCGTTCGGGCAACGCCCGGAACCGCTGGCTTCTTTTTCGACGACCAGCGGGCGATCAAAGCCGGTGCTCCCGAAGACGGCTTCAGCTACAAAGGGAGCCCCCAGACGCCGGGCTTTCGGTCGATCCGCCAAGCCGGTGAGGCGCTTTTGATCGACCTCGAGCTGTCCGATGGCTCGGTCGTCCGCGGCGACTGCGTTGCGGTGCAGTATTCCGGAGCCGGCGGCCGCGACCCGCTGTTTCTTGCCGCCGAATACGCGCCACTGGTCCGTGGTCCCGTCGCCGACGCGCTCGTCGGCCGAGACGCGACTGACTTTGAGACAAACGCAGCCACCATAGAGTCGCTGACCGTCGACGGCGACCGACTCCACACAGCGATCCGGTACGGCGTCTCCCAGGCGCTGGCGATGGCAGCCGCGAGGGCCGGTCGGACGACGATGACTGACATCCTCGCCGACGCACTCGGCACCGAGCCAGCAACGGAACCGATTCCCGTCTTCGGCCAGTCGGGTGACGACCGGCGGGACAACGCCGAAAAAATGTTGCTCAAAGGCGTGCCCGTCCTCCCCCACGGGCTGTTCAACAGCGCCGAAAAGCTCGGAACCGACGGCGAGGGACTGATCGCGTATCTCGAGTGGCTCGCCACCCGCGCAACCGAGTTAGGACCAGCCGGCTACCACCCGCGGTTTCATGTCGACGTGTACGGCACCATCGGCGATCTGTTCGGGCCGCCGTACGACCGCCGCGAGGTCCTCGAGTATTTCCGAGCCCTTTCGGAGGCCGCCGGCCCGTACCCGCTCCAACTCGAGGGGCCGATGGATGCAGGGAGCCGCGAGGCCCAGATCGAGGCGATGGCCGAACTGCGCGATGGGCTGCACTCGGCGAGCATCGATGTCGACATCGTTGCCGATGAGTGGTGTAACACCTTGGCGGATGTTCGGGCCTTCGTCGACGCCGGTGCGGCCGATCTGGTCCAGGTGAAGACGCCGGATTTGGGCGGGATCCAGCGCAGCGGTGCGGCCGTCCGCTACTGCCGTGGAACCGACACCCGCGCCTATCTCGGGGGGACCTGCAACGAGACGGCGACCTCCGCCCGCGCCTGTGCCCACCTCGCACTCGCGACGGACGCTGCCCAGGTGCTCGCGAAACCCGGAATGGGATTCGATGAGGGATATATGCTCATCGAAAACGAGATGCGGCGGACGGTGGCCCGACGGTCGGGTTCTGACACCGAGACGGAAACGGAGGTGACCGCCGATGACTGACCCAACCTGGACGGAGCCAGACATCTTCAGCGCTGCCCTCGAGCGAGCAACCACCCGCGAGAAAGGCCACTACTTCGAGGCGTTTACCGAAGGGGAGACGATTCATCACGAGCCCGGCCTTCGGCTCACACGCAGCGGTAACGAACGGTGGCTGAGCCAGACGCTCAATCACGATCCGGCCTACTGGCGCTCTGAGCACGCCCGTGCCGCCGGCTTCGACACGCCGCCGATTCACCCCGATTACCTGCTGGCGGCGACGATGGGCCCCTCTGTCGAGCACCTAAGCGAAAAGGGCGGCTACTTCCTCGGGCGAACGAACGTCCGGTATCACACCGACGCCGTTGCGCCCGGAACTGAGTTGGCGGTCGAAAGCGAGGTGCGTTCGACGCGCCCCTCGAGTTCCCGTCCCGCCTACGGAATCGTCACCTGGCGGACACGAAGTCGTGACGCCGACGGCCGGTTGCTTTGTTCCTACGAACGGACGAATCTGGTGCCCCGACGGGAGCCAGTAGACCGGGAGGCCGAAACCGACGGCGGAAAGTCAGCCCGTGCCGAGGCGGACGCGACGGATCCCAAAGCGGCGCTCCCGACCGACTTTATGACTCTCGATGGCGATTCCTTCGAGGCGTTTGACGATGCATTGGAGCGGGCAGCCGCTGAACACGCCGCCGTCGCCTACCGCCACGAGCGCGGGCGGACGATGGACCCGTTTACCGTCGCCGCGCTTCCGCTGTCGACGCTCAACACCGCCAAACAACACCACAACGCCGACGCTATGGCCGACTCACCCTCCGGTGAAATTGTCGCCTACGGCGACGTTACCCGGTCGACGGCGCTGGGCCACGCCCGCTCGGACGAGGCGACCGCTCGAGAACTAGGAACCGACGACGAACGGTTTCACACCTTCGTCACCCCCGGCGACACGGTATACTGCTTTACGCGCGTGCTCGAGGCAGCCGATGAGCCGACATCGCTTGCGGCGACTGACGACTCGTTCGCCGACGGCCCGTTCGATCCGGTACTCGAGGACACTGGCGCTGTCCGATTTCAGCATATTGCGTTCAACCAACACGACGAGCCAGTTTATTCCGGCCGGCGGACAGCCCTCGTCTGGAAAGGCGACCGCTGACGTGCTTCCACGCGCTCGAACCGTCCTCGATCAACTCACCGAATCCAGCACCCGAACCCAACAAAATCAATGACCCGAAATACAGCTTCAACCCATACCCAGCGTCAGACCCAGACCCCAGCTACAGCCTCGACTCGCCAACCCCTCTGTCGAACCTTCCAAACCGCACCTGCGGCCGTTCCCCGTGAGGACTCGGCGAAATACCTCCGCTCGGGACTCAGCGCCGAGGGATTCAGCGCCCCCGACTGGCTCGTCCCTGACTTGGAGGACGGCACAGCCCCCGACATGAAAGCCGACGGCCTCGAGAACACCATCGCCCTCGTCCCCGATTTCGACGTGCCAGGGGAAATCTGGCCGCGCGTGCAGTGGAGTTACGAAGACGACCGCCTGCGCGAACGCGGACGGGCAGAGATCGACGCGCTTGTCGGCGAAATCGGTGACCACCTCGCGGGTGTCGTCGTCCCGAAAGTCGGCCGCCTCGAGGACGTCAAGCGGGCAGTGGAGGCCGTCGCTGACGCCGAACGCGCCCACGGCTTTCCCGAAAATACGATCGGCCTTTCGATCATCGTCGAGACCGCTCGAGCACGATCCGACCTCCGGGAAATCGCCGCCTTCGGCGCACACTCTCGGCTTACCGGTCTCGTCTTCGGCCCCGTCGATTACACCGCCGAACTCGGCGGTCGGGACCTTGGTGAGGGGCGTCCGCGATGGGATGGCATGCTCGAGGCGCTCTCGAACGAGGCCAGCGCGGCCGGATTGGTGGCGATCGGCGGTCCGTTTGACGAACTGTTCAGAGAGCGAGCCGGCGTGACACTTTACAACGGCGATGCGTACGCCGAGCAGGTCGAATATGAGGCCACTGTTGGGCTCGATGGCTCGTGGTCACTGTATCCGAAACAGACGATTCAAGCCAACCACATCCATACCCCGACGCCGACTGAGTTAGAACGCGATATCGATCGCATCGAGCGCTTTAGGGAGGCAAAAACGGCAGGCACCGGTGCGGTGACAATTGACGGCCAGATGGTCGATGAGGCGACAATGAAGACCTTCCAGACCACCGTGGCGATTGTGCAGGCAATCGACGCCATCCACCCCACCCAAACCGAGGCGCTGTACGACGACGCGCTGTTAGAGCGAGCGATGGAACTCGAGGTGGAGTGATCGTTCCCTCGAGCTAGCTGCGCCTCACCGCGACGGATTCACCGGCACCAACGTCGAAATACGAGCGTTTTCTTTGAGCCGGAGTCCCCCAGCAACCGTCAACGGCAACAACGGCAGATGTTCAAAAACCTGCACCGTCGGATGGGAGCCGCCGCGAGCGAGCAACTCGTTTCGCGGCTGAACCATCACCGGCTGGTCGGGCTCGGCCAGAAACTCGTTGTACTGCACAACGTACTGGCCGTCCGCTAAGTCCCACCACTCGTACTCGTCATCCGGATTCCGACGCTGGCTCGAGACGGGCTCGAGATCGGCATCCTCGAGTTCGTCGCCACCAAAATCAAGCCGACCTGGACTGGCGACTGTATACACCGCGCTGACGGTCAGATCGATTCCGTACTCGTGAACCTGAGTTGGTTCGTACACCAGATTGTCGACGCTCTCGATGAGCGGATGGTCTGCAGACATTCAGTTCCATCCAAGGAGCCGACCGGTCAAAAAAGCTGTTGGTCAGCATCCATGCCCGGTTGTCGACTGTCGCTTGCCGTGGCGACGGTCGCCCTCTTCGGTAGCCAGTTCGACGTCGGTAATCTCGAATCTGGCACCGCCAGCATCGCTTTCAGTGACGGTGAGGCGCCACTCATGAGCGGCAACGACCTCCCGGACGATTGCCAATCCGAAGCCGGTCCCCTCTGTGGCAGTCGTATGGCCTGGCTCGAGGACCTGCTCCCGTTCTGATTCGGGAATCCCCGAACCATCATCTTCGATATAAAACCCGGTCTCTAAGCTCCCGACGGTCACCGTCACGTCGTTGCCGCCGTGAAAAACGGCGTTCTGGAACACGTTCTCGAGGAGTTGTCGCAGTCGGCTTTCGTCGGCGACCAGCACGTGATCTGTCTTGATGGCTACCGCTGCCGACTGTGCGGTGGCGGGTTGCCAGCAGCGTTCGGCCATCGTGGCTAAATCGACGGCCTCCATCTCGCCGATAGCAGTGCCCTGCTTGGCCAGGGTGAGTAGCTCCGTAATTAGTGCTTCCATCCGGTCGTGCGCATCGGAGACGTCGTCTAGGTATGGATTCTCGTCTCCTCCTTGCTCACGAACCATCTCGAGGGAGGCAATCGCAACGTTCAACGGATTGCGAAGGTCGTGACTGACGACGTTGGCGAACTGTTCGAGTAGCTCGTTTTGTTCTCTGCGTAGCGCTTCGACCTGCTTGCGTTCAATGAGGTCACCGAGACTGGTCCCAACGGATGCGACGTCAGCTGCGAGTCGCTCGTCGCGCTCGCGCGGTTCGTTCAACGCAAAAACCAAGACGGCAACGACGGCTTCATTTGCGATGATTGGAACGCCGACGGCTGCCCGAACGCCAGTGGCTGCCGCGAGATCGGCCCGGACGAACGGCGCAGCCGACTCCGCTGTCACGTCCGGAATCCACTCTGGGCTGCGTGAGTGATACACCCGACCGGGGAGCCCCTCTCCGCGAGCAAGTCTGACGGACCGGCTCCCTTCGAGAAACCGCTCTAATTGTGGATCGTCAGTGTAGCTGAGGGTGTATTCGAGGACCTCGCCATCAGCTGTTGGTACGGGCGTCCATACCTCGCCGGCCGCCCAATCAGTGTACTGACAGATTATCTCGAGAGCCATCTCGAGTCCGGACAGATAGGTTTTAGCCCCACCGATCGTCTGACTGAGTTCAGCGACCAGTTCGTTTTTTTGGGTTGCGCGTTTGCGGTCGGTGATATCGGTGTATATGCCGATAATTTCGCTGGTGTCGTCGCGGTCGACGCAGATTGCTTCGAACAGATACCAGCGGTGGTCTCCGTCCGGGCACTCGTGGCTGACCTCTCCACGGACAGCGTCACCGTTGTTGAGTCGGTCAATGAGTTGCTTGGCCCGTTCTGGGAGCTGGTCATCGAGGGCCTCGAGTGACGCCCCGACGACTTGGTCTGCAGCCATCCCAAAGCGGTTCTCGAACGCCTGGCTCACGAACGTGATCGTTCCGGTGCTATCGCTCACAAAAATCGCGTTCGTTCCGTGCGGTTGCCCCCGCTTTTTGTCTCGTCCCCTCACTTTTGTCATCAGTATCCGGTTATCTCCCCTTACTCCACCGCTTCGCTCGAATTCGTTCCCCTCCCATGGACTCTCGGCTTCCGTTTCGGTTTGCCTGCCTTTCCGTGCAAATCTCACAACGGACGAATAGCTATTGGGCGTTTCGGCCCACTGACGGTCCATTTTCGGTCGGTTGCCGGTCGAGGAGACCTCCCAACTTGCGACTTGTCTTTTGGCACTCTCGTGTGGGGACACAACCGTTTTATCTCACCTCTGTGAAACCGGACTGTGCCTCGAGCAATCGGCTACCTCTCTCTTGTTCTTGCCGTCCTCGCCACGCTGGCCTCGAGTGCCATTATGGGTCTCGACCGTCAGTGGGGTGAATTTGCCGGTGTCTCGACTGACGTTCTTCTTTCGACGCTTTTGCTCGCGATTGCGGTTATCGCCGGCGTTTATGGGGCGTACGTGCTGGCTCGTCGCGTGCTCGTCGATCCGATTGTGAGCAAGCGCCGGGCGCATGATGCCCGAAATATCCTCCGGTTCGTCGCGGGAATTATTGCGATTCTCGCCTTACTCGGCGTCCTCACCGAACAGTGGCTCGGCGTCATCTTCTCCCTTGGTATCGTCGGGTTTGCGATCACGTTCGCACTCCAGCAGCCGCTGTTTTCGCTCCTGGGGTGGCTCTACATTATGATCAAACGTCCCTATCAGGTCGGTGACCGGGTCAAAATCGGGGAGGCAAAAGGTGACGTCATCGAAGTCGACTTTCTCGTGACGACGCTCTGGGAGATCAACGGCGATTTGGTCTCGACAAACCAGCCCTCCGGTCGGATCGTTACCCTGCCAAACAGTACTGTGCTCTCAGCGGAGGTGTTTAATTACTCCTGGGACGAGTTTCCCTACGTCTGGAACGAAGTGTCCGTGCAGGTCGCCTACGAGACAGATCTCGAGTTCGCCCGACAGGAGCTAGTCGCCGCCGCTGACGAAATAATTGGCGACGAGATGGAGCGGAAGATCACCCGCTACCGGGAACTGCTGGCGGAAACGCCGGTCGAACTCGAGGTTCGGGATGGGCCGTCGGTCAACATCTCCCAGGGAGAGTCCTGGGTCGAGTTGCGCGTCCGGTATCTCGTCCACCCCCGCCGTGGTCAGGTGATAAAAAACCAGCTCTACGGGCGGGTGCTCGAGCGATTTAACGAACATCCAGACCGAATCTCGTTTCCGGTCAGTCGCAGTCGGTGACTGGACGGCTATCAGTTGGCATCCGAGGCTGTTGGCGCAGGCACATCGTCGAGTACGTCGACGCCCCGAATCTCAAACCGTGCGCCGCCTGCAGACCCCTCCGTCACCGAAATTGCCCAGTTGTGGGCGTCGACAATCGAGTCGACGATCGCCAGCCCAAAGCCCGTCCCGTCGACATCAGTCGAATAGCCGTATTCGAACACCTGCTCGCGTTCGTCGGCCGGAATTCCCGGCCCCGTATCCTCGAGGTAAAACCCGTCTTCTACGCTCCCGATTTTGACGGTGAGGGTGTCACTTTCGTCGCCCCCGTCGCTGCCGTGTTCGACACTGTTCCGAAACAGATTTTCAAACAGCTGTTGGAGACGTGGCTGATCGGCTCGAATTCGATCGGTCTCGAGGTCGGTCTCCAGTGTGGCTCCGTCGGTCGCGGTTGTCTGCCAGGCTGCGCGGGCGACAGCCGAGAGCGAAACCGGCTGTATGGTGCCACTATCGTTGCCATGGCGGGCGATCGTCAGCAGCACCTCGATCGTTTCGTCGATTCGCTCAAGCGCCGCCACCGACCGGTCGAGTTGGTCCGTTTCGCCGGTCTCCTGGGCCAATTCGACGTAGCCTCGGGCGACGGTAACGGGATTCCGAAGATCGTGAGAGAGCAGGGCGGCAAACTGGTCGAGCCGTTCGGTCTTGCGCTCGAGTTCGGTGGCATACGCCTCGAGTTCGGTGACGTCACGAATAACGAGCAGACTGCCATGGAGGCGACCAGCACGTTCGATCGCGGTTTCAGAAACCGACAGCGAGCGATCGTTGTGCTCCACTATCTGTTCCCGTGGGCTATCGGTCGACTCGTGGCTATCCGAATTCGGCTGGAGGTCACCAAACGCGGTTTCGAAGGGGGCTCCCGTTTTCGATTTGAGCGTTGGAAGGAGCGTTGTCGCGGCGGCATTGTAATCGACAATCCGCCGTTTGACGTCGAGCACCACGATGCCGTCAGCGATCGCTTCGAGGGCGACGTCACGGGCAAGCGGCGCGACGACGAAGAGACGGCTGTAAAACAGCGCCCATGCGACGAACAGACAGAAGACAATCGAGCCGAGGGCGGTGTACTCGAGGCCCTCCGCGGGGAGCGAGTAGAGATGTCGGAGGACGCTAATAAGAAAGAGTAGTATCCCGAGGACGAGAAACGCCGTACTCTGGGCCCGTCCGATGCGCCGGGAGCGGAGGTACATGTGGGCGACGGCACCGATACCGACAAACAGGCCGAGGTAGAGTGGAAGCGACCGGAACCAGTATAGCGGTCCCGGAGTGGCTAATAAGTGGACAAACGGTTCGGAAACCAACTGATACTCACTCCAGATGAGGGAGTGTACTGGATTCGTTATTCGGGCGAGCATCGAGAGCGCGCCGATAGCGACGATGACCCCCAGTACCGGCCGGCTCAGCCAGTGAGCCCGTCCGGTGTAGAGGAGTGCAAAAACCAGCCAGAGCGTCATGCCGACGTGCAAGACGAGATGGGCGGTGAGAAACCAAAACAGCTGCCACTCCAGAGTGGGAGCGATAATCTGTATCGCCACTGAAAACGGCCAGAGCCCACAACAGATCAGTAGCCCAACCATTACGTGCCCGGTTCGGTCACTCGCCCGCTGGTAGACAAACCACGCGACCACAAAACATGGCGCTCCGGCGAGGAGAAACGCGGTGAGGTGGACGAGCATTGATTACAACCTATACTGACAGTCTTCTATGTGTTACGGCTTGGAACTATTTCTTGCCGGCAGATGTCCAACCAGACTCTCAACTCCGTCCCGAAGAACGGCGAATTTAAGCCGCCTCCCTCGAGAGCCATCCTCGTGCGCGAACCCGTTGAGACGAGCAATCCCGATGGTGTCGATTTCGGCTGGGTAATGCAGGTCACGTTCGTGACGACGATCCTCGTCGGTGCGCCGGTCGTCGCCCTTCTGTCGATCCCGGTCACCCTCGAGAGCTGGGGTGATCGGGCGGCGTTTGCGATCCGTGTCGGCGCTGTCGTCTGGATTCTGACTGCGATTTCGGTGTTTGCCTATGCGAAGTACACGCTCGAGGCCGAGGAGGGGAACGATCAGGACTCGAGTGAGTCGTCCCGAGAGGAGTGACCGCCGTCGGTTTGCTCGGATACGCTGGCTGTCCGGTACTCTGAAACGTACATAAACGCCGTCCCCGCCCGCTTGGCCGTCTGCTCGTCTCGCGGTGAATCCCCGACGAACACGGTTTCAGCGGGCTCGAGGCCGAGTCCGGAGACGGCAGCAAGTAACGGTTCGGGATCGGGTTTGTGGGTCGCAACTGAATCTCTGCCGATTACGATATCGACTCCCTCGGTTAAGCCGTGGGTCTCGAGGGCGACTCGACAGGCGGATTCGGCGTTAAGCGAACAGACGGCCGCCGGACGCGATTGGGCGAGGAGGTCGTCAGCGAGCGGGAGCCGCTGTGAACTGCGAGCGCCAACCCGTTCATGCTCGGCGATGGTCTCCTCGACGACGGAAGTGAGTCCGGCGTCAGTGGCTCCGCCGAGCATGCCCCAGAGCCCACCACTGGGCACCTTCTGACCCGCCGTTTTGTATTTGGCTTGGACATCATGGGCGACAGCACCCCAGTCGACATCGAGATGGACGAGCGTTCCGTCGAGGTCGTAGACGACGCCTGCGTACCCGTCGAACGTACTCATGCCAGTGACTACGAGAGACAGCCGAAAAGTCATATCGGTCCGCCCGAACCGAAACCGGTTATTCCGTGGGGGGAGTGAGTCGAGTATGGGCGACTTGAATTCGATCGCAAAGCGGATTCACAACATTGCACCTAATCCCGTCCTCGCAACGCTCGATGACGGCACGGAAGCGGTGTTTCACTTCGAATGGGTAGAGTTCTTCCAACAGGAGTTCAAAGCCGAAGGCTCTCGTGTTGACGACGAGGG
>LFCJ01003180.1_pt1 | contig 11993 bp, 12 predicted proteins | sample 643141 | NCBI WGS metagenome assembly LFCJ01 (sample SAMN03766243, study PRJNA286221) | soda lake metagenome | biome: soda lake; feature: Kulunda steppe; material: water; isolation source: sample B1-Br-g2 brine of Lake Bitter-1 | place: Russia: Kulunda steppe | collected 2010-07 | reverse complement strand
TTCAGATGGAGGATGAGGAGACCTTTCCTGCCGCTCGTATGCAGGGCCTGACAGGTGAGCAAGCTGGGGGTGCACATGGGTGGCTCGACCAAACAGGGGTAAGCTAGACCTTTGGAACTCGATGGTTTGATTGTGTAATCTAAGCGTGGCGCAGGGCATGTATTCTAAGACCACCTTTGAACTCTTTTGGCTGTGAGCTTCTAACGGCCCCGGGTGCGGCGTAAACTTGCAACCTTGCGCATCCCAAATCATCTCAAGGACATATTTTCGGCTCTACTCTGCCTCAGCCATGCACTAGCAATCAGCTCCCAATCCAGTGCTGCGGTGCATATGCACCAGTGAGCAGGGTCGTCCACAAGACCAACACTGTGCCACAAGGAGCGCTGCCCCTCCTCTCATGTGTTCTTGCAAGTATCATTGCCATGCACACCCAAGGCCTGTGCTCACCATATTGCCACACCCCCGCCTCCAACTCCGCTGCAGCCCCATGGTCTGCTCACACCGAGCCGCTGGAGACTGTTGCCGCCCAGCTAGGGGGCAGCCACATGCGCTGGTTTGTGGCATGGGGAGATATTGCCAAAGCAAGACCTCAGGCACTGCTTTGCCGGCAGCAGGGGCAGCAGCTACAGGTGGAGCAGGAGCAGGAGCAGCAGCAACAGCAGCAGCAGCAGCAGCAGCGGACCTTTAGTCCTAAGGTCCGACTAGAGGAGCTGCAGGAGCAGGAGCAGCCGCCCCCTGATGCAGGGCCCTGCACGGTGCACACTGTGCTGGTATCGACTCCCCGCAGGCGCAGGGCACAGGCACAGCCCGCGCGCGTGCCTGTGGCGACCACAAGGGGCCCCCCCAAGCGTGCACCCCTTGCCGCGCCCACTCTCCTGCAGCCCTCTGGCACACCTCTTCCCCCACCTCCACCTGACTACAGCGCACCTGCCAGCCCCCTTGCGCCAACCTGCGGTCCACCCGCAGCTCCAACCCTCCATGGCCCAGCAAGGGCAGTGCCCAGCGCCACTCCTGCTCCTGCCGGCCCCGCTCCTGCACCCACACCCGTGCCAACTGAGGGCCCGGCACATGCACAGTCCATAGTGGAGCCTCCACAGTGGCAGCGCCCCCAAGCTGCTGCCAGCGCAGGGCTGCCGGCGGGCCCTTCCCCAGCGCAAGCACCCGCGCCAGCAGTGGATGCGTATCAGCAGGTAGCGCAGGCGCTCGGGGCACAGGAGCCTGCTGACCCTGCTGCAGTTGCACATGCACACGTGGCACCCGCAGCACCCACCGCGGCCATGGCGGGAGGTAGACAGGAAGCAGGCGCAGCACAAGCGGCGGCATCAGCAGGCGCCGGGGAAGGCCCTGCCACTTGGGAGGCCGCCGCCGCCGCAGCAGCAGCACCAGCAGCAGGTGCAGCAGCAGCAGGAGCTGCGGTGGCGGCCGGCCAGGGCCCAGCCGCAGGCGACAAGCCGCGCCCTGGGCATGCCGGCATGGGCAGCAGCCCAGTGGTGCCCCTTGGCGTGCAGCACGTCAGCAGGCCGCCACCCCCGCCCCCGCCTCTCCCTGCCCTGGGGCTGCCTTCCCTCGCCCTTCCCCATGCCCCCTGCCCTGCATCTCTGCCGCAGCTATCTCTGCTCCAAGGGGACGCTGCCAGCCCCCCACCGCCGCCCATCGAGGGCGCCCCTCCCGCGCCCAAGCGCAGAGGCCGGCCCCCCAAAGCCGTGGCGGCGGCAGCTGCAGCAGCAGCGCCAAGCAGGGCGGCCCTAGCGGCCGTTGCCCAGAAGCGCCCTGGGCGACTGCGGAAGCATGCAGCCGTGCTGCTGGACGGCCAGGCGGGGCAAGGTGCCGTGGCTGTACACGGTGAGGATGTGGGTGGTCCGCCAGGACGCGGACGGGGACGAGGGCAAGGGCGTGGACCGGGGGTGGGGTGGAGACGGGGCGTGGCCTCGCCCCTTGGCAAGCGCTGGAGGCCGGAGGTGGAGGACGAGGACGAGGGGGGGGATGATGATGATGATGAGCCCAGCAGCCCCACCCGGCACAAGCGGCGCAGACACAAGAGCAGGTCCAGCAAGCACAGGAGGAAGGCCAGCAAGTACAAGAAGCACAAGAAGCACAAGAAGCGCAAGAAGGCGCGCCAGCTCCGCCAGAGCAGCAGCGGCAGCGGCAGCAGCAATGCCAGCAGCAGCGGCACGGACTACGGCGACGACAGCAATGCCGATGACAGCAGTTCAGACGGCAGCAGCTCTGACGAGGGCCGGGACAGCAAGGGTGTGGGAGGGGGCAGGCGGCGCAGCAGGGCCAAGGGCAGCGGCTCGCAGCGCAGCAGCGGCAGCGACGCAGAGGATGAGCTGAGTGGCGGCAGCAAAGATATCTTGGGTCGCAGCCAGGCAAGGAGCGGCAGCCAAGCAGGCAGTGGCGGGTCTGGCGGCGGAGGCAGCAGCAGCAGCGGTAGCGGCATGGGGGCCAGCCAGGACTCACGCATCCTGAACTACAAGCGGAGGCGCACTGCGGTGGATTATGTGGTGCGCTGTTGTTCAGGATGGGCCTTAGAAGGGGCAGGGCAGGCAGGCTGTGCTATCCAGTTGAGGAGCAGGGGTCCAGGCTGCGCCAGGTGGCTGCGGAATTGGGCTGAATGCAATGAGTCACTAGTGCATCTTGTCTGAATACCGAAAAGCTACATCAGATTGGACCGCACACTTGTTCATAAACTTGGCCTGACCTAGGCCCTCACTCGAAGCCAAACTTCCCGCCTTGGTGCACAATCACTGCAGGCCCTGCACCAGCAGATGTTTGGCAGCCTTGCCCTCCCCCCGAACGAGGAAAGTGGAGAGACAAACAGAGGACATGGAGGAGGGCTTAAGGGCAGCTGACCATGAGGGCAAGGATGCAAGTCGGTCTGACGGGCGCTAGGATATCCTGGTCCGGACCTGCTTGACAAGTTGAAGACAAGTCGAAGGGATTGCAACCTCCTCGTGCAGGTCTTCTCATTGCTTTGTATATGATTCTTTTTGTGTCACAAAAATGATACATCAGGCAGTTGGCACTTCTCTCATGCACGTGAAGCTTCTGTCAAAGTTTGTCAAGTTGAGTGTGCATGGAGTCGTGTGTACATCTGCATGCACATGCATCAGGAAAAACAATTTTAATCGAAGTAACACAGAAGGCATCGCCCAAAAAATGACACGACCTCTGTCGTGACATATGAATGTGGCCATCTCCCATAATATTGAGGTTTAAAACAAACAAGGTATATTATGTTGAAATTTTAGTTTAGCTCGCACGTCCACCGGGCCAGATTTGAATTCAAACCAGAAATTCGCATATTATCAAATAATCCTAGAAATATCAGATTGAGGTTTGTTTTCTTCTTCGCCCCTATGGAGATCCCAGCATGCACTCCGCCATCCTCTCTACAGGTGGTAGCCCAGCACGAACAGCACGCTGGCCACCTTCAGAGTCTTCCTGAAGGCTCAATACAAGCATTTAGAGAAGGAGTGGTACTGCGCGTCAGCAGGAGCGGCCGGATGGTCATGCACGTGAGCTGTCAGGTCCGTCCTATTCCTATAGTTCCGCGCGTCTCTGAAATGTTGAGCGCAGTTAAACAGTTCCTTGTGCAATTTATAAAATTACTCCCTACAGGAATCTCCCTTGAAAAAGGAAGAAAGCCTGCCATTTACAAGGAAACGCAGCCGGGGTAGGAGCAGCGGAAAGTCTATGTCTGATAAAGGAGATGCATCTCGCAGCACTGAGGTGCGTCATAGTGATTTTATTATAAGGGGGGTCTCATGATATGATGCGATGTGATGTGAGCGCGCAGCAGCATGAGCAGAGGCAGAGTTTGACCAGAGTCAACAGCTCAGCTTAGGGGAGGGGGAAGGCAAGGCAGGGCCACACAAACTTAAAGATGCCGCCATGTTTGAGAGTATAATGTTTGTCTAGGTCTTGCAGATCATGCATTAACCCCTGAAAGACATGACTGCGTGTGACGCCCTCCGTTTAGAGTAGAAACTTGCCCAGCTTCCTCCACTGTTTTGCAGAAGAAGCAGAGGAATTCAAAAAGCGGTCCTGGTCCCCGAGACATGCAAACCTCTCAGGAGGTTCACGTAGATGATAAAAGAGGAACAGAGGTAGGCAGCATGTAAGCAGAAGCGTGAATGAGGGGAAGCGCGCAGTTTTCTCTGCAACAAAACAGGGCAGAGGCCCAACAGGTGTTCAACACTGTCCAATAAGACTGCGAGGCATGAGCAGGTCCTTCTTGCTCGATAAGCCTGCGGTCATATCTCTTGTTGGAGGTCTTCTATGCATGTCCCTTTACAGCTGTGAGCTCTGAGCACACATGCCTGCGCATGCGCCACTAGGAAATGGTGTAGGGTTCAGGATGGGTTAAGGCACTTGCTTGGATGCACCCCCTGCCCCTATTCACCAACCTGTCAATGCCACATGTTACATTTCTCAAACCTGCCCCATGTTCAGGCACAGGTGCCCCAAGGCAGGCCATCTGGAACCGGCATCAAGGCCAGCAATGCACAGCCAGAGCAGCGCAGCAGCCAAGAGCAGCAGCAAGTGGGTGATGGTGGACATGAGGCCTCAGAGCTGCACAAGCAGTCCCAGGTTGGCAGGAAAAGCGGGGGGGGGCAGCAGCTGTCCGAGCAACCGTTCGAGCAGCAGCAGCATGCGTCTGAGGAGGAACAGCAAAAAAGCTGTTGCGTGCAGGAGTTTTCTGAGCAAGGCAAGCAATCCAAATCAGGCAAGAAGAGCAGCGGAGCTAATCTGCAGCAGCAGCGGCGGCAACAGCAAGAGCAGCAGCAGCAGCAGCAGCAGCAGGGTGGTAACCATGATGCACAAGTGCCTGTCCAAGCAGCTGCGCCTCCAGAGACAGGCCAGGGCAAACAGCGGCACCAGCAGCAGCACCAGCCTCTGCCGCAGCAGAGTGGGCCAGGGCAAGCATGGCAAACTGGGGCGCCTCTAGCAGAGCAGGCAGGTCACCCGTGCCATGCTAGCGCAGCTCTGGAGACTACGCCGCGTGACAAGGTGCACAAATGGTGCTGTATCAGCACACTTTTGGTGTTAGCATCAGCCTGGACGTGTGGCTGCTGCTCCTGCGTGCGCCGCATTATCAAAGGGTGAAGGGTAGAGGGATACAGATGGCAGAAAAATTGGGAGTGAGCCCCCCTGCTGTAGGGGGAGCGGCTTTTGCATCACGCGCTTCAGCTCACACTTAGCGTGTTTGCTGCACAAGTGTGCTCCTGCTGTTGCGCCACTGGTAGGGAAAGCTGCGCCTTGGGCAGCAGTAAATTGTCACACGCTGGAAACAGGCAATACCGCTCAGTAATGGGCACATATGTTTGTGCAAGGGATGGCTGTGCAGGCGTGCCAGGCTGCCTTTGAGGCTGCTAACAGCAGACACACGCGCATGCATGCTCCTCCTCGCGCATGTTGCAGTCATACCCACTTGCGCTACTCACCACACACGCCAGACAGCCATGCACACACCTGTCCTCTCTCATTTGCGCATTCATTCATTCCATCCCGTAGGCGGATGTGGAGGCTGGCAGGCAGCCCACCTTTTCAGGAACGGTCGGGGCATCCAACACAAACACAGGTGTGTTGTGTATCAGACATGCAAAGCGATAGAGCAAATGCTCAACCTGCTGAGCATCTTTGAGCAGGCTGTGGCTGGCGAGGGGAACGACTCCCTGTTGCTTGGGTCGCATGCACCTTGCGCTTACACCTCAGGTGGTTTGCTTTTGGCAAGCCTATGTGCACACATGCTGTGGTAGGCCTGCAAGTCCAGGTGGCAAGTCCAAAGCAAGGCTGTGTGTGTCTGTGTGTCTTGTGTGACTGCATGCTTGTGCATATGCGCACGCGCAAGCAAGTACAAGTTTGCTGATGCTTCGAATCGCTGCTGAGCTCAAAATGGGGTGAACTGGGATTCGCATGCCTGCCATAGCCATTTGTACACATGGCAAAGGATGCCCTGCCAGATGTTGGCGGGAGCCACCGCATATGCAGCCGGTGCACGTCCCCCAGTGCTGCCCTTTGTGTCCCCACCATGGACAATTCCTCCTGTAAGCATGTAAGGCCATGCATACAGACTTTGTCGTGCCCATGGCCATATGCTTGGATGACACGCTCTTGCCGCAGGCCCCAAACTGAATATCCTGGTGGCAGGTCCTGCATCCACGAGCACCATGGGCAGCAAGCCCTGGCTCCACAGGCGAGGCCTGGGCCCGTTTGCAGCCCTCAACACAGGGGGGCCAGGCGTGGGCGGTGAGGCAGCCAGGCGGCAGTACAGGACTCCCTTGCTGCAGGTCCGCTGAGTGGGGTGTGTGTGCGTATGTGTGTGTGTGTGTGTGCATGCGCGCGCGTGAGCAAATTTCGCTGAACATGCGCATGAATACGTGTGTGAGGGCTCCTTCTTGAGGGGGCCCTGCACAAAGGGTGCCACACTGTGTGGGCAGCCGGAGCTGGACTTGGCTTGGCAGCAATGATGCTCCAATGTGCGTCGTCAAGGTCAATGTTTAGATTGACAGCACATGTAAGCTGTATGGGTTTGAACCGTAGGATACCACATGCTGCATATGTAGTGCTTACTTGTCTCTGTACATGTCTTACCCCTTGCAGAACCGACCCTTGCCTAGGCAAATGACAGAAGCAAAGATGCAGGGCAGAAAGAGGAAGCATGATGTGAGTATGGCCCTCTGGTGCTTCCCCCATTGTGACAGGCAGCACAAGCTTTACTGGCTCATAATTTAACCCGTGCGCAAGGTGCCGTCATGAAGCCAATTATCTTAAGAGACGTGGAGTGCCAAACAATGCTGAGTCATTGCAGCGCTTGGTATTGAGCAGAGAATCAGCCATGCTGGCAGGGAAGCCATGCATGCATGCATGCATAATACGCCCGCCCAAGTGATGCAGGAGTGCTGGCCTGCGCGCACAGCTGCAGCCCTTGAGCAGCGAACGCGCCCCACCTTTGCTGCTGCGCCTCTCCCATTCTGCAGGAGGACAGCGGCTCTGATAGCGGCCAGGAGGGTAAACAAGCCTGCCGTGGGCGCAGCAGTGGCGTAGCAATGAGCGGTGACGAGGCTGAGCCCACCAGCGGGAAGGGCCCAGGGCGGGAGAGCGGGGGCACGAGTGGCGGAGCTGCGCGCAACTCAGGTGCGGCCATGTTTGCCCTATCCAGGGCCCAGCCCGGGCTCTTCAGGGTGGCTGGGCTTCGCAGGACTGCCATCAGCGGCTTCAAGCCCGTGAGCAGGCAGTAGAGGGGGCACGCAAGGTGGGGGCAGGGGCATGCTGCCGGGGAGGGAGGTGCTGGAGGGAGTGCAGCTCATGGCTTGGATCAGGGGGCATCTGCCGGCTGGCACATCGCTGTCAGCTCAGCTTTCTTGCGTAGCAAGACAAGGCTGTGTCCAGCAATAGAAAGATGGCTGCCACGGCAGTAGTGAACTTATTCTGTGCTTTCAGGGGTTCTTGTAAGACCTTGCAAAGAAAGACTGTTATGATGAAGCTTGTGAGGATGGCGCGTGGTCAGCAGTGTACGCTGTAGGTATGCCCGGAAAATTTGATGAGTTTGTTCTCCTTGATATGTTTCTTGTTTGTACAAAGGCCACAGTCAACTTTTTAGATGTTAGTGTACTCAGTATCTGCGTTCTATAAGTTTTGCATTTATTTCCAATGTGTGGATGAGCTTGTTTCATTTGCGCTGCTGTGCAGAAAGGGTATCCAGCTGACGCGCTTTTTTACATCTAAGAGCTACATATAGGTGTCCTTTGAGGCGCCGCTAGCTAAAAATCTGTCGTGCTTTACACACATGTCTACTTATGATAAGAAATTCTGATTCTAATGTCCGCTCTTGGATCAGTATGAAATTTGCAAGGTTTGTGCTTGCAGATGTGGCGTTTGTTTCTTCAGAGGGCTTGATCTGAGCAGTGCATGGTCATCATCATGATCAATGGCAAAGCATGATCACCCATGTTTGTTACTATTCAGACTACTCCTGTGTTCACTTGATGGTGCTTTCCGCCACTTATATAAACAGAAGACACAAAAGCTTGATGCAAATGTGATGGATGGGTGGATTCTTCCTAGGTTGTGGCTGCCACAAGCACAAAGTCTCCAAAATGAAATGGAGAAATGTCTGATTAAAAGTTGTTAATTGACACACCCCATGTATTACCACATATGCAATTTGAAAACAAGCAAGTTAAGCTACATCGGGTTTAGACCTTCAGCCAGATGGGCTGACTGCTGGGCTTGCTGGGCACTGCCAGCCAGACAAAAAATATTCATAGTCTCAGAAAAATAGAAGTGATTTGTACGTCTGCTTCAAGTTCCTTCCTGAAGTTCAGGAGAAACAATTTCACATCCTCAGCACTGATGTTGTCAAAGTAAAAAGCTACTGTGTCTCCAATGTACATTTAACATTAGCAAATTGTTCTGCAAATGTCCATCTCAAATAGCACATTTCCAAGCAAGGGCATCAAAAGGACATGTGTTTTATCTTGGTCATCAGGCAAGTCACATTTGTCACAGTGTCTATTATGGATTTGCCAACATCCAGCCTCAACTCTCAGGGTATGGGCACGAGCAAAAACGAGCAATGTTACGAAGCACATGCCTACTCAGGTCCAGCTGTAGGTATCTAAGCAGCGAATGGGGAGGGCCCCGCGCAGTGCTTGGCTTGAGTGGCGAGGCCATCCATCATGGATGCATGATGCATGATAAGTAGCCAGTTTGTGAGCACGTGTATTAGGGTCTGAGCCATCTAATTCCCTTCCTACCGCACGCAATCGCTCACGCAGATCGACCACAAAGTCTTGTATATACATACTGGAAGGGGGATAGCAGCCTTATCGCAATCGTGCCTATTTGCCACATGCAGACCCCTCTATGAACTTTGGACCATCAAACACTTTTGTTAGAAGCACTGAGAGCAATATCTGTATGCACAATCTTCTTGAGCAAGCCACTGTTCCCGCAAAGTAGAGAGTTATAACCTAAAGTGGGGAAAAACAACCAAGGTGCATGTAACTGTGCATGCGCAACTGGCGGTACACTGTGAGTGCATAGAAGCACTCCGCTCAAGATGCCATGGCTTGCCTGTGTACATTGCATGTCATGGTTCTTGCCGATCCCCCGATCGCCATCCCTGAACTTGCCAAACGCCAATTTTTTAAAAATATTAACAATAAATTTAGTTCATTCTGTCTTTTACAGGGTACTAACTACAGGGTACTAACTAGATTAATGGCATGCATCCATGGTACAAACTAGATCAATGGCATGCTTCCATACCACTTTTGAAAAAATTCTGGCGTGAAAACTGCATCTGATGAACTATGGCAGATTACTATCACACGGCCAGGGCTGCCAAAAAGCAGCTTGAGAACACACAGAAGGAGAACAAGAGGAACAGGGAGCGCCTGGCAGAGCTCCGTGGAGACACAGGCCAGAATGTGAGCGAGAGCATCAGCAACTTGGTCTCGAACATCGTGTATGTCAGATTTTAAACATAGCTTTTTGGTGCACATTCATATCCTAATGTATGTGCTTCTGGCCCTTGTTCAAGCCTATGTGAATGCATGCGAGCAAGCACGCATGCATTGACGCACGCGGAAGCGTACGCGCACATTCACACGTACACGCACTCGCATACACGCACTTAAACATCTTAAAACACCTATCAAACGTATACACAAATGCACACAGACATACAAACACACATGCACGCATGCAGGCACGTGCCTACGTGCTCATGCACGCATACAAACACGAGCCAACACACACAACACACGTGACTTGAATGCATGTACACTCGTATGGAGACACACACTCACACACACATGTACATCTACACACAACACGCTCAACCATACACAAGCACACGTGCGCGCACACATGCACGCACATGCACATGCACACATACACGCGCGCACTCACACACACATACACACTTAAATAAACATGAACGCAGGCCTGCACATTCAAAGATGCGTGCGCACACATACACTCACATGTGCACGCACAAGCAATTTTTTTTGAATGCATACTTGCAAGCCAACCCATACTCGTTTGTGCCATGCTTCTGCAACTACTATGTAACTGCACGAGAGTGATGCGAGTGCAGCAGCTTGGTTTCCCATTTTGTTTTATATGCTTGCCCCATGCTTCTACTCAACACTGCCTGCCTCCAAAGCTTTCACCAAAATTTCCCTGCCACCTCTTGGCATGGATGCATGTACACATCCGATGCATAGCCCCCACAAGAAGGGCGCTCAGCATCCCCCCTTGTGAACTGGAGCTCGCAGCTGCTAAGCAGCTGCCACACGCCCTGAGTGCCTTGCAGGCAGATGTGCGGATGCGTGTGCGTGCAAGTGAGGCCCCAGCACTCCCCTGCCGTTTGACTTCACCTGCACTCCCGTGCCGTTTGACTATGCCTGCACCCCTCTACCATTTGACTGCCATTCTGATATTCTGCTGCTTGACTGCCCTTTTTATGCACCGCAGGTTGAGCACCCCCTGAACGTCCTCAGCATCGTGGGCCGCCCCATCAAACTGCACCCCACCTCCATAGAGCACCATGCCGCCATCAACAGGATGGATGGGCTCATCCCTGTGAGTGCTGCCAGCACTTTCCCTCCAAAAGCTGGCAATAGCTTGTGCAAGATTTATATAAGAAGGACTCGTCACAAGCCAGCTTGGGGAGGTGGGATTAGACCACAGCCACTAAGGAAAACACCTCTGAAGATACAAGCTTCAGGCTCCCTCTGGAAGGCAGTGCAGCTGTTAGTGAGGCGTGCAGCTCTACTGTGCGCACGCACAAACAAGTCACACAAAGTTTGCACACAAGCGTACACACACAAAAATCAACACACACACACACGGATGCACGCATGCACACACTTGCAAAAACTCACGTACACGCGTGCACATCGCATGTGCTGCGTGGCTATCACCAAGGCCTGCCTTGATGCTTACCTGTGATGTCGACATGTGAGGGGGCGGCCTTTGTTGGCGACAGCGTGTGTGTCCGTCCTTTGCTGGCTGCCGCGTGCGTGCGCCCCGTGCTGGCTGCAGCACATGCGTGCGTGCACCCTGTGCTGGCTGCAGCGCGTGCGTGCGCCTGTTCTGGCTGCAGCACGTGCCTACGCCCTTTGCTGGCTGCAATGCGTGCGTGTGCCCTTTGCCGGCTGCAGCAGTTGTGTGCGCCTGTTCTGGCTGCAGCAAGCTCGTGCGCCCTTTGAAAGTCTCACACGCGCGCGCCCTGCGTGCTCCTGAGATCTCCTGCAGTGGAACGGAGACACAGACAACCTCATCGACCGCTTTGACTGCCGCTGCATGCTGGACTTCTACCGCGAGCCTGCATCCGCCTCCACCAACGAGCACGTTGCCGCTGGCGACCCCAAGCTGCTCCAGGTGCGCACCTCTTGGTCCCCATCTGGGCGGTGGGGGAGCGGCTCCTTTCTTCTTCTATGGCCTCACCTTGCGTAGCAGGTCCTGGGGGCTGGCCTACACCGCTGTGACCTGCAAACACACCCACGCCCTCGCTTTCGGTGTACCTCGCGCCCCGCATGCATTCTTTGGCGCGCCTTGGGGCGTGCATGTTGGAGTTGAAAGGCGTGCTCATTGGGTTGGCAGGGCAGCTTCTTGCATGTACACGCTTACCACGTGCTGCCGGATGGTGAGCCTGCATGCTTGGCCCCCCCACAAAGGAACTGGAGAGAGGGAGCGCTTAGATGTGCAAGTGCTGATGCACATGTGGATATTGGGGTGTGTGTGAGTGCGCCTGTCAGTGTGCCTGTGTGTGCTCATGCAATCATGTGGTCTCCACCAGAGCATAAACTGTCAGTGTGCCTGTGTGTGCTCATGCAATCATGTGGCCTCCTCCAGAGCATAAACTGTCAGTGTGCCTGTGTGTGCTCATGCAATCATGTGGTCTCCACCAGAGCATAAACTGTCAGTGTGCCTGTGTGTGCTCATGCAATCATGTGGCCTCCTCCAGAGCATAAACT
>LFCJ01003179.1_pt1 | contig 11995 bp, 6 predicted proteins | sample 643141 | NCBI WGS metagenome assembly LFCJ01 (sample SAMN03766243, study PRJNA286221) | soda lake metagenome | biome: soda lake; feature: Kulunda steppe; material: water; isolation source: sample B1-Br-g2 brine of Lake Bitter-1 | place: Russia: Kulunda steppe | collected 2010-07 | reverse complement strand
CACGCGAAACGCCGCCTCTCCGTCAACGTCGAAGAATACGACTGCCCGTACGACAACGTCGCCTGCTTCGCCGACGATCTCTGTGTCCAGTGCAAGATAGACAAGGTCCAAAACCAGTATTGAGCCTATTTCCAAAGCTCAGATACGCAACAACGCTCAATGGCTTACGACCAACCACTATTTTGTTTCGACCGCTCTGGAGTTCTAGACGCAGAACACGATTACTCTCTCGTCAACGTTACTCGATCGAGTCGACCATCGATCGCAGTCCGGCTTCGATCGCCGACAGCTGGCCAGGTTCCCACCTGAAGGATTTCTCAACACCTGTATCCGTGAATCTGAGGGATGCACGGACGCCGCGGTCGGGGTCGTGCTGCATGAGAGCGAGCGCGTACGCGAGCATCTGTGGTCGATAGTGCTCGGCGAGTTCGTCCGTCGTTCTCGACGAGAGGTCGTTCGTCTTGTAGTCGATGACGTGGTAACGTTCCGGCGTGACGAGGAGCCGGTCGATGTCACCGACGATTCGGTGCCCGTCGAGTCGTGCGACGACGGAGTACTCGTCGTGCGCCGCCTCGATCGTGACCGCCGCCTCGACGGCTTCGGCGAAGGCGATTGCGTCCTCGGCGTGGTCAATCACCGCCTCGGCGTCTGCCGCCGTCGGTTCGTCGCCGGCCATCCGGCTCACTCGATCGATGAACGCCTCCCAGGAGGTTCTCGGCGGCCGTAACTCAGCGAGGCGATGAACGACGGTGCCGAACGTCGTCGGCTCGAGCCCCTCCGCGGGAGGGTCCGCGGAGCGCCTGTGCGATCTCCCCGAGTGGTTTGCGACGGCGTTGACGAGGCCCGTTGCGGAGATTCGTACTGCGGCCTCACTGTCGGGGGACGACGGGAGCGTGATCTCCGGTAGTTTCTCGTCCTGGACCGGTTCGTCCTGCCAGTCCACCGGATGAGGCGGCGAACGTACCGCATATCTCGCCTCGCCCAGGACGTCGGTTTCGCGTCCGTTTCGGAACGCCGCATCGAGAGCCCCCTCCGTATCGAGGAGTACGGGCTGCAGCCAGTCGCGCCAGCAGCTCGCCTCGTCGAACTCGTTCGGTTCGCCGAGCGTGACTGCGCCGCTCTCTCCGTCGAGAGAGACGTCGTGCGTGCCACACAGTAAGAGGTGATCCCGCGCTCTCGTGCAGGCGACGTAGAGCACACGCTTCGCCTCGGCGCGTTCCTGCGGGCGCGTCTTCCGTTCGGCGTACTCGTGAGCGGCGGTCTTCTCGACTGAAAAGGCGTCGTCGGGATTCGGTCCTCCGACCGCGGGTACCGGCGGTACGTCTCCGGAGGCATCCACGAGTTGGACGTACCCGTAGTCGTCTACGCTCCGACTGTAGTTGTGACCGCCTCCGACGTCTGGTACGACGACGATCGGGAACTCTAGACCCTTTGCGGTGTGCACGGTCATGATCCGAACTCCCTCCGCGTCGCCGGGGATGTTCGCCTCACCCTCGCGCGGACTCAGTTCCGTCTGGCGGTCGATGCGATGAAGCAGTCCGGCGGCGGTGTGAATTCCGTTCTCGCTCCACGTTCGGACCTGATCGCGGAACTTTTCGACGTTCGCAACCGCCTGCCGACCCCGTTCGTCCGCACTCACGCTGGCGAGATACCCAGTATCGTCGATTACGCGGGAGAGAACCCGATGCCAGGGCAGAACGCCGTCCTCGCCCGGCGTAGAACACCCGCTGAGCGTTCGCCACTCGGACAGGAGTCCGTACGCGTCCCTGAGTTCCGGGTCGTCCGCTTGTTCAAGCGCCTCCCAGACGGAATCCGCATCGGCGACGACCGGCGCGAGTCGATCGTCGGCGAAGCCGAACAGTGGCGATCGAAGCACGCCGTACAGGGAGACGTCGTCAGTCGGGTCGCCGAGAACGCGGAGCAGGTTGGTCAGCGTTCGCACTTCGGGCGTCTCGTAGAACCCGGCTCCGCCGATGACGGTGTACGGGATTTCGTGCTCTTCGAGGGCCCGCTGGTACCGGTCGAGGTGCGTGCGTCGCCGAAGGAGGATTGCTACGTCGTCCGGCGTCGCTGCTCGGTGTTCGCCGTTGTCCAGATCCTGCACCAGGGGCGGTTCGTCGAAGAGTTGAGTCAACCGGGCTGCGAGCGCTTGTGCCTCGGCTTCCATCGTGTGATCGAACGCGGCTTCGGTGACCGGGTGGTCTTCGCCGAGGAGGGAGGCGGCTGCGTCAGCGTCGTCCGGAACGAGCAGGTACTCGACGCTTCCTTCGAGCCCGTCAACGTCCTCGATGCGGTCGCGCTCCATCGTGAGCCGCTGCGGCGTCGCCTCGAACGGTTCGTACGCCTCGCCTTCCGGCCGGAACAACTCGTCGAACAGTTCGTTGCAAAACGAGAGCGGTTCGGCCAGGGTTCGGAAATTCCCGGAGAGTTCGAGCGACGTCGGACTGTCGGCGTCGCTCTCCGGCACGTCGTCGAGTCCGAGCGCGGTGTTCACCGACCGGAGTTCGTCGCGGGCCTCGCCGAAAGTCGTGACGTCCGCCCCGCGGAAGGCGTAAATGCTCTGCTTCTCGTCGCCGACGAGAAAGACGCTCGTCGCGGTTCCCTCGTCGATCCCGGTGAGGAGCTTTACCAGCCGCCACTGGCGCGGATCGGTATCCTGGAACTCGTCTACCATCACCGCGGCGAACTGTTCCCGCAGTCGCTCCCGAACCTCGTCGTTCTCCGCGAGGAAGTCGATGGTCGTTCCGATCACGTCGGAAAAGTCCAGAGCGTCACGGCGGTCTTTCGCTTCAGCGTAGCGCTCGTGCACCTGATCGTACACCCGGAGCAACGCGAGCGCGTAGTGAGCGCTGCTCTCTTCGAGTTCTCCGGGAGTAGTGGCGACGGCGTTCTCGTGCGGTTCGACGGCGTCGAGTACCGCGTCGATGACGTCTTTCAGATCGTCGTACACATCTCCGTAGTCGCCCCACTCGTCACGACTCCCGACCACGTACCCCGAACTGCTGTACAGACCGCCGTTTTTCTTCTCGCACAGCTCGTAGAGTTCGACAACGGTTCGCTGACAGTCGCGGAGAGCACTGGCTCGCGGCTCGTCCGGAAGCCGATCGGCGACGGCCGTGATCGTTTCGACGGCTCGCAGCCCATCGTTGTCGCTGACGTCGTGATCTGCCGGGAGACGCCCCCGCAACCGTTCGAGTTGAAACAGGAGCCCGTCATCGTAGAGGGTTTCCCGTGCATCGTCGGCATCGAGTTCACAGGCGACGTCCCAGAGAACGTCTACGTAGCCTTCGACGTCGGCGTCCCGCCAGTGCTCAAGGACTGCTTCGCTCCGAGGACGATCGTCGAGAAGTCCGGTGAGAATCGACACCAGTTGCCCGCGACCCCACAGTTGCGCGAGGAGAACGACGTCATCGTCCGCCTGGTTTCGATCGAGGAACTCGATCACCACCTCGCGTTGCAGGACCGCGGCATCGTCCTCGTCAAGAACGTCGAACCCCAGGGGAACGGGCGCCTCGACTGCCTGCTCTCGGAGGAGCCGTGAACAGAACGCGTGAATGGTGTGCGTGTACCCGTTTTCGAGTTCGTCGAGGACGTCACGCCAGCGACGATACTCCTCATCGGAGTTGACGGCCGCAAGTCGATCGTAAACTACCTCGCGGACGCGCTCGGTCAGTTCGGCGGCCGCTTTCCGAGTAAAGGTGATCGTCACGATGTTTTCCGGCGTTAAATCCGGGTCCTCGTCCAGTATAGCCATGTACCGCTCGGTGAGCGTCGTGGTTTTCCCGGTCCCGGCGCCGGCGGTGATAGCGACGTTTCGATCAAGTACGAGCGCGTCCTCCTGTTCGTCGGTTAGCTGAATCTCGTCCTCATCTTCGTCTTCGTCTCCGTCGGTCGGCGACCGGTCGTCAGTCACCGCTCATCACCTCCGTTAGGTCGATATCATCACGGACGCGCAACGGCACGTACATCGCCTCTTCGTCCTCGCACGCGTCTTCGATGTACTCGCGTTTTCGGTGCGGCCTGACGTCACAGGCTCGCCGATACTCACAGTAGCTGCACTTCGCCTCTCGGTCGGAGAGAAGCGTCGGGGGGAACCGGCCGTTCGCAATGGCCTCGTCGATCGTTCCGAGCCACTCGGGAACGATCTCTTCGAGGAACCGACGCAGGTCTGCCTGGGAGTCGAACTTGGACTCGATACCGCGCGGCACCTTGACGTCGTTCGGCGGTCGAACCTGGTAGTAGGTTGCCGAGAGCTGCGCCGTGTCGACCGCTTCCTCACCCAGTACCGCGTCAGCCGCCAGCAGATAGATGGGAAGCTGGAACTTCGTTCCGCCGGTCGTCGTCGTCATGTACGGCGCGTACCCGGTCTTGTAATCATAAAGCGTCAGTTTCGTCCGGTTTTCAGTGGCAGCCACGTCGACGCGGTCGATGTAGCCGCGAATCGAAACCGTCGATCCATCCGGCCGCTCAACCTCGAACGGCCCCGCGTCCGAACCCGGCAGTCCCTCGCCGAACGGTTCCTCGAACCGCGTCGGCCGGTTGCCGCCGGTCCGCGAGAGCTCTTCGTCGAGAAACGCCGCGAACAGCCCTCGCTCGGGGGCGTCGTGCGGCCGGTGGCTGGTGACGTACGGATTCGAGTCCGCGTCGCCGAGACCGGCGAACAGTTCCCGGAGCCAGCGTTCGTGGAACAATCCTTCGTACGTGAACTCGGCGCGTTCGAGTTCGTCCAGCGCCACGGCGAGGAGATGCCGCTCGAGATCGTTGCGGTCGTACGCGGTGAGGTCGACACCATCGTCTCCCTCGTGTTGTAAGTCGGCGTAGAAGCGTTCGAGGACGTCGTGAACGTAACTCCCGGTCTCCAACGGATCGGGCGTCACCTCGACATCCTCCGGATCATCGATGTCGAGGACGTTTTCGGCGTAGAATTTGAATCCGCATTCGACGTATCGCTCGATCCGACTCGCGCTGTACGGTTCGCGTTCCTCGGGTGAGTACACCCGATCCACGGTGTCCGGTTTGAGCACAGCGTCGTGCGGTGTGAAGCCCTTGCTACTGCGGTTCTCCGCGCAGACGAGGCCCCGTTCGGCTCGGGTCGCCTGATCGAGTGAAAGGTCGCCGCGCTCTCCGGCGTGTTCAACTGCCGAGCGGCGATTGTGGCAGTCGGCGATACGCCGCTGGAGGTCCTCGCGGGAACCGACGCGATTGTCGACGCCTTCGACGGGTTTGATTCCGGTCACTCGCTGCAACTCGTCGAGAACGGGTGATCGGACTACCGCGGCGTCGCCCCTCCCCGTTTGCGGGGTTGTCAGCGTGACTTCACTGGCGTTTGCGAGCAGCGTCGCAAAGAGGTACCGACCCCGGAGCCGCTCGTCACCCGTATCCAGCCGGGGATGAGCGTCGGTCATCTCCTCGAAGAACGCCGGTCGCTCTGGCAACGACGGGAAGTGCTCCGCCGTCAGCCCGACGACGAACACCGTCTCGAACGCCCGCATCCGCGCGTCCAGCATCCCGAGCACTTCGACGCGTCCACCTGCAGCGTCCTGCGGGAGGCGGAGCGGGATCCCGTCGAATGCCCGCGTGAACAACGCTAACGGGGTGAGATCACTCGAAACGGGCAGCATCGATTCGAACGACTCGAACACCTCCTCGACGAGCGCGTGCGCTCGCCGTTCGATGGCCCTGTCGGCACCGCTCGCGTACTCCTCGATCGCGTCTTCGAGTGCGAGCCGGTCGTCCAGAATCTCGCGAAACGTCTCGACGGCCGGTTCCACGTCACCCGTTCGAAGCGGTTCGAGCGCCTCAACGAGGCTTTTGACGGTGTTTCTCGTATCCGCATCGAGCGCGACGAGAAGCGGTTCGAGGGCGGCGGCCTCTCTGCGCCGTATCTTCGAAGTGACAGTCCGCGCCTGTTCGTCGGAGAGGAGATCCGTAAGCGGGTTTGCCAGAAGCGAGCTGAGATCCTCGGCCCGCGGGTCGGGCTCGGCGAGCGCGAGGAGATCGTGAACGATGCTCCCGGTGAACGTCTGGTTCAGCCTCGACGCCGCGGTGATCGTGTACGGAATCTCGAACGTCTCGAAACTATCCTCGACATACCCGGCGTACGCGTCGGTCCCCGGAATCACGACCGCGAGGTCGTCCGGATCGCGGCCGGCGGCGAGTTCGGCACGCACCTTTCTTGCGACGAACCGTATCTCCCGCTCAGGAGTAGGAAGTTCGCGCCACGCCACTCGATCGGGATTCGGAACCGTCTCGGGATCAGGTCGGTACAGTCCGCCCGTAACGGCGGTCAATTCGGTCTGCGACCCGTCGACCGGTTCGGTTTCGAATCCGAGATCCCGGTACGTTCCCAGCGCATCCGTCGTCACGGCATCCACGCCGCCCTCTCCAGACTGGTGGCGCGGCAGTAGTGCCACGGTGTCGAACGAATCGGTAATCCGTTCGAGAAGTGCTCGTTCGACGGGTCGGAACTCGTGGTACCCCGAGATGATGACGACGTCAACTTCCGGAGAGAGTTCCGCAAGCAATCGATCGCCGGCGGTCACGGTTCGAATGAGTTCACCTCGTGTGTGCACCCACTCATCAACGCACCGCCCCTGGAGATCCTTGTACTGACGGTACGCCTCGACCGTCGAGTCCGCGATGCGTTCGTCGAGCGGCGACCCGGCGAACTCGGCGGCGAGTTCCGATGCGGTCGTGATCCCGGCGTCGTCGAACAGCGAGAACCGATTGCTGAACGCGTCGGCGAGCGCCGCCGATGCCGACTCGCCGGCGAGCGCGCTCTCATCGGCCGCCGTCGCTTCGTCCAGCGCGTACTCGGCGAGTCGCCGATTCAACTGCCCGGACAATCTGGCCGCCGGCCCGACGAGTTGTTCAAACCACTCGTGGACGACGGTATCGAGCGTTTCAGCGCGAAGCCGTAACGGTCGGTGCTCCTCCGCCCACGCGTCTTCGATCGAACTCCGACGAGCATCGTTCCGCGGAATATACAGAACGCTCCCCAGGGAGTCTCCAGCCGTTTCGTCGGCGATTTCGAACGCTCGAGCCTCCAAGTCTCGATGGCGAGGACCGGTCAAAAGTATCGAATCCATCGAATACACAGTAGCACTGGTGGCTGGTACTTCACTGTTACCTACACACCGTTCCCGTCAGCAACGGAGATCGGTACCAACGACGACACCTTCGACCAGAATGGGATATGCTGTTGCCTAAGCTGGTGAAACAGCTATCGACCTGGTGATATTGTTACTGATTGTCATGAAAGATATAGAGGATATATGCACCACGAAGTGATCTTTCTTTCCGGGCCCAATTTTGTTTAGTCGTCAGCTGAGAGGCGTTGCTTAATCAAATACGCAATCCCACCTACTGCCGTGAGTGTCTGTACGACCCCGAATCCAGGTTGCTCGTCCGCAGCGGCACCGCCGTCTTCATAATCGGCATGGTCGTCTTCTATCTCCGTACTTTCGTCTTCTTCCTCGGCTGATTCTTCAGTTACCACAACGGGATCTCCGACAGTCGTTTCGTTTACACGCATGGTGAATTCTCCTGTCTCCTCGAAGGTCGTTTCGAGTTCAACAGTTTCTGTGCTCTTCGGATCGATCTGAACCTCTTTTGTATCGACTTCGACTGTTTCGTCTTCGGGCCCATCAACAGCGAAGGAAATGGTCGTCGATGATTCGACATCAGTCAAATTCGTTGCAGCTAGGCTTACCGCTACAGTATCTCCAACATGTGCTTCGCTAGTGAGTTCCTGAGGAGTCACATGGATTAGCTCGAAGTCCTCTTCGATCTGTTCTTTGTGGAACTCGGCTGCCTCTGCTCTGTACTCCCGATCTGGGGCGTGAGGTTGTCCCTCAAATTTCCTGAACGTGGCTGGGACATCGAGGTGGTCGTAAATTTCACGGCTAGTCTCGAACCGGTCGTCAACCTGCAACGTCCCGAAAATCTCTTCCACCACTTGGTCAATTTCGTCGTCACCTCTGAACCGTTTGTGAACATAATTCTCGGGATCATCAGGGTCTTGATCTTCACCACCGATCCACCGAAACTGCTCAATATCCATCCAGGCTTCTTTGTTGAACTCCTTGCCGGTGAGCTCCTCCAAATTCCCAGTCCCGATCGGCCATGGAATTGTTGTTCGGTCTGGATTGCCATGGACTGGGATGTCATCGGTGAGCTCCTCGAACGGAAGAAAGGCATGTCCATTCGCACCGAAAGAGTATGCATTGACATATTCCGGATGAAGCGGTGCGATCTTTTCGATGAAATAGGCAGCAGACGATCCTCCGTCGTAATGGATTCCATCTGCAATTGTATAAGCACCGTTGTTCAGTCGGGATTTGGCATCCTCGATCATCGCAATGAGTTGTAGATCAACACGCTCACGTCGAGAATCAGTGATCTCCACTTCCGGATCCAACGTCAACTCCTGTGGTTCTAAGCCGAGGTGACCACCTGTTAATGTGAGAGGGACACTCAGCACAGGACAGTTCATTGCATTTGCAATGTCCCCCGTTGTGCCGCTATCAGGCCCGCTAGCTCCCTCGACCCGTTCTTCAAAATCACCCCAGGGATGCGCTGTAACAACTAGCGGCCGCTCCTGAGAGTCGTTCACAGATACTTCAACTGAAGGAAAATCTGGAGTATAGAGGAAGTATGGGGAATGGAACCCGGCGTCGGGATCTGCTTCGATCTTTTGGACTCCCGGTTCAGTCCCATAAGGGGCTTCAACGGGTTCGGCATCATCAACAGCCTCGGAAATAAAAACCTCTGAACTTATTGTATCATACGATCGGCCACCGTCTGTAGGGTACAGTGATGTTCTTACAGATTGGGATTCAGGAATGGGGTCATCAAGTTCAAGCTCCCGGTTGGTAAATTCTGTTCCCGCCTCGATTTCCATCATTTTATACACTGGTCGTTCGTCCGTATCTTGGAAGATATGAAATTGTCCATCAATATCGGTTTCAAACGATTCGATTATGATTGATTCCCCATCTGACACTTGATCAGGAACATCGATAGTAACGTTCGCGTCTTCTCCTTCGGCCAGAGTTCGTCCGCTGAATCCAATTATACCTGCTGTAGAAACTCCTGAAATCTGTAATATTCGTCGCCGCTTTATTTCGGTGTGCTTTGAACCCATTGCCAAACTGTTCATTTTGAAAACAAAAAAGGTGATGGCCTGTGCCGATATTAGAACATAATGATCTATTCGCTAAAAATATTACTGCAAGAATCGCGCGTTATATCTTGCTTTTGTCTACCAACTTCGATACGGATACCAGTGTTTCGCTGTTTTAGGTAAGAGCCACGGCCGTTACCACTGATCAGCGCCGATGTTCACGCTCCTGCGGCGAACTGAGAAGGTATTCTTTCCGGGAATGCACATCCCGACACGGGCCATAGCTATTTGTCGTTGCTCGAATCTGTCATGCTATGGCTCGACGCTGGCTGACCATCGCCAGTCCCACGACGGAAGCGATGGTCAATCCCCTACTGGTCGCGTGCGAACACGGGTACGTCCCGGATTCGATTCGAATACTCTCGAACCCGACCATCCACGACGACGTGGAATCAGTCGTTCCGTTTATGGAATCGATCACTGCCGAGTACGACGGCGATGCATCGGTTGACGCCCACCTCATCGCTGAGGAAACAGCCTTCCCGGAGATCGTCGCGTTCTTCCGAGACGGCATCGAGCAAGCCGACGCCGACGAGGAGGTCGCCGTCGACATTACCCCCGGTCGGAAGTTCATGTCCGCGATCGCATTCCAGGCGGGAATCCGATACGGTGCCGACCACGTGTTCTACCTGCTCCTGGATTCGAGCGCGTTCTACGGTCAGGTGTATCCGGACATCCCGCGCTCGGCGATCGACCTAATCGACTTCACGGAGGTGGTCTGATGGAGGTCTCGCGTCGTCACCTGACGGTCGTTCTCAACGCGCTCTACGACGCCGGCGACACGAGCATCCCGGTGAAGCATCCGTGCGAGGAAATCGGCGAACTGTTCCGAATAGAACTCGCCGACCATCAAGAGAGTACGATCCGGTTCACCACTGGGGCAGTCAGTTACCGTGAGCGGCGAGACGCCGTCCGCCAGCAGTACGGCGAGGAGCCCTACGAAGATCTCCCCGGACACAACGACTACGTCAAAGCGGCGGCTGCAGGCGGACTCATCAACCTCGACAACGCGGTCGAAATCGACGCGTTCCTCGACCGCCACACCCACCCCGATCTCGCGGCGGGACACAACCCCGTCATGATCGCGTACGACACCAACCTCTTCGGCTTCCGAATCCCGGAAATCCTCGACATCGACCCCGTAACAGGATCGAGAGACGAAAAAGGCCGTCCGCCGACGAACGGATACGCGCTCTCCGGCGGCGTCAAGGAAGAACTCGACTGGCACTACAACCGGTTCTCGACGCGAAGTCTGGAAGACGCGTTCGGGCAGGAGTTCGCTCGCGTCCAGGATCAACCGGCAGGCGCGAATCGGATGGGATTCCTCGGTCTCTACGAGTTCCGCAATCGAATGGCTAACCGGTCGGTCGACATCGTCCCGTCAGAAACAGGTGACGACAACATCGTCGATACCTACGAACGGTACGACAAAGGCAACCGCAAACGCGTACTCCTGTTCAGCAACGACTACGAATTCATCGACAAAGCCCAGGCGCAAGACATGTGGGCGCACCACGTAACGTTCCCCGTTGACCTCCCACGGAAGACGACCGCATCCTGGCAAGACATCACGAACACACTGTACGTGATGACAGTCATGTTCGGCGTGCTCACGCTACCAAAAATCACGCTCTACGGCGTCTGGTCAGGGAAGACGGGACTAGAGTGGCAGCGAGAACACCTCGACGTCGACGTCAGAAGCCCGGTCGTCGAACCGCAACTCGAACGCGATCTCAAGCTCGTCGAAGGTTTCGAAGCAGTGTGAACGCAGTCAACTGATTTCCGAATCACATCTATCCAAATAGGTCAATCCGTTCTCGGATAGCGATTCATCACAGTCCTGCAGACAGAATCCATAGTGAGTGAAAAGTCACTTGCGGTACGATTGGGGTTGTCTGTTTCCGGTTACCTCGAGCGTTCACCGTCAGATCGACCGGGCGCTTCAGACACTGCTCAAGCGCGTACGCAGCGCTCCGATGCAGACCGTCATCGAACACGTGAGTCACAACACTCCCCATCAGCGATCCTCCTCCAAGACGGCGGGAAGCTCGCTCAAGTCCTCGAGAACGTACTCCGGAGAGTACGGCCCGGGATCCGCGCCATCGTCACACAGCCACGCAACCGACAGTCCAGCCATCTGCCCGCCGGCGACGTCGTACTCGAGCGAATTACCCACGTACAACGCCTTAGACGGTGAAACACCGATCGGCGCGAGCGCCTGCTCGAACGGCAATGCATGCGGCTTCTTCCGCGCGAGATCACCAGCGAAAACCAGGGTACAGAAGCGATCAGTTATCCCGAGGGAATCGAGTTTCGTCCGCTGGGACGCTGCTGGCCCGTTAGTCACGAGCCCGACCGGCCCGACACTGGCCGCGTGATCGAACGCCACCCGTACCCCAGGGCGCAATGCAACCGCCGTATCGTCGACGAGCGACTGGACAGCCGCCGCCAACGCCAACGGTTCGACCTCCGTCCGCCCGTATTGTGCAGCGAGGCGAGCGAACCCAGCACCAACGTACCCGATCCAGTCGTCGTGATCGGGCGGCCCATCGAGCGACGCCCAGAGCGACTCTGGATCACCAAACGGCTCGACGTCAACCTGCTCGAACGCCGCAGCGTACATCCGCTCCGTGTCCTGGGTCCGCTCACAGAGCGTCCCGTCGAGATCGAACAGGACAGCGTCGAATAGCCCGTTGCATCTTCAATATTAGTTGGTATCCAAGGCACTTTTCTGCACACTGATGTTCAGCCTTATACAATGATTCCGGCAAAAGATGAGGCCATTCGCACTATATTTTGAAGACGTGCAAT
>LFCJ01003178.1_pt1 | contig 11996 bp, 5 predicted proteins | sample 643141 | NCBI WGS metagenome assembly LFCJ01 (sample SAMN03766243, study PRJNA286221) | soda lake metagenome | biome: soda lake; feature: Kulunda steppe; material: water; isolation source: sample B1-Br-g2 brine of Lake Bitter-1 | place: Russia: Kulunda steppe | collected 2010-07 | reverse complement strand
TTTCGTGAAATAAAACGCCGAACTATCTGTTTCTCTAACTGTTTCAGCAACGCCTCAGCAGAAACAGCCGACAACTGGATCAGCTCACTCAGCTTCGCATGGAATCAGCTTATCTGAACACTACCATGGTGACCTGACCCCCAAAATCAGAGTACCGGAACGTGGTCGCGCCAGTCACGATACTGTCGACAATAGAGAATTACACGTAGTTAGTCCGGACGCGGCAAGTCCGCCTTCGATGAGTGCATTTTTGGCCGTGATTTTATCGACAATCGCTCCCTCCAAACACACGGCACTGCTGATCCTCGCCTCGTCTAATTTTAGGTGATGGATCTGTGCGCCCGTCAGGTCAACGGTGCTAAAAACCGCATCACATAATCGGGTATTTTTTCAATAGCGTCGTAGAGTGTAGATTTCGATACCGATCCCGGCGAGTGGACGAGACAGTGTTTTCCGTCTCCCTTGACCGGCCGCTCGCAGTTGATTGAATCACCGTTAGCGTCAGTTCCAGACCACTCGCACAGTACGGTTTCCGACTCCAATTCTTATGTCTTCGTCACGTCGTGGTCACCTCTTGCGCGGAGGAGACGACCGTGTCGAAGACTTGGTCAAGTCGTTCAACTTGCGGTCCTTTCACAACTACGCCAACCTCCAAGTTCTGGCTAAACCCGTACGTGGTGAAGTTTGCACTCCCGATGTATGCGCGGTCAGCATCGGCGACGAGGACTTTCGAGTGGAGCGTATATAATGGCCGTCGCGAGTCGGGGTCTGCCTCGTAGTAGTCGTACACTCGTAAATCGCCGTTTTCACCGCCCGCGAGGTCGAACAAATCGCTCAACGCGGCCATGTTTGGTTCTCCGGGCTCTAGTTCCCGAGACACGACGGTAACATTGACCCCACGTCTGAGCGCACCCTCAATGCCCGGAAGGAGCCACTCAACGCCACCAGACTCAAGATACGGACTCACAACAGTGAGGGACTCACGAGCGTCACGACAGAGGCCGAGTAAGGCACTCGTTAAACGTTGCATCTCAAAATCGGACGGCGACAGGTCGGCGAACTGAGGGTCTGAGTCTGGGAACGTACAGACGATCTCGTACTCCCCGGTGTCGAATTCTTCGGCCGCAGCCTGAAACGACCGCGATACGGTCCGAGCCGTCACGAGGAGGTCGATCACCGACTCACGGTCAATCTTGCTAACACCGGATTGTTCCGAGTCGACCGTCGCGAGCCCGCAGTTCTGGAGAAAGTAGCTAACGCCATCTGCGAGGTCATCCCCAAAACGGCTCCGTGCGGTCGGAAACGATGGTTCGCCAGAGTCGGGGACCCCGACCAAGACGTCACCAAGTATCACGTCTAGTTGACGCGTGCTGTCAGTGATAACCGCTAGATCGACCGCATCCCGGAATGTAGACGACATGGATTCACTTACCGCCCACCAAACTGAGGAATCCACGGACACCACGGTCTGCGATCGGCTTGGACCCGAAGACGAAGTCTCGACCGAGGTTACGGTTCAAATGCGTACACGATACTTCTGAGATGTACAGACAGTTGTGGCAGGAGGCACCCTCTCTGCTACAGACTGGGTCGTAAACGCAGTCGTTCCCACGTTGAGTAATACCTGTCAGAAGGTCGTCGAGGCTCGATTCGACGAGGGTGTACATTCCACCGATGTTGTAGTCGGTTCGCTGGTTACTGTAAATAACGAACGACAACGTCCGTGGGAGGAGGTACTCGGCGAGACTCGTTCGAGACATACCTGACAGTTTCGAGACCTGCTTCAGAGCGAGGTGCGACATGGAGTGTACCAAATTGTACACCATATACGCGATTATCTGCTCATTTTCGACATCGATGGAGATGCTGTCCAACTCGGGTACTTCCCCGACGTTGGACAACAACCACGCACGTATGTCCTCCTCCGTCCAGTTGGACAGTGGTTCGGTGCGGCTCGGTTCTAGCTCAGTGTCTTCTAGCCAGTCGTCTATGTCGCTGAACTGCCATCTGTCTAGGTGAGGAACTTCACGATCCTCCGGGAGCGTGCTTGTGACGACGGCTTTCCGGAGGTTCTGAGACGGTTGGCCGCCTGGTAACGTGTTCTCCAACAACCACCGAAACACGTCCCGGGGGTTCAACATGAATTGGACGGCCTCTGTCTCGACGGTGTCTGCAAAAATGGGCGTCCCGTCGCCAGAAGAGCTCACCGACGACGAGGAGAACGCACACAGACGCGAGTTGTCGGGATCATTTTCAATGCGAGTATACCCGAAGACGGCGTTCGTGATCGGAAAGTTCTCTACGAATGCGATCTCGTCAATCCCCATCGAAAGCATCTCCTCTTGGACGTGGGTTGCCCGTGCCTCTCGGCGTCGTCGACTACTCGGAGTATCCTCACCCGCTGTTTTAATCAGCTCAGTCGCTGGTGTTCGATTCAGTTCTGATTCGACACTTTGGAACTGGTAGGCGTCGAACACCCCCTGCTGGATCAGTTTCGGAAGTTCGCTGTCGTCGTTGAGGTCAAGCGCGAGATCAGGGACGAACCGCTCTACCTGTTCGCCGAGTGGACCAGCCGACTCACCCATCTCTTCAAGTTCCGCTTCAATTCGTTCGATCTGTTTGAGAATATCTTTGGAGTTACTGTCGTTGTACATCTCACGGTACCGCTCAAGTTGCCACTCAAGTTCTTCACGATCCTCGCTGGCGTTCTCCTCTTCCAGCTTGACGTCTCTGATATCTTCGTCCGTCAACTCAAGATATCGCGCGACCACCGCTTTCGAGAAACTGGGTTGGCGCGGATCGGTTTCGATGTCAGCGCCGATGTCGATGACTGAGATGTGTTGAGGTTGGTAGGCCGAACTGGCACGGTGGACGGTTGGGACCATGCTGCGTGACGGCAGGTCACAGTCACAGTGTGCCCTGAAATCCTTCGTGTAGCCACATTTCTGGCATTCCCAGTTGGTGTTACGGAGACGTTGACTCCCGTAGTTATTCAATTTCCAGTCGTCCCAACTCCCACATTGATCACACTTGTAGGGACGAGGCGTCTTGATGGCTCCACAGTGGTGGAGAAAGACAAACTGGTGTTGTTGGAGTGTACCGTTACACCCAGATTTTGTACAATTGAGTCCTCTATTGTACCTGTCCAACTCGTCGGTATCGTCATACGTGTGCACCGTCTCGCACGTCGTACACCGGAACAGGAGAGGAAACAGCGTCGTCTTGACTTCTCTCGGGCGAACAAGCTGGTAGTCCTCCTCGTAGCTGGGGAACCCGACGGCTCCGTGTCCGCTTCCGGATTTCCACGCTTCGACCCGGTTTTGTACTTGTTGTATAATGTACTCCTCGTTGGACTCGGTGTGGGGGATGGTTTCGACTTTGACGACTTTGTGGATGCCGTTCTCGCCAGTGTAATCAAAGGTGTTGTTGGGAAGGTAGTTGAACAACACCTGCGACTTGCCCCGTTTCATGTAGATGTCATCACTCATAGTATCACCAATTCCGCATCGCGTTGAACAGACGCCGGTTAGCATCGTCGTGTGGTTTGAATGGAACAGGTTCGTCAATATCTCTGAGGCTGGTCATCGGGCCCGGATTTAGCGCGTTGCTCGCAAAGTCCGACTGGATGTTCTCAAGCTGACTGAGTGCACCGTCGCCCCGCCTGTTAAGACGTTCCTCGAATGCTTCGGGCAGGTCGCCCCAGAGGTCGGTCCCGTAGGACCGTCGCAAGAGCCGCTGGAAGTCTTTCTTATCGTCGATCGAGAGGTTCTGTGAACGACCGTTGCCTGCGGCCAATGCACGCATCAGATTGCTTACTTTGTCGCCGAAGAACAGTCGTTCGCCCGACTCGTACAGCCATTGGTTCAGTATCCATCCGAAGATCATACTTGGGAGGGTCCGCTCGACGCTGAAGTGGCTCCACCGATTAATTGGGACTGGTTCAACGAGTCTGTCTAGAAACTCGTGGTACTTTTCGAAGAGGTGATAGTGGCTCTGGTCTCGCTCTCTAGCGGGATTGAAGCACATTACGATGGATCCTGGATATCGTCTCCCTGCCCGAGAACTCGATTGGATATATTCGGCTGTCTGTCGGGGCATCCCGAAGAAAACCATGAAATTGAAACGATCGATGTCCACCCCATGGCTGATCATATTTGTCGCGGCGATGACGTTGGTTCGATCTGTTGGATTGGCCGGTGGGTTCTCCAAACCGTCGAGGATCGTCTCAACCTCATCGAACGGTGTGTCACCGGTCAGTTCCTCAATCCGCGGTTCTGGCAACCCGAGCTCTCGGAGGTATCCTGCGATCTGTCCATCCATCGAGTTCCGGTAGCGGTTCTTGTCACGCTTGCTGATCGTGTACGTTAGGCATGTCTGGTACACGTCCAATAGGTCAAGCAGGTCGTCATTCGTTTTGACCGTCGTGAACCCCAGTTCGTGGATTTCTGGGACGGGATTGTCCGCGTCTTCGACGTACTTCCGAAAACGTTCGAACTCCCGCAAGTAGTAGAAGTTCAGCATAATGACCGCGTTGATGTGAGTCTCCCCGTGTGGCATCACTCCTGCAAACTGCCTACGGGTTGACTCTTGTGTCGTCGCGTAGAAGTTCTCACCAAGCTTCGGTCCTTGTGCTGGGAACCGTTCTGCTTTCCGGAGATAGAGTTCACGAGCCTGATCGTCGTATTCTTCGATCGTCGCGGTTGCTCCGATGATCTTGGTTCGCTGCTCATCATTATATCTTTGGAGTGCATCGGTGAATGTCTCAAAGTGACTGTCGAACGTCCCGAGAGACTCCTCTAAGAGGTGCAGCTCGTCTTGGATTTGGAGGCCCGGTGCAACGTCGTACGGTTCACCAAACGGTGTCTCCGAGAGAGGCACGAGATGAGACCCGTTTTTAGGCTTGTCTCCACCGTAGTTCTCATGACACCCGTACTTCTCTGTACACTCATCAAAACTCGCAAAACCATGTTCCGGACACCAGTGTGTCATCTTCCCAGCGTATACGTGCGCCGACTTACGCTCGTACCCGACTGCAGTGATTTTGTCGATTGTTCCGACGATCATCGTCGGAGCGTACCGGTATAGTTCGTTGTCGACGATGTGTACCGGAAGTTCGTCGCGTGCGAAGATCTGGTAATCTCCCGACTCTCGAGGTCGCTGTTGGTACTTACAGTCCGAAGCGTCGTTGGTGCATACGTGGGCTATCCGAAGGTCATCCGTCGCACGGATTCTGACGTCCGCTCCACAGGCCGGACACGACGGGATCACCTTGATCTCTTCACGGTTGTCGTCGTTCTCTTCTCCCCCGCTATATTTGTGAAATTCTGCAAGATACGCGTCGTCGTCGCCGTACTTCGCGTAGTTACTGACTTTGTTCGGGGTGTTCTTTGAACCAACTAAGTATCCTAGACTGAACGGGAGATATCCCGGTCCGTTGATGTCAGAGTCTTGGAGTCGGATCATCTCGGCGTTCGTTAACAGTTCCGTAATACGTTGGGTCTGCTGGAGCGACAAAAGACGAAGCGGGAACCGTGTCCAGGCGCTGACACCATATCGCTTGCCACGCTTGCGATCAAAGAACGCGGTAAAGATGGCCAGCCCGAGGTAGGCCTCGGTCTTGCCACCACCAGTGGGGAACCACAAGATATCGACAAGGTCCAGTGCTTCCATCGGTTCGCCAGAAAAGTTCTCGGCGTCGGTCTCTTCTCGCCAGGGGACATCGCTCCACTCGTCATACTCTCGGCTGGCGATATCGGGGAGGACCCGGAGAATAAACACTAACTGGAAGAGACGCCAAGAGTCGTACTCCATTGTCCCGTCGTCGTTGGTCACTTTCTCGATGAACGTCTGGTTCATCGCCTCAAAGGCGTCGACGATGTGTCCATCCCCCTTGGTCGTGTCCCACCGCAGGCACTTGATTCCGCGTTCGAATCGACGAATTTCGTCTTTGAACGACTCGCGGTCCTCTGCAAACGCCTCCTGATCAGACTCTCTGAAGTCACCTTGCAATTTGTACTCACGGAGGCAATCGTCGTACCGCTGAGACTCGTACTCCCACATTCGCTCAGCGATGTTCTCCAGCGCCTCCAACCCACCACCACGGACGTCGGTCAGCGTCTTGAATGTCGTGTCCAGTGAAGGATCGAAACTATTCGGGTCTCTGGTCTCGTACTTGCCTTGTCGGTACGTTGGAAGATACGACGTCTCCAGGGTTTTTGAGTCAATTCGTGTGACCGTGCAATTCGTCCCGTGACCGGGAAGGTATCGATCGTAGCGGAAGTCTTCTTCCAACCGTTCGAACGTGAAGTCACTAAACTCGCCACCATCTACGCGGATGGTCGACTCAACGTCAAACAGCGTCGTGTCATACACGTCAACTCCCTTTCTGTAGTCCGGGTGGTCGTTGTCCAAGTCTCCGGGGTTCGGTTTCGACGAGTTCTCAACGGTCAACTCGCCGCGAACTCCCTCATCGTCTTCAGTGAACTCACAATCGACCGCAACGTCCCACGGCGGCACAAAGGGTCCACCCGCACGGTCGACGATCCGATCGACGACTGTATTCAACACCTTGCGCTGTTCTCCTTCGTCTTTGACTGTCAGGAGGCCGGGCGGGAGTTGATAGTTTCCGGAGTAGTCGTCGTAATCAAGTGTCGCGTCCGCAGGTGCACCCGGAAGGTCACTCAGGTCGATAGTTGACGGTTCGACGATTGATCGACCATCTCGCCACACCGTTGGTTCGTCTGGGTCCTCGTCGATCTCGTAAACTCTTCGTTCAAGCTCATCAACCAGCTCGTCAGTGATCTTCTCGTTGATATTCCCTGGAACTATGCTCCTTGCCGATATCTGTCCCTTTGAGGGTGGGTCAATCGTTATTGGATCACTTTCGAACTCAATACGGCGGTACACCTTGATCAGTTCTGTCTCCGAGCGACCACCGGGGCTCTGTTCATCACTATCTTCAGAGACGCTGACATGCGCAGAATCGAACTGCTGCTCTCGGCTAGGGAAGACACGACAATACACGTGACCAGAGAGTTTAACGGAGAGTTTGTTCACACGGACGTCAGGAAGGCGGAACGTTGCTTGGAGTGCCGACGGAATTAGCTTTTCCGCCATCTTGTCCGACATCCCGCTGTTGTTCGCCTTCTCGCTCGGTGCTAGGGTACCGGCGAACAACTTGTCCGATGGGAGGTCCGCCGTCACGTACTCGTCACCTACTCTCGTCCCAGTCCCACTCGCACACTCAAGCACTCGCTCTGTGAGGAACTGACCAAGTCGCTCCCGATCAAGATATGCCTCACTCGCCCACGGCGGAAGCTCCGATGGATCCTCGTTTAGGTGTTTGGACCCCTCGGTATAATAAGATCCAAGCGTCATCTGTTTTGATTATTCACCACTAAACGTATCAATCTATCCATGAATTTCCTGCATCAAGAACACTCAGCCGAACCGACAAAGTCTCCCAATCTGGGACTCGGATACGGTGATCGTGTCCTCGCTGACCGAGACAACCTGCTCAACGACGGTCGCGTCTTGAACATCCTCTACCCGCAGGCCAGCCTCTTTCAAAATCCACTCGTCGTTGTCCGCATTTCGAGACGAGAAAATAATCTGCTCAAGTTTTCTACCTACCTGCATGTGTAGCCTCCGGATCGATTCGAGTCCTCGGTGGATTTCAAGATGGTGATTCTGGAGGCTCTCAATATCGTTGACCACACCTAAAGCCTGAATTGTCTCCGAGTTTGAAGGACCAATTGTATCGCGTGTGAGGTAATTCATGATGGTCTGTGGCTTTCGGACTACTTCTGGGGCGTCAAACTCGTTCGCGTAGACCTGCAGTTCATCTGCGATGATCTCGGCGATCTCTCTTCTCCCCATCTCTACTTTGAGTTTGTTCGGATCTTGATTCAGTTGTTCATGCATTTCACTCCAGTAGTCGACCATTTGATCAAGTCCGCTATTCCAGATGTCAAGCATCACGAGATTCTCTCGAAATTGTCCACGACACTCGGTGTGGATCTTCTCAACGACGTGTTCAAACACGTCCCGACGGCTGTCGTCTTGGATGAGAATAACCTGGTCTCCCGGCGATAGACTTGCGGCCGACCTGCGCACACGGTTCACGGAGCCGTTCGACGACTGTAGAGTCCAGACTAAACCTCTTGGTTCCTCATATAGTACGTTCCCGGCACTCAACTCAATCTTGAGTGCACGGACCTCTCCATTCCCGTCTCGGTGGGTGTTCGTCCGGCCTCCGTCGATGGTCTCCCTGTCAAGGCCGTCGTCGTATTCCAGTTCTCCGCTCCAGTTCCGGGCATCTCCGTCTGCGTTCTGTTCGGGAACCAGCGATCCGAGACCAATGTTGAGGTCGCCACCGGTGAGTGTCGGACTGGATCCGACCCTTTTGCTTTCGGAGAGCGACCGTGCTCTGGAGCGTATGGTCGGTAAATCCGGGTTGAACGGCTTGTTCGCTGACCCACCGCGTTCTCGTGAGCGGTACCCTCGCGGTTTGGGTGGTCGTGGCTCATCTAAATCAATATACTCCGTGAGGCCGTCTGTTTTTAATCCGAGCTCTTGTGCCGTGTGGTGTTGTACACCTGGTCCGACGCGCCACTCGGCGGTCTCTATGATGTCCGAGAGCCGGGATTGCAGTCGACCGATATCCCATTTGTACGTGAGGAATCGTTGTTCGGAGACTGCACCTGTCTGGACCGCGGGGTAGTGACTTTTTGTCGGGACTCCTGGAAAGACGGCGACGTCTGCCTGGGGGGCCGTATGTGGACTGTACAGGCTGTGGAAAAAGATATTCTCAGTCAGTTCGTTGTTCCGACCGAACTCTGTTTTTTCGGCGATGAATGATCGAAGGAGCGACTCTTGTTTCCGTGTCGCCGTGAAGACACAGATGGTGTCGCCCTCCTCCCGAACATCACGGATCTGTTCAACGATGGCATCAGCTTTTGGATTATGCTCCGTGAGCAGTTCAACTATCGCGTCGAAAGCGTCACACGCTTCTTCTAGGATTCCACCGCTGCCGGGGACATCTCGATCCAACTGCGACGCCTGGTCGCGCAAGCGATTCACTTTCGACTGGAGAGTCGCCGCCGTCCCCCACGACTGGGTGTCGTCAAGCGACGATAGTGAGTCGTGGAACTCAACCGATATCGGTAGCGTATCGAAATACATGTATAGGAAGTAACCGTTTGTGATCGCTTGACGGCTCGTAGACGAGTAGCTGTCCGACGTATCTTTCGGGAACGATGACGCGCTATAGAGACGCTCGTACGCTCGTTTTGCTGCCGTCTCCAGATCACCGTAGGCGATATCGACGATTGATCGGTTGATGCCATTCCGGATGTTTTCTAGACTACGCACCGAGTCAGCAAACGGAGACTGGACAGTACCACCGTTGCTTGAGGCACTCCCTGCATGGTGGTTCGTGTCTGCAACTGGCTCCAGCAACTGCTGCGGTGCCGACTCCAATGCCGAGGCCATCCATCCCCAAAATAGAACGCCCTCGTCGTCTCTGTTTTGAGACTCAAGTGTCTCAAGATACGGGTGGTTTGGCGAGTCGAACACCATTAGACGTGGGATATCCCGCTCTTCGGCCAGTTTTCGGTACGCCTCTTGTGTTGCTTGGTCATCTAACAACCCAGTAGTGAAGTCCAAGACGAACCCTGAGAGATCAAGATTTGGCGAAAGCGTCGTCGTGATTTTTTTCCCGAACGTCGTGTGGACAATGGCAGCCGTCTCCGGTTTCTCAGGGTCCCAATGTCGCGGTTTGTGGTTAGTAATGTACGACAGAGAGGAACCGTCCCCGGTCTTGACTAGCGGTGCTGTCGTGTCACCGAGTGGGGTCGGTGAGATCCCGTCTGTGAGTCCGTACTTTTCTCCCATTCCAAGTTCAAAATACTGGTCTCTGATTCCGCTCCGATTGCTCACGAACAAGATGGGTTCTGTACTCCGAGACTGGAACCCGACAGCAAGGAGCATCGGTATTTGTACGTGTGTCGGTGGAGAGGGATACACAAGTGCAACGTCACGCCCCTCGGCGAATGCCTTTGCTGCGACTGCGATATAGGATCGGTCAAACCGCGAGAAGCCCGCACGCTCTTTTCCGAAATAGAGCATGCCGTCTGCGTCGGTCTCCAACACTGGAGCGACGCTAGGTGAAACATTGAACACGTCTCCTGTGGCCATAGGTCAATGAGGTAGAATAAACAGAGGAACAAAAATATACGCTATCCGGCATGATGATTCAACAAATTACGTCGGTTTTTTAGCCAGTGAGTCAAGGGATGGCTATTTGAACAGGTTGTGCTGTAGTCGGTTGATGAAATTGTCTGGACTGTCGAGAATCTATATATGAAGGGACTATTCGAACTATTGGGTAACTCCCGATGTGGAGATTGCGCTTACTGTGAATACCTCGGTATCTGTAAAGTGCGTCGTGTGAACAGGAATCCCAGTTCTCAAGGAACCCACGCAGGTGGGTGATTTGTATTGGGTAGTTCACATCAAAACGATGAATAGAAACGCATCCATAGCTTTAAAAAAGATATACGTTCGTTATTCAAAGTTACCTCTATGATGCGGAACCGTGGGACTATCGCGTGCTCAGACACAGGATGATCTCAATGGGAGGGTGATTTCATATTGAAATCAGAGAGGCTGGACTGGCGGTCTGACCATTCAAGAAACTCAATAACACGTGTGCCGATTATTTCACCCAACTTCGGTGGAACAGCATTTCCAATCATTCGACCAGTCTTCGTTATCCCAATCTCATTGAGATCTTTTACAAATCTATAGTCCTCGGGGAACGTCTGAATCATCGCTCCTTCACGGAGTGAGAGTGCCCGATCCTGTGTGGTGTCGTAGTGACCGAATCGACCACTCCCTAGATTGTAGAACTGCGTCGTGATCGTCGGTGCGGGCTCATCGGCTACCATACGCCCGTAGACCGACTTGTAACTCTGTCCTGTCGCTTTTTTGTGACACTCTAAGAGTAAATCTTCGTCCCAATCGGTCCAGTTGCCACCAGGTTTAGATTGTCTAATTCGCTGGAGATTCTCATCAACGAGCGTGCGAGCCGTATGCAGAGGATACTCACTGTGTCTTTCGCCGGCCTCAATAGCAGGAAGATGATCTATACAATCCTCCACAGTGGGATAGTCCTCGGGATTGGGATGGCTTGGTGCTCCAAGGTCGATACGGCCATCACGAGATCCGACGAGCACCCAGCGCCGTCTGGTCTGGGGAATACCATATTCAGGACAGTAGACCCGCTTGTCGGTATCGGGATTGAGGTTGTACTCCAACTCTCTGAGACCTACTTCAAACTCGTCGTAGACCTCGGCATCACGAATCTCGTAGACGTTTTCCATCACAATAAAATCTGGATCGGTGTGACGAACGATCTCTAAGAAGGCTCGAAGCATTCCGTACTTGTCGTGATCGGCACTATTGGTCCCGTGAGTCAACGGCGAGAAGGGTTGGCAGGGTGCACAGCCAGCCAACAAGGTGGCATCGGCTTCGTCGTCAAAGTACTCTGAGATAAGCGCTGGTTCCTCTCTCGCAATACGGCCGATATCCCGTGCCAGAAACGTTGCATCGTTATTTTCTTCGTAGGGGAACCGACAATCACTATCAACGTCGAAACCCGCCTCTACAGAGATACCGGCTTGCTCTAGGCCATTGGTGAGACCACCGGACCCGCAAAACAAATCTACCGCAGAGACGTGCATTTGAGTATCTAAATGAATTAGATCAGATGGTAAAGCGTTTTCTTCATGCGATTTTCAGGTATCTAATCAGCACAATTCTAGAGACTCTCTTAGGTAGTTCCCAACCAATTGTAATCAGTTAAATCAGTCGTCTGCGACACCGACTGGTTTGGCCGACGTAGCGCCGTCGACGTGCTGAAGGATCCCCTCACCGATACGCTCACCGAGTTTTGGTGGGACTGCGTTCCCGATCAATTTACCCAAGTTACTCAC
>LFCJ01003177.1_pt1 | contig 11997 bp, 15 predicted proteins | sample 643141 | NCBI WGS metagenome assembly LFCJ01 (sample SAMN03766243, study PRJNA286221) | soda lake metagenome | biome: soda lake; feature: Kulunda steppe; material: water; isolation source: sample B1-Br-g2 brine of Lake Bitter-1 | place: Russia: Kulunda steppe | collected 2010-07 | reverse complement strand
GCCGATATCGATCGATACGTTCTCCTCGAAAGCGCTATTTTCACCTCATAGCAGACTTGAGAGGGTTGAATCTGGACAGAAAACGATGCTGCTGAGTATTACTGCGGGTACTAACTAAAGACGGATGTGCCCCGATAGTCACACACGTTCTGCTTGTTGTCGGGGTCCTCTATTTTAATTGGAACGTCGTAGAAATATTATTCCTCTATCTAATCGAGGTTGCAGTCATTCACGTTTTATTCGTAACTGTCGCGTTGTTTGCGGCAAAGCCAATAGATAGTCAAGATTCCGACAAATGGCAAGAAGAACCGGTCCCGATCACGCTTGTTTCAGTGCTCCCGCCAGTACATAACCGCAACATAGGTCTGGTTGGTAAGTACATGGCTTTCGGTTTCATTTACATTTTCCCATTCCTCTATGCAATCGTCCAGCTTGCAGACAGAAGTCTGTCATCGTTGTTTTCGCCAACGATCAGCCTCGCAGTCTCGCTATCTGCGCCAGTCAGTTCGTACGTGTCTGGCGGCAGTTCATTGCGGCTCAGTCCTATCAAGAGCGGTCCCCCGCGGAATCGATTCGAGTCGGGCTTTGGCCGATGCATGAACTCATTGTTATCGTCCTATTCGTATTCGCTCCTGTCACATTCATACTGGTGGCTGCTTCGTTTGCAGTAGGAGACATAGAGTCACAGACTCTCGTCTTATTAGCGTACGTGATCCCTATTGGAGCTGCGGGAGTCTGGTTTCAGAATGGAAATCTAACTGTGAGGCTCCAACACAAAAAATGAAACAGCCCGATAACCTGGACAACCAGACAATCGCCTGTCTCAATCACCAGAGTACATTTTCCAAACTACTATCGTGCACGACACGCGCCCTGTATTCACCTATTCACGGCTTTTCGAAGAGATACGCTGACTGGCAGGAATCCCAGCGGTCAGTTAGCAGCTGCATTGAACGTTCACTACCCATTTAGATAGGCGTGTTGCTGCTTCTTTGACACACTCATACCACCTCCACGGTCCAGGCTACTCACGGCCAGGAGTCGTTTGCTGCCAGGGCTCCGCCAATTGTATTTCCGATCAGGAAAGTCTATATTCAATATAATTAACCCCACTGCAGCCATAGGCCAGAATATGTACGACTTGACTGGCTTTCAACGCGACTTGCTCTATACAATCGCCGGCCACGACGAACCACACGGACTCGCGATCAAAGATGAACTCGAGAACTACTACGAGAAGGATATTCACGCTGGACGACTGTATCCAAACCTCGACACACTCGTCGACAAAGGACTCATCGACAAAGGGACGGTCGATCGGCGAACGAACTACTACTCACTAACGCGTCGTGGTCGACGCGAGACCGAAGCACGACGCGAATGGGAACAACAGTATGTTGGTGAGCCGCTCGTAGACTCGTAGCTCAAATACCGTCAAGCAGATTTTCCAAGCGGTCACTCGAACTCGAGAGTCATCTCTGTGAGACATTTATAACCGCGAACCCATCATAAAAATAGTATTTTAGATTATCCGAATCGTATTTGGACGTGACCGCTGTTACAGCGGCGGCGTTGTTTCAGGCGGCTCTCGGGTATCTGCTGCTTGTTCGTAGGCGTAGGCCATCTCAATGAGTCGGTGCTCGTTGTACGGGATCCCGAGTATCTCGACGCCGACCGGGAGTCCATTTTCGGTCAACCCACCAGGAACGGATATTGCTGGACACTGTGACTGTGCACCGATCGGTGTGTTAGTTGGATAATTCGCGGTTGTATATCGGTCTCCGAGTTCAGAGATTTTCGGCGGCACGACCTGAACATCTGGGAAGACGATCCCATCGAGGTCATTCGCCGCGAAGATTTCCAAGATGTCATGCCGAAATGATTCCTGGCCGACCGTTTTCCGCCAGAAATCCAGTTCTTCCTCCGGAACGACGTCCATGTGTGCGATGCTTTCGATCAGGTCGAGGTCCTCATGGTACTCACCAGCTTCGTATATTTCTCTGACACTGTCGTATGGGAGTTCTCGTTCTGCAAGGAAGTCATTGAGAGCCAGCTTAGCATAGTACTCATAGACAACAGTGTCCCCGATTTGCTCTTCCATATCAGGAATGGAGACTGGATCCACAAGTTCAGCACCCGCATCCACCATTCTCTCGAGAGCGGATTCGACAATGTCGTTCACCGACGCCGCACGTGGGTTGTCATCGTCACCGAAAGCCTCACGCAAAACGCCAATTCGAGTACCCTCGAGACCATCCTCGTCCAGGTAGTTCGTGTATGACTCGACATCGATCTGTGCTACGGCCCCCGTCCACTCGTCTTTCGGGTCATAGCCAACAAGGACGTCGGGGAGTTTCGTCATATCAGTCATCGTTCGGGCCATTGGTCCGGGGGTATCTTGACGCGGGACGATTGGTGAATGCCTATCGCAACTAATTAGCCCAGTTGTAACGCGAATGCCGTAGAGGTTACAATTCGCCGAGGGAACCCGAACAGATCCACCGGTATCCTCACCGATTCCGATCGTTCCGAGATTGGCAGCGACAGCTGATCCAGTTCCGGAACTCGACCCGCCTGGGTCTCGGCTGGTGTCGTATGGATTCTTAGTTTGACCAGCGGCCGAAGAGTGACCGAAGAAAGCTGAGGCAAAATCAGGGAGATTCGTCTTGGCTAAGACAATCCCGCCAGCTTCCTTAACATTTGAAACAAGCGTTGCATCCTCGTCAGGCACGTAGTCAAGGCAAGTTTCGGATCCGAAGGTAGTCCGTATATCGGCTGTTTCTGCTTGGTCCTTGACGAGAACTGGAATTCCGTGAAGCGGGCCGACAAATCCGTTCTCGTTGAGTTCTTTGTCAAGTTCAGCGGCGCGGTCAACCGCCTCTTCGTTGATTGTTATGATGGAATTCAGTTCCGGTCCATCTTGATCATAGGCTTTGATCCGGTCCAAATACCGGTTAGTGAGCGCTTCGCTGGAAAGTTCTCCAGCTTTCATTGCATCGTGTATTTCGTCTATTGTTGCTTCCACTATCTCAAAGTCATTTGACATAGGTACGACTCGTATTACTACACCAACGCTACAAGTATGTTACCACAGAACAGGGTTGGTTAAATTCTCGTTCCAGTGTATCGAGTGGCAATAATCAAGTGAGTGCCATAGTTCAGGGGTGTATCAAGCGGAGGGTGGCAGAGAATAGCCTCACTCCGTTAGATTTCTCAACAGCAATCATATCGAAGGGAACTCGTTTTATTCCTGATAATCGTTCTACAATAACCGATACGAAGCCGTTCTCACTATGTTAGATTCCTCACGCTGAATAGAGTTCAGAATGATTTATAAGATAGGTATTTGTGTAGTGGTAGCAAATAACACAATGTGTAGTTACAATGGACGGCATTCACGATCTCGGTGGGACCGATGGCATAGGGCAAATAGAGAGAGACCCTGCCGAACCCTACTTCCACGAAGAGTGGGAGGAAGCGGTATTCGGGCTGCTCCCGATAACGATGGGGCAGGGGTTTTTCAATATTGATGAGTTCAGGCATGCAATCGAGCGGATGGATCCTGCTCACTACTTAGACTCGTCGTACTATGAACACTGGCTGAGCGCGTATGAAACGCTCCTGATTGAGAAGGAAGTCCTTTCGGAAGAGGAACTACAGAGCCGACTCAAACAGGTTCGTTCAGCAGACAATCCTGAAGAGCTTGTCCCGCAACGAGAAGATCCCGAGTTCGCTGAGGGGATGCTGGAACTCGTCGAGTCGGGTGCCTCAACAATGCGCGAAGAGGTCGAACCAGCGTTCGGGGAAGGCGACCAGGTACGGGTGAAGAACATGCACCCCGAAGGACATACTCGATGTCCGGAGTACGTCCGTCAAGCCCAAGGCGAGATTTCGGAGCACTTGGGGACATTCGTCCTGCCTGATGCACATGCCCATGAGCAGGGTGAGAGTCCGGAACCGTTGTACACCGTCTGCTTCGACAGCACCGAGTTATGGGGCGAAGAGTACGCTGAGCCGAACGAATCCGTCTACATCGACCTCTGGGAGGGGTACCTGAACCCAGTTTGACCGAGCCATGACATCCGAACACACCTATTCGCATGCTCACCCACATAAGGACGAGATCGAAGTCGATCTCTCCGATAAACCCCAGTTCGAGTCTGGCACGCGAGTACAACTTGTCCAGGCGTCTTTGGAGAAGTACAAACGGCGGCCAGAGTACGCAGAAGGGGCAGAAGGTGTGATTGAACGAGTTCATGGCGCCTATCTTCCACCAACAGCAGTCGGCGAACCCAAGGGTGAATACCTCTACTCCGTACGCTTCCGGCCACAGGAGATTTGGGGGCCTGACCATCCTGAACGGAACGGGAGCGTTTACATCGATATCTGGGAAGACGCCATCGAAACCGTATGACCAATCCATGCAACTACCGTACAGTGAGTTCGATCGCCACCAAACGAGAGTGACCACAACCTATGAGTGAACCACATCCCGTAGAAACAACCGACCCAGAAGATCGCGCACGAGCAATCCAGTCGCTACTTATCGAGAAGGGGTTGGCGTCCACCGACGCAATCGACGAAATTGTCAGCAAGTACGAGGAGGACATCGGCCCGATGAACGGAGCCAGAGCCGTCGCAAAGGCCTGGATCGATTCCGAGTACAAGGAGTGGTTGCTATCCGATGCCTCCGCGGCGCTTGACGACCTCGGATACACTGGGCTGGAGGGCGTGGACCTCGGTGTCTACGAGAATACGCCTGACGTCCACAATGTGATTGTCTGCACACTCTGTTCGTGTTTCCCGTGGCCAACGCTCGGCCTGCCACCAACATGGTACAAGGCGCCGCCCTACCGGGCAAAGATGGTCAAACATCCACGACGGACACTCCGGGAGGAGTTTGACCTTGATCTCGACGACGACATCGAGATCAAAGTCCGGGACACGAGCGCCGAGGTGCGATATATGGTGCTGCCGCAACGTCCAGCGGGGACGGAGGGGATGAGCGAGGGGGAACTTGCCGAGCTCGTTACCCGGGACTCGATGATTGGCGTCGAACGGTTGGGTGAGAAACACGCAGACGAATTGCGATGAGTGACGATATTAACCGTACGATCACCGAGATCAAAGACGCAGCCGATCCACCCCAAAAGAGCGGCGAACTCGTATTTAATGCCCCGTGGCAAGCACGCGCCTTCAGCTTGGTCGTCACGCTCCACCGACAGGGGCTATTCGAGTGGAACGAGTTCCAGAGCCGCCTCATCGAACAGGTGAACGCTGGTACGTTCGAGGAAGAGGAGGATGACCCCGAGGCCGTCTACTACCGTCAGTGGACCGCAGCGTTCGAACGCCTTCTGGCAGACAAAGAGCTGTTCGACAGTGATATGATCGAAGAACGAGCCCAGGAGTTCGCACAAGGCGAACGAGATGCCTCAGAGTTTGTCATCGGCGAAACTGGTGGTCACTGATCGTACCCCCTCTCTACGCCGATCAGTTCCTTCTGCAGAGAACCTAGTTCAGCGGACTCGTTGAGCGGCGAACTTTCGCTGGCACTTGTTGGTGAGGACGAACGCAAACAGCACTGGGTCGAAGCGCTCTTCGAACCTGATTCACGACGGGCGAATCAGTCAGAGTCGGTCGGTTCGCAGTCGGTGGCGGTGTAATTGCTCGAGTCTGGCGTGTTTTTTGAGACCCGCTGAGGGGCGGAGGTCTTCTCGAGTTCAGTTCGATTCGATTCGACTCGAGAAGCAGTGATCAAACATGGCTACGAGCAGCAGCACCCAGGAGACGTTCGACGATTCGGACACCCGGCACGACGAGATGCACAGTACAATCGAAGCATGGATTCAAGACCTCATCAATGAGGTCAATTCCGCCGTCTCGAGCGAGCAATTCAAACAATGGTTAGATGTCCAGAGTCGCTTCCATGACTACTCGCACCGAAACACGCTGTTGATCAAACTCCAGTGTCCCCACGCAACGCGCGTTGCTGGCTACCGAACGTGGCAGAACGAGTTCGATCGGCACGTGAGTGAGGGTGAAAAAGCAATCTGGATTTGGGCACCGATCATCGCGAAACAGTGCCCTGAATGCGGAAATTCGCCATCGTACCACGAACGCAGCGACTGTGAGTATAACGACACTGAGCCTGGCGAATGGAACAAAGGACTCGTGGGCTTTCGACCAGCACCAGTCTTCGATATCTCGCAGACAGAAGGCGAACCACTTCCAGAACTCGAGACCGAGGCGAACGGCAACGCCGGCGAATTGGTCCCAGCACTCCTCGAGGCGGCGTCCGCACTCGAGGTAGCTGTCGAGGTCGTGTCTCCTCGAGACTGGTCTCACGGCAGCGCCAAGGGCGTCTGTCAGTATCGCCTGGAGAAGCAGCCCCTTGTGGAAGTCCGTGATCGTGAAAACGAGGCTGATCTCGCTGTCACACTCGTTCACGAGTACGCACACGCACTGTTGCACGGTGGCATCGATACTGAAGACGAACGGTCGAAACGTGAACTCGAGGCCGAGGCCGTTGCCTACATTGTCGGTCGATATTTCGGGCTGGACACGAGTGGGTCGGCGTTTTACCTCGCTGCGTGGGAGGGGGACGAGCCGGAGACGATTCTCGATCGACTCGAGCGGATTAGTTCGACCGCCCAGGAGATCATCGACGTCGCCGACGAGGTGATGGCCGATGAGTGACGAGCCGCTTCTGCTCGAGATTCGGTTCTTGATTTGCGAGATAGTAGTCGATTAGTTATCATTGACATCCACCACGCCGTAACCGACGTGGAATCCCGACCGCCGTTGGGATATTACGGTTTACAGTCCACGACCTGTTCTCGCGGGGCGAAACGGCCCTCATTACGATCGAACAGATGGACTGAAGGCTGTGCCAACCAGCTGTTACTCCTATCCTCAGAAGGACTCGGAGTTACTTTTCGGCGGATGTTCTCCGCACCGTTCACGTCCGCGTTCGCCACCGTATCGCATTCCTCGCACACGTACAACCCGCGTTCAACACGCTGGGTGCCGTCCTTCGTTCCGCAGGCCGAACACGTCGTTGAGGTATCGTGTTCGGACTCAACCGTTAGGTCGATACCTTCGGCTTCCGCCTTGTACTCGAGCATCGACGTGAAGCGGTCAAACGCCCATCCGTGAAGGTCGAGATTGCCGTGTTTGCCCCAGTTTCGGGACTCGCCGGTATCGTCGTCTCGGATACCGCCGAGGTCACCGATGACGATCGTCCCGACGTCCCTCTCGACGCACTCCGAAACGATGTGTTTTGAGAGGGTGTGCAAAAAGTGGGTTCGGCGTTCCGTGCGCTTCCGGTCCAAGCGAAGCCGCTCGTTCGACCGGCTGTCGTCGCACTTCGCTTTCTTTCGTCCGAAGTAGTATTCGTCCTCTTTCAGCGCGTTACCGGGGAAGAGGATCGATTCACCGCCGAACGAAAGCGCGGCAACGTTCGAGATGCCGAGGTCGATCCCGGCAGTCTCGTCTCCCGGTGGGTCGGGATCAATCGACTTTCGGCAGACGAAGTGGAGTCGCCACTCGTCGTACTTGTGGACGGCCCGAACCTGTTGGATGTCCCACTCGGAGAGGTCTACGTCGGGACGTAGCTCGTACTCGCACAGCACGAAGTCCGAGCGGTGCTCCTTCAGGTTGCGTCCTTTCGAGAGGCGAACGCGGGTGAACTGTGCATCCTGCTTGAAGCCAGCCGCCTTGAACGACACAGTAGAACGCGGGTGGGAGTCATCGCGCTTGCGGTAACCGGGCGGTCGGGCACGGCTATCGCCGTTCCGACGCTTGCCGAACCAGCCGTTGAACGTCCTCAGAAATCGAAGATTTCTGATGGGCTGCGCAAGAGCGAAGCTCTTGCGAACGCTTCAGCGAGCTCTTCGAGAACGCGCTGACTGGATTGAGAATGAAGGTCCGTGTAGCGTTCGTGACCTTTGAGTTCGGATTTGAGTTCCCCGTCATCGGGGATCTCGCCCGTTTCGTCCCACTGCTCTTGTGCGTAGTAGCGACCGACGTTCCAGAGCTTCGATGCAGCCCGTCCGAGTTGATCGAGGTCGTCACTCACCTGCCGTGGGTTCGCATCGGATTCTGGGCCCATAACCAGTTATGAAGCCCGAAAACATGATAGAACCGATTCAGTATAGAATATCCAGCCATGCAACAGGTGGTGGATTGTTGCATCAATTGACGGCGCGTATCCACGCCCTGAAGGGCGTGGTATTGCGCCTGTTCAGCGTGTAAACTCAGCCGCGGTCATCTGTTCTAGATACGATTCACTCGCATACCAGTACTCAATCTGGTCTGGGAAGCCATATTCAGGAAGTAAGGTTTCTGCGGCTCGTCCAGCAGGCTTGTCGGTTGTCAATAATACAACCTTCTCAGCTTTACCGCTATCGAGAAGTTGAGCTGCAAGACCAACAAGTGCTGTATCCGTTTTTTCAATACCGTCTTCGGGCCGATTTGTATCATTCGCGATAAACCGTCTAGAAGCATCCATAATTCCAGAAACGAGTGAGTTAGCGTACTCGAGTTCTTCAGCTACGAGAATCCATCCTTCCTCGATACCTTCTTGCCATGGAATCTGGCTTGAGGAATAAGACATGTCGTTCGGCTTACCACCTAATTCGAGATGCACTCGTCGAGGAATGAGCAGTTCGACATCTGCCTGTCGGACTGCACGGCGCAATCGCTGATATTTGTCAGCGCCTGGGCCACCACACCGGACAAAAACACCAGTGTCTGCGATATATTCAATTTTCATTCGTCACGATATTCAAGAACAACCGATTCGAGTGCCTGGAGAATGATTTCAGCTTCCAGCGGAGAGATGTCAACTTCACGGGCCATAATTCGATGGTTGACCGTTCCGTCGACGTACTCATGAGCGTACTCAAGAGCCGTCGCAAGGCCATCGACTCCGTGACGATCAAGATAAACATCAATATCCTTGTCAGCCTCACGACGACCGACTGCGTCGACGAGTTCGGCTGTGATCGTTCGTTCTTCACCGTCTGTCGTGAGCGTGATTGAGAGTGGTTCCGCTGCAAATTCGTACGGCCGCTCTTTACGTGCTTTTGTTATCAAACCCGCATCCTCGAGTCGACCGACATAATCATAGGCAGTCCCCTGTGGGATATCAAGTTCAGAGATGAGATCCTCGACAGTCGCACCCTCAGTTCGCAACACATATGTGTAAATTCGAGCGAGCGTTGGATTCTCTAAAAGGTCAACGAGCGTCCGAAGTTGCTGAATTGGTGGCGTCTCACCCGGTGTCGTAGATTGAGACATCGTATTATGAGTTATGCATAGTTCGTAATAACACTTCCGCAGGTCGCTTTGCGTTTGAGAGTATTCGACTGCCCGGTGCGGTTTTTGTGGTGCCACAGGGGTGGACACCATGGTAGAACATCCGACGTTAGCAGAGTTCGCTACGAACGAAACGACTGACTCGAGGCCGGCTAATCAACCATCGACTGACGAGACCGTGACGATGACCGCTGACGAGCGGGTTGCAACGTACCTCATTGAGGATCAGATGGCAGATCTCACAGACGCGATCCGTGAAGCCGTCCAAAACGGCATCGACAGTCCGGGTTCATCCCGTGTGCTGGTCAGCATCTCCCCTGAGCGATCGCTCATCCTTGACGACGGTGCTGGCGTCGATCTCGAGTCAACTGAAGGTCGACGCAACCTGTCGGTGCTTGGTGCGGGAAGCAAACAACGATCGGACGACGAGACAATTGGTGAGTGGGGTATCGGTAAGGGTGCGATCATCGCGAAGGGTGCAGTTCGCATCTGGAGTCACGACACCGCGCTGTGTTTCGACTACCGAGATCGACGCGACTCTGGGCCGTGGGCAGACATCAGCGGGCGTGATGGCCAACTCGTGGACGCTGCGCATCATCTCGAGGGAATGCTCGTCGAGATCGATCACTACGAAGACGAGGTTCCAGATTCGGACAGCTACCGCTGGCGGCGCTACGTTCGCGATCTTCGCAAGCGCTTCGCGTACGTGCAGTCCCGGACGGGCGTCTCGGTCGTGATCAACGGCGAGCCAGTCGATAAGGGTGATCCACTCGAGGCGGTGGCTGACTCACCACATCCGTCGCTCACACGCGAAACTGAGGATGCGATTCTCGCACTCGAGTACACACCCCACGACGGGCTCGACATATACAGCAACGGACTGTACGTGACGACAAAGCGCGAGTACGGCATTGGTGGCGTGATCGTCTCGAAAGGGAATCTGACGCTGAATTTTGCGCGTAACGACATCCAGTCCGGCTGTGATCGATGGCAACGGATCGACGACGCACTCGAGCAAGCACGTGACGATCTGTATGCGGACGTCTCGGACGACCGGCTAACTGCCGAGAGTCGGGAAGTGATGATCGAAGCGATGGCATCTGACCGCGATGGAGCATCAGACGAGCAGTGGGCCGATCGCAAGCTGTTCCAGTTGGCGACCGAGTCCCGCATCAGCCTCGAGGAGATCCAGGCAGCCCCGTGGATTGGGTGGGTCGACGGTGCCCAGAAAGGTGCGGACAAACTCGTCGAGCGTGGCTACGTTGTCCTCGACACAAGTGATTCAGCGACGCAGCGGCTCCGTGATCTCGCCAGTGACGAGGACACATCGATAACGGTGCCAGAAACGTTCGACGTTGGCGAGCAAGCAGAGTCAGAGGGAGTGTGGACAGGCTATCATCGCATCGAAGATGAATCACAGTTGAACGCTGACCAACAGCGCTATGTTCGCTTTGCTCGAGTGTTAGCAAGAGAGCTTGGGATTGAGCGAGATGTGTACTACGGCGAGGCGAGTGCCGATGCCTGGACCGACGGCAGGACGTACATTGTGATCACCGACTCGGCCGTGACGAGCCGCCAGCGTGCTGTCTGGATGCACGATCTATATCTGGTGATGTTGCACGAAGCAGCTCATGAAACCTCGAGTCGCGATCGGCCCTCTCATGGACATCACTTCGAGAGCACGTTTCGGTCGCTCGTGGAGGAACCAGGTAATCGGAGTTCGTTCGCTGAACTCGTCCAGCAGGTCGTCGACGAGGGATTCGAGTCCGTATTCGAGGGATACGAGGTCACACGGGGATTCGAGTGATTAACAACCAAGGTCGTCTTGAGGGGCAATTTTATTTAGCTGTGGGTACACTGTATGTACAGAGAGCAACTATGGGAACGACTCGAGTAAACTTCCGGATCCCAGATGAATTAGTCGAGAAGGCCGATGTCGCAGCGAAGATCACCCACAAGAATCGGACGGAGATTGTGACTGAGGCACTTCAATCCTATCTAGACGAAATCGAAGACGAGGACGCGTTCAATGAAGAGATCGTCGAGCTATATCTTGAAGACGAGATCAGTTTTGATGTCCTCAAAACGTTTATTGGTCGCCAAGACGCCGAAGCGGTTCGTACCTCAAAAGCCGTTCTTGACCAAAGTGAGAATCTCGCCGACGAGCTTGCGGGGCTGTAGCTGGCAATGATTGTTGCCGATACGAGTGCACTTATTTCGCTAGCCACAGCCGAGGTAGTTGACCTTGTCTTCGCTGAGTTCGAAGTTCACACGACGCGTGTGATTCTGCAAGAACTCGAAGAGACAGCTGAGTATGACGATCCACATGGACAGGCAGCTCAGAATGTGCTCGAGCAGCAGGCGCAATTCTCTGTTCACACTGTTGATGGAGAACAATTTGAGTCATCAACGATCGATCAGGGGGAGGCAAGTTGTATTCGGTTGGAAGAGCAGCTTGAACCTGCATTTCTTCTGACCGACGACCTCCGAGCACTCCCAGAGATTCAGAATCTCACAACTGCCAAGGTCGCACTCTCACCAATTGTACTCCGGGCGCTCGTCAAGCGGGGCGTACTTGAACCAAAGAACGCTCAGAATAGACTCGAGCAGATTGCCAAGACCCGAGACTGGCTTGGTGCGCCGATCTACCGTCGTGCAAGACAGCTCTTTGACGAATAG
>LFCJ01003176.1_pt1 | contig 11997 bp, 4 predicted proteins | sample 643141 | NCBI WGS metagenome assembly LFCJ01 (sample SAMN03766243, study PRJNA286221) | soda lake metagenome | biome: soda lake; feature: Kulunda steppe; material: water; isolation source: sample B1-Br-g2 brine of Lake Bitter-1 | place: Russia: Kulunda steppe | collected 2010-07 | reverse complement strand
GCTCCTCGTTAACATCGATGGAAACTTCGTCCTTCTCTTGATCTAGAGAATTAATGAATTCCTTTTGTTTGTCGGGTCTTAGCCCCTCCATTTGAGGATAGATAAGGGAGATAATTGCGGATTCTAAACCATTATCTTCTTCGTAGTTAGACAGGTATTTTGCTATATCTTTGATTATGCTTGGCCCGATTTCCTGATACTGGTTTACCTTGTACCATAGTAGGGTAAGCTCTTCTTTATCTACATCTTCTTCCTCTATTTTGTCCCATTTAGCGAAGTATTCATCTAAAATATTATCTTTCAAAGCTCCTTCACTTGTAGTTAGTTCTGGTATACCTACGTGGATCTGGTTGAAACGCCGCATAAACGCATAACTCATTTCGTACAGCGAAGATTTGTCTAGCGTGTTCATTGTTGCTATTAGTCTCCAAGAGCTTGTAACAGGATATACGTCTTTATTTTCAGCGACTTGCTTGATTTTTTCCTCATCAGCATCTTCCATATTTTCAATCCTAATGTTCTGACTTCTCTCGTACGGTAGTTCTACTGAATCTCCTGAAAGAACTGAGAAAAGCTGTCCGAACGCCTTATCAATATCCGAACGGTTAATCTCGTCGATCACTAACCAGTTGTTAGTTACTTCACCATTGTCTTTCCTGAAGCATTTGAGAAACTGTCCAGGATTAAACTGTAGCTCATCTGAATCCGATGGCATGTAACCGCCTATCGTGTCGAAAGCCGTCCAATCTGCAGTAGCAGTTGTGAAAATACTTCCTTCAATCTCTTCATTTTCGTCGCTGACTTGTTCTGCAATGCTTTTAGCCAGTTTAGTTTTACCTGTGCCTGGAGGCCCTGTGAAGATGATATTCTTTCCTGAGTTAAGAGAAGCATTGATCTCAGCTTCTAGACTTTCATCATCCTCGAAATGAAGATTGTCTGGAATACTGACATCGAACGTAGGGGTGTTAGAATACTTCTTCAATAGTTCTGTATCTCCATCTACTTTAGGTTCTTCTAATGCAAGTATGGTTTCGTACTCCTCCTCTTCAAGTTTGAATATGCTTCCTTGAGCTGTATTTCTTAGAGGTTCACTGTCTTCTAAATCAGGAATTTCATTTAAGTCGTTCCAAGTTATTTCGCCATTTATCTTTCTTTTATATTCCAGAGTTATTCCTTCTACAGGTTGATCGTATCCTTCAGCTTCCTCATTGTGAAGCCCTTTGGCTACTTCTCCTACTGCAACTGCTTGTTTAACTGGTGTTGATTGATAGAAGAGTACTTTATCTCCTTCTGAAGCCGATTCAAAGTTACTAAAGATTCTACCCTTACTTCCTGAAGGGAGGTAGGCGGGATAAAACTTGGTATCTCCTTCATCTAATGAAGAAACCTTCCAGATAGAAGGATTAGCAGTTATCCAATAATACTTGATTTCTGAATCTACCTCCTTTTTGTTCTCGATTATGTGTTTCGCTGCTCTTTCTGTCAATACTTTAAGGTAACCCTGAGATTTTGTACCTTCTTTGGTATAGGCGTAGTATTTGTCAACTTTTGATCTTTCCTCGTCTAAAACTTTGCTGAAATCAGATATAGGCCGAGGTTCATCGAAATGATTGACATCAACTTCAAGGTGGAATTTCTTCTCTCCGTCTTTTTCGATAACTTCAGAGGGTTTTTCTACTTTTGAGTATCCAACGAATTTCTGCTCCATATAATGGAGTACAATATCCCTTTCTTTCAACATGCTCAGATCGTGTGTCTCTTTGTATCTTCCTTCATATTCCTCTGACTTTTCAGTATAAGGGGCTTCTAGATATCCTTCTTCTAGCTGCTCAGGTTTATCATTATGGCTGATAACGAAATAGCTTTTCTGATCGCTGATATCAATTTTGTCTCTCAATTTCTCATCTATGTAGTCTTTAGTCTCAGTCATGTAGTTTGAATATTCTTCTTTTATTCCGTATACTTCATTACTTTCGTAGAAAACATCACTTCCTTTGAACGCTTTTACACCAACTTGTTGGTATGTATAAGGGTTATCTCCCGGAAGATTTGTATTCTTTGCTTCTTTCAAGATATATTCCTTCAACTCTTCTTTTTCTACCTCTTGCTGATTAAAATCTAAGAAACAAGACATGGCAAAAGGCCTAGTATACTTGCCATCAGCCCTATCGAAGAACTTATCTATATCCTGCTTAATCTCTTCGGGCAAACCGTCCTCAGTCTCTTCCCTGTAGTTGGTGTAGAACCAGATAAGATCTTGAACATTCCAGAGGTTCTTCTCCTTTAAATCAATTTTCTCCAGGATTTCCTTAGCTATCTCATTGACTTCTAAATAGTGTTGAACCCTATTATCGGCGTTAAAGCCGTTTTCAAGGTCTAGATTGAAATCTTCGAAGAATTTCTTGTATTCTCTTTTCTTATAATATACGTATCGGTTAGGATAAAATGATGCTAGGAAAAACGCAGTAGTTCTTCTATCCTCCGGATCTCCATGAGATCTCCAGAAGGTTTCAAAGAACTGATCAATTCTATATTCAATTTCTTCACTCTCATCTAAAAGAGTCTTGAATGCCTCTGCAGCTCCCTCAGGATCTTCATCAAACACTTCCTTAATTCTGTCCCATGCCATCCAGTGAAGAAGATTCTTCTCTTTCTCAATGGCATCTTCTAGACCTTCAAGCAACTCTTCGCCTTCCAACTCCTTGATTTCTTGCCATTTCTCCTGAAAATGCTCAACATGATCCCATTTATACTCTTCAGCTTCGTGCTCCGGAGAATCATAGAATTCCTCATAATCGGAAATTATGGAGAGTAACTCGTTGTTAATCTCGTTTTCTCTATTTTCTCTAAACTGTGCTAAATCTATAACTTTTTCTGATATATCATAATCTTCACTATTAAACACCATCTTCTCAATGGTTCCAGGAAGTGATCCTGAGCTACCAGCTTCAACTCTATTACCTCTATCATCTTCAACATGGATGTAGGCCTCATCCTTTCTAGCATCAATTATCTTCCAACTCAACCAGTTCTTATGAGCTTGATCGGAGAAATCAATCCTCCCGTTTTCACGTCTATCTCTGGCAAGACCTCTTAACTGCTGTATTTCATGCTCTAAATCCTCTCTTGTACAACTACCTTTTTCCTTAGTTTTCTCCCTAACAATCTCGCCAACAACATCAATAATAGAATCCTCCACCATAAAAATTAACTAAATCTGTAAAATTAAGTGTTCTTTGGAAAATTCAATCTGTAAAATCGACTTCGTAGGTTTCTATCAACCCTTCTGGTACAGAGATATCTTGATCCTCACGTAAAGTAATCAATTTTTCGACCACATCATCAAATTCATCCCAGACGCGTAAATGATCAAAAATTTTGGCCGCTTTTTCCAATTTCTCAGCAGCCTCTTCCACATCATCTTTCTTTAATAACTGCATAGCTTCACATCTCAAAGCTTTAGCATGATACAGTTTTTTGTCTCCGCCTCCATCAGATATTTCTTCTAACTCTCTAAATTTCTGTTCAGCCTTTTTATATCTGTCATTATCTTCTAGATCTTTAGCTTTTGACCGCATCTCATCATGCATATTATTCATTTTCTGAGCTACTAACAAATAGTTTTTCATTTATCACAAAGAAGACTGTTAAAAATGAAACTCTTCATAAATTAAATGTGGTTGTATGGCCAAAGATAAAATAAAGACTCATTTTGAAGAGATAGAAAATTTTTCTGAACTTGTAGAATTCATTGCTAATGATCTTGAATACGAGAAACTGATGGAGCCGAAAGACAATGTCCAAGAACAGGATTTCTGGGATGGAAAAGGAAGAGAAGTCCACATAAAAAATAATGATAGAACTATAGTCCGTATAATTCGAGTTAAAGAAGATGAATTAGATCTCAGAGATATCAAAGATAGAATAAAGAGAAAAGGCCGTAGAAACCAAGAATTATTCACAGTATTTACATATGTAGATGAAGACAGACAACTAGCAGGCAAAACACGCTTTTTCTGGCTGAATAGAAGACTTTCAGAAGAAGATGTAGATATAGAGTACGATCTCCGATATTTCGAAGCCAATCCAAAAAACCTAGAGCCGGTCTACATAGACTATCTCGATGATCTAAGAGTAGGAAGTAAAACTATAGAGATTCTAGAAGACAATGAATCTGACAAAGGCCTTAGAGAAATCTTCTCGATCGAAACAATTACCAAGAGATTCTACAGTGAATTCCACGATGTAATAGAAGAAGTAGAAGAACACATTGAAGGCCTAGATGAAGACGTAGATGAACATCATTATGCACAGGTCCTGATCAACAGAATTCTCTTCATCATGTTCATAGAAGAGAAAGAATGGCTCAGCAAAGAACCAGACGACTACTCCGGCGATAAAAAATATCTGGAAGAAAAATATGAGGAGCTGAGGGAAAGCGATGAAATAGACAATATCTGGAACGATTTCTTCAGAAACCTGTTCTTCGACGGCCTAAGCCACAAGGGAGAAAGTCCGGATATTGTAGGAACAGTACCTTACCTCAACGGAGGGCTGTTTGAAGAAAAAGACTATGAAGAAGATGTACATGTAGAAAAAGAGTTTTTCGAGGCCTTGCTTAACCCGGAAACAGACGCACAGGGCAACAGAAAAGGATTCCTGCTTCAGTACAAACTTAAGCTAAGCGAGAGTAATCCTTCAGAACAGGAACTTGTCGTTGACCCGGAGTTTATCGGCCGCGTATTTGAGATGTCTATGCAGCAAGATCCTGAAGAAAGAGGAGAAAAAGGAGCATTCTACACTCCTAAAGATATCACGCAGTACATGTCCAAAAACTCGATCAAACAGCTGCTTTTGAATGAACTACCGGAGAAAGAAGAAGAGCTGTCACAGCTAGTGCTACATCATAAAGTTGAGGACAACTTTACACAGGAAGAACTTCAGAAAATTCACGGTGAACTGAAGGAAATCAATGTACTGGATCCCGCAGTAGGTTCAGGAGCATTCATAATCGCAGTAATGGAAGAACTAGTTGGAATCTTCGAAGCAATCAATCCTGAGATAGGAGAGGAAGAAGAAACATACGACCTCAAAGAACATATGATCGCCAACAACCTCTACGGAGTAGACATCGACCAAGCAGGAATTGAACTCTGTAAATTCCGCACATGGCTCCACCTCATGCAAGACCTCGACATAGGCCTCAAAACACTCAAAGAACAAAATGACAAATACGCACTACCCAACCTCGACTTCAAATTCTTCGTAGGAAACAGCCTCTCAGGAGACTACAAACCAATAGAAGCAATCGATGAAATAAAGAGCTCGGGATACCAGAAACGACTCGACGCAGACCAAGACGAATCCAACCTGATCAACAAGATCGAAGAAAAGAGAAGAAAATTCACAGAAACACATGACCAAGAAGAAAAGAAAGAACTTGAAAACGAGATAAAAAACCTCACAGACAGACTAGAGGATTCTATCGACTGGGCCGACACCGACTACTACATGGAAGAAGTAGTTCAAAGTTCAGGAGACGACTTCAAATGGAGCGTCTACATGCCAGAAGTAATGGCAGAGGGAGGCTTCGATATAGTAATCGCAAATCCTCCATATCTTGGAGGCTCAGGTTCTCCTGACTATGTAAACCAATTAGGCAGATTCTATAGTCAAAGACTGGAGGAATATAAGAGAATTCCGGGAATGCAATATGATCTTTATCAAAAGTTCATTTTGAGAGGTAATGAACTATTAAAGAAAAAAGGAGTACTCAACTACATCACTAGTAGAACTTTCCTTACTCTAGAGTCGAAGGAAACTACCAGAAATATATTGCTTAAAAATGATTTAGATAGCTTGGTGGTTGCTAATACAAATACTTTCGATGCTGCCGTTAAACCTGCGATATTTAGCTTTAGAAAAGAGAATTCAGACAAAAACTTTTTGTATATAGACGCAAGAGAGGCCGAAATCAGCTCGTATGCAAGCTTGACTAAGTTTGATAGATCCTCATCCAAAGAGGTAGAACATTTAGAACACAAAGATTGTCCAATGTACTCTGTTGACAAGAGTCTATATAACCAAACCTTCCATAATGTACTCTTCCTGCCTAGACCAATGAACCTGGAACTCAGCAGGAAAGTTATGGAAGACATATCACGTATAGCTGAGGACTGGGAAAATACTCTCAGGAATACTAGAAGTATAAACAGTAAACTAAATGAAATCAAGACCCATGCTAAGAATCTCTCTGAAGGAGATGTCAGTATGTTCGGTATGTTGGTAAGCGGGGGCCGAGGTTTGGATACAGGAAACAATAACGAATTTCTGGCATATATTGATGGAACAGGTGAAGCTGAAGAGGTAAAAGAAAAATTCTCTAACACGTTTCAGTACGGGAATAAGTTAGCAGATAAAGAAAAACTGAGAAGAGGTCAGCTAAGCACAGTAATAACTAAAGACATGGTAGCTGAACCTCAGGAATTGTCTCATGAAGAAAAAATGAATGGGATAAAAAATAAAGAAAAGTACTGGGTTCCAATTGAGAAAGGATTCTCTAGCTCTGATGTATTCTATAAAGAAGCGAATGAATACATTAACTGGTCCGAAGAAAGTTTAGAAAGATTAGCAGAGTCAGGAAATATAAGAAATCCTTCAATTAATTTCAAAGAGGGGCTCTATTTTGTTTTAGGAGGTCATGCAAACTTAAGGACTAGATATTCAAATAACAGAGTAATAGAAAATGGTAACCTTTTCACACCGTTCGATGACACTCTTGTTAGCTCTAAATACCTTTCAGGTCTAATTAATTCAGATATCTGTCAATACATATTTGAGACTTTCATTAACAAGAGCGGAGTGTCTACAACATACGTCAGGTTTCTTCCTATCAAAATCCCAGAACATGAGGAAAAACAAAAAATGGAGGACTTAGTTGAAAAAGCTATAGAGATACAAAAAGAAGAATCTGAAGAAGATTTAGAAAAAATAAAGGACAAAATAAACAAATTAGCTGAAGAAATCTACGGTGTTGAGTTGGATGAGTGATGATGTTCAGTATCCTGGTGTGATGGATAATCGGGAGTGGAGTGTTAGTGATCGGGTTAATGATTATTGTACGGGTGCTGAGACGGTTAAGGTTGCTGTTGGTTATTTTTATGTTGCTGGTTTTGAGTTGTTGAAGGAGAGTTTTGCTGATGTTGATGAGGTTAAGTTGTTGATAGGTCGGCAGACTGATGAGCAGACCAGAGATGAGTTAGTGAAAGGTTTTGCTGATGAATTGGATGATGTTGAGCAGAACGAGGATACTAATCAGAGCATTAGGCATCTTTATCAGTTGATTCAAGAAGATAAGGTCAAGGTTAAGATTTATACCGGGAGCAGGTTCCATCCTAAGCTCTATTATTTTGATAGAGGAGACATTCAGGATACAGCTATTGTAGGCTCTTCGAATCTTTCTCCAAGCGGCTTGAAAGGGAATGTTGAGTTGAATGTTGAGAAAAACAACCCGATGCCTACGAACTTTTTGGATGATTGGTTTGAGGACTTATGGGAAGAAGCAGATGAGTTCAAGGAAGATCTACTTGAGGTAGTGGAAAGTTCCAAGTTCAAGGACGAAGCAAAGAAGCCTGTTGATTCAGGTGTTGAAGGCCTTATAAGCCCTAAACAAGCCACTGAGATTTATATCAGAAATCACTTTGAACGAGAAGTAGAAGAAGGCACATTATTCGAAGATATAGAAGGGGAATATGAGGATCAACTTGCCGAGTTCCAGAATGACGCAGTGAGGGCGGCGAGATATACCTTGGATCGATACAATGGAGTTATTCTTTCCGACAGTGTAGGCTTAGGTAAGACTTGGATTGGTTCTGCTCTTGCAGAAGAGTATTCAAACCCTCAGTGTCAGGCCTTGATTATTGCTCCTAAGCGACTTCATGGTATGTGGGAGCAGACTTTGAACAAAGAGTTTAATATCCAAGGAGAACAGAGGATTATTTCTTTCCAGCAGCTTTCTATGATGGATGCAGATGACATAGAGCGTTTCAGAGACTATGATTTGGTTCTGATCGATGAAGCACATAAGCTGCGAAATCAAGGCAGTAAGCGTTACAGCAACATCCAAAATATTGGTAGGAAAGATAAGAAATATATTCTATTAACTGCTACTCCTGTTCAGAACTCTGCTACAGATCTGAATAATATTATCAAGATTTTTGCAGACGATGATGACTTTGATATTAACTTGTACAACGATGAAGGCGTTTCTGATATTTTCAAGTCTTATCAAAAAGAGAGTTTGAAGGATGATCCTGATGAAGCAAAGATGGAGAGATTAAAGGAAGATATTGAGCGTATTATGCGCGAAGTAGTAATCTCCAGGACTAGAGATTATATCATGGATAACTATGATAACGTGGAGATTGGGGGGCGTGAGATTAAGACTCCTGATCGAATACCGGAACTTGTGCCTCCAGAGAGCGACGATATGAAGGTACTTTACAGCGAGATAATTGATATTGTCGCTGGTAGAGATGATCAGGACGATGAGGGATTAAATCTGCCTTATATTGGTGTTCAGCGTTATGGGGATGACGAAAGCGATGAGTTTGAGATTCAATACAGAAATGCTGGCGCTTTGATTACTATCTTGCTTTTCAAGAGGCTTGAGAGCAGTCTTGCTGCCTTTCAGCAGTCAATTCACCGTTTGAAGGAACGTGAAAAAGCCATTAAGAGAATTGCTGAGGGGGATGTTGATTCACCTAGCGAACGAAAAGAGATCATGGAGTACTTTGAGGATAGGGATGATGAAGGAGAGCTTGAGGATGTTGATATTGATGAGGTCATAGGAGCTGTTGAAGGCCTTAATCGAAATGAGAAAAAGGAAATAATTACTGATGTTGATGAAGATCTTATAGATCTTAGAGACCTTGAAAATATGGCTGAAGAGTTTGTTCGTGAGGACGGTACTGATGCAAAGGTAGAACAGTTGAAAGATCTCTTAAAAGGAGATCTTGATGACGAGAAAGTTTTAATTTTTACGCAGTATGTGCCGACTGCAGAATATATATTCGAGAAGTTAACCGGCGGTAGAGGTTCTTCTCAAATCGCTCAGTTTGGAGACAAGAGAATTGGCTTTGTCCACGGAGGCTCATTCAAGAAAGAAATAGTTAATCAGTTCGCTCCGAACTCTCAAGGAGCTCAAACAGGGCTATCAAGTGAGGAAGTTGACGTCCTAATAACTACAGATGTCCTTTCTGTTGGTCAGAACCTGCAGGATGCAAGAGTAGTAGTCAACTATGATCTACACTGGAACCCTATGAAGATGGAGCAAAGGATAGGTAGAATAGACAGGATTACTACTGAGTATGATGAGCTTCTTATCTACAACTTTATTCCTACCCAGGAGCTTGATGATACATTAGGTCTTTTGGAGAGAATTAGAAGAAAGATTGAAGATATTTCTAATACTTTTGGTAAAGAAGCTCCTATTCTAGAAGATGCTGAAGATCGTGTTGAGAAAAACCTGATCATTTATGATAAGGTTCAGGAAGATGGATCAGAGTTCTCAGAGGATGACTTTGAGAAAGCGAAATCTAAGTATGACCAATTTAGATCCCAGGTTAAGAGATTTTGTGAGGAGAATAATATAGACCTAGATGAGTTACAAAGAATTTCAGCACTAGAGGATGAGCTACGTGTTGCTTCTAAATTTAATATTGATAAGCAAGCCTACATGGTTCTTGCTCATCTGAAATTTACTAATGGGGCTGAGGATATTAGAGCTATAGTGACTAGGAACGAATTTGGTATGGAGAGTTATGATATAGGCGGACAACAGGCGATGACCAATATGCCGATAGACGAAGATGATGAAGCAGAAATTTTTGATATAGTTAAGTCTAACAGATCGGATAGAAATCCTGATATTGAAGATGCCAGAGAGATTGAAGAGATCCTTTCTAGCCCAACTAAATGGAACAATCAGGTCTTAGATATCGAAAATAGCGTACCGGATGACCTAAATGATTTATACAACTATTGCAGCGAAATTAAGGACGATTCAAATAACTCTGAGATCGTGCGGAAGAAAGCAGAAGACATAATGAATAATTTGGATGAATATAAACTCACAGATTATTACATCAAGGAACTGAGAAATATTTATCGGTTTAGGAGAAATTACGGTAAAGAATCTGTAATTGAACGTGTATGGGAGAAAATGCAGACTTTTGAACTTATTTCTCCTAGAAAAGTTGAAGAAGTAGAAATTAAGCTCGTCGAAAAGGTGTAGACAGAGATTTAACCCGGTTAGTTGAGAATAGAAAACAAAATAATATACAATAACTCTGAAACGCTAGAGGAATGATTAGAACATAAAAGCAATTTTGAGTTTGTTTTAGCGTATTATTCGATAACTAATTAGTATTTACCTGTTTCTCTCAGAAAAATAACGACTTATATCTTTTAGAATAGTAATTTAGTACTGTAACAGAGTTGTTTTATGATCTTAAAGAGTTAATTTCTTTTTTCGTAAGTTTTAAGGAATTTTTTCATCTTCTCATCATCAGGATTTTTATTCAAATAATCAATTACATGTTCTGAATCTGTTATTTGATCTATCTCATCCAAAAAGGAAGTTAAATCCTCAGCGTGAGATTCTTTCAGACCTATTTGCAAATTCCTAGTTATTATGCCTGAGACCTTGTTTATTATTTTAGAATAATCTTCTGGCCAATCGCTCTTGATATCTGATTTCAGTGAATTTTGCTCAGAACCCCATTTTTTCCAAAAGTATGATTCTATTCCGCTGTAGTTAGTTTTTATATTTCCATTTTCTACTTTGACAAACTCAAGAGTTTTAAGTGAATTAATAGTTAATTCAGTATTTTTATGTCCAAACTTTTCTTCTAATTCGCCTATGTCGGCCCCGTTACTTGTTTCTTTTAAAATATTAAACGCCAAATGACCATCTTCTATGACATCCTGAATTTCCATTGAACTACACTAATTGTAATAGGGTTTATCTGGAGTTTAAATCTTTTCAAATTTTAGAAAATTCTTTTCAATAAACTATGCGCCTAACAATTCCTTAATCTCATTACAATCATCATATGTTTCAAAATGTCCGTCTTCAAGGCCTATGTACTGAGATACTTCGGTGTTGTTCTCTGCAATATCTATCAGTTCTGGATGGCAGGTGAGAATAATTACTTGATTGTCTTCTGCGATTGTTTCTATTATTTCCAGCATTCTTGCTGAATGCTTTGGATCAAAATTGGTCATTGAGTCATCTATAATTATTGGGAGCTTGGCATCTAGCTGTTTAATCCTAGCTATACGCAGAGACATGAATAACTGTTCTTTTGTGGCTCTACTAAGCTCTTCTACCTGCTGAGAATCGTTCTCTTGTAAGGCCTTAAATTCCAGATCTTCAATCTTGCTGTTATGATCCAGATCTTTGTAGTCTTCTGTTACCTGGCTGAATATTTCCCCTGCCTCTTCAATCAGTGAACCAGCTATATCTTCTATAAACTTCTGATTCAACTTGTCTGCCATTCTCTCGGCGAAGCGCTTTACTGTGTACTCTTCACCTAGTCTCTGAAGCTCTTTCTGTCCTTCCTCTATCTTTTCGTTAGCTTCCATTATCTCCTCATCAGAAGAGAGATCATCAAGTTCTGACTCTAGGTCAGATACTTTTCTATCTTCAGGCCTTTTTTCCTCCAATTGTTCTTTCTCTTCTTCTAACTTTTCAATTCTATTTTCTATCTCAGCTTCATCTGTAAACTCATTAGCTTGCTCGATAAGAACATCTATCCAACTTTGATCATTATCTTTCAGGCCTTCAAAAAGTTCAACATTCCTCCTCATGTTGAACTTGCTTTCAAGTCTCTGTCTGATGCTTTCTAATTCACTGGTATCTTCAGAGGCCTTTTCGAGTCTGTCTCCATATTGTATAAATTGATCTGCTAGTTCAAGCACATCTTCATCGGTATC
>LFCJ01003174.1_pt1 | contig 11998 bp, 6 predicted proteins | sample 643141 | NCBI WGS metagenome assembly LFCJ01 (sample SAMN03766243, study PRJNA286221) | soda lake metagenome | biome: soda lake; feature: Kulunda steppe; material: water; isolation source: sample B1-Br-g2 brine of Lake Bitter-1 | place: Russia: Kulunda steppe | collected 2010-07 | reverse complement strand
GAACGCATGATGACTCACCCGACCCGTTGACAGATCTCAAACAACAATATGCGCAAGGCGACCTTGACGAAGAAGAGTTTGATCAGCGGTTAGAAAAGCAACTTGAATCTGAAAGTACAGTGGAACACGAGAACAAACAATAGCCTGTAATACTTGTTAGCCTCCGCTGAAGCTCAACGCTATATTCTGGGCAGATCATATCCTGTCACACCAAACCCCTCATTCAGAACTTCAATCAAATACTGGATTCTGACACAACATCAATAATAATTTCCGTAACTTATCCTCCAACTCTGATGCCTGTAATATCTTGGTTACACCCACTCAAGAGCTGCATTGTGTCGACTCACATAGCCTGAATCGACAGTCCCGTCTGGCAAGGCAACTTGCTGGCCGGCACGATCAATCAGTGTTCGCTGCAGTAGATCACTCTGGGTTTCAAACTCCGGATTGACTTGGAGGCAGTAGTCTTGATCAATTGTGAAGAGACTTCTATCGGAGGCAGCATGATGGAAGTTTGTTTAGCAGTCAACATCCTTGTGATGCTGACTGTGATTACCTCTCAGAGTAGTTTCCAGACGACAATGATGGCGGTAACTGTCGTCTCGACATCCCCGATTCATAATCCTTGTCCAAATCCAATTATAACGAGTTACTGGCCACCTCTTTCAGTTACAGAGAGGTACAGTGCATAATTACCAGTGTATTGTTTTGTGTCTCGAATTTTTGTACGTTGAAGATTCAATTCAACACGTGTCTCATCGTTTTCGAGGTCGAGAATTGGTTTAAGAAGCCCTGCGATGGTTTCGATGAATTGGGCATCACCGGTAACACGAATATTCGAAATATCTGTCTCGAAAGTACTTCCCTCGAACCCTGACGGTTTCGGTAGCATTGACCGCTTCAATTCTGACGAGCTAGGTCTCTCACAGTTTTGAAGCCACTTCACTGCATTCTTCTTTTTAATAGCACCACTTTTTGTCGATGGAAGTTTCTCAAGATCGGTTCCGACGTTCTCTGCTTGACGAGAGAGAATTGCTGTACCGTTTGTCGGGTTACAATCTACGCACTGATCGCCATCTGCACCAGGTACTACAAGAACACCACACTCTTCACAAAAATTCATGTATGCTGAATATAAATTAGTCGACTAATAAAACTATCAATGAAGGCTTGATAATACGTTCCCAGTGGTCCTCTATTTGATGAAAGTACGTAGCAAACTGAGTTCATTCGCCGACTACACTCTTCGGGTCTTGATGAAGTTCTGGGAGATGCGAGAGGGCCACTGCGTAGACTCTTCCCAGGAACTGGTCGGGTGGGTCCTCGTTGTGTTGCGAGTCGACAGCAGCCTGTGCCCCCCGTTCGAACTCTTTGATCCACGCTTCGACACTCTCCGGGTTCGGATGTCTTTGGGAGAGGCTTGCGAGGGCCATTGAGTAGACGTTTCTCAAAAACTGGAACTGCTTGGTTGGGTCCTCGTTGTGTTGTGAGACGGCAGCAGCCTGTGCTCCCCGTTCAATCTCTTTAATCCACGCTTCAACACTCTCCGGGTCCGGGTGATGGTCGGCAAGGTTCGACAGGACCATGGAGTAGACGTTTACGAGAAAGTTGCCTGCGTCCTTTCCTTCGAGACGATCGTACGCTCGTGCGAACTGATCGTTCACATCGATGAGATTGTCGAGTTGGTCGTTATTTCCGGAGTGCAGATGATTCTCGTAGAACCTTGCGAGGCAGTTCATCGCCAACATTGAGCCATCCAGTCTGTCGTCTCGACGCTCACCATGCTGTTCGAACCCCGTGACGAGTTTGGAAACATCCGCCTCAAGATATTCGGGAGCCACGGGAACCCCACTTATCGAAAACCGTTCCAGACATGCCACATACGGAGACGGGGAAGCGTCGGTACGGTACAACCTCTTGAGCAGTAGGTGACACTCATATCTCACGTCATCCAATTCAGCCTCCCGAATCGTCTCGTCGACGATACCTCTGGTGTGGTGGTCGGCAAAAGCGAGATTCTCTGCGATACCTATGTAGCGCTGGTCGTTTCCGACCTGGCCGACTCGATCCAGATAGTGAGTCAATTCGTCATCGTGCATCCGCCCACGCAGGCATCCCTCGCGGAATACGACTTCGCCGTAAATATCCGGTGAGATGGTCCAGACATCCTCGCTCTCTACTGTTGCCGACTCGTCTGTACTATTAAGTGAGGGAATGCCGCGGTCTTCGCCGTCGTCAGCTTCAGAATCGAGTTTCTCACGGATATCTCCACCAAGATAGTCCTTGAGATACGCCTCGGCTCGGTTTTCGAGCGTCTTTTTGTCGGTGCCGACGAATTGGGCGAGTTCACGGGTCGTAACCCGCCGTAGGACAGCAACGTACTGGAATATTTTCCGAACGACTGGTGGTGGGTCCGAACTTTCTTGCGTGAGCGGTACCAGCCGATTGATATCAAGCCAGACCAGTTCGTCGTAGCTGGTGACATCTCGCAACGGTTTGTCACCCACCAGCGCAAATCGCGCTGCGATTTTGGCAATCTCTGGATTTCCCTCTGCGAGGTCAATCGCCTCTTCGACAATTTTCTCGTTGTTGGCATCTGAATCGAGTTCCGCGAGTACCCAGCGCACAATCTCTTCAATATGTGGGTCGGAAAGCTGCTGGAGTTCGTGGTCGGTGCGGTTCTTCCAGAGTTGACCTCGTTGGAGGTCCTCGATATCCTCCTCGAAATTCTTGAGAGACTCAAAGAGTTCGCTCCGGCACTCGATGATGACCGTCGAACAGTACCCATCACGGAGCCAGGTAAGCAGTTGGCGCACCCAACTGGACTCCCGGAACGTGTTGTCGTCGTTGACTCCTTGCATATACGCCCCAAAGACGACAGACTCGCTGGTTCCGGCGGTGAGACTGTACTCGATTGCCTCGGGAGAGCTGGTACGGACGTTTGGCAAGACTACGTCGTATCCCCGGGCCGACAGCGATTGGCAGACTCGGTACGCAGTGGTACTCTTGCCCGTTCCGTGGGACCCTTTCAGTATCACTAGGTTCGCATCGTCTTCGAGAATCGATTCAACGATTGTCTTGGGTTCGTCCCCGAAGTACGGTGGTATGGCGTCTATAGAGTCGACCTGCAGAAGGTCTACATCCTCTTGCAAGAGTCGCTGTTCAAAGTCTTCAATGTTGCCGGTCGCCTCTGCAATACTCGTCGCCACGTACGCTGCGATGTCGGTGTGATCGACTGTCTCGCCCTCCAGTGTCGCCAGCAACTCCGAGAGCTTCTTGAGGTCCTCGTCATACTGTTCGACAGCCGACTCGATCTCCACGATTCGGTCCTCGACACCGCCGATTTCTGCGTCGAGGCGCTCGCGGTGTTTGAGCAGTTGCTCGATGGTTCCGCCGGTCACCAGCCGTCGGAAGTTCGAAATCGTCCGCGGCGGTATGTCGAGTTCGGCTTCGAGTTCTGCTTCCGCCGTCGGCGTCAGGTCGTCGCTCAGCAGGACCTCGTAGACGGCCTCCCGGGAGAGTTCGGTCTCGTCGTCATCCCGCAGTGCCAGATACAACGCTAACCCGCCACCGGCGGCGAGACCAGCCGAACCGAGTGTTGCGCTAGCTGCACCGATACCTGCCTTCGAGGCTGCAGCGAGTCCATCTTCGGCGATGGCCCCTGGCTCGCTCACAGCGTCACTGACGAACGAACTCAGTTCCGACATCGTTTCTCGGGAGAACAGTCCGGCACAGGCATCCCGAACCCCGTCGTAGAACTCGCTGAAACTCGCGTCCTGTAACACGTCCCGGACAGCTTCTGGGACGATTGCGCCTCCACCATCGGCGAGTTGGTCCGAAAAATAGACCACCAAAGCGGGCACGAGCGTCGCGTTGTAGCCTTCGATGTCGGTTAGGTCACGGAGCGCTACGCTACTGAACTCGTACTCGGTCGTCCTGCAGAGTGTTCCGAGCGCCTCGTCAATCTCTTCGTCAGTGGGTGGTTCCTCATCAAAGTCATCCAGGATGGACCGACAGCACTCGACAGCATGCTCGCGGTCGGCCTCCTCTTCCGGGTGATAGTTGAGGGAAATGACCTCGTCGAAGGCGTCAAGGAACGACGCAGTGAGGGTCGAATCGTCACTGTTGAGCAGCCAGTCGACCTCTCGAGGGCGAGCGACCACGCATACGCCGCTTTCACGCTCAAGCCACGACTCGAACTCGCGGCGGGTCGTCTCTATGGTTCCCCGGTAAGCCGTGTAGAACTCGTCGATGACTACAAATTCGTCGGTGCGTGTGTCCATCGCGTCGGCGAGGCAAGTCACCGGCGCGTGACCTTCCTCGCGGAACAGGTGGGACTTCCCGATGTAGGGCGCGCCAAGTAGCAGGGTGGTATGGTCGTATATGCTCTCTAGGTCGAGAGCGTCTGGTCGTGTCGATCTGATATCTAGCGTCATGCGTTATCGGGGATCTGATCGAAGAGGTCTTCGAGTTTCTCGCGTTCGTCTGACAATCCTCTCTCAAGTTCGTCGAGGCACTCAAATGCTTCTTCACAGGGCTTTCGAGCGGACTGTGGATCGTCAACGTCGAGTGCAAGTTTGACGAGGCTTCGTCAAGCGACTAGCTTTTCGGGTGTTCTGATTTATTGTAATATTTACATCCGGAATTATAAAACTCCCGAGCATCGTCGTCCTCGCCTCATGTATCGGCAACCACACCGAGATTGTGAAGAGTATAAGATTCGCCCCGACGATTGCCTAGCTCACGGTAGATGTTGAGGCTCTGCTTGAGATAATCATGAGCTTGCTCCGCCTAGCTGAACTAGAAGACGGCCGTTCCAAGATTGGTTAGGCTTTGTCGGTTGGCGTGGAACATCCGGAGTTGCTACCGGCGGTAGACTATGTAGGATATTGTCGGATTCATCTGGTGGCTGAGGCCACCAGTATTCTCATTGAATTTCTGTAACTGCAATTTGTATTATTCCCAAGCTATATATTCCAAGTCTATCCAATACTTTCTTAATGAAATCTTTACAGGTGAGACGGCAAGTCGTGATCTTATCAATAGTGTGTCTACTGTTGGTATCGGCTGCAGGAATAGCAGCGGCAGCGGTGACCGGGGATTTTTCGGCAACATACGCAGGGTTTGGCGATGATGAATCCAGTAATGCACCGGGCAACGAAATAACAGTCCAAGGACAAATAGAAATTACTGGTGACGCAGCGATAGATCCAACCATAATTATACAAGGTGCCCAATGGTCGGTATTAGATACTGGTTCAATAGAAGTACTTACCGAGGGCGACCGATCGTTGAGTTTTGATCGGGAATACCGTGGTGGCGAACTTAGGTTGTCGACCAGCGAAATACCCGCTGATACGACTTTAAGAATAGAGTATCGAACTTATTACACTGGTGGTGCAGACTCTCGTTCAATTACCGCAAGTGAGATTCAGTTCAACTATGATCAACCTAGTGCTGATCGAACGAGTGAAACTTTCCAAGCGGAAGTAAGTCTCGATAATAGGCCTGAAGATTTCGTTGAAGAAGTGAATACAGCGAGCCAACTTAGTCTGTTCCAGCGGGTTCTCTCGTATGTCGGAGCGGCCAGTATCATTTTGCTAATTATAATGCTGGGTGCGAGACTGCTTAGAGACCAAAGTCCACCTGGTGGCGGCGGTCCAGGTCCAGGCTAATCGTCGTATTTGTACTATTAAGCCAACGATAAGAGAAACAATAAAAAGATAATCTCAAAATAAATTCTATCGGTAAGTAACACTTATTTCGGTTCAGATTACTGAATATATATGACGAATCCGTTGCCGACCTTTGTCGTTGGTGTTGGTCGAGGGGGCATTGAAGTTATGCAGACCCTGTCTAATATCGTTGAACGAGATCAACATTCTCAGTACTTTGATTTCGTCGCCATCGACACTGACACAGACACCTTCAGTAACCTTCCAGATGATACCACAACAATCGAACTAACCGCTCCAACAGCATTCGAGGCAGAAGATCGGCGCAAGTACGCCTACCTGACGGAGGATATGGAAATTGGTGTCAAAGGAGCCGAGAGGCAACGGCCTGTTGGTCGATATAAATTTGATAGTCGAGGAACGCCTGATTTTTCCGATCATTTTGATCTCCTGTGGAAGTCGGCTCGTGAACATCTCCAAGAACTCGAAAATTCATATGAACCGAGTCGAGATTCATACAACCTCATTTTAGTTCACTCGCTCGGTGGCGGGACTGGCAGTGGAACGTTCCCACTTCTCGGAACAGTGCTCAGTCATGTCGGGGAAGCAATTGAGCGACGCTACGGTATTGATGTCTACGTTGGAGGTGTCGGTATTGTCCCACAAATAACGCAGGATCCAGATATTGTTCAGCCGAAGGGACAATCAATTTACTACCCTAACGCACACGCATCACTTCAGGATCTCTCCAAGATGATTGAGGCAAGTAGTGACCCGCTTGATATCCCCATCTATTCTCGTTCGTTCGGGAGAGGCGGAAAGCGGACAGATATTGACGATTCTGTTGAATCCTCCTTCAGCGGGAATTCACTACCTATTGAACGGTCACCGTTTAGCAACTACTGGTTAGTCGGTGTCGAAGAGGATCTAATTATGGGTGGTGGTGGATTCTCAGATATAGAAAATTATGGTGAAATGGTTGACCGGCAAGTTGCCGAGTCGATTCATGCGCTCTCACTCATGGAAGAGTCAGTCGAGAATTGGGCGACGGCAGTAAATGGCCTCGCCACTATCGGATCTGTTGGTCAGTCTGAAATCCGAGTTCCATACCGAGAGATTACTGATTACTGTGAACTTAAGCATGATCGAGATGAGAAGCAGTCCCGCTTAGAGTCTGAAATCCCTGATAAGATTGAAACTCTTGAAAAGGAGATAAATCAAATAGAGTCTGTCAAAACGGATTCGACAAAAGTTGGTGCGAGGCAGTCTGGTATTGATGACGTTGAAGCACTAGTTCGAGGTAAATTGGAGCAGGGACTCGGTGTTGGGTCAGCATTCATTGACGGAAACACTGCAGAAGATATTGAGTCAGTTGTATCGGAGATTGGTGAGGACTTCGGTCCAGGGATGATGTTATTGGCTACTGAAAAACTAGATGAGATTTTCGATCATCCCGCAGCTGTTCCGGCAGTTGAAAACCACTGGGAAGAAGTCATCGAACAGCAGTGGGAGGCCTGGAACATGAACAGTAAGTCTGAGTTCGGCGGGTCAGATGTCCGCACGTATCATGGTAAAGAAGGAGCCTTAGAAAGTTACTTTGACCAAACGATAGCCGAATACGAAAAAGAGGTTGAGGCTCGTGAGCCGGGGACACTTGATAAGATTCCACCAGTAATATCACTCACCGAAAGCACGCGTGAAGAGTACCAGCGGTGGCTCGGCAATCTTCGAAATTCACAACAGCAGTTGCTTGAAGCCGACAGCCGATATCAGCGCGTTCAAGCAATGTTGGGCGCGGCAGATGACCTCCATCGTGAGGCCAAAGAAGCGTTGGATGAACAAATAACTGACCGACAACAGTCAATCACCCAGTTAGAAGAGGAGATGCGGCGGTTAGAGCGGGAAGTTGAACGGCACAAACGCGAGATTGACGAACTCGCCACTCAACTCACCAAACGGGATCGTGCTGGTCAGCGACTAAGTATTCTACCTTTGCAAGAAGAAGCATTAGAAGATCTCAATATCGACCGGCTAAAGAACGAACTGACTAGTTTGGATAGATTTGTCGGTGAATTCATTAACGAAGATGATCTTCGAATTGGGATCAACAAAATCCAGAGCAATGCACAAGCCTGGGAAAACCCGACTGCCGCAATGAACTACGACGGCATCACACCAAAACCCAGTCGGCAAGAAATTTGGATAATGTATCACGAGGATAACGAGGACTACGCTGATGAGTATGTTTCTAACACCTCTGGTGCCAAAACGCGCAAAGCGGGACAGAGTACAATTGGTTACTCAGATGACCCGTACAGCATTCAGTTCGTATCATTCGATAACTCGGGGCCGATTGAAGGACTTCATCTTTTCCAGCGATATGAGCAGATGTGTGAATCGGGTATGCTTGATACAATGTCAGGGAAGTTCGGCGATTATCGTGCGTCGTACGCGTATCCTGAATGGTATAGTCGTGAGATCCAAAAGTCTCGGCAAATCAATCGGCGTCAGACCACGGATCGTCCACCAGAGCTTGATCCAGAGAGTGTCGTAAAGTCTGATTTCGAATCCGAAGGTGAGAAACGGAATTACATCAAGACCAACGGACTGGATTTGTATTTGTGGCATGGGACAATGTGGGAACATTTCGACTTCAAAGAGGATGACGACGTATTCCAAGGCTGGGAACAGACTGTTGATGGACTCACGTTCAAACAACTCCAGCAAGCTACGCCTGAGGAGAAATTAAAGGCTCGCTGGCTTGCTGGTCAGGCTGATTGGAATGACATCTTAGACGCCTACACACGGAATCTCGAGGACAAAGAACGGTTAGAGTTATCTTTCGAGTGAGAAGATAAGTTGTTTAGGTTATTTTTTTAATGGTCTATTCTGAGCGCAGTATTAATCAGCGAATGATACTCTCCAGAGATGGTGGGAGAGAGAATTCAATTGGCATAACTTTAAGATATAACTTTCCACCAGATGTGACCTCTCTCAGAGTTCAGTTACCACCGTCTATCGACGTCACGGAATCCGACGGTTTCCAACTCCACGGATCGAAATTGACGTGGGACAAACGAACCACCTCATCATCAATGACGGGTCGATACGACCCAAGTTTGTTCAGCATGGGGGGAGTCCAAGCAATCGATAGAGGAGAGTGGGCTGTAGTAACACAGCCAACAGGTGGTCCCGGAATAAATTGGTCCTATAGTGGACCCGAAATCTCATATAAATCGTCGTATGAAATTGATGGCAAGGGAGTCATTAGTTCGGATGGTGCCATCGCATATCTTGGAGCATACGAACAGTATACCCGAAAAACTCACTCTGAGCGGTTGAAATTAATTCTCCCGAATGCATCAACCCTTGCACACGAGCCCAAAGAGATACTCGACTGTATAGAGGCTGCTAGTGGGACACTTGAAATAGGACCATATAATGATGAAGTATTGATGATTGCGGCACCCTCCAGTAAGTCGAACTGGGGACCGACGGGGACACAGTTCGGCGAGGAAGGATTCTGGGCCCTAGATCAAACTATACTTTCACATCCAAACAACACTTGGATCCACGAATACATTCACACACGGCAGAACTTTGACTGGGACGAATCTCTGCTTTGGTTCATAGAAGGAACGGCAACTTACCTTGCAGCATGGGTGGGTGTAAATCAGAAATTAATAGATTTTGATCGGTTCTACTCATACCTCACTGGAACAACTGACCCAAATGCTACTCTATCGGACCCGGATACTTGGGCTAGCTACCAAACAAAGTATACCAAAGGTACTGTGGTAACGACAGCTTTGGCTGCTGAAATACTCAGGCTATCAGATAGACAGCTCAATTTGATGGATATCGTTCGAGAGATGAGCGCAATTAAATCCAATGAGCAGCTCTCTGTGCGCAGTTTGCAGTCGTATTTTGAAAAACAGAATATTCCTGAATTGTCAGCATGGCTTGACCGCTACGTGAACGGTACAGAGATACCATACCCTCCGAATGATTCGGATGCATACGCTTTTGATACGACGATCGAGAAAGATAATACGATAGATTCGGTTGTCAAAACAGATGATAAAGAAACTGAATTAGATACGGACCCTGAGCCGACGAAAGATGATGAAACGGGTGGAGCTGATTCTGAGGATAAAAAACCTCAAGATGATGATGAGGAAGTACAAGACAATCCAGAGGTGACTGATATACCCCACAATGACTGTCCAGTCTGCGGTGTTTCTGTAGACAATGATGACAAATTTTGTGATAATTGTGGAACGGAAATCCAACGCGAGTGTTTCGTCTGTGGAGGACAGGCACCCGGTCAGGAATTCTGTCCTATTTGTGGTACAAAACTCATCATTACTTGCACGGTGTGTGGACACAAACAAAAATCACATATAACGTACTGTGAAAAATGCGGTACGGACTTATACGAAAACAAGGAGAATACCTGACCCTTTAGGGTCAGGATGAATCCGACAATAGTCTACTCCACCCACGGTCGATGATAAGGCCGGATATTCCCCGTTCCGGTCGTTACTTTTAATTAACTATTTTTCATAAGTTCTTATAAACACAGTTCGATGCTGAAAACCACCCGAACCTATCGAGCGAAAATCGTCAATCACTCTCAAGTGAGTGGCGACCTCGATGACTGCGGACACTCAGCATCAAAACTGTGGAACGTCGCTCGCTACCACATCCAACAAGAATGGGATGAAACAGGTGAGATTACGTCCGAGGCCGACCTCAAACGCGAATTAAAAGACCACGAACGATATAGTGACCTACATTCTCAGTCAAGTCAGCGAGTTCTTGAAGAGCTTGCTGAGTCGTTCACCGGATGGTTCAAAAAGCGCAAGAACGGCGACTCGAATGCGAATCCGCCGGGATACCGAAAGCGAGGCGACAACCACCCGCGCTCCACCGTGACGTGGAAGCAGAACGGTATCAAGCACGATTCCAAACACAATAAGCTTCGTTTAAGCAAGGGGTTCAACCTGAAGAATCACCGTTCGGACTTCATCCTCTGCAAGTATGAGACACGACCGGACGTGTCTGTGGAGAATATTCAGCAAGTACGCGCCGTCTGGAACGGCGACCGCTGGGAACTCCACCTCGTCTGCAAGGTCGAAATCCCCATTGAGGACGCACCCGGCGACAACACGGCGGGAATCGACCTCGGACTCAAGAACTACCTTGCAATCGCCTACGACGACGGTGACGCCGAGTTGTATCCGGGGAACGTGCTGAAGCAAGACAAGCACTACTTCACCCGCGACGAGTACGACACCGAGGGCGAGAACGGCCCGTCACGTCGTGCGCTTCGTGCCCGTCAGAAGCTCTCGCGTCGGAAAGATCACTTCCTCCACGCCCTCGCCAAACACGTCGTAGATCAGTGCATCAACCACGAGGTTGGTCGTATCGCCATCGGTGAGTTGAGCGAGATTCGAGAGAATGAAAACGGTGACTCGCGGAACTGGGGGAAGCGTGGAAACAAGAAACTCCACGGCTGGGAGTTCGACCGTTTCACCACGTTGCTCGAATACAAGGCCGAGGAACACGGCATGCTCGTTGATCGAACAAGCGAGCGGGACACGTCAAAGACCTGTTCGTGCTGTGGCCGGAAGCGCAAAGCGAATCGTGTGGAGCGTGGCTTGTACGTCTGCGAGTCGTGCGGTGCGACGATGAATGCAGACGTGAATGGTGCAGTCAACATTCGCAGAAAGATAACTCAGAGTCCTCCTACGGGGGATATGAGTAACGGTCGTTTGGCACGGCCAGCAGCCCACCTGTTCAATCAAACCTCGGGGCGTTTTGCACCGAGCGAACAGGTGGGTTGCGAACCTTAATATCCCAACGCTCGGGATTCCCGCGTCTTTAGGCGCGGGAGGATGTCAATTTCCCCACTAAGACTCGTTGATTGGTACTACTCTTGAGGATTGTGTCCCAATAAGACACCTCTGCAGGGACAATTCAGAGGTCATCGCTTTCATCGAAAACACGATTGAGTTCGTTTCGGTTTCGAATCGAGACACTGTACTTGCTATAGCATAAAAAGCCGGAAGTCGGTCCACTCAACACCAATGTGACTGAAACCAGACCGCGAGTTTGGGGGCAAAACAACCCCAAATCAGCGCCACAATTTTCGACGTCGAGGTGAGATCGATCCGACCTCGAACAGAGGGTTTGTTTCGTATTCAGTGGGGCCGCGAAACCAACCGCCCATACACCGCTGTTTTCTACGTCGTGAGTGTGGGAATCGAACCGTAACTGACGACCGCAGGTCCGGCCCCGCCCATCGAAGCTACCTG
>LFCJ01003172.1_pt1 | contig 12006 bp, 15 predicted proteins | sample 643141 | NCBI WGS metagenome assembly LFCJ01 (sample SAMN03766243, study PRJNA286221) | soda lake metagenome | biome: soda lake; feature: Kulunda steppe; material: water; isolation source: sample B1-Br-g2 brine of Lake Bitter-1 | place: Russia: Kulunda steppe | collected 2010-07 | reverse complement strand
GCAGCGGCTGATGCCGTGGCGGCTGCAGCCGCCGCATTGGCGGCTGCAGGGGCGAGTGTGGCTGCTGGGTCAGCTGCGCTGCAGGACAACCGATCTTGTGGTGTGGGGACAAGCGTGGAGGCGAGTGGGGTGGCCGCGGCTGCCTGCAGGCCAGAGGGTGCAGCAGCAAGCAGAGCCCCGTTGGTGGTAGGGAAGGAAGAAGGTGGGCTTGCCACAGGCCTGGGTGTGGACCAGCTGTCACTGTGACGTGCGTGCGAAAATGGTGACACTTGCGCTTGGGCATTTATGGAGGAAAGCGTGAGCCTGCAGTCACACAGTGTGTGCTGTCTGTCTGGCCTGCAGCCACGGCTGCAGGCCCATCTTCTGCATAATGAGTAGACGCGTCTGTCTTTGTGAGCCCAAATGCATGCTGCATGCCATGTTGTGGAAGAATGCAACAAAACGTGATGAGCGGAGGAATGGGAGCACCTGCAACTAGCTGACTTGAAAGTGTTGGCGGCGCCGCAGAGCGAGCAATGATGTCGGACATGGGGAGTCCCTTGGCTGCCGAAGACCAATCTAGGCACTGCACAGACAGAAATTGATCCTCGTTTACCTGGAAGAGCACTTGAGCCTGCCGATACAGCACATGAAGCGCACCATCACACATGACTGTTCACGACTATCATATGTCACATTAATGCTTGAACTTGTACTATGGCCTCTCACATGTAGACTATATCATGCATGAGTGAAGTGTATGTGCATGCATTTTGTATGTATGCAACAAGTTGACTTCAGCTTCCTCAATTATTTCATGCCGCGCATTTCTTGCTATGCCAAGGGTGCTGGGCTGCCAGCTCCGAGCTTGGGAGTCCCTGCAAATTCTTTACTTCCTTGCCCTTGTATAATTGTTTGCCATCAGACTTGCTCATCGAATGGCAGGTTACAAAGTTATTTCCGAGAAAGCCTGAGCCAGGCTTGTGATAAACACTCTCGCCAGATCAACATATCTGTCTCTTCACTAGGTTCCATGGCTGCCAGTGTACCCAGTGTACACATACAGTGTAGCAGCTGGATGATTCGGACTCCGAACCCCTCGGAGGGCTGTTCAGCTGAAGCCTATCAGACCAGCAACCTATTTTATGATGCCCCTACAAGGCACCAAAAAATACAATAGTGTATCACACTTGTTAGTGAAACAAGAAAGGATGTAAGAGAAAAAGTTCTTGAAGCTCAGCTGATTGACAGAATTTAGCTCTGCCCTGTCACGGGTGATCTGAAATGGAGGTGAAGAATGTAAGGCATGCAAGGCTAGGAAGAAAAGAAAGAAAAATTACGCAAGCAGCAAAAAGCTCCTCACATCGATTAAGGAAAAGGGGCCACTTGGGAAGAAAAGCCCCTTCACCAGAAAAGAAAAGGGGGTCAGTGAGGATCAGGAGGGTTGCGGGCAGACAAGCCAGCAGACCTCTCCTGATTGATTTGAAGGTGGGGAGAATGCTTAAGAGAACGTCTGGTCTGAACAAGCTTATGAGAGAATAGTGCATAGAATGAGCATGGAGCTTGAGAGCAAGTTTCTTGACTCTTTATGAATCAAGGCCGAGACTCTTCAGAGGAACCAAAGTGTGAGGAATGTAAATAACACCCCCTGCACCTAAGAGAATAACGTGAAGAACATGGTCTCCTGCAATACTGCGTTTTCTGAGAACTTCTTGGTAAAACTTGAAGTACTTTCACTGGCCCCCCCTGGCAGGGGTGTACTTGCTCAAAAACTGGGGGCAGCCTACGAGATATGTACAAATTCTTCATACGCAGGATACTTGCCAAGCCAGCAGTGCTGAAATCATGCGCAGACTAAATATACAGAGTATGCGCAACCTCAGCAATACAAACAAGTAAATTTGTGTTACTTTCCGTCTTGATCTTTCAAAGATGATTTCAAAGAGAAGTTCTCTTGGAGGCTCAGCAGGCTGAGACAATTGTAATACACTGTACTGGCATTGACTACACTGCTCCACTGCTGGAGTCTGGACTTACAAGAAAGGAGGCTGTAAAGCTAGCAGCCAAACTTTGCTTGAAGAAAGAAAAGAAAAACCATGGCGTAGTACGCCTAGTAGGTAGTGAAAGCCCCCCTACATCAATTATGGAAAAGGAGGCACCTAGGGCCCACTGGGCCCTGGCAGGCACCGTATGACTCCTCCACCAGACTTATTTTAAAGGCAGTGCACAAGTCTTAGTCACATCTCACAAACAAAACATGTGCATCACTGATGAAGTGACAGTTCAACGAGGGATCATTGATTTTGTGGAATGTTGGTGGTAACGAGACAGAAGCTGAAGCATGGAGGAGTGTTTGACATTCTGTAGGTGACTACTTGACCTTCATCACCCATTGTTATACTTAATTAGAGTCAAGCAGATTGTGGTGGGGGCCTTAAATAGTCTGTCATCTACTGCAGCTAGATTGACACTACTAGTACTTGACCTTTTGTTAAAGTCAAAAAAGTCACACTCAGGCTGGCTGTTTTAAAGTCAGCATTGTGAAAAAGTACCTGAGGTACTCTTAGGATCAGTGTTACACGGTGCCTCCCTTTCCTTAATTCATGCGGGGTGTGCACGTTGTTTAGCCGCCTGCGTATTTTTCCTTCCTTTCCCCTATCTTAGGCGACTGAGTATCTGGGTCAGATTTATTCATACCAAACGCAATAGATGCTTGTGGACGAATCACAGTTCTGCACAGACAAAGAGCAACACCTGGAAAATGTGCACTTACAGGTCTCATCAGGCAAGCTTTTTTAACAGTGCTCGGTTTGAGTTCAATTATACTTACTAACTTTGAGCTTCAGGGCCAGATTCCCTTTTACTAGGGAAGAACAGAAAAATATGTAGGCAGTGGAAGATAGTAAGAGGTGGCTAGCTGTATACGGGCTACCTTGCTGTCTAGGCATTTGTGAGGCAGCAGTCCACCAAGTCTGCCAAGCAGAGAGCATGCCTTCAGGCATAGTCACCATCAAGGTGGCTATGACATCATATCACCACGACATCGTGAGCCCATGGTGGGCAGGCCAAGGAGCTCAGGGTGCTCTGTACCAGCACCAGCTTGGAAGCCAGAACCATCAGAAGCTCGGTGCATGTGCATGGTCTGCCCCTTGGCCCATGCTTGCCAGTTGCTCATTCAGGCTCTCTAGCTCGCTTGGGACCATGTTGTCTATCATATCTAGCAGTGCCTGCAAGCGGGGAGGTGATGTGTGTGTGTGTGTGTGTGTGCCTCTGCAGCTAAAAGCAGGGACCGCTTGCTGGGTGTGTCAGGCGCCACGCAAGCCGAGGGCGGATTCAGCTCATGAAGCAGGCTGCTCTCAGCGCATGCAAAGCACACGTCATCTGATGAAGCAGGCTGCTCTCAGCGCATGCAAAGCACACGTCATCTGGGCGGGAAGCACATGCAGCCTGATTTGAGACCTGCTGTGATGACAGGTCGACACGACCCCTGCAGCAGATGCACCACCCGGATGGTGACCAAGTGCTAACAGCTAGCTGAGCCACACTCATACAAATGTGCCCTCGAGTGCTCACGCCTGATTGTGCAAAGGCGCGCATACGTGCAATGCACGGTTTGTGCTGATGCGCAGCAAGAGGTGCGGGAATGGTTTGGCAGTACAGGCACCTGTTGCGTTTTTCATGCTTGTCCTCGCGGAGCCTCTGCATGGCGCTTGCCAGGGTGCGCCACCCGCTGAAGATGCCATGAATCCCCATATGGTTGCAACCCTGGTGCCCGCCACCTGCCTCTGCGGCACACCCACACCCTCAAGCAACACCTGAGCAACACCTGTGTCAGGTCGCACCTGTGTGGAGGGTGCGCCACCCGCTGAAGATGCCATGAATCCCCATATAATTGCAACCCTGGTGCCCGCCACCTGCCTCTGCGGCACACCCACACCCTCAAGCAACACCTGAGCGACACCCGTGTCAGGTCGCACCTGTGTGGAGGGTGCGCCTACGATGGACGCAACGATGCCCATGGCAGCATGCGAGGTACCTGCCACCCGCCTCTGCATCGCAGCCACGCCCTCATAGGTGGCCTGCAACACAGTGTGTGAGGCACGGGTCGTTTGAGGGTGTGCATGTGCACTGTCGTTTGAGCGTGTGCGGCACTGGTCGTCTGAGGGTGTGCATGTGCACACCCACCCAGGTCATGCAACAAAGCCCCATGGCGGTGAAAGGTGATGCAGTGCACCCAGAGTAAATCCAGCCCAGCCTTGCCCATGCTCCTCGCACCTGGATCTCTCCACCTCGGCTGAGCATGTCTTTGATTAAGTCCCGGGCCTCCTGCTGCTCAGCCTCGGTTGCTTTTCCGCGGCCATGCACCTGCGCTGTTGCAACAGCCTCTGCCCTCTCCAGGGCGTCTGCGCAGGTGGTAGGAGAGTTAACCACACAAAATCAGTCACACCACTGTCACACCACAGTCACACCACAGTCACACCACTGTCACACCACTGTCACACCACAGTCACACCACAGTCACACCACAGTCACACCACTGGGCGCATGGTCAGTGACACAGTAAATTACAAAGCTTGTTGCATGCTCAGTCTTGACAAAAGCAGCAAAGCTAAGTGCATCTCCTGGACGCTCAATAAGGTGCATCATCATCATCATCATCATCATTGTCATTGTCGTAATCATCACCATCATTCAATGATCAGTACACATAACATGTGACACTCACAAGCCTGATGCTCGGAGATCTTGCCTTCCCACCCATGGGCACACTCTTCCTGGTCGAAGGGTCGAAAGTATTACAGGAGAGGCTGGCACGTGCTCATGGCATGTGGATTCTTCCCGCCTTGCTCATGCGCATGTGTGCTCGCAGTGCCCCAAGACACGCACCGTAGTACCAAAGCGTGAAGCTGTGTCGAGGTGCGTGCGTTGGCATGACCTCGTGCGCGACAGTCTTGGACAGGAACATGGCCAAGCGTCCAGCGTGCGGGAAGACATCCACGACCTGGCCAGAAGGGGGTGTGAGGCGGAGGGCCCCGCCGTTGCTCTCCCGCCTGAGCAGAACACAACCAGCAGAGGATGCCAACTGTGTGTGCACAGGGGATGATGCCGCTGCGCTCCGGCCTGGTAGGATCACGCACACACACACACACAGCGGGCAGCGCCAGCGGCATTCTGCACAAGACCTGCTGCTGCTCTCTGTCTTGATGGACAGGGCATCAAGAGCAGAATGCCAAAAGCGTGCTCAGGAGACGTATGCACTTTCGTCATTCCCATGTCCCATGGTCATGTACCCCAGGCTCTTGAGTCATGGTGCGGTCAGGGGCGCTGGCAGTGCTCACGCAGCTGAGCACCTAAGCGCAGGAGTTGCACACACAGCCGCAGCGGGGTTCCATTGCCTGCACTGCGCCTGGTTTACAATTCTGAAGTTGGGTGCAGGTAGATGGCTTGCAATAGCTAACACACCAGGATTGGCCCCGAAGGAAGACAGTACCAATAACTCTGTTGAAGTCCAACATACAGCCACACAACACCACAGTCATGACAGCCACAGCACCACAGTCATGACAGCCAGAGCTCAAGTCGCCACACAAGGCTGTCGAACAGTTTAATGTTCAATTCAATTTGCCCCATGCCTGAGCAAACCTCCTGATTTTTGAGGTCGGGACAAGGATCTAATAAGCTCTGGATGCGTGTTGCTTGGCAGTCCCAATGCGCGTCACACGTGGGACTGAGAGTCACACGTGGGACTGAGAGCCTTCATGCAAGGCAACAAGGCAGGGAGGGAGGGAGGGAGGGAGGGAAGAGAGGGAAGAGAGGGACGGGAAACCTGAAGAGGATGCCACAGGCTCTCACCAGTTTGGGTTGAGGTAACACAGCAAAGTCAGTCGCCTCCCATCATTGGCGGAGTTGTCTGCAAGCGAACGGTTCTGGCAAACTTAGGTGGCGTTCCCATCCTTGCCTGCAAGCTGGCCCATACACAGACACACCGAACTTGCAGCCAGGGTGTGGCTCATGCACGGACGCACTTGCCTTGCCGTCAAGCTTGCCCTTGCAGGGATGCGCCCGCCATTTGTACAGGTTTGCGTGAGAGGGGTGATGCACAGGTGCATGCAGCGCATGCAGGCAGGCCCTTCCATCCCTGCAGGCACAGCTGCTTGAGCAGGCCCGGCCACACCGGCAGGCAAGCCGGTGCTCGCACCTGCTCGCACGTGCGACAGGCCCATCCAGGGTGCGGCCCCATGCAGGCCTGAGCTGCCCAAGCAGCGCAAGAATCCCACTCTAAAACAGATCAGGGGCGCTTGCTCAAGCACGCAAGGGTGGGAACGGCTGCTGCAACCATGCCAGCTGGTCCTGATTTGGCGGGATGCACCCCAAAGGAGGCCAAAGCAGGACATGGCCGCAGCTTAAGTAGCACTCATGGACACAGCAGCAGACTGCTTTTTGTGACATGCCAAGCCAATCAAATCATGGATACAGCGATGACGGGTCTCTCTTATCATACCAAGCCCAGCTTGCCATGGACAAAGCGATGGTTTGACTCCTATCAAACCGAGCCTGGCATATCCTTCTGCCCCCCCTCCCTGCAACTACTCCTGCTCCCACAACCCCCAGACTTTCCACTTGAGGCGCCTTCCTGTCAAGACTCCTAGCTCCCGCGCGCACCATACCAAACCTCCATAGGCCCACAAGCCCACCTGCACGCTCGCCCCAATCAGCCCACCTATGTGCTTGGCAAAGCGGCTGCCGCGCCCGGGGTAGATCGCCATCATCGCGTCTGAGCGTTCGCGCACATTGGCCAGGCAGGGCGCACGGCTGGGCAGCTGCTCCTTTACCAGGCTGTCGATGGACTCCAGCAGCTGCGCCGCACGCGTGCACACAAGCACGCATGCTCACACAGGGAGTCAGGGTTTTGGGAGCAGCAGCACGCCATGCGGCACCAACCACACACCCAAGTCCAGGTCACGCACCGCAAGCAGGGAGGCAGAGCGCACAAGGTGCGGCATGGCTCATGAGAGTATAGCGCACAAGGCGTGGCATATGGCTCATGAGAGCATAGCACGCGTGCTCCGCCGCCCCTACTCCGTGGTGGTGGCTGACCTTGATGGTCTCAGGCAACCCGTGCATCATTGATTGGAGAAGCGCAGCATGGCTCATGTGCTGGGCCTCTGTTCTGGCTGTGCCCACACAGAGGCTGTACGCATGAGGCTCTGCCAAGATGCCAGCCGAACGCAGCCCGCCTTCTCACAAGGCCCCATGCACGTCCTCTTTTTTGAATGAGGCCTGAGCATAGGCTGCTGCAGGCTACAGAAGGCCCTCCAGCTGCTGCAAGCATGCAAGCTCTGCAGGCAGGACGCACGTTGCAAAGGTGCTGTAACAGCACTGCTGTTGTCACCCCCTCAGGCCCCGGCCCACCCTCTGCCCTGGCCAGCTTTCTTCTCCAGGTCCCCTCTGCCCTGTCCAATGCAGCCCCTCCCGTTCCCTCCCTGCCTTCTTCAGGCCCGGCCCACCCTCTGCCCTGTCCACCATTTTTTTCCTGGTCCCTTCTGCCCTGTCCTTTGCAGCCCTTCCCGTTCTGTTCCTGCCTTCTTCAAGCCTGGCCCACCTTTGACCCTGTCTACCATTCTTCTCCAAAATCCCATCTGCCCTATCATGTGCAGCACTTTCTTACACAGCCCTCTGCCAATCAAAGACCTGTGGCCCACCCTCAATCGGCCCTTCACCGATCTGAGCCAGATCCCCAGCCCTTGGTCCACCCCCGTTTTTCAGCCTACACCTGCACAGCCCCCGGCGCGGCGCACCCGCTTCAGTGTCTTGAAGCTGCAGCTGTGCCTTTCGCCGTCCTTCATGTACGCTGTGGCGTCCAAGGCTGCAGCATCCAGCCTGCATGGCATTGCATGTGGCGCTGTCCTTTTTCAAGGCCTTGTGCAGCCAAACTTTTCCGTGGTATTTGAGGTTTGAGCATCCAGCCTGGAACGGCCCATTGGTTGGCGCTACCCTTTCAGGGCCTTTTGTTTTGCCAATGAATGCCTCAGCCTAAGCGCTGGGAGACAGTGCTGCAATCACAAGCTAGCCTTGGAGGCGAGCTGCTCTGCACCGATGTGCGCATTGAAGCTCTGCAGCTCATGTGCACATTAAAGCACTTCGAGCACGTGCGATCATGTGCGATCATGTGTGATCATGTGCTGGGATGCCGTGCTGCTTCTGGCCCAGCGCCGCAACCAGGTGCTGGACCAAGCGATGTCGCGAACTGCCTGGCGCTTCCAGCCAATGCTGAACTGGAATGGCAATCAGTTGCCAGGCTTAAGGGCTACCAGCTGTGTCCCTTGCCTGGTTGCTGCCCCTCATGCCCCACCCATCCCAGCAAAAGTCCATGATGCCCCCCGCACAGGCCATGCTCCAGAGTGCAGTCAGCATGCTGGTGTCCTGAGTGCGCAATGTCCTGGGTTGGGGTTAGGAGTCAGTATGCGCTGAGCATGTTGGTGTCCAAAGCTGGCGTCCGGCACGCCTGCCATGCTCCTGAGTGTGGGTTTGAGGACGGGAGCTTGGACCGCGGGACATTCAACCCGGGAACAGAACAGGGAGATGTGTTGAGGCAAGGGGAGGCACCCCCCAGGCACAGCACACACATACAAATCTCACACAGGCCTCAGGGTCTGGCTGTGAAGGCTCGGTGTGCGCTTCAAAGCAGGCTCAGAGTGAACAACTCAAGTGAAGGGCTCAGAAAGTGCACTTCTGGGGGCCAGCCTGGTGGCCTGCTGCTGGCTTCTGGGCGGCGGCTGCTGCTGTGTCTGCCCTAGAGTGTCCGCCCTAGGCAGAGGCGAGCACTGCACGCACCAGAGCACCACGTCACCCCTCACGTCCTTCCTTGCGATCGTGGCCCCTGAATCGGCCTCTTTGCCGACCTGCAGAGGAGCACACAAGGACGGACCCACCCTGTGGTCAGTGGTCAGCGAGCGCTCCCTGAATGCATATGCTGCTGGTGGCCTGTGGATGCATATGCTGCTGGTGGCCTGTGGATGCATATGCTGCTGGTGGCCTGTGAGTGCATATGCTGCTGGTGGCCTGTGAATGCATATGCTGCTGGTGGCCTGTGAATGCATATGCTGCTGGTGGCCTGGCTTGTGCAGGCTCTTGGCGGCAGCCCACAGGTTGCAAGCACAGCACCGAGCTCTGGAGGGGCAGTCGGGCGGAGACTGAAGCACACTGTCTTGGCAGTTAGCAGGGTGAACATACGGCATCCTGCCCCTTTGGTCCTGAGTCAGCAGTCAGTGCCTGCCGCACAGGACAGAAGCGCGGCTAAGCCTCGCACTTGTGGGCAGGTAGGGTGGCTCCACGTAACCCTGGCCTGCAAGATCTGAGGGCACACCGTGTTTGACATAAGGCTCTGTGCATTGGGACGATGCTGTGCCTCCACACCTCCGTGCGTGCACAGATGCGGGAGTTCCAAATCATCTGCCGAAAGCATGCCAACACAGAGCTGCATGCACAAACAAATGCTCTGTGCAAGCACACTCTCTGCTGCTCACGCAAGATAGCCCCCCTTTGCACAGGGTGCCCCACAGAGGTGCTCCCGTGGCCCTTCAAGCCTCTGGCCTCAAAGCTCCACGCACACAAGCACGCACACACCCGCACACACCCGCACCCGCACCCAGACCCGCACACGCACACGCACAGTGTTCACCCATGTCAGCATCCTCACCCAGATCTCGCCCTCGACGTAATGCTCCTCCAAGCGTTTCATCTCCTTGCGCACTTCAATGACCTGCATGGTGCGCATGCTCCTCGTGTTTGTGCGGCCTGGTATGGTTCACACACCAGTGTGTCCGGGGATGGTGCCCCTGAGTCGCAACACATGCATTGTAACAGCCACTACATTCTCGGGGGCTGGCTTGCAGGGATCCCTCATGAAGGCACCAGGATTGCAGGGCGCTCAGGCGCAGCTTTGGTGAGGAACGTTAGAACAAGAGCCAGTGAACACATTGACCCTACTTGCTGCAACAGTGACTTGAGGTGTGGAAACTCTGCACCCCATACTCCCAGTCTGCAAGGGTGGTCATGCCTACCGCGTGGAGTGCCCGGGAGTGCCTGGGATCAGCTAGCTTGCGCATGGCAGCAGCTCCTCTGTGGGGCACCAAAACAGCTGCAGCAAGGGGGGGTCTGTGTTCAAGGTAGCCGCATAGCCCATCAAGGAGGGAACTGGCCTTATGGGTTAGCCCATAGCTGCCATGAAACCTCGCCACCCCTCGCACCTGGTCGATGGGCACGTAGTTGTCACACACCGCCCAGCTGTTCTTGGCCAAGCTGTTGGCAATCGCATCCAGGACCGGGGCCGCCTGGATGCAGCAGCCAGGCTTGGAAGTCAAGTGCACACACACACACACTCATAACACTGAAAACCGGGTCTGCACACACATGGCCATAGGCCGGAGGCCCTTGCTCAGTGCACAAAGGTATGGCATCCACCATTTCCCGCACTTGATGGTGGTGTGTAACAACTACGTGTCTGTTGCCTACCTGCACGTCAGGAGCCGAGAGCTGTTGGAAGGCGCAGCAGCACGCATCACCGCTGCGCCATGCAACGCCAGGTGGGGCAAGCATGCCCACACACCACTTGCTTGGGGGCCTTTGGCATGCTCACAGCAGCCGGTGCACACAGTCTTGCTTGTGCGCCCACTTCACTCCATTACACTGAAGAGGCAACCGCGGATTGCAGCCCACGCCCGCGCACGCGTTGGACCCCTTGTCAAACAGTAGGGCTAGCAAACCCAAGGTTTCACGCACCCGCCTCCTATCGTCCTTGGCGGCTTTCTTGCAGGACTTGTGGGCCTTTGCAGTGGTGTGGGCGTGCAGTGGCGGGGCCAGGCTCGAGCAGTCGATGCCCTGGGCTGGGGGGACATGGCTGCTGGATGCTGCCGCAGCACCAGCTGCGCCATCTGTCATTGGTTTTTGCTCCGAGCTGGGGTGGCTGCTGGTGGTGCCGAGTTGCGTGTCCCCACGGGGGTGGCCCCCAACCGCGCCAGCCTGATGGTCAGCGGGGGTGCTCCCATTGGGGACCCGGGTTGGCGAGACGTAGTGCGCGCCTTCACTTGCTCGTGCCTGTGCCTGCGCGTGCAGCTGGCTGGCATGTGCCTGAGCGCTGGCAGGGTCAGGCAGTGCGCCGTTCGGTCTGTGCGCTGATGGGTGTGGCGCGCCGTTTGGTCTTTGTGCTGACAGGTGTGGTGCGTCGGGAGGGGCAGCAGAGGCAGGGGCATGCGGTCCGGTGCTGGGGGCGTTGCGATGGGGGGGCTCGGGAGGTGGCTGTGATGAGCGGTGGGGTGGGTGCTGCAAGCTGCAAGGCTTGTCGAGCCCGCAAGCAGCGTCGCCAGGCGGCCGGCCTGCCCCCAGGTCCAGCTGTGGATGCTGCTTGAGCGCGCCAAACATCTCGGGGCCGTACATCTCCTGCAACCCTGTGTCGTAGCGGTCATCTGCCAGGGCTGATGCAGGCGCTGCTGCGGATGGCGGACACAGCCCGATTTTTGGGGCCGCCGCCGCCAACTCATTAGGGGCTGGCTCAGATGAGGGCTCTGATGAGTCCCCAGATCTGCACCTGCTGGCTGTTGATCCCTTGCCTGACGCTGCTCCGCCCCCCTCCTCCACCAGCTTGTCGCACTGGGCTATGAACGTGAGAGTGCGCCGCCCTCTGTTCCATTTCACCTTGGCACCGCCTGGTGTGTGCATAGTGCAGGGACGTGATCGTGAAGAGTGTGTGTGCATGCTTAAGTGTGTGCGCGCGCGACATGTTTGTGTTTGTGTGTGTGTATGTGCGCGTGCGTGCTAGTGTGTGTGCTTGTGTGTGTGTGTTTGTGTGTTTGCGCGTGCGTGCTAGTGTATGCTTGTGCGAGTGTGTGTGAATGTGTTTGAGAGTGTGTGTGTGCTTGTGTGAGAGTGTGTGTGTGTGTGTGTGTGTGTGTGTGCGTGTGCGTGCTTGTGCGAGCAAGTGTATACATGCATGCGTGCGTGTGTGTTGGTGAGTGTGTGCGCATGTTT
>LFCJ01003171.1_pt1 | contig 12008 bp, 16 predicted proteins | sample 643141 | NCBI WGS metagenome assembly LFCJ01 (sample SAMN03766243, study PRJNA286221) | soda lake metagenome | biome: soda lake; feature: Kulunda steppe; material: water; isolation source: sample B1-Br-g2 brine of Lake Bitter-1 | place: Russia: Kulunda steppe | collected 2010-07 | reverse complement strand
TGCCTGCATTGTGTGTGTGTGCGTGTGTGTGTGCGCGCGCGTGTGTGTGTGTGCGCGCGCGCATGTGCTCCACGTGCGAGGCACTTATTTACACAAGCACACATGCTGCACGTGCACTCAGCCCCTCTCAGGGAATGGGAGCAGCCCAGGACAAGTGATCTGGATGTTGCAAGCTCAAAAGCACCTTCGGTCATATGTACATGCCTCTCTCTGGCAGAGAGAGGGCCGCCTCTGGCCCGTGTTGAGGGGGCCTCCTGTGGAGACCAGTATACACACCTCACAGAAGGCATGTGTGGACAGGGCTCTTGCCACGCTCACGATCTTTGCACGCTGTGGACAGGATTCTTGCCACGCTCACAATCTTTGCACGCTGTGGACCGGGCTCATGCCACGCCCACAATCTTTGCACTGTGGACCGGGCTCTTGCCACGCCCACAGCCTTGCACACTGTGCAGGCCTCTGCGCGGCCAGGAAGGCAGAGCACAATGGGCATCAACGAAAACTTCATGGCCTTTCACCCCCATTCATTGACCCGTCTCCTCAGCCCTGACAATACAGGCCAGACCCTCTCCCTACCAGGATCCTGGGTGGAGTGTGCCACACCTATCGAGGCGCACACACAGACATCCTAGACACATTCGCACTGCGTCCACCAAAATCACATGTTGGGACAGAGGGACACCTGAAAACCAAGCCCGTACCTGGAAGCCTTTCTCCCCCTCGGCCACCTCACCCACGCGGTTGAATTGGCCGGGCGTCCCCGGCAATGAGCCAGACTGCAATCAGGGATGAGGGGCACGGTTGCACAGCCATGGATGCCCATGGCAGGCGCCCCACTGCAGTGGCCTGTGCAGCTGCTGCTGGCCAAACCAGGCTCTCACACATCCCAAACTGGGCTGCTGCAGACATTAGACCTCGGCAAACCCACTGACTGCCATTGGGCCTATAGGGGGCCTCAGCCCACACTGGGCTCTGCGCGAAAGACATCAGAGGGCCCTTGGCCGCTTGGTGCATGCGTTGCGCAGGTTGACACAACAAGAGCTGAAGGCCAACACCAACCTGCCTGGCCAGCGGAACCATGAATTGCCGCTCAGGAGCAGCACGCGCTGGCCCCACCGCCCTTCCTCAACACTGACTGAAAGAGCACCGCATTCATGGGCTGCCCACTGCCCCACTGCCTGCCAACATTGCCTCACTGAATGACCCACCAAGCCGGACTGCGCCCCGTTCCGTTGCATGTTGGTCTCTGCAGTGTGCAGCTGCTGCTGCAGCTCTGCCCCGGCTGCACTGTACACGGCACGCATCTGCTTGTAGCACTCCTTGATGCGCTTGATGCTCTCGGTGGGTAGCTGATCCACCTCTGCGTGGCCCTGCAGGCCGCAGCATAGCATCCAGCTATTGTGTGGCAGTTTGCAGGCAGGTTGCACCAGGGGGCGCTGGACGAGTGCTGCGTGTTGCATGTTGCCTTAGGAAGTGCTCAGCTTTGAAACTCTCCCACTTAGGAAGTCCTCAGCCTTGAAACCCTCACACAAGGCAGCGCACGGGCAATGCTTGCGGGCCTGGGCATGTCAGGCCCACAAGTTCCTCCTGTGTGGTTTGAACAGGGCTTTGAAGGATAACAGGTTCCTCCTGTGGTTTGAACAGGGCTTTTAGGCATAAATTGTCCTTCATATTAGGCCATCCGTCCAACTCATGGCATGCACTGATTTGGACGAGGAGATACTGGCAGTCTTGGCTTGCTTGCCCAGCCACCCAACCGCATCTTGGCACCAGAATCCAACACGCTGCAAGGGCTGTAGTGCCACGCTTTTTCATAAAAGTCACTCTCCAAAAATGGAGGGCGGGCTGGCCAGCGTCTTAGTATTCATCTGCTTCTGGGAACCAATCAGGATGGCAACCAGTCATGTGGGCTGCGTCCTGCTATTGACCTATATTTGGGTACCAGCTATGGACACAGTGCAAGGGCAAAGCCGCGGGCGTGGTGGATATCTATGTTGCTATCATGTGGCATGGTAGCAACATCTTGATTTGATGCTGTCAGAATCAAGAGGTGCAGGCAAGGGCGCCGCAACCACACTGCCAAAGGCAGCAGGGCAATGCGCTCACCTGCAAGTACTCCCGTGCAAGCTGGTTCATCTCACGGATCTCAATGTCTGACAGGTCGTCGTAGTTCACTCTCGCCTTCCCACTGCATGTGCAAGCCACAGGAAAGTAAGCAGAGTGTGTGTGTTTGTGTGTGTGTGTATGTGTGTGTCGTCATGGGCCAGCGCAGTGAGGCCAGTCTCACATGCAGGGTGCACGGCGCATGGCATGAGGCGGCGCAGTGAGGATGAGGATAGCCATGAACATGGAGTGCATGGTGTAGGGCACAAGGTCAAGTCAACAATACCAAGAATTGGGCCTGCATTATCATCCAAATGCAGCACAGCTAACAATGGCCAGCATCCTTGATGGGTCAGAGCCGCAGCTTGTGCTCGCTGGAATTACCAGACCTGAGCGCATCCCTCATGGCCAGCTCCTGCTTCAGCTCCTTGATCTGGCGCTCATACCGTCGCAGAAGCAACGCCGGGTCACTGCTCTCTGCTAGTGACAACTCTGCAAGTGCAGCAAGAATCCAGAAAGACTCCAGTCACCACCAACCGCACTTGATAGCGCGCCCAGATCGACAGGGCGTCAAAAGTGATAGGATGCCTGGGCATTGGACCTCGCGATGAATCAACAGCACGAAGGTGATTCACATAGGTCAGAATTTGCAGTGCGAGCCTGCCTGTATCTGCTTCAAAACCTGGCCTTGTGCTTTGACGACGCAAAATCGTGTCCTCGCTTGTAGGGTTACAGGAAACATCTTGTTCTTCCCTGATCAATGTCCATCAAGCCCCAGAGCAGAGCGTTCCAAACAGGGACAGGTACCAGAACCAGTCTCTGGCAGGGCTTGCATGATGTGCTTGAGAACCAAAAGCTTGGGAATCCAGATTGAGCTGGGCAAGCAAGAAAGTTGACTGCTCCTTGTCTGTAGGTAAAAGCGCGCACCTGTTGTCAATGTGCGAACTCTGGACGCAAAGCGGAGCGTGCTGATGGTTTCCTCAAGGTGCTGTGGCTCGCCCCAGATATTGGCCACCATCACCGTCTGCAGGGCAGCGTGCGCAAGGCCAGGCATATGCACACATTGTTGGCGTCGTGCTGCGGCAAAAGCACCAGGCTGCCCTTGCAGCCTTTGCAGAGCAAGTTAAAAGATGAACTTTGCTAACAAAGGGAGCAGGGAGTGCTCTTGGCGCAGGAAGCTGCATCCCAAACCCTACCCTTGCAGCCTGGAGCCTACAGCCCACAGCCAGCCCGTGCGCGGGTGGGTGGATGAGTAAGCAAGTAAATGGTTGGCATGAATGGTTGGCTGGGTGAGAAAATTTGCAGTTGGCCTGACAGGCCTAAGATGACAAGAGCGCTTTGGGGCAGAGAGCAGGATCTAGACTGCAACAGGGACCCCGGCTGCAACAGGGACCCAGACTGCGCCAGGGATCTGGACTACAACACGGACTAGGGATGGCCTTCTTGGCTACCCTAGGGTGGGACAGAGAGCCTGTCTGGATTTTCTGGTGCAAGAGAGCATGTGCATGGAAAGGAATTAGTGCCCCACCAGAGCATACACACATACACAGTGGTCACTGTGCACAGGCAGGCATGGATCACGCACAACGTAGAGCTGCTGGGCCAGACGCGAGCCAAGGTGCGTGCACCGCCCAGCTGTGCAGCCTTAACACTTCCTCAACTGAACCTGCGCACCCTGCAACCTGGCAGCCTCCACTCTTTTCCTCAGGCACACACATGCAGCCCAAACTCCTGCCCCCAGGCACGCGTGTGCGTGCTCACGCTAGCACCATACAGCTGTGCAGCCTCCAATGCGTTCGCATCGTTCTCGTGGCGGGCGCACCTTGCAATTCCCCCCCAGGGCGTCACGCAACACAGACGTGAGGCGGGACTGCCTGAAGGGCACGTGTGCCTCTTTTCTTGCCAGCGCGGTGACTGTCTGCTCCAAGAAGGATAGGGACTTGTTGATGCTTTGGGCCTCCCGCAGCGTCTGCGCGGGTTCGGCAGCATGTCAGCGCCCTGGGCCTCAACATTGTAGCAACAATAACCTGTTCGCCTGTGCTCACAGAGTGGCATGCAGGTGTTGGTGCCTCCCGCAGTGTCCATGTGCACATGGCAACAAATCAATTGTTGCCCTGGGCCTTAACATGTCCATAACACGCTCTGGGCCTCCGGCAGCATCTGCATAGAACAACGCACCTATGTTTCTTTTGCATGCGGCTGATCCAAGTGCGCTTGTGGCGAGGGCAGGGGTGGAGGCGAGCAGCTCCAGCTGGGGGTGTGTGATTCAGGCAAGCGCACCCCATGCACATGGCAGAGACTTGCAGGGAACCAAGTCCAGCCCATGGCAAAAGTGCACCAAGCCAGGGGCATGCACTTATTTTACATAGTTCACACACGCAATGCTCCGGCAATGTTCAGAGGTCAGTGCACGCCTGGCCTGCGGTGCTCATCTGTTCAGTACAGGCGCGGGCTGACTGCCACTCTTCCGCACCCTACACCTGTGCTGCGCTGGTTTGGAGCCCGTCGCACCTGGCCTGTGGCATTCGTCTTTTTGGTGCGCTCGCTGCCCGCAAGGTCGACGAGATTCAGCTTGGCCAGCACGGCGCGCTCTGCGGCTGCGTCACTGTTGCGGATCTCCAGGTGCACAGTGAACACGCAGTGGCTGCGGCTGCTGTGGCTGTTCAGCACATGGCGGGACGTGCTGCGCCCCTGCGTGGGGCCAGGAGAGCACACACACCGCGCGTGGCACCGTCAGGCGCAGAGGGCACATGCATGCTCCAGGCATGATGCAGAGGGCACATGCATGCTCCAGGCGTGACGCAGAGAGCGTGGCGTGGCCCTGACCTCAAGCGGGGGTGTACACACTCACACACGCCAGGCATTGTGCAGGGGTGCTGCGAGGCCTTGGGGGGTGCAGGGGCGCAAATCACAATCTCCCTATGCAAAGGCACGGCAAGGAGATGGCACCATGCGGCAGAATATCAAACGTGCGCATCGCTGTGGCACTGGTCAATAGCCCTGAGCAAGGCAGCACACCTCTCCACTGAGCGCATCAAGGCGGCACACCTCTCTGTGCGACTGGAGAGCTGCTGGCTGGAGGCCTCAATCGATGCTTGCCTTAGATATACACACGCGCGCGTACACAACGCACACACTGCACACACAGTGCTACAGTACACACAAAGGGACAGGGAACCCACCTGTTCCCCCAAAAAATATTGGCCCAGGGCCTCCTCCTCAGACTTAACCTCGACCAGCGTAAGGCCTCTGACCTGCGAGCAGGGATGGAGACTGTGCCATTGCTCGGGGGAGTGCTAAATCGTGATGTTGTGTGGCACGATGTCCTCTGTCTGCAAGACCAGACTTTGTGGTCAGCAGCTACGCCGCCGGCGCCGCCCGCGCCAGCAGCGGTAGCCACTACAACTGCGCCCAGCACGCCAGCAGTGCCGCAGGACGAGGACAAATTGCCGCCACCAAAACCGACATTCAATTTGGGCTGTGCTTATGGATGCCATGCAAGGCACATTAAAGGAGCTTGTTCTTCCAAACAAAATATGGCCTTGGAGGCCAGCTCGGATGCAATTAAATCATTGCCTTGCTCAACCAGTGCACATTCACTCACAAATGCACCCTTTGTTGGGTCTTCTTGAACAGCCATGCCGTTGGAATCTCCTGGATTTTCAGCCAGGAGGTCGTACAGCTGCTCATTGTATATTTCCAGGTATGATACATGTACCTGCACACAGCGAGAGACAAGCTCTGTTGACTGGCTGAGACAGTGCATGTATCAGTGGGATCATTTTAGAGTAAAAAATCCAAGTTTGCACAAACATGATGACATAAAAGCACCTGAATGGCAAGGCGAGCGCCAAAGTGAGAGACTGCATGCACACTCAGAAAGCCGGTGAACCACAGTCTTCCTTGCAGTCTTCAGTAGCTGATGTTATGGAATAAAAAGTGCATTAGTTGCATGAACAAGTCCAGGGTGTTATTTGTGTGTCAATACGTGATCTATGGGTGTGATGCTTACACATGTACACACATAACAACACTGTAGATGCTCCTTGTTGTACACAACACTTATGATGTACTGGGTGCTGAACCAATTTATACCAGAGAGGTCCATGTGACCCTGATCTGTGCCGTACCTTGTACAACTTGTCTACACGCATGTCAATTTCTTGAAAAATATGATGTATGGCTCTTGGAATGATGCCTCTGTGCACGTAGTTGTGCAGGTCCCCTGCCATGGTGAACGTCTTGCCAGCTGCAGTCTGCAAGAGCAGCAGGCACAATCAATTAACATCTGATTACATTGCATCAATGATAATCTAGGAGGAGCACGGCTGCATGAAGTATGTCTGGACAGCCCAAGCCAGTTCTGTGTAAAGTCCAATGAATACATCATCACGATGCTCAAAACTTGCACTTAATCAAGTGTTCATGTTCATTGGCCACAATCAAGAGGCGTCATTAGATCTCACCCACTCTAAGACTAGCACTACGGGTCATGCGCTGACTCACACTGCAAAGGCGGTGCCTCATGCAGCTGTGTTTAAGAGACAGCCGTGCATCAAATTTGTAAACAAAAGAGCAGCTGTTGTGTGAGTCACCCCTTGATGCGTCAATGCGTGCACCCTCAGATTGAGATTGCCGGCCATAAAATCTAACTCACCTGTCCGTATGCAAGTATGCATCCACTGTAACCGGACAGCAATGAGTCGACAACTTCATGAGCGGCCGTTGTGTAAATGGTGTCTTGTGAGGAGTTCTCAAGCACGCCATCAAACTGGAATCAGGTCACAAGGAGGAGATCGCATCAAAGCACACGCACAAAGAATTTCTGCCTCTGCAGTGCTCACATCAAAAGGCCAACATCGAAAGTGCTTTTTTAACTTGAAAACCTAAGAATACAATTATACATGTAAGTGGCTGCACGTGCGGCATCATGCACGCAAGTGGCTGTCAATAACATTGTGTACACCTGCTCAACGAGGCGGTTGCAATACGCAGAGCGTTCGGGTCATACCTTAAAAGCATATGAGTCCTGCGCATTGTTTGGACCAAGAACCTGCCCTCCCTCCTTGGGCAATTTCACGTGGACAGAACAACCATCTTCATCCACTCTACAAGGATATTGAGGGTGTGCCATGTTTAGTTGCTTGGCATACTACATGCACATGTATGTACATGACAGACATGCTGACTTATACATGTCAACTTACTTCAGGCCGTCGTAGCTGCTGGCAGTGGGCCTTGTTCGAATGTATACTTTAACATTCGTCCTCTTTGGCACCATGTCACTTCCGTGTGAGCTCCTTAATTATACGCTGAAGGGTAAACACACTCCTCTCCCTTCGAGTCAATTTATCCAGAGAACATTTGTTTAGTTTAAATTTTTTTGTTGCAAAGGGCTAGGCTGGTGTCACACTTTCGGTCATTTGTTTACGTTAAAATCTCCCACGCTAACAGCATTAAACATGCAAGTGCAGAAGTTTGGAGCTCACAGTAGCGCTCAATGTGCAGGTCCCTTTCCTTTGGGAGGACCAGCTATCAGGAGCAAGGGAGCTGCAAGGAGAGCAGCCAGCTTGCCTTGCCAAGCGTCCAGTAGCGATCCTTTGCTCTTGCGAGTGGCACGGGGAGAAGGTACGCGGGAGATACTTGCATGCTAAATGCTGATCCTCCTCAGTATCTGGAGCTGTTAATCAGCTATGTGTGCCCATTGATCCGCACCTGCAGAGGCTGAACGCACGCCTGTCTGGCTGATGCGCCAGGCAGGGCGATACATGGCTGCATTCAGGGAGTAAGTGGTGTGACATAAATTGCCGATGTTCTATAAGCTTCAATGCCCAGACAGCCCTGGACGTCCCATAATGTCAGCTTCCGTATAGACACTTGGAGGATCCTGTGTAATTATCGCTGTTGCCTGACCTGCAGGTACTCCAACAAGTACCCTTTCCGGATGCGCTCAGAGACCCCAGACATTGCCATTGAACTGTCACTGCAGGTACAGAGCACGGTGTTCGCTTGCAGCAATACTTCAGAAAAGCAAGTTACAATCTGATGAACTCTCAGGAGAACATGCTTTTCCCACAGCACAGAAGCATCCCCTTCTTGATGGTCTTTGTTTGGCTGCATCTGCTGTCACTTATTGTCACTGATCGCCACCGGTAACTCACCTTTTTTTGGCCTCTTGCGCAGTCTCACACTTCCATGCAAAAGCAAAGAATTTGCAAGCAAAAATAGCAAATTTTACCCAGTATTTCTTCTTGTCAGAATGCGCATGGTATGCCCGTGCTGGCTCGCCTTTGAAGTTAGCATGAGTCGTCCAGCTTGTATGTCCGCAATAAGCATCCTTGAGTTGCCCCCACAAGTGACACACAGTGGACACATCCGCTGCATGCGCTGCACACTTCGTAGCCCTGGCGTGCCTTTAAGCCTGATGGTGTCATCTTCTTCAGCGATATCCTGACACCGCTGCCAGCATTGGGCATCGATTTTGATGTGATCAAGGGCAAGGGGCCTGCCATTGCTACTCCCTTGCGCAGCATGGAGCAGGTGCGGGGAAGTGCGGGTCCGAAATATGGTAAGGCTGGTGATGGTAGGTCAACCATGGTTTAATGAGGTCAAAATGGCCCCCCAGAATAAAAAACTAGCAAGCAACTTGAAGCTCTTGTTCTGGTCTTGAGAGACTATGAAAGGTGGCCGCTGATTTGCTCCATGCATCGTTGTCCAGAAGAAAACAATTGTGTCCGTCAAGGTGTGACAAAGTTCAATCACAAAAGCAGACATGTCTGAAGGATGGAGCCAGCCTGCGCAACATTTCACCTGACAGAGGCAACTGGGAATACCTCTGTATCAAATGAACAAGTTATGAATGACTGCGCTTTTGCGGTCAGTCTACTTGCTTAGATAGAACTTCAGGAGTGGTGGTTGAAGCTAAGCATCTTTGAAATCATCCATAAATCAAATACACGCATACCCTTACCATTTGATAGACTGCTGGCTGCCCTAAGTGCTGTGCTTCTTTTTTGGTCATTGCCGCTGCAGGTGAAAGCGCTGCGTCCCATGTCTGACCCAGCAACACGCCTGCCATTCATTGAGACCACGCTCTCCACACTACGGAAGGAAATAGATGGCACCGGTACGTGCGCCACAGGCTGTCTCTACATCAGAACCTTCATCTGAATTCTAAGTGTTTGCACACACATGCATCAGTGCCTCATTGCAGACAAGGGTGAGCAACGCAGACATGCCATGCATTCAGCTCCTGCCTGCAATGCTGTGTGCACACAACGATGGTCCGAGAGTCCTCTTTCATGCCCTGAAAAAGTTATTTTCAGCAGCTTTTTCTGTGTTGCTCACATGCTCGCCTCCACAGGCACAACTCTGCTTGGGTTCATCGGAACGCCATGGACTTTGGCAGCTTACTCAGTTGAGGGCAAAGCAGACAAGGACTGCAAGGAGACCAAGGTATCCAGACAGTGCATGCAAGCAGACTGCACGCTTTTCTTCAACTTTAACCTCAAGTTAGTGCCTCTCCCCCTCACTCACAAGCTTCTTTCTGTGCCTTGGCAAGGACATGTAATTGCATGGGACGATCGCCTGAGTGTGCACCTCATGCTCTTTGCTTGTCTGCAACTTCCAGAAAATCATGCTCAACAACCCTGAAATGCTCCACGCCCTGCTCAACCATTTGACTGAAGCGCTCATCATCTATGCCTCCTACCAGATTGAGTCCGGGGCCCAGGTGTGTGGGTGCTCATTTGGTATGGCTCCTTTTTTGCCTATCCATACAGTCACAGTAGCAGCAAGGCAACCTGTGCATGAATCATGGGTTTTGTATGCTGCCAACCCTGATTCCTCCTGCATTGTCAGTGCTTACCAGATCAGATAGGTACTCCATGACTCACTTACCGCATGCAAAGTATCATGCATGGTTTGCATGGCCAGCCTGCTACTTATGAAGATTGGATTACATTTGAGCTGATTGAACTCATCTGAGATCCTCTTTCAGATTTGCTTTGATTGGTAGCAAGTGCCTTAAGCATCCAGTCATTGATGAGGACTATGCAGCTGAGCCACAGTAACGTCTGGTGCTGCTTGAGCATGATACACTGCTTCACAATGGCGACTGTTTTGCAACATCATGGTTATCAAAGTTTGCGTCTCACATTCGAGCATGATTACTAATCATTGATAAGCACAAAATTGTATAGCCCCTTGATGCTGAAATAAATTGCTGCACGCAGATCATTCAAATTTTTGACAGCTGGGCCCATCACCTATCGCCACAACAGTTTGTAGAGTTCAGCCTGCCATACGCCAACCGCATTTCTGCAGCCCTCAAAGCAAAGTACCCTCATGTCCCTGTCATCTTCCATGCAAATGGAGGTGGGTGAGCATAGTCAGCTAGTGAGGCTTGGCAGCTCCGTGCATCACTTTCTAATGTAGTAGTGTGTCTTGTTGTTTTTTGTCTTAACGTATTGTGTTCATAATCGGTGATGTGCTGATTAAGACACACTAACACCGTCGTAATGTGTGCCATTGGCATGGGAAAAATGGCGGACTGCGTCCATTGTCCAGCTCGTGCTCTGTTCACACGTCCCTCCACATGCTCACATGCACTCCTAATCAATCAACAAGGCTCTCGATCATGAGGCTGTCTTGCACTGGCCTGCTTGCAAGACAACTGAAGAGGTCAATTTTAAAGGAAGTGTCTTTGGGATCCTAGGTTGCTAGTTACCGTGTCTGGATTTCAAGTGTTGACTTGAAGAAGGGGCAAGCGGCAGGCTTTGGCTGAGCTACCTTCGTTTAGCAGGTACAGGTACTTAACTGCACTCATGCCAGCTCTTCACTTTCTTCCACTGCTCCCCAGGTACTGGAAAGCTTGAAACCATGGGGAGCACCTCTGCTGATGTCATTGGCCTTGACTGGGCTACTGACATCAAGCACGCACGCCAGACGCTCGGGCAGGGAGTGCGCGTGCAAGGAAACCTGGACCCCATGGTACTGTTTGGGCCTGAAGAGGTGGGTATGCGCTGACTTTTGTCTTAGGGAATTAATCAGTGCGACAGTGACTTTAATCGGTGCGAATGGTGCCATTCAACAACATTCAACACGCTGACAGATGATACTTATAAATGATTTAAAGCATTGGGAGCAAGGCACCTTTCTTTATGCACTTGCAAAAGCACCGCAGTTGTCACTGAGAAGCGCTCTGGTTTTACCCTCTGAAAAGGTCATTGGTGTCTCCAACATCAAACTGCATTTTTCACCCCTTTAACATTTGCTTGCAGAAAATTGTGGAGGCAACGAACCAGCTGTTGCTTGCAGCTGGGCCTAGCGGGCACATCTTGAATGTCGGGCACGGAGTAATCCAAGGCACACCAGAGGCTGCAGTTGGCATCTTCTGTGAAGCTGCCCGGCAATCAGGAGCACTCTTCAGAAAAGGAACCAGCCCAGTGGGGGCAGGGTCATCATAGCAAAATTTGCGCACTCTGTCAATAAATTGAACGCTAATTTTTTGACATTCCATCATTAGTGTGCCGTTGTCGTTCTTCGTCATGATAGTTATGATAGTTATGATTGTTTGTTCAAATCATTCTCCGGGCATTCGGAGTTAATTTCGCTGTTCCATCATGCAAATTTCACACCTACTTCCACGCGTTAGCCCTCCTGAGAGATTCGGGCACCGAGGAAGCTCCTCGTGGCTGCCCCTGGGAGGCCAAAGATTCAGCTTGTGCTCAAATGCAACTGCTGGTCCTAAGAGAGTGGCGCCACGGCATGCCCTAGGTAGATCCAGAGTTGTAAGAGTGCACATGTGTACTACTATAGTTATACACGCACGCAAACACACACACACGCATACACACACACATACACACACATGCACGCTCATGCACGTGCGCACACATGTGCTC